>ENA-OQDM01000328-OQDM01000328.1-human-gut-metagenome-genome-assembly--contig:-NODE-328-length-30171-cov-2.841066_pt1 | contig 30171 bp, 38 predicted proteins | sample MGYA00242772_ERZ504605 | MGnify/ENA primary metagenome ERZ504605 (study PRJEB26092, sample SAMD00036348) | human gut metagenome | host: Homo sapiens | study: EMG produced TPA metagenomics assembly of... | reverse complement strand
AAAAAAGGTTGACTTTCATTACACCGAGTGCTATTATGATGCTGTGGAATTTAATTCCACAACGAAAGGAGGTGATTACATGACCGATACGAATGCGCTGCGTTCTGCAATCGCAGATTCCGGCCTTAAATATAAGGCTTTGGCTGAGATTATGGGCTTATCCCCTTACGCTTTGCAGATGAAAATCGACAATAAGACCGAGTTTAAGGCCAGCGAAATCGACACTCTTGCAAACGCTCTGGGGATGGATATGCAGCAGCGTGATTCCATCTTTTTTGCCGAAAAAGTGGAATTTAATTACACGCTTTACAAATTCAACCGCCAAGGAGGTGAAACCATGAAGGACAACAAAAAGCCCGGCGAACCGCTGGAGACGGAAGACCGGGCGCTGGAGATTCAGATTACGCAATTGAACGAGCAGATTCTGTGCGAAATCAACGGCACACCCGTCCAAAACGTGAAAAGCTACTCACTTGTACAGTCCAGCAATGGTAGCACATTGCTGAATCTGATATTGGAGATCAATGCGGAAGTTGTGTCAGCCACGATACAAGCGCCGATGCAACCGCACTTGTAATCCATGAATGACGTTCCATGGTTTCAGAGAACCTAGAGAGCAAGCCTTTCTGCGGAGGAACCTGTCCGTTGACGATCATTTCAACAAGGTCAATCAGTTTTTGAACCTGCTCTTTATCGGGCGCATTTTCAAGTTCTGCCTTCTCACGCAACTCTTGAAAGTTTGGATTGTAATTGATTGTTGCAGTGTTGGCTGTTCCAATTACAGAGCCATAAGCTGTCCCAATATTGTAAACATTGCTCTGACGCTGTTCGGTTTCTTTTCTGCGCTTCTCGGCCTCAGTAATATAGAACGCTTTTATTTCTTCCTGACGTTTCTGGAAGTATGAAGCCTGAGTTTCTGTGATATAGAGCCGTTCATTTGCCGGAGTAATAACCACATCATCAATTTTTATATCTGTTCCAGGCCGGAAACCAACGTATTGACGGTTTGTAGCAGTTTCTCTGTTTGGCAATCCCGGAATCGTTGAAATGATCTCGCCATCGCGTTCAATCCTCATATCGATTCCATGCATTCTTAAAAAGTTTTCAAAAATCATTTTTTCACCCCCTTTCCATTTGATTTCAGTATAGCACGGGGAAGGGCCACCAACAAGGAGGTACACACCTACATGAACGACTTACAAATTTTCGAGAACCCGGAGTTCGGGTCCGTGCGCACTGTCGAGATCGACGGCACACCCTGGCTGGTAGGCAAAGACGTTGCCACGGCACTGGGGTACGCAAAACCCCAGAACGCAATTTCTCGCCACGTTGACTCCGAAGATCAAAAGGTTGCCCCGATTCAGGGCACCCCTGGTGGCGAGCAGGAAATGCTCATCATCAACGAATCGGGCCTGTACAGCCTGATCTTATCCAGCAAGATGCCCAAGGCAAAGGCCTTCAAGCACTGGGTCACCAGCGAGGTGCTGCCCGCCATCCACAAGACCGGCGCATACGAGAGCTTCCAGGCCAAGCAGCACATCGAGCAGCTGGAAGCCACCAACACCCGGCTGAACGCCGCCATTGCCGCCGTGAACGATGCAAAGAAGAACCTTGCCATTGCCCGCGAGAACCACGATTTTTATGTGGAGCGGCGCAACGAAACCAAGAACCTGCTGGCAGACGTCCGTGCCCTGCACGCCAAGAACTGCGACAAGGAGCGCCACGCCGCGCAGGTCGAGCGGGACTGGCAGAACTATCTGGACGCCCAGATCAACCAGCTGCAGGTCGTGGCCATCGGCCTGCCCGGCTTTGACGAGATCATGGCAACGGCGCTGGAGACCGCCCTGCCGGACAAGAAGGAGGCCGCCCAGTGAACGGCCGCAACAAGCGCTGGGCAGAACAGCGCTGGGACAAATGCCAGCCGGAGAGGCTGGCACACATCCGCAAAAAGAAGGAGGACAAAAGCCATGAGAAAGCCAAGAAGCCCTTACCTGAAGCTGGCCCGCCTCATCGAGGACGAAGGGTTTGAGCATCGGGAGTTTGCCAAGCTGGTCGGCATGGGTGAAAGTACCCTGTCCACCCGCCTGAACCCGAAGCCGGAGCAAAAGAACAATGAGTGGCGCCATTACGAGATCACCGCCATTTGCAGGGAGCTTCACATCCCGCAGGAGCAGATCGGAGAGTATTTCTTCCCCGCCGTCGAGAAAGGAGAAACTGCATGAAAATCAAATCCACCGTTTTGCAGGTGCTGGCAGCCGCCAGTCTGGGCGCAGGCCTGCTGTACGCCATGGGCATTGAGGGCGGGGCCAGCTGGGCGGCACGATCACCGACGGCGAGTTCACCACCGCCATGGTGCTCATTCTGGCGGCCCTTGCCCTGATGCGCATCAGCTTTGCCGTGCAGGACGCCGAGGAGAAAGCCGGCAAGAAGGTCCACAAGGAGCCCCAGAACACCGTCAAGGGCAAGCGGAAGGTGGGGTAACCCCCATGCCTGACCTTGTCAACAATGCCTTTTGGTATACGGTCTGGGACGCCAAGAGCGGTGACCTGATTGCCAGCGGCACGGCTGCCATGTGCGCCCGGCGGCTGGGCTACGCCAGCGCAAATTCTTTTGCCGCTTCCGTCTGCCACTGGTTCAAGGACGGCAGGCAGCACGTCAAGTACATTTGCCAGCGGGAGCTCATCCCGCGCAGCGAGGTGGACAGCCTGCCACGCAAAACAAAAAGGCCCGCCCGTGTTCGCAGCACGGACGAGCCCAAGGGTGATGGATTCTCTACTCCCCATCACCCCGAAGAATAACACACTTTGGAGGTTTTTACAAGCATGAAAGGTATTCTGATCGAACCGGGCCGCGCCCCGGAACCGGCAAATCTGCCGGACACCCTCTCCGCTATGGAGGCCCGGCTTGGCGGCACGGTGGAGCATTACATCTTCCCGCGCACCCCGGCGGTGCTGTTCTTCCGCACGGCGGGCCAGCCGGTCAACCGTGTGGTGCGCGGCCAGCCCCTGTGCGGCACCATCTTCTGCTATGGCTGGCGTGGCGGCGACATCAAGCCGCTGTCCGGTGCCCTGCTCGCCGAGCTGCTGGACCGTCTGAAGGACACGGAGGTGCGGGTATGAACACCTACATCTGCAAGTGTGGGCGGAGGGTGAAGAAGTCCACCAATGCCGACAACACCGGCAATCGTCTGGAAGGGTACGGCCCGGGCCATGAATGCTATGGTTGTCCTTATGTCCTGTCGTGGGGCAATTACGAGTGGAACGAGGAGGCCAAGAGCTTAGAGCAAAAGGCCAAAGGTTATGAATGTCGCATAAGCAAAACGCTTGCTTATGATTCCAGGTTTATCGGCTCCACCAAGGACAAATGCACCTGTTCTGTCGTCAGTCTGGATTTTGATTTTTTGGAGCAGATCAGTTCCTGGGTCAAGAAAACTTTTACATCAGGTGAGTTGACTGGGTACTTTTCTCGAGGCGAGATTCGAGCCACAGACTACTGCCACAATGGCCGATACCAGTACACGCTGTGCTGTGCTCAAAACAAAAAGGGCATTGCAGCTAAAGCAGCATTGTTTGAACATTTCTTCAACTCGGGCGGCAGCCGCAAGGATATGACTCCGCAGCAGGAAATGGAAAAGGTTCTGGCCGACATCAAAAAGGCAACTCAGGCAAAGGAGAAACTGGAATGTACGACGATGGATTCTGCGGCCCCGTCCGAGAATGCGGACGCTTCTTCTGCGACTGGTGGTGCGCCTTTGACGACTGGAACGACCTTGATGACGAAACCTGCCCATTCAGCCCCGCAAGACAAAACCCCAACCTCCTTCCCGATGAACTCTCTTGCCGCCCCCACCTTTGATTTCTCCGCCCTGGGCGACCTGTCCGGGCAGGCTGCAGAGGCTGACCAGCAGTTCGATTTGCACTATGGCACCGCACAGGACGAGTATCTCATCTCCTGCATCTATCTGGCCCGGGTGCACGCCCTGACGGCCAAGGCTGGCCGCTATGGCGGCGGTACATGGACAAAGTGGTACGAGAGCAAGGGGCTGAGCCATGGCAGCGTGACCAAGATGGTCCAGAACGGCGAGGCTTTTAATTCGTCAACTGTTGACGAATTAAAACAGCTGCCCAACCTGACCCGGAAGGACCTGAACCTCATTGCCCGGTCCGGCTGTGCGGACCAGGTGGTGGCCGCCGCCGGGGACAGCCAGCGTGTCCAGGACCTTCTGGCCCAGATCAAGAGCAAAGACGCCCAGCTGGAGGCCGCTCACGCCGACATCTCCGGCCTGAAGGACCGTGCCACCGCCGCCGAAGCCCGGGAGGAAGAAGCATGGAGCATGGTGAGCAAGGCACAGGACGAAGCAAAGGCGGCACAAGAAAATCTTGACTACGAGGTCAGCCAGAACGACGCCCTGCACGAAGAAAAGGGGCAGCTGCTGCGGGAGTGTGAGGCGACAAAGCAGGCCCGTGCAGAGGCCGAAGCCCGTGCCAAGGATGCTGAGAATCAGCTGGCCGGGGCCCGGCAGGTGGCCCAGGCGGCAAAGCTGCGGGGCGACAAGCTCAAGGCCGAGAACGACGCGCTGAAAAGTCAGCCCATCACCGCGGTGGTGGACAAGGAAGAGGTGGAGCGTCAGGCCAGGGAAATGGCCGCCGAGATGACCGCCGACCTGCGGGCACAGCTGGAACAGACCGCTTCCGGCAGCGAACAGGATGCCCACAGCTCCTATGACAACGTACTTTTGGCCGACCGTTCTTTCCAGAACATCGGCAAAATGGTGACTCCGTCCCTCCGCAAGCTGCCGCAGGAGCAGCGGGAAGCCGTCGCCAATCAGCTCATCCGTACACTGGGACAAATTCAAGGGGAGGTATCACAATGTCTGTAAAGATCACGGCGCTGGAAGCCGAGAACGTCAAGCGCATCAAGGCCGTTGCGCTCACCCCGTCGCCCACCGGGCTCACCCTCGTGGGCGGCAACAACAATCAGGCAAGACCAGCGTGCTGGACGCCCTGGCGTGGGCCCTGGGCGGGGACCGTTTCCGTCCGGACGCCGCACAGCGGGACGGTGCTATCGCTCCTGCTCACCTCAAGGTCACACTGTCCAACGGCGTGGTGGTGGAGCGCAAGGGCAAAAATGCCAGCCTGACCGTCACCGACCCCACGGGCCGCCGCAGCGGCCAGCAGCTGCTCAACGCCTTTGTGGAGCCGCTGGCCCTCGATCTGCCCCGCTTCATGGACGCCAGCGACAAGGAAAAGGCCGATATCCTGCTGCGCATCATCGGCGTGGGGTCGGAGCTGCAGGTCAAAGATCTGGAGATCAAGGGCCTGTACGACAAGCGCACCTTCACCGGCCAGCTGGCCGCCCAGAAAAAGCACTTTGCCGAGGAAATGATCTCCTACCCGGAAGCCCCGGACGAGCCGGTGAGCGCCTCCGAGCTCATCCATCAGCAGCAGGACATTCTGGCCCGGAATGGCGAGAACCAGCGCCTGCGGGCCCAGTATGCAGAGCTTGAACAGCAGGTGCAGCAGTGTGTGGACGAGCTGAAGCGCACCCGGGAACGCATTGCCACACTGCAGCAGCTGGCAGATGAACTGGACGCCAAGCACACCAAGTTGTTCAATCAGCGGGAAACTGCAAGAAAGACCGTCTCCCAGCTGCAAGACGAATCCACCGCCGAGCTGGAAGCCTCCATCCGGGACATTGAGGAGACCAACCGCAAGGTGCGGGCCAACCTGGAAAAATCCCGGGCTGAGGACGAAGCCGCCCAGTACGCCAGCGAGTACGACAAGCTGACCGGCCAGATCGAGGACAAGCGTGCCGAGCGCATGGCCCTGCTGAACGGGGCCGACCTGCCCCTGCCGGGCCTCAGCGTGGAGGACGGTGTCCTTACTTACAACGGCAAGCGCTGGCGGGACATGTCCGGCAGCGACCAGCTGCGGGTGGCCGCCGCCATCGTGCGGCGGCTGAACCCGGACTGCGGTTTCGTGCTGCTGGACAAGCTGGAGCAGATGGACATGACCACCCTGACCGAGTTTAGCCGCTGGCTGGAAGCAGAGCACCTGCAGGCCATCGCCACCCGGGTTTCCACCGGCAGCGAGTGCCAGATCATCATTGAGGACGGCATGGTCAAGGACGCCGTGCCGCCCGAAGAGAAGCCCCAGCCCCGGAGCTGGACGAAAGGAGCGTTTTAAATGAGCAAGTATGCAGTCACCAGCGGCATCCAGACCGCCCCCGTCAAAACCGTGCTGTACGGGCCGGAGGGCATTGGTAAATCCACCTTCGCGTCCCACTTCCCGGACCCGGTGTTCATCGACACCGAGGGCGGCACCAAGCGTCTGAACGTTGCCCGCCTTCCCCAGCCCACCAGCTGGGCCATGCTGCTGGACGAGGTGACCGAGGTGCGCAAGGGCAATGTGCCCTGCGGCACGCTGGTGCTGGACACCGCCGACTGGGCGGAGCGTCTGTGCATCCAGGCCGTGTGCGCCCGCGCCAAGGTGAACGGCATCGAAGATTTTGGCTACGGCAAGGGCTACACCTACGTCAAGGAGGAGTTCAGCAAGCTGCTGGATGCCCTGGAAGAGGTGCTGAACGCCGGCCACAATGTGGTGGTGCTGGCCCATGCCGCCATCACCAAGTTTGAGCAGCCGGACGCCGTGGGCAACTACGACCGCTGGGGCATGAAAACCAGCAAGCAGGTGGCCCCGCTGCTGCAGGAGTGGTGCGATATGCTGCTGTTCGCCAACTACAAAACGGTGGTGGAAAAGGCCGGCAGCAGCCCAAACGCCAAGAACAAGGCCAGCGGCGGCAAGCGGGTGCTGTACACCACCCACCACGCCTGCTGGGACGCCAAGAACCGCTTTGACCTGCCGGAAGAGGTGCCCTTTGAGTACGCCAGCATTGCCCACTGTCTGCCCGGCGGCAGCGCACCGGCAGCTACCCAGACGCCGGTGCAGCACGCCCCGGCTCCTGCCCCGCAGCCCAAACATCAGCCGGATGCCGACATCCTGCCCAGCCCCGCAACGCAGCCGGAACCGCCCCGTGAAGAGGTTCCTAAGGCCCTGCTCACGCCGGATCTGGTCGCCCTGGGCGTGCCGGAAAAACTGGCTCCGCTCATGAGCGCCAACAACGTGACTCCGGAAGAGCTGCAGCATGTAGTGGGCGAGCGGGGCTACTTCCCGGAGGATATGCCCATCAAGGACTACCCCATGGATTTTGTGGAGGGCTGCCTGATCGCCGCATGGCCGCAGGTGCTGCAGATGGTTCTGGACAGCCGTGACCTGCCGTTTTAACGTACATTAAATAAAGGAGAAGCATTATGAACGAGATGAACAACGAAGGTTTCGCTTTGGGTTGGGATGACGAGTTTACCAACGAGCAGCAGGAATTCGTGCTGCTGCCGGAGGGCGAGTACCCCTTTGAAGTGACCCAGATGGAGCGTGCCCGCTATGAGGGCGGGGCCAAGCTGCCGCCCTGCTCCATGGCAAAACTGACCCTGCGCATTTATGGCGGGGCCAAGGGCGACACCACCGTGACCCACCGCCTGTACCTGCATACCAAGACCCAGGGTCTGCTGGGCGCGTTCTTTGAGAGCATCGGCCAGTGCAAGCGGGGCGAAACCTTCCGCCCTCGCTGGAACGAGGTGGTAGGTGCCAAGGGCATCTGCAAGCTGGGCGTCCGGGAGTACACCAAACAGAGCGGCCCTCACGCTGGTGAGACCGGCCAGAGCAACGAGGTGCAGCGCTTCCTGCCGCCCCCGGCACCCAAGGCGGCACCCTCGCAGGGCTGGACGCAGGGGGCATTCTGATGGGGCAGGAACTGAGACCCTACCAGCAGCAGGCCCGTGACCGCATCCACGCCGAGTGGGACGCCGGCCACACCCGCACCCTGCTGGTGCTGCCCACCGGCACCGGCAAAACCATTGTGTTTGCGTCGGTGGCTGCCGATCAGGTGCGTGCCGGCGACCGGGTGCTCATTCTGGCGCACCGGGGCGAGCTGCTGGAACAGGCAGCCGACAAACTGCAGCGCTCCACCGGCCTTGTCAGCGCCGTGGAAAAGGCCGAATCCACCTGCCTGGACAGCTGGTTCCGGGTGGTGGTGGGCAGCGTGCAGACCCTGCAGCGCACCGCCCGGCTGGAACGCTTCCCGCAGGATTATTTCGGCACCATCATCATCGACGAGGCCCACCACGCCATCACCGACGGTTACCGCCGCATCCTGGACTACTTCAGCGGGGCCAAGGTGCTTGGCGTCACCGCCACGCCGGACCGCGGCGACATGCGCAATCTGGGCGAGGTGTTCGACAGCCTGGCCTTTGAGTACAAGCTGACCGACGCCATCAAGGAGGGCTATCTGTGCAAGATCATGGCCCAGACCATCCCGCTGCAGCTGGATATTACATCCGTGACCATGAGCGGCGGCGACTACGCCGTGGGCGACCTGGGCACAGCCCTTGATCCGTATTTGGAGCAGATCGCCGCCGAGATGGCTCGGCGCTGCAAGAGCCGCAAAACGGTGGTGTTCCTGCCGCTGATCAAGACCAGCCAGAAGTTCCGGGACCTGCTGAACACCTACGGCTTCCGGGCTACCGAGGTCAACGGCCAGAGCGACGACCGCAGGCAGGTGCTGGCCGACTTCGACGCCGGCAAATACAATGTGCTGTGTAACTCCATGCTGCTCACCGAGGGCTGGGACTGCCCCTCCGTGGACTGCGTGGTGGTGCTGCGGCCCACCAAGGTGCGCAGCCTGTACAGCCAGATGGTGGGGCGCGGCACCCGGCTCTCCCCCGGCAAGACCGACCTGCTGCTGCTCGACTTTTTGTGGATGACCGACCGGCACGAGCTGTGCCGCCCGGCGGATCTGGTCTGCGAGGACCGCGCCGTGGCCCGGCAGATGACCGAGACCCTTGCCGAGAGCGGCTGCCCGGAGGACATCGAGGAGGCCGCCGCCCAGGCCAGCGAGGACGTGGTGGCCCAGCGGGAAGAAGCCCTTGCCAAGCAGCTGGAAGAGCAGCGCCGTAAAAAGGCAAAACTGGTGGACCCGCTGCAGTACGAAATGAGCATTCAGGCCGAAGATCTGGCCGGGTATGTGCCCGCCTTTGGCTGGGAGGCCGGTCCGCCCAGCGAGCAACAGACCGCCGCGCTGGAAAAGCTGGGCATCCTGCCGGACGCAGTGGAATCCGCCGGCAAGGCCGCCCTGCTGCTGGACCGCCTGAACAAGCGCCGGGACGAGGGCCTGACCACGCCCAAACAGATCCGCTGTCTGGAAAAGTACGGGTTCCAGCATGTGGGCACCTGGAGCTTTGAGGCCGCCCACCACATGATCGATCGCATAGCGGCTCAGGGCTGGCGCGGCGTGCCCAAGGGCGTGAACCCCCGCACCTATACCCCCGCTGCGGAGCCGCCTGCTGCAGACAGTCCTTTTGATTTTGGATGGTAACGTGAATGGACAATGCGAATGAACTCAAAGAAGCGCTGGATTTTCTCAGCCCGTCCGCCCTGACCTACGACGAATGGATCCTGGTGGGCATGGGCCTGAAGGAAGCCGGCCTGCCCGTGGAAGCATGGGAACAGTGGAGCGCCCGGGACGGGGGCCGCTACCACAAAGGCGAGTGCACCAAGAAGTGGGCCAGTTTCCACGGCGGCGGGGGCAGCCCCGTCACGGCCAGCAGTATCTTTCAGCTGGCCTATTCCAGCGGATGGAGAGGCCCTGCCGGCCATGCACTGGACTGGAACGACGACATCTCCGCCGGGACGAACCACACAGACGGCCAGCTGGTAGACCCCCGTTGGGTGGAAGCCCACGATCTCGCCCTGCCGGAACAGTGGGACCCTGTGGACCAGCTCAGGCGCTACCTGCAGGCCCTGTTTGAAGAGGACGAGTATGTGGCCTATGTCACCGAGAGTTTCATGGCCGACGACAAACGCCGCCCGGCCAAGGGCAGCTGGACCCGCACCGCCGGGCAGCTCCTTGCCGAACTGGGCACCTGCGGCGGGGATCTCGGCAAGGTGCTGGGCGACTGGGACCCGGAGGTGGGTGCCTGGATCTGCTTCAACCCCGTGGACGGCACAGGCCGCAAGGACGCCAACGTCACCGCCTACCGCTACGCCCTTGTGGAGTGCGATAACATGGAGCTGGGCAAGCAGCAGGCCATCATCAAGCAGCTGAAGCTGCCCTGCGCCGCGCTGGTGTACTCCGGCGGCAAGAGCGTCCACGCCATCGTCAAGGTGGACGCCCCGGACTATGCCGAGTACCGCAAGCGGGTGGATTACCTCTACGCTGCCTGCCAGAAAAACGGCCTGACCCTCGACCAGCAGAACCGCAACCCCAGCCGCCTGAGCCGGATGCCCGGCATCCTGCGCGGCGACAAGCGGCAGGTGCTTCTGGAGACCAATTTCGGCAAGAGCTGCTGGGACGAGTGGGTGGACTGGCTGGAAGCCGAGACCGACGACCTACCGGACACCGAGAACCTCGCCGCCGACTGGGAGCACCTGCCCCCGCTGGCAGACCCGCTCATCTTCGGGGTGCTGCGCAAAGGGCACAAGATGCTTCTGGCGGGCCCCAGCAAGGCCGGCAAGAGCTTTGCCCTCATCGAGCTGTGCATCGCCATTGCCGAGGGCAAGCCGTGGCTGGGCCAGTTCTCCTGCGCCCAGGGCAAGGTGCTGTACATCAATCTGGAGCTGGATCGGGCCTCCTGCCTGCACCGCTTCAAGGATGTGTACACCGCCATGGGCCTGCCGCCGGAGCACCTGAAAAACATTGACATCTGGAACCTGCGCGGTGCGTCCGTGCCCATGGACAAGCTGGCCCCCAAGCTCATCCGCCGGGCCCAGAAAAAGGGCTACATGGCCGTGGTGCTGGACCCCATTTATAAGGTAATCACCGGCGACGAGAACAGCGCCGACCAGATGGCCAAGTTCTGCAACCAGTTTGACCTTGTGTGCCGCGCACTGGACTGCGCCGTGATCTACTGCCATCACCACAGCAAAGGTGCCCAGGGCGGCAAGCGCAGCATGGACCGTGCGTCCGGTTCCGGCGTGTTCGCCCGTGACCCGGACGCCATGCTGGACATGACCGAGCTGACGCCCACCGACGCCATCCGGGAGCAGCTGCGCAACAAGGCAGCTTGTCGGGTCATCAAGGCCATGCTGGACAAGCGCGGCCATGCGGACGCCTACGGCCCGGACGATACCCTCAGCAAGAGCCGGATGCTGGCCGTGGCCAAGGAGTGCCTGGGCCTGGCCGACCTGCGGGCCATCGACGCAGAGGTGGCTGCCGCCGAGAAAAAAGCCGACGGCATGACCGCCTGGCGCATCGAGGGCACCCTGCGCGAGTTTGCCCGGTTCGACCCGGTGAACCTCTGGTTTGATTACCCCGTGCACAAGCCGGACAGCGGTCTGCTGGAGGATCTGCAGCCGGACGGAGACGTCAAGGGCTTTGCCGCACGCGGCGCGGAAAAGCGCTGGGGCAGCCGGGAGAAGCTGGCCAAGAACAAGTCCGTGGAGCTGTCCACCGCCTACGAATCCTGCACGATGGATGGCAAGGTCACTGTCTACGCCATGGCCGAGTATATGGCCTGAAGCCGGACACCGTGCGCCGCCGCCTGAAAGCCGACGGCGGTTACTGGATCGACGGCACCGACGTGGGCCGCAAAGAACCCGGTTCGGATGGATGATTACAGATTGCAATATTTTGCTTTACAGAAAGTACAAAAACGGTAAAATGCCCGGATAATCCGCATCCGCATTTTTTACGGATTTCGGAAAATGCCGCATTTTCCTACGGATCCGGGACGGAAAATGCCTATATATAATAGCATAATCCGTCCGTGTGTGATGGGGTCTCCCGGAGGATGGGGCGTGCACAGCCCCCATCCATCCGGGGAACCCTCCCCATCACGTTGGCCTGCATCAAAAAAGAAAAACGAGGTGAACCCCATGTACATGCAATTCTTTATCCCCATGCAGCCGCCCACCACCACCCACAACGCAAAGCAGCTGCACGCCTACATGAAGGGTGGCCAGCCCCACGCGGTGCTCCACGACAGCCCGGAGCTGAAAGCCGCCCGCGCCAAGCTCCACGCATATCTCGCGCCCCATGCGCCCAAAGCGCCCATCCCGGCAGGCCAGCCGGTGCGGCTGCTGGTCAAGTGGTGCTTTCCCACCGAGGGCAAGCGCCGCAGCGGCGAGTGGCGCACCAGCAAACCCGACACCGACAACCTGGAAAAGGCCCTCAAGGACGAGATGACCCGCCTGCACTTCTGGGTCGATGACGCGCAGGTGTGCAGCGAGATCGTGGAGAAGTTCTGGTCGGACCCCTGCGGGGTGTTCGTCCGGGTGGAGGAGCTGGCATGACCTACGAAGAGAAAAGACGCTGGCTCAGTCGGTACGGGGACGCTATGGTAAAGGCCAAGCACCTGCGAGATGATTTAGATGAAGCAGAACGTGACACCGGTTGTACCACGCAGCAACTGACCGGAATGCCGGGCGGCAGCGGTGATGGGCAGAGTCTGGCACGAACTGTAGAACGTATTGAACGAGCCGAGAAAGCCTTGAATGCACAGATCATGCTGTGTGATGATCTCCACGCCGAACTTATGGCCCGACTGGAGGATGTGGACGACCCGAAGGATTACGAGGTCCTGCGGCTGAAGTATCTCCGCTTTCAGGACTGGGAGCAGATTGCACAGAAGATGAGCATCTGTGTACGGCAGGTTTACCGTCATCACCGTAAAGGTGTGGATGCTTTGGAACTGTGACAGATGTCAGTAAAACGTCAGTACGACGTCAGTGACATGTCTTTGATTTCATGATAAAATAGTATCATCGCAAGAGCCCGCAGGAAAGGTTTACTCCCTTCAATCCTGCGGGCTTTGTGCTGCCCGGCTGCGACAGGGGAACACACATTTACTCACCCAACAGCCTGAATGTACCAGCCGGGCCTTTTTTGATATTTTCCGCCGTCCGCAGGGGCGGCTTTTTTCATACCCCCGGGGCCTGCAAAGACCCCCGGGGTCATTTTGTACCCCGGCCTTTCAAAACACCCCCTGCCTGCAAAAGGCCTCCTCCCCCTTGAGGAGACCGGCAGGCAGCACACCCCAAGGAGCTGCCCATGGCAAAGACTGTTGCACGCCCGGATCGGGACGGCACCCACCGGCTGGCGTTTGAACGCAACAAGAAAAAGATCTACGCCACCCAGACCGTGTGCGGCATCTGCGGCAAGCCTGTGGATTTCAGCTACAAGTTTCCGCATCCGCTTTCGCCGTGCATCGACCACATCATTCCGGTGGCCAAGGGCGGCCACCCCAGCGACCTCGCCAACCTGCAGCTGGCGCATTTCTGGTGCAACCGGCAGAAGAGCGACAAGCTGTTTACGCCTGTGGAGCAGCAGACGGAGCCGGATGCAGATGCCTCCATGGCCCTGCCGCTGAGCACCGACTGGACGGCGTACCGCAGCCGCTGAGAGGCCCGCAGCGCCGCCGGGACACGCACGCAGGGACGGGGGGCATCCCCCTCCCAGGGGGCCCTCTGACCTTCCCAGACCGTACTGTGAATATTTTCTCGTGAAAGGAGAATCCACCGCCCATGACCGACCTGAAAGGCATGGCCTATCTGCGCCGCCGCCTGAACCAGAAGCGCAGCCGAGTGCTGACCCGCTACAAGTATTACGAGATGAAGAACGCCGTAAAGGACTTTGGCAAGGTCACCCCGGATGAGTTCCGCTTTTTCAGCGAGACGCTGGGCTGGTGCGGGAAAGCTGTGGACGCTCTGGCCGACCGGCTGGTCTGGCGGGAGTTCCGGGATGATAACTTTGACCTGAACTCCATCTACCAGATGAACAACGCAGACACCCTGTTTGACAGTGCCGTGCTGTCGGCCCTCATTTCCAGCTGCTGCTTTCTGTACATCAGCCCGGACGGCAGCGGCTACCCCCGGCTGCAGGTCATCGACGGCGGCAACGCCACCGGCATCCTGGACGAGGTGACCGGCCTGCTCACGGAAGGATATGCCGTGCTGTCCCGTGATCCGGAGACGGACAAGCCCCTGCTGGAGGCCTACTTCACGGCGGACAGCACCTGGTATTACCCCGACGGCCAAAAGCCGTATCAGGTGCCAAACCTCGCACCGGCCCCGCTGCTGGTGCCCGTCGTATACCGCCCGGATGCCAAGCGGCCCTTTGGCCACAGCCGCATCTCCCGTGCCTGCATGGGCCTGCAGCAGGGTGCCCTGCGCACCCTCAAGCGCAGCGAGATCAGCGCCGAGTTCTATTCCTTCCCGCAGAAATATGTGCTGGGCACCTCCAACGACGCCGAGCAGATGGACAAGTGGAAGGCCACCATCTCCAGTTTTCTGGAATTCACCAAGGACGAGGACGGCGACAAGCCGGTGGTGGGCCAGTTCACCCAGCAGAGCATGAGCCCCTACACCGAGCAGCTGCGCACATTTGCCGCCCTGTTTGCAGGCGAGACCGGCCTGACGCTGGATGATCTGGGCTTCGTCACCGACAACCCCTCCAGCGCCGAGGCCATCAAGTCCAGCCACGAGAGCCTGCGCCTGGCGGCCCGCAAGGCACAGCGCACCTTTGGCAGCGGCTTCCTGAACGCCGGGTATCTGGCCGCCTGCATGCGGGACGGCATCGCCTACCAGCGTCAGCAGCTCTACCTCACCCGCCCGGTGTGGGAGCCGGTGTTCGAGCCGGACGCCGCCACCCTGTCCGGCATCGGGGACGCCGTGGGCAAGATCAACACGGCCATCCCCGGTTATTTCGGTGCGGAGAACCTGCGGGACCTGACCGGCATCCGCTCCGAGAGCTGAGGAGGCACCCATGGCCGACAAGGACATTGCCCCGGAGCTGCTGGAGCGCATCCGGGCCGACTTCCGGGCGCTGCTGGGCGACGCAAAGCCCGCCGCCGACACCTACGCTGCCGCTGCGGATTACGCCGAGCTTGTGGGCAGTGCCCTGGCCGAGGCCTTCCGCCGCAACCTGACCGCCGACGCCCTGCCGGACGGCAGGCTGTACTGGAACATTGCCGACCGGGTGGTGCGCCCCCTGCTGGAAGAGGAGCACCTGCTGGTGGCGGACGCTTCCGCTGCCGTGCAGCAGGCACTGAACCAGCAGGCAAATCTCGGCATTGCCCCGCAGCGGGCCGTGCTGCCCACCGACGCTGTGGACGACCTGCTGAACAAGGTGTCCACGGCGGAGCAGTTTGCGGATGTGGCGTGGGCACTGGACGAGCCGGTGCGTACCTTCTCCCGCATGGTGGTGGACGACACCCTGAAACGCAACGTGGATTTTCAGGGCAAGGCCGGGCTGCGGCCCCGTGTCATCCGCACCGCCGAGAGCCACTGCTGCAAATGGTGCAGTGCGCTGGCCGGCACTTACGATTACCCCCGTGTGCCCAAAGACGTTTACCGCCGCCACGAGCGCTGCCGCTGCCGGGTGGAATATGACCCCGGCGAGGGCAGGCGGCAGAACGTGTGGAACAAGACGTGGACGGAGGATGAGGACGCCCGGCAGGCACGCATTCAAAAGATTCAAAACCCATCGACAAACCGAGACGATTCTGCTAAGATAGAAGCACGAAAACAGATTGGGCTGCCGCCGGTCGATTCACCTGAGATCAAGGCCATCAAGGCCGCAATGTCCGAGCAGGTGCTTAGTCTGCCGGAAACCGCACAGGAGGCTCTCCGGCAGTATACCGGCTTTACGGCGACCCGTGTGAACTTTGCCATCCGGAACGGAAAAATCACACCGCAGATCCAGGAGACCATTTCCGCATTGGATAACGCGCTGGCTTCCGGCGTGATGCCGCAGAGCGTCACCCTGTACCGGAACACAGCGCTTTCTTTTCTAGGGTTCGGGCTTCCCAAAAATCCGACCCTGCAGGATCTGCAAGACCTTGTGGATCTCACACCGGAATTTCCGATATTTATATCAACCAGTTTTCAGGATCTGCATCTTCCGGGCCGTGACACGCTGATTCAGCTGCATGTTCCGGCAGGATATAAGGGCTGCCAGTTCCTTCAGCCTGTAGCGCTTCCCAAATTCAAAAGTCAGGACGAAGTCCTGTTTGCCCGTGGGATGCAGTATCGTGTGCTGGATGTTGGTAGAAAAGACGACCGATATTTTTTAGAGATCGAGGTGCTCCAAAATGTCTAAATTTTTGCGTGAAGAGGATATCAGCATGGGGTTCCGTGCTCCACTTTACAGCGTGCCGGTCTGTATCCCGGAATGCAATGTCTGTATTCACCGGGATGGACCGGGCAAATGCAAAAAGTTAGGAACTCCCTCCGATGATCTTCGTTTCGGAAAGCGCCACGATTGCCCGGACGCCGTCCTGAATACCAGCCATTTTTTATATCCCGAATACCAAAAATTGTACCCGGAAGAGTGCAAGGTCTCTGCCAAAAAGTAAACTTTCATCCACGGAATATCCTAGTTTAACCACTGTATGCCCTCAAAAAGGCACAACATGGTTTTTTCATGCCGTTTTAGCTCATGTTGGCAGGGCCGTGGTCTCCAAAACCACAGGTCACTGGTTCGATTCCAGTAAACGGTGCCATCATTTTCATGCAAAGGAGGAACCCAGCCCACCATGCCGCGGACGCGAAAACAGACAGCCCCGGCAAGGCTGGGGCGTCAGACGCCCACCGCTGCCGTGGTGCTGCCCTACACCAAAACCTTCGGCCAGGACGCCATCGACCTGTACAACTCCACCGGGCGCATCGCCCAGCAGTGGCAGGAGCTGCTGCTGTATGACATCCTTGCCCGCAACGAGGAGGATCTGTGGGTGCATACCAAGTTCGGCTATGCCGTGCCCCGCCGCAACGGCAAGAACGAGATCGCCGCCATCCGGGAGCTGTACGGCCTGCAGCAGGGCGAGAGCATCCTGCACACCGCCCACCGCACCACCACCTCCCGGGCCGCCTGGGAGCGGTTGTGCCACCTGCTGGACAAGGCCAAGATCCCCTATAAATCCATTCAGGCCGTGGGCCGGGAGCACATCCAGCTGGAAGAGGGCGAGGGCCGCATCGAGTTCCGCACCCGCTCCTCCAAGGGCGGCCTGGGCGAGGGCTTTGACCTGCTGGTCATCGACGAGGCCCAGGAGTACACCGACGATCAGGCCAGTGCCCTGAAGTATGTGGTCACTGACAGCGAGAACCCGCAGACCCTGTTCTGCGGCACCCCGCCCACGCCGGTGTCCTCCGGCACGGTGTTCCTCAAAATGCGCAACGCCGCCCTGCGGGGCGACACGCAGAACACCGGCTGGGCCGAGTGGAGCGTGGAGCAGCAGACCGACCCCCACGACGTGGAGGCCTGGTATCAGACGAACCCCAGCCTCGGCACCATCTTCACCGAGCGCAGTGTGGCGGATGAGATCGGCGATGACCCCATCGACTTCAACATCCAGCGTCTGGGGCTGTGGCTTCGGTACAACCTCAAATCGGCCATCAGCCGGGCAGAGTGGGACGAACTGAAAACCGACACCCTGCCCAAGCTCACCGGCAAGCTGTATGCCGGCATCAAGTTCAGCACCGACGGCACCAGCTGTGCGCTGGCCGTTGCGTGCCGCACCAAAGACAACGCTATCTTCGTGGAAGCCATCGGTTGCCATCCTACCCGGGACGGCAGCGGGTGGCTTCTTGATTTTCTATCCAAAGCCGACCTAGCCGCCGTGGCGGTGGACGGGGCCAGCGGGCAGCAGCTTCTGGCCGACGCCATGAAGGCCGCCCACCTCAGGTCCCCCGTGCTGCCCACGGTCAAGCAGGTCATCACCGCCAACGCCGCCTTCGAGCAGGCCCTTTTTGCGCAAGCCCTGTGCCATGCCGGCCAGCCCGGCCTTGCGCAGGCTGCTTCCAACTGCGAAAAGCGGGCCATCGGCTCCAACGGCGGCTTCGGTTACCGCTCTCTGACCGAGGGCGGCCACATCGAGCTGCTGGACAGCGTGATCCTGGCCCACTGGCAGTGCGCCGAGGGCAAGGGCAAGCGCCGGCAGCGCATCCGCTATTAACAGGCCACCCGGGCCTGTTTTTTTGTTGCCATAAAGGAGGGTATTCCATGGCAGAAGCATTTGAACCCATTACCACGCAGGAGGCGTTTGAGGCCGCTGTCGCTGACAGGCTGGCCCCTTACGCCGACTACAACGACCTCAAGGCCCAGAACGAGGCCCTCGCCGGGCAGGTGGCGGAGCTGAACACCCGCTGCCAGACCTACGAGACGGACGCGCTCAAGACCCGCGTTGCCCATGAGGTGGGCCTGCCGTTCGACCTGGCGGGCCGCCTGACCGGCTCCAAGGAGGAGGACATCCGCAAGGACGCCCAGAACCTGCTGCAGCTGATCAAGCCCAAGACCCCGCCCGCACCCCTGCGCGGCGACCCCGACCCCAGCGGCAGCGGCAAAAAGGCCGCCTGGCGCAGTTTCGCAAACCAGCTGATGAACAACGAGTAAAGGAGAACACATCATGGCAGATATTCTGAGCAAAGGCTCCCTGTTCCCGGAGGAGCTGATCCCCGGCTTTATCCAGAAAACCACCGGCGCGTCCGCGCTGGCCAAGCTCTGCGGCGCAACGCCCATCGCCTTCAACGGCCAGAAGGAATTCACCTTCACGCTGGACAAGGAAGTGGACATCGTGGCAGAAAACGGTGCCAAGGGCAAGGGCGGCATGACCGTGGAGCCCATCACCATCGTGCCCATCAAGATCGAGTATGGTGCACGCGTGTCCGACGAGTTCCTGTACGCTTCCGAGGACGCCCAGATGGACGTTCTGAGCGCCTTTGCGGACGGCTTTGCCAAGAAGGTGGCCAAGGGTCTGGACCTCATGGCCTTCCGCGGCATCAACCCCCGCACCGGCTCTGCGTCCGGCGTCATCGGCACCAACCACTTTGACAGCAAGGTCACCCAGGCCGTGACCATTGCCGCCTCCGACAAGCCCGACACCAACGTGGAGGCCGCCATCGCCCTGGTGCAGGGCGCGGAGCGGGACGTTACCGGCATGGTGCTGGCCCCCAGCTTCAAGAGCGCTCTGGCGGCCCAGACCACTACCGACGGTGCCAAGCTGTACCCGCAGCTGGCCTGGGGCGCAAACCCCGGCGAGGTGAACGGCCTGCGGGTGGAATCTACCTCCAACCTGTCCGCCGGTTCCAGCCTGGACCGTGCGCTGGTGGGCGACTTCACCAACTGCTTCAAGTGGGGCTACGCCAAGGAGATGCCCATTGAGGTGATCCAGTACGGCAATCCCGACAACGATGCGGATCTGGGTGACCTGAAGGGCCACAACCAGGTATACCTGCGCGGCGAGGCCTACATCGGCTGGGGCATCCTGGATCCGTCCGCATTCGCCCACATCAAGGCCAACGCCTAAGGAGGACACGCCATGCTGTACCGCAACAAGCGCACCGGCGCTGTGATCGAGACGCCCTGCCGCGTTTCCGGCGGGGACTGGGAGCCCGTCAAGGCAGAAAAGGCGGCCAAACCCAAGCTGCCGCCAAGGAGAAACCGGAGGCTGCTGAATGAGATACGCCACCGTGGAGGACATGACCGCTCTGTGGCGTCCCATGACCGCTGCCGAGCAGGCAAGGGCGTCCTCCTTGCTGGATGTCATTTCGGCCAGCCTGGACGTGGAGGCCCGCAAGGCAGGCAAAGACCTGCCCGCACTGGTGGCCGCTGACCCGGTGCTGGCCATGGTGGCCAAGAGCGTGGCCGTGGATGTGGCCGCCCGCACCCTGATGACCAGCACGAACCAGGAGCCTATGACCCAGATCACCCAGGCAGCCGGCGGCTACTCGGCGTCCGGGTCCTTTCTGGTGCCCGGCGGCGGCCTGTTCATCAAAAAATCGGAGCTGGCCCGGCTGGGCCTGCGCCGTCAGCGGATGGGAGTGATCGAACCCTATGGCTCTGATTAAGGGCATCCCCGTCATCCTCTATGAGCGCACCCAGACCGGCAAGGATGCTTTTCACGCTCCGGTTTACACCGAAACACCGGTCACGGTGGAAAATGTGCTCATCACGCCGGTGGACAATGCCGCCGTGGTCACCGACCTGCAGCTTACGGGCCGCCGGGTGGCCTACGAGCTGTGCATCCCGAAAGGCGACGCTCACCGCTGGGAGGGCTGCACCGTGGAATTTTTTGGCCAGAAATGGCGAGTGTACGGCGGTGCCTCCCAGTACATCGAGGCGCTTGTGCCTCTGGCCTGGAACAAGAAAGTGCAGGTGGAACGGATTGAGTAAGCTGCGCGTGGAACTGAACAGCGCCGGCGTTCGTGCTCTGATGCGTTCTCCGGAAATGCAGGCCGTGCTCAAAGCCCGTGCGGACACCGTGAAGAACCGCTGCGGCGACGGGTATGAGGCCTATGTGGCCCAGACCCGTGCAGTCGCTGTGGTGGAGACTGTTTCTCAGAAGGCCTACAATGATAACTCTGCCAACAACACCCTGCTGAAAGCTGTCTCTTCGAGCCGCAGCGGCACCGTGGTACATGAGCATAAGCGCCACCTGAAAGACGGCAGAGTAATCACCGTGAGGAGCTACCAGCGAAAGAAATGATCGAAGAAATCATCCTGAATTACCTGCGGGAAAACGGTTTCCCCTGCTTTATGTCCGTGCCGGAGAACCCCTCCGACAATTTTTGTGTCTTGGAAAAGACCGGCTCCGGCTGCGACGAGGGCATTTACACCGCCACGCTGGCAGTGCAGTCCTACGGCGGCACAGACTATGAGGCCGCCCGGCTGAACCACCGGGTGGTGCAGGCCATGCAGGCCGCCGACACCCTGCCGGAGGTGATTTCCTGCAGGCCGGTCACCGACTACAATTTCCCGGACACCACCCGCAAACGGCCCCGCTACCAGGCCGTTTTTTCTATCACTCATTACTGACCTGTGAAAGGAGAACTACACATGGCAGACGCAACCAAAGTAACCGCCGCCAAGCCCAAAGTGGGCGGTGCCATCTGGCGTGCCCCGCTGGGCACCCCGCTGCCCACCGACGCCAAGACCGAACTGGACAAGGCTTTTAAGTGCCTGGGCTACGCCTCCGAGGACGGCGTGACCAACAGCAACTCGCCCTCCAGCGAGAACACCAACGCCTGGGGCGGCGACACCGTGCTGACCCAGCAGACCGAGAAGCCGGACACCTTCCAGTACACCCTGCTGGAGGCCCTGAACGTGGAGGTGCTCAAGTCCGTGTACGGCGACGACAACGTCACCGGCACGCTGGACACCGGCATCACGGTCAAGGCAAACTCCTCCGAGCAGAAGGACTGCAGCTGGGTCATTGAGATGGTGATGAAGAACAAGGCGGTCAAGCGCATCGTCATCCCGGATGCCGCCGTCACCGCCGTGGGCGATATCACCTACGCCAAGAGCGCCGTGGGTTACAACACCACCCTGACCGCCGTGCCGGATGCCCAGGCAACACCCATTACGAGTACATTCTGGGCGGCACTGCTGCCGCCCAGGCCGCTGCCAAGACCAAGGAGGTGCAGGCATGATCACTGCAAAAACGAACGACGGCTTTGAGATCGAGCTGAGCGAGGACGTTCTGGACGACGCCGAACTTCTGGACGCCCTGGGCGGCATGCAGGACGGCAACGTCTTTGACATGAGCCACCTGACCCTGCGCCTGCTGGGCAAAGAGGGCCGGAAGAAGCTGTATGACCACCTGCGCACCCCGGACGGCCGCGTGCCGGTGGCCAAGGTGGCGGAGGCCCTGGGCGAGCTGATGAACAGCTTCACGGCCGGAAAAAACTCTGCATCCTCGCCGAACTGATCGCATCGGACGAGGACGCCCTGATCTGCGATTTTGCCCAGTATTACCATGTGCTGGACTGGCGCGCCCTGCCGCTGCGTCTGGCCGCTACCCTTGCTGCCGGCCTGCCGGAGGACAGCCGCAGCATGATGAAGGCCAGCGGCAAGACCGTGCCGCTGCACATCGAGCTGCAAGCCTACACCGCCGACCGCCTGACGCAGATCCTGTGGGGCCTGAGCAACGACACCCGGACGGTGCCCTCTGTGCTGGCAGACCTGCACGGCCTGTCCGCGGACAGCGATACCGACGTGCAGAGCTACGACAGCCCGGAAGAGTTTGAGGCCGCCCTTGCGGCCCTGAAAGGAGGTGGATGACCATGCCGGACGGCATTGAGCTGGCAAAAGCGTATGTGCAGATCGTGCCCTCGGCAGAGGGCATCCAGGGCAAGATCACCGAAGCCCTGGGCGGGGAGCCTGCGGCAGCCGGTGACGCCGCCGGACAGTCCCTCGGTGCCCAGCTGGTGGGCACCCTGAAAAAGGTGATCGCGGCTGCCGGCATCGGCAAGATCATCTCGGAATCCATCAACCTGGGCGGCGCGCTGCAGCAAAGCCTGGGCGGTGTGGAAACGCTGTTCAAGGACAGCACCGACACCGTTAAGGCCTACGCTGCCCAGGCCTACAAGACCGTGGGCCTGTCGGCCAACGACTACATGGAGCAGACCACCAGCTTTGCCGCCAGCCTGCTGTCCAGCGTGAGCCAGGACACCCAGGCGGCTGCCGATCTGGCCAACATGGCTATGGTGGACATGGCCGACAACTCCAACAAGATGGGCACCTCCATGCAGGACATCCAGAACGCCTATCAGGGGTTTGCCAAGCAGAATTACACCATGCTGGACAACCTCAAGCTGGGCTACGGCGGCACGCAGGCCGAGATGCAGCGCCTGCTGAAGGACGCCGAGAAGATCTCTGGCGTGCACTACGACCTGGGCAACCTAGCCGACATGTACAGCGCCATCCACGTCATCCAGAAGGAGATGGACATCACCGGCACCACGGCCAAGGAGGCATCCACCACCCTGACCGGCAGCTTTGCGGCCATGAAAGCTGCCGCCGAGAACGTGCTGGCCGACTGGTCCACCGGTGCCGATCTCACCGCCCCCCTGCAGGGGCTGGTGGAAACGGCCCAGACCTTCCTTGTGGGCAACCTGCTGCCCATGATCGGCAACGTGCTGGCGGGCATCCCGGAGCTGGTGTATACACTGGTGCCCGAGATTTTGCAATCCGGCACCCAGCTGGTCACCTCGCTGGCGGAGGGCTTCACCCAGGGCATCCCGGATTTTCTGTCCAATGCCCTGCCGCAGCTGCTGCAGTTCACCGAGGAATTGCGGGCCAACGCCGGTGTGTTCGTGGACGCCGGCCTGAACCTCATCACCCAGCTGCTGAACGGCCTGATCGCAGGCCTGCCGGACCTGATCGCCTATGTGCCCGACATCATCATCAACATCTGCGGGGTCATCAACGATAACATGCCCAAGATCCTGGCGCAGGGTGTGTCCATCATCGTGCAGCTGATCGCCGGTCTTGTACAGACCGTGCCCAGTCTGCTGGCCAACTGGAAAAAGATCCTGGAGGCGGTGCTGTCGGTCATCTCGGCCATCAACTGGCTGAACATCGGCAAGACCATCCTCACCGGTGTGGCCAATGGCGTGAAGAGCATGGGCTCCAGCCTGCTGAACGCCTTCAAGGGCGGCTTTTCCAGTGCGCTTGCCTGGATCAAGAGCCTGCCCTCGCAGGCGGTGCAGTGGGGCAAGAACCTTATCCAGAGCTTTATCAACGGCCTCACCGGCAAAGGCGGTGCGGTTGGTGCAGGAGCCATCGCAGCCACCGCCGGTGCCACCATTGCTAAAACCGCCAGCGGGAACGACTGGTCCTCCGTCTGGGCGGACGCCAACGCCGACGTGGCCGACAGCGCCCAGTCCATGGCGGAGGTGGTCGTCCCGGCCTATACCAAGTCCGGGGACGCCGCCACCAAGGCGGCCAAAAAGACCAAGGCCGCCGCACAGGCCGCCGAGACCCTGCTGTGGTCCCTGCAGGACGCAGGCCACACCGACACCACCAACACCCTGGGCAAGGTGACCATCCAGACCACCGACCTCACCGAGCACCTGCGCAAGGGCAGCGAGGAGTATGACCGGCTGACCCGCACCGTGACCGAATCCGGCAAGGAGATGGTGAACGGCGTGGTGAAAAACTACAAGACTGTCACCAAGTATGTCACCGACCACGGCAAGACCACGGCCCAGACCCAGAAGACCTATGAAGAGATTGCTGCCACCGTGGCCAAGACCGTTACATCTACAACGGATTCCGTGGTCAATGGCATTGCCACCAGCACCAAGACCATCACCGAGACCCTGACCGACAAAACCACGACCCAGAAACAGGTCATCACCGAGACCTACAACGACATCGCGGACGGTGCGCTGGTCACGGTGGAGCGGGTCAAGACCATTGCCGCCGATGGTGTCCCGCAGATCACCGAGGAGATCAAGGAAGCCTCTGCCAACAGCTTTGACGGCCTTGTCAAGGGCTGGCAGGACGAGGCCCACAAAGGCGTGGTGGGCACCTTCAGCACGCTGGTGACTGCTGTGAAGAAGCAGGACTGGCAGTCTGTCGGCGAATGGGTGCTGTCCACCCTGTACAACGGCCTTGCCCCGCAGGCAAAGCAGCTCATTGACGACTTCGGCAAGAACCTGATCCAGCAGGTCAACGGCTTGCTGGGCAAAGGCGTCAGTGCCGTCTCCAACGGCCTGTGGGATATGGGCGGCGACCTCGCCAAGGGACTGACCAGCGGCTTTGCAGACGTGCTCACGCAGGCGCAGGGCCTTGGCTCCACCCTCACCGGCATCTTTCAGGGGTTGAGAGGCCCGCTCACTGCGGCGGCCACCGCCATCAGCACCGGCCTGAAGGGCGGACTGATCTCCAGCTTCCCGGAGATTCTGGCCTCCATGGGCACCCTGATCGGCTCCATCGGCAGTGCCTTTGTGGGCATGCTGGAAGCCGTCGCGGCGGCACTGTTTCCCACCGGATTCGGTGCCCCGCAGGCCCTGCTCATGATCGCGGCCGGTGCGGCCTGACCGCCGCCATTGCGGCCATCGTGGCCGGCGTCGGCGGCGCGTTCAAGCGCAAGACCACCCCCGGCATCTCCGGCGGCACTTCCGGCAGTACGACCTCCACGGCCTCCGGTTCTTTGTGGGACTACGAGAAGCGTGCCCCGCTGCCGCAGCGCACCCAGCGCCCCAACATCGAGGTCAACCAGTACATTTATTCCAAGGCGCAGACGGCTGCCGACCTGATGCGCGAGGCACAGTACGAGCAGGAAAGGGCGGTGCTGCAGGGTGTTTGACGCGATCTTCAAGGCCAGCAACGGCCTGACCTTTTCCTTTGGCTACAAGGCGGGCGTGTTGTGGAGCATCACCCCGCTGGGTGACCTGCCCGTGGATCTGGAGACCAGCCAGGGTTACCAGCAAGTGGGTGCCACCGTGGAGAGCCGGAGCATTTCCGGCGTGACCCGCACGGTCACCGGGCGCATCCTGCGCAATCAGGACTACTGCAAGCGCCAGCTGCGGGATGTGTTCGCGCCCTACGTCACCGGCCGGCTGACCATTGCCGGGGCTTATTGGTGCGACGCTGAGGTGCAGCGCACCCCGGACATCAGCGTGTCCGGCCTGTGGCCCACCTTCTCGTTTCAGCTCTACTGCCCGGACCCCTACTGGCACAGCGTGAAGGAGCTCACCGTCTCGACCTTGAGCGTAACACCCACCTTCCGCCTGCCGGTGTGTTACGATGTGCACAGCTACGGCGTGCGGGAGCAGGCCAACTATTTGCGCATCGCCAACACCGGGCTGGCCACCCAGGACTGGCAGCTGACATTGGAAGCCCGCGGCCCGGTGGTCAACCCCGGCGTCAAGGACCCGGAGACCGGCGAATTCCTGCGCTTTGTCACCACCCTGCAGGACGGCGACAAGCTCCGGCTGTACCGCGAGAGCGGCCAGCTGAAACTGGAACAGATCATCGACGGCACCGGCTACAACATCATGTCCACGCTGGACGGGAGCAGCACCCTGTGGACTTTGCGCCACGGGACGCAGGCATGGCAGCGCACAGCGGATTCCGGCACGGAATGGCTGTTCCTGACCCTGACCTGCAGCACAGCGTTTTCCACCGTGGTTCTGGAGGTGGGCGGCAATGGCTGAGCGGACAAGTGCCCTGACGGCAGGCGGCCACAAGAGCATCTGCGTCTACGACGGCCAGCTGAACCTGCTGGGCCGGCTGGCAAGCTGGGTGTCGCTGGTCTGGCCGGAGCGCTACAACGTGTACAGCGGGGTGCAGGGTGCGCAGCTGGAACTGCACGCCTCCACCGACCTGCAGGCCCTGTGCCGCCCGGACCGGTACCTCTGGCTCACCGGCTCCGACCGCATCATGCGCATCTGCTCGGCGCAGACCGACCGCTCCGAACACAAGCTCGTGATCGCGGCCAGGGACGCCGCCTGCATCCTGGACGAGCGGATCAGCACCCGGACCCTGAGCGGCTTCGCCGTGGAAAGCACCCTGCGCAGCCTTGTGTCCGGTGCGGCTGCATGGCCGGGGCTGGAGCTGGGCGTGCTTGCAGATCTTTCCGACACCTACACCGGCGAGGTCAAGCCCGGCAGCCTGCTCAACATCGCCGAGCAGGTGTGCCAGGAGCTGGACATCGGGTTCCGGGTGCGGTTCGACCAGCAGGCCAAGAAGCTGCTGTTTGAGCTGTACCGGCCCAAGCTGGACCCCAACGCCCGGTATGCGCCCCAGTACGGCAACCTGACCGGCCTGACCTACACCGAGAGCATTACCGACTACAAGAACATCGTGACCGTGGCGGGCGCGGACGGCACCGTCACCGTGGGTGCCACCGGCAACACCGGCTCTGCCCGGCGGGAACTGTATCTGGACGCCGCCTCCAAAAAGAAGGAAGACAACCAGAGCCAGGAGGATTATCTCGCGTCCCTGCGGGCCTTGGGTGAGCAGGAACTGGCCAAGCACACCCGCATCGAGAACTTCCGCTTTACCCCGACCGGAACGGTCACGGTGGGCAAGGTGGTGGCCGCCAGCCTGCCCGGCACCGATATTCAGGCGGCGGCCCGCATTACCAGCGTGACCCTGAGTTCCCAGAAGGGCGAAAACACGGTCACTACCGAGATCGGCACACCCATTCTCAGGAGGAAACCATGAGCATCATCACTTACCCACTGAACGGCGTCACCTACGACGCGGAGGACGTGAGCACCTACCTGTGCACCCGCACCTCCGGCGTCTACGCCAAAGATTCCAACTACGCGGTCAGCGTCACCGGCGCGCGGCAGATCACCGTAGCCCCCGGCCTTGCGTGGATCAACTACGACGACTTCAAGGGCGTCTCGGCCTGCAGCCGGGAGGCGGTCAATCTGACCGTCCCGGACGCCGACAGCACCCTGCCCCGCATCGACCGGGTGGTGCTGCAGTTCGACACCGCGGCAAACCTGACCGCCGTCAAGCTCAAGCCCGGCACCCCTGCCGCCGCCCCGGAGCCGCCCGCCATCCTGCAGAACCACAACCAGTACGAGCTGGGCCTGTGCACGGTGAGCGTGCCTGCAGGCTCCTCGGTGGTCACCGCCGCCGACATCACCGACACCCGCGCGGCCGAGGACGTGTGCGGCGTCATGCGGGACGGCGTGACCGGCATCCCCACGGCCCAGCTGCAGGCGCAGGCGCTGGCCATAATGACCCAGCTGTCCACTGAGCTGCACACCAAGCTCGACGCCCTGGACGCCGCCATCGCGGCGGTGGAGAGCGGCAGCTTTTATACCAAGGCAGAGGCGGACCAAAAGTTCGGCACGCCGTACACCCTGCCGCCTGCTACGGCGGACCAGCTGGGCGGCGTGAAGGTGGGCGACTATCTGGACATTGCCCCGGACGGCACCCTGAGCGGCAAGACGCTGTATGACACCATCGCGGCCAGTGTGGCGGTCAAGTCGGAGCCCCGGCTGGTGTGGAACTACGGAAAGTTTGACATTGACCGAAATCAAGTGCACACCTATCAGGCTCCATCTGACGTTGACTATTTTGTCTATAAGTATGCCGGCGTCGATGAGAACGTGACGATTCCTCGCGGAAACACGGTAAAAACATCGGTCGGACAGGAGTTCACGATTACTTTCCAGACAGACGGAACCATCACGTTCACCAATGCAAAAAGCAGCTACAATAACAGAAATTATGTGTACAACGTCACATTTACCGGCTACCACTACCCCACCCTCGCGGACCTGCTGACCGAGACGCAGGCCGCGCAGGCGGACTATGACGCGCTGGACGCGGAGGACAGCGCGATTGATGCACCGGACGATGTGACGCAGGAAGAGTAATGCCAAGAAAGAAAGGACGTGAGAGCATGGCAATCAAACAGTATAGCCTGAAAGCGGACAGAAAAAAGAAACTGTCCCCGAATTTTACGGTCTACGAGTTCCGCTGCCGCGACGGCAGCGACGTCGTGATGATCGACGAAAGCCTTGTGGTGCTTTTGCAGTGCATCCGGGAGCACTTTGGCAAGCCCATCACGATCACCAGCGGCTACCGCACCGGAACCCACAACACCGCCGTCGGCGGCTCCAGATCCAGCCAGCACCTGCTGGGCAAGGCAGCGGACATCCAGGTGGCGGGCGTGTCCGTCGAGGACGTGGCCGCCTACGCCGAGAGCCTGATGCCCGCCTGGGGTGGCGTTGGCCGCTACCCCGTCAAGGCGGGCCGCGCCAAGGGCTGGGTGCATGTGGACACCCGGCCCAACAAAAGCAGATGGACGCAGTGAGAAGGTGGCGCATGAAAGATTATTTTTGCATGGCGATCGGCGCGATCGGCGGCGTGATCGCCGGTCTTTTTGGCGGCTGGGATGCCGCCATGCAAACGCTGGTGATCTTTATGGCCGTCGACTACATCACCGGTCTAATTGTGGCCGGTGTGTTTCACGCATCGCCCAAAACCAAGACCGGGACACTGGAAAGCCGGGCAGGCTGGAAGGGCCTGATCCGCAAGGGCGAAACGCTCCTGATCGTGCTGGTGGCCTGCAGGCTGGATGCCGTGATGGGTTCCACCTTTGTGCGGGATGCCGTTGTGATCGGCTTTATCTGTAACGAGACCATTTCCATCATTGAAAACGCGGGCTTGATGGGACTGCCGATCCCGGCAGCGCTCACCAAGGCTGTGGACATTTTAAAGCAGCGCTCGGAAACCGAGCAGAAAGGATAAGCTCTTATGAATGAATTTCTGAAAGTCGCTCTTACTGCCTGCATCCCCGCAATGACAGTTATCTTTGGCTGGGGCCTGAACAAGGGTGTCAGCATTGCAAACGGCTACATCAACAACAAGTTTGCGCAGACCTGTCTCCAGAATGCCGCCAACGCGGTGTTCAATGCTGTCCAGTATGTCAACCAGACCTACGTTGATGCCCTGAAGGAACAGGACAAGTTCGACGAGGACGCGCAGCGCATTGCCTACAACCGCGCACTGACCGCAGCGAAGAAAGCCCTGACGCAGGAGACCATCACGTTCATCAAGGAGACCTTTGGCGACCTCGACAGCTACCTGAAGCCGATGATCGAAGCGCAGGTGCGCAGCCAGAAGACCTATATGTGATGTTTCTGTAGTGCCAACAAAATCATAGTATCGCAACAGCCCCGGGGAGCCTGACGGTTCCACGGGGCTGTTTTTGTTTGCAGCGCATTCCGACATGTTGCGACACATTTTAACACTTTCGGCACATTTCCGGCATTTTCCAGCTAGAGTTGTACCGGAAGGAAGTGTAAAAAATGACCACTTATGATATGACCGATTTTGCCGCACAGGTGGACGGGGTGCTGCGCCGCTGGGCATCACCCGCAATATGCGGGCTTACCACACTCTGAGCGAGGCGCTCCGGCTGATCTGCGAGCAGGAGGACCGGCTGGAAGCCGTCCAGAAAGAAATTTACGAGCCCATTGCAGACCGCCATTGCTGCGACTGGACCGCCATTCAGAGCATGATCCGCCGTGCCGCGCAGACCGCATGGGCCACCAACCCTGCGCAGGTGCAGCATCTGGCTGGCTACCCGCTGACCGGCTGCCCCAGTGCCGTGCAGTTTCTGGAGCTGTTGTATAATGGGATGGTGAGAGGGGTGTAAATCGCCTTAGCCCAAAAAGTGGGTTGCGAAGTGGGTTTGCACAAAAGAAAAGCACCCGGAAACTTACGTTTCTAGGTGCTATTTCTTGGTGGAGCGAAGCAACCCAAATCCGAACCATTGCCCTCTGGGGCATCTTTGGCGGCGATTTCATCGAAAGTGATGGTTTTTGTGCCGTCTTTGTAGTTGAATGTAATCAAAACTTTTTCATCATA
>ENA-OQDM01000318-OQDM01000318.1-human-gut-metagenome-genome-assembly--contig:-NODE-318-length-30809-cov-5.991591_pt1 | contig 30809 bp, 34 predicted proteins | sample MGYA00242772_ERZ504605 | MGnify/ENA primary metagenome ERZ504605 (study PRJEB26092, sample SAMD00036348) | human gut metagenome | host: Homo sapiens | study: EMG produced TPA metagenomics assembly of... | reverse complement strand
TTTCCTCGGATGCATTCAGCATCTCCTCAAAGCTCATGCTGTCATTGATTTCTGCGCTCATACTGTTAAGTACCTCCTCAATAATAGACGATGGCGTTGAAGCCCCGGCTGTCACGCCCGCCACTTTAACATCTGCAAACCATTCCGGCCGAAGTTCGCTCGCTGTCTCGACCGTTACGGCACGCGTGTGTTTTGCGGCGACCTGTACCAGCTTTTGGGTATTGGAAGAATGATGACCGCCAATGACAACAATGATGTCGCATTTTTGGCTGAGGTCTTCCGCTTCCTGTTGCCTCGCCCACGTCGCATTACATATTGTATCAAAAATTCGGGCGTTTGTATAGGCTTTTTTGAGAAACTCCGAACTTTCTTGCCATTTTGTAACCTGAAATGTGGTCTGTGCAACTGCAAACAGGGGTTTTTGCGGGTCAGAGGGGCCTTTCCATGCCTTCAACTCGGCCAGATCGGCAAAAACGAACACCTCTCCGCGGGTGTGGCCCACGATCCCCTGCACCTCCGGATGGGTCTTGTCGCCTGCCACCAGCAGCACTGCCCCCGCCTTTTCGGCCTCGGCGGCAATGCGCTGGATCTTCTGCACGAAGGGACAGGTGGCATCATGGTAGGTGATGCCGCGCGCATCCAGCTCGTCGTACACAGTGCGCGGCACGCCGTGACTGCGGATGACCACCTCGTACCCGGCGGGCACATCGGCGATGGCATCCGCCACAAGGGCACCTTTTTTCTGCATATCCTCCACAGCCTGCGGGTTATGGATCAGCGGGCCGAGGGTGGCCACCTTGCAGCCTTCGTTCAGCAGGCCATAGGTCAGGTCCACCGCCCGCTTGACACCAAAGCAGAACCCCGCCGTTTTGGCAACTCGGATCTCCATCTTTTACGCCCCCATCTTTTCCCACGCATCCAGCAGGGCCTTCTTGTTGGCACGCAGCTTTTTGGTGTCGCGGCGGCTCTCCATGGCAAACTGCTCTGCAGGCATCGGCTCACCGTAGATCACCCGTACTTTGCAGAACAGGTGCATTTTTCCATCCGGCGTATCGTACAGGATGCGGCAGGGCACTACGTCCACCCCGGCCCCCGCCGCAATGACGAACAGTCCGCTCTTGGGCGGCAGAAGCTTCCCGTCCTTTTCGCGGGTGCTCCGGGAAGATGAGCAGTGTTTCGCCGTTTCTGCACTTTTCTACGGTCTGCTCAATGGCAGCCATTTCATCCTTTGTGCCGCGCACGCACACCGCGCCGCAGCAGCGGAAAAACCATGTGAGCAGGGCGTTGATCTCGAACAGTTCCTTCTTGGCAAATACGACCATCCGCCTGCTCCACCGGGTGACCACGATGAACACCGGGTCGATGGCGGAGACATGGGTGGGCGCAAGGATGCAGCCCTTTGTCTGCACCTTTTTCAGGTTTTCGCGGCCCTCTACATGGATGCGGAAGCCGATATGCCACAAAAGCCACGCAAAGGGTACTAAGATGTAATATAATATCATTTTATCGTTTTATTCACTTTCTCCGCAATGATCTTCTTCATTGCAGCAAGGCTCTGTTCAAAATCCAGCTCCGAAGTGTCCAGCAGCACGGCATCGTCCGCCTGCTTCAGGGGTGCAGCGGCACGGTGGGTGTCCTGATGATCCCGCTGCTTCACGTCGGCCAGCACCTCTTCATAGGGAGTATCGATGCCCTTGGCCTGATACTCTTTCCACCTGCGTGTGGCGCGGGCTTCCGGCGTGGCGGTGAGGAAGATCTTCACCGTGGCATCCGGCAGCACCACCGTGCCGATATCGCGTCCATCCATCAGCACATCCTGTTTCTTTGCCATATCCCGCTGCAGCTCCAGCAGAAAGGCGCGCACAGTCGGGTTTGCGCCCACGGCAGAGGCAGCCATACCTGCGGCCTCGGTGCGGATGGCGGTGCTCACATCCTCTTCCTTTAAATAAATGTGCTGCTCGCCCTCAATGGAGGCCAGCCGCAGCTCGATCTGGGGAAGCAGCGCGTTCACTGCGTCGTTGTCCTTAGGGTCCTTGCCTGCGCGCAGGGCATACAGGCCGATGGCGCGGTACATGGCACCGGTATCCACATAAATATAGCCCATTTCAGCCGCCAAACGGCGTGCCAGCGTAGATTTGCCTGCACCTGCAGGCCCGTCGATCGCAACAGATACCATTTTATATCTTCTCCTTTTTTGAACTGAACGATTTAAAATGGCCTCTGCTCACGCTCTGGCCATCTTCAGCGGAAAATCATTTTAAATATTTACAAATCTGGAAAATCTGCGGATTTTCCAGATTTGATTTTTCACAAGCGGGGCCGCAACGGCCAACTGAATCTGCTGCTCGTTCCCTTTGGGAACAGTTGCGCAGTGGTCTGTGAGACTATCCCGGCAACAACCCTTTTTGTGAAAACGTATTTTGAAAACGACCGCAGTCGTTTTCAAAATACAAATCAAAAAAATCTATTCCTATAAATATGCCCAGAGCAGCGCGGAGGGCATTTAAAATTGTTTTATCTGTAATTACAGATGATTTGCAAATGCCTGTGCAGTGCAGAAGGCGATCTGCAGGTTGTAGCCGCCGGTATAGGCATCCACATCCAGCACTTCGCCTGCAAAGTAAAGGCCCATCGCCTTTTTGCTCTGCATGGTTTTGGGGTCCACCTCCCGCACGGACACGCCGCCGCTGGTGATCACCGCGTGGGCCAGATCGCCCCGGGCATCAATGGACACCCGCCAGTGCTTCATCAGCTGCACCAGCTCCCTCTTCTGCTCCCGGGTGATCTGGTTTGCCTTGGTAGCCGGGTCGATGCCCCAGCGCGCCACCATCACCGGCTGCATACTGGACGGCAAAAGCTTTACCAGCGCGCCCTGCGCCGCATGGTTTGCCAGCAGGGCAAAATCCCGCGTGATGCGGTCATAAAGCTGCTCCTCGCTGAGAGCGGGCTTGAGGTCGATCTCCGCATGATACTTGTGTTTTTTCATGTCGCCCAGATGGCTGGATGCGCTCAAAGTCAGCGGGCCGCTGATGCCAAAATGAGTGAACAGCATTTCGCCCTGCTCGTCAAAAATGGCCTTGCTGTCCTCGAACAGGGTCAGGGTAACGTTTTTCAGCGCCAAGCCCATCATCTTTTTGCAGTCCGCGTCATGGCTCACAAGACTGACCAGACTGGGCACCGGCTCGATGAGGGTGTGCCCGGCCTGCTGGGCCAGTTTGTAGCCGTCGCCGGTAGAGCCGGTGGTGGGGTAGCTCACGCCGCCGGTGGCCACCAGCACGGCATCCGCCCGGTACTCCCGGCCGGAGGTGCCCCGCACACCGATGCACCGCAGTGCCGGGCCTGCCTTTTTCTTTTTGGGGTGGCGCGGGTTTTCCGGTGCGGCGGGAGCTGCTTCCGGCTCCGGTGTTACCTCTTCCAATAGCAGCTTTTTCGCGCCGTCATGCACGAGTTCAGCATCCTGCGCATAGCGCAAAAGAGCCTGCCGGATCTCCTCGGCCTTGTCCGATACTGGAAACACCCGGCGGCCGCGCTCCACCTTCAGCTCCACGCCAAGGCCCTCGAACAGTTCCATGGTCTTTGCCGGTGGAAAGGCCCCCAGCGACGAATACAGAAAGCGCGGGTTGGTGCGCACATGGCGCAGAAACTCCTCTGCCGGGCAGTCGTTGGTCACATTGCAGCGGCCCTTGCCGGTGACAAGGATCTTCTGGCCGGGCTTATCCATGTGTTCCAGCACCGTCACCTGATGCCCCTGCCGCACGGCGGCACCCGCCGCCATCAGTCCTGCCGCGCCTGCGCCGACGATCAATACTTTCGCCATCCGTTTTCTCTCCCATCGCCTAATAATACGAGTATATCATACCAGAATCGACACACAAAAGCAATGTTCTGCCGTATTTCTACCAATTACAACAGCTGGGCAAGGATGCTGTTCTGCACGATGAGACCCGCCGGGGTCAGGGCAAGGGTACGGCCGTCAAAGCTTGCATAGCCCGCCCGGACGCAGTTTTGCACAAAGGCCAGCTGTGCGGTGGAAAATTCTTTCCCGTAAAGTTTTTTGTATGCATCCAGCGAAAGGCCTTTGCGCAGACGCAGCTGTAAAATAAGGTAGTCCTCTGCGCCGCAGCTGCCGTCCATCACCGGGGCGGCGGCATCGTTCAGGAAAGCGGCGGTGTCCGGCGGGTAGTAGAACCGTCTGCCGCCCATGCAGGAGTGCGCCGCCGGGCCAAGGCCCAGATAGCCGCCACAGTCCCAGTAAATGAGGTTGTGTCTGCCTCATAGCCGGGCTTTGCAAAGTTGGAGATCTCGTACTGTTTGTAGCCGTGGTGTTCCAGCTGTTCCACTGCATAAAGGTAAAAATCGGCGGCTTCATCGCCGGTGGGCAGGCCTTCGGGCGGATGTTTACCAAAGGCCGAATCCGGCTCGATCTTCAGCAGATATGCCGAAATATGGGTAGCCCCACCACCCTCGATCAGTTCCAGCGTTTCGTCAAACTCGGCTTCGGTGTAGTGCGGCAGTGCCAGCATGATGTCGCCGCTGATGTTCGTAAACCCTGCGCGCTGCGCGGCGGCAAATGCAGCCCGCGCCTGCTTTGCCGTGTGCGGTCTGCCCAGTGTGCGCAGCTGGGTATCCCGGGCAGACTGCACCCCGAAAGAGATGCGGTTCACGCCCGCCTCCCGGAAGCCTGCAAGGCTTTCTTCCGTCACCGTCTCCGGGTTTGCTTCCAGTGTGATCTCTGCTCCCGGCATCGGACAGGCCGCATCGATCAGCCGTTTTGCCTGCTCCGGGCGCAGCAGGCTGGGCGTGCCGCCGCCAAAATAAAGGGTGTCCGGCTGCAGGGGCCTCTCCGGTGCAAAGCGGGAAAGCTCCCGCAAAAGAGCATCCACATAAGCTTCCGGTACGCCGCGCTCACCGGGATGGGAATAGAAATCGCAGTATCTGCATTTGGAAAAACAGTAGGGTATGTGTAAATAAAGCCCAAGAGACATACAATATCACAGCCTTTTTCATGAAACGTTCATTTCTATGCAGTATACTATATTCCGTAGACCGGAGCAAGAAAAAAGTGTTCCGGCAGAAAGAGACTGGAGGAGTCCCATATGGATTACAATTACAATGGTTACGATCGAGGCTACACGGAGCCTGCCATGACCTCGGCTGACTATATGAACCGCACCTATCGCTGGATGGCGGTAGGCCTGCTCATCACCTTTGCCGCGGCGTTCGTTACAGCCGCTACCCCGCTGCTGTACGTTGTCAACTCGCTGTATCTGGTGTTCACCATCGCAGAGCTGGTGCTGGTGTACGTGCTCAGCTCCCGCGTGCAGAACATGTCGGTGGGCGGTGCAAGAGCCACCTTCTTTGCCTATGCACTGCTCAACGGCATGGTGCTGAGCTACTACTTCCTGGTATTTGATCTGGGCACTCTGGTGCTGGCCTTCCTTGCCACCTCGCTGTACTTCGGCCTGATGGCGGTCTACGGCACTACTACCCACAAGGATCTGTCCGGCTGGGGTCCCAAGCTGATGATGGGCCTGTTCGCGCTCATCATCACCGGCTTTGTGGGCATGCTGTTCGGCATGAGCTTCCTCACCACGGTGCTGTACAGCGCTGTCGGTCTGGTGGTGTTCATGCTGCTGACCGCCTATGATACCCAGAAACTGAGCCAGATGTTCTCCTACTACGCCTATGACGGCGAGCTGGCCGAGAAGGCTTCTATCTACGGCGCGCTGACGTTGTATCTGGACTTCATCAACATCTTCCTGTATGTTGTGCGCCTGCTGGGCATGAACAGCCGCCGCCGCAACTGATTTTTGATCTGCAAAGGCTCTCCCGAAAAGGGAGAGCCTTTTTGTTTGGTAATATCATTTAGAATATCCTCCGCTTCGCTCTGGGTATCAGCACAGAAGGCCACAGAGGGAAGATGCATTTTCCGGCTGCGGCCCTTCCCGTGAAAGTGCAGGCCAGCCAGACCCGCAGGTCTGGCTGGGCTGCTATATTACAAAATATCATTTTCTCTAAATATGCCCAGAGCAACGCGGAGGGCATTTAAATAAAAGAATGCATAAAACCTGCCCTGCTGTCCCACACTAAGCCCAGAAGCAATGCGTACACAATGCAGCAGATGGGAGTAACGACAATGGAGCAGATCAAAAAGTTTTTGCGCAGCAGGGGCTTTACACTGGCACTGCTGGCCTGTCTCGTCGCAGCCGCAGCGGCGGGCGTGTGGGCAGTGCGCACCGTGCGGGATGAACTGAAAAAGAGCTACGACGACCTGACGACCCCGCAGGAAGAACCTGCACCGGAGCCGCAGCTCACCCTTGACCCACAGGAGGACGATGTATGGCAGCAGCCCGTGACCGACGCCGCAGAATCTGCGGCAAATGTACCCAAGCCCGCATCCTCTGCGTCCTCTTCTGGGGCGCAGTCTGGCTCTGGTTTGGTGCACGAACCCTCCGCACTGCAGGGCGCATCCTCGCCTGCCAGCAGTTCAGCTGCGCCTGCCTCCACGCAGCCCGTCTCGGGCAAGGTCTTGAACGCCTACAGCGGCGATGAGCTGGTGTACAGCAGCACCCTTGGCGACTGGCGCACCCACAACGGTGTGGACTACGCCTGTGCGCAGGATGCACAGGTGTGTGCTCCCGCCGCCGGTAAGGTGACCGCCGTGGACACCGATAGCCGCTGGGGCAGTGTGGTGTGCATCGAGGACAGCGCCGGGCACCTGTGGCGGGTGTGCGGCACTGCCGACCCCACGGTGCAGACCGGCGATGAAGTGAGTGTGGGCCAGATACTTGGCCGTGCAGGCAGCATTCCCAACGAATGCGCCGAGGAGACGCATATCCATCTGGAAGTACTGCAGGGTGAGCAGTACCTTGACCCGGCAAAGCTGCTGAACTGATGCAGTTTGTCGTATCCCCTGCGTATTTTTTCAGTAAAATATTCCAAGCAGCAAAAAATCGGAAAGGCCGTTCTGGTCTTTCCGATTTTTCATTCTATAGGATAGATGCAGGCTCAGGCATTTTCCAGCTCAACCACCGGCCAGCCCAGAAGGCGGATGGCTTCGCGGTCGTGGGTAGCCAGCAAGACAGGCTTTTCTCCGCAGCGCTCCCGCAGCAGCGCCGCAGCAGCGGCAAGGGTGTCCGGGTCCATGCCGGTAAAGGGTTCGTCTAACAGCAGCGTATCGCTGGCGGCCCACAAAGCCCGCAGCAGAGCTGTGCGGCGCTTCTGTCCGCCGGAAAGCCGTGCTGCAGGCAGGGCCAGTGCAGCAGCATCCATGCCAAACTGTTGAAAATCTTTTATGATTTGCTCCTTGTATTGTTCTGCACTGCCGGGCAATACCAGCGTCACGTTCTGCACAGCTGTCAACTGCGGGCAGAGCCGGTCTTCCTGAAACACTGCTGCCACCCGGCCAACGCCCTGTACTATGCCAGAAGTGGGTTCTTCCAGCCCCATGAGGATGCGCAGCAATGTGGTCTTGCCCCAGCCGCTGGGTGCCCACAGCACCGCCGGGCTGTCCACGGCCAAGGTCAGGTCCCGGAAAAGCGTTTTCTTCCCGAACTGTTTTGTCAGATGCTTGATGGTCAGCATTGCGGCACCTCCCCGGTCACGGCGCGGGTCACGCAGTCCAGAAGCAGCAGGAACAGCTTTTCAAACCCGGCGCTGAGCAGGATGATCACAAACGTCCATGCGAACAGCTCCCCGGTGGAAAGGGTGATCTTGGCCCGGTAGAGTGCATCGCCGATGCTGCCATTGGGCAGGCCGATCACTTCGGCCGCAACGCCGCTCTTCCAGCAGATGCCAAGGGCCACGCTGCATCCCTGCCGGAAGGCCGGCAGCACCGCAGGCAGCCACACCGCCCGCAGCCGTCGGCCCAGCGGCAGGCGAAACACCTTCGTCATCTCCAACAGCTGTGGGTCTGCGCTCTGGATGCCGGTGCGCACCGCACCGTACAGCACGGGCAGCACCATTAAAAAGCTGATGAGCACCGAAAGCGATGCCCCCCGCACCCACACCAGCGCCAGAATGATAAAGCTTGCCACCGGCGTGGCTTTGACCAGCTGCAGCACCGGAGCAAGCAGCACATCTGCCGTGTGCCACGCCTGTGCGGCCACAGCCAGCACGATGCTTACGGCCACGCCCAGCCCAAAACCCAGCAGAATGCGCCCGGAGCTGAAACCCACCCGCTGCCAGAACTCTGCCTGCGGCAAAAGCTGCAAAAGAGTGCGCACCGCCTGCACCGGCGAAACAAGGAACACCTCCTGTCCCACCGCCATGGCGGCGCACTGCCACACCGCGAGCCAGAAGGCCGCAGCGCCCAGCCGCTGAAAAAATTGTTTATGTTGGTTCATGGTTCTTTCCTGCTCCTGACGGTCTGAAATGGCCTCCGCTCTGCGGATCGTATAAGTATCATACCACATCTTTTTCCAAACGCCAATGACCCGTGCATCATGATGCATAAGAGCTTATCATGCCTGTCATTACTTTTCTTCATGTTTTTCTTTCTTGACATGAAATGCATAAAACGATAAACTGAACTGTATAAATCACTGTCATCTTTGATGCAAGAAAGAAATGAGGTGTCTGTCCTATGCAGAAGCTCTCCGGCAAAAGCCTGCTTTTGGTCAGTTTTACGCTATTTTCCATGTTTTTCGGAGCCGGGAACCTGATCTTCCCGCCGCATCTGGGCGCACAGGCCGGTACCAGCCTCTGGCCTGCCTTTGCGGGCCTTGTCGTCAGCGCCGTCGGCCTGCCCATTGCGGGCGTGGTGGCTGTGGCACGGGCAGGCGGTCTGGATAAGCTTGCCGGCCGGGTGCATCCGGTGTTCGCCATGGTGTTCACCATTCTGGTGTATCTTTCCATCGGGCCCTGCCTTGCCATCCCCCGCACCGCCAGTACCTCCTTCCAGATGCTGGTGCCGCTGATAGGCGGCGGTACCGGGCTGCAGCTGGCCTACTCGGTGCTTTTTTTTGCAGCGGCCTTTCTGGTGGCGCTGAGGCCAGAAAAGCTTACCGACTGGCTGGGCCGCATCCTCTGCCCCTGCCTGATCGTGCTCATCGTGGTGCTGTTTGCCGGGTGTCTCATCCATCCGCTGGCGGCACACTACGGCACACCCAGCGCAGAGTACGCAGCCCTGCCCGCTGTGCAGGGCATCCTGTACGGCTACCAGACCATGGACACGCTGGCCGGGCTGAATTTTGGCGCGGTCATCGCCCTGAACATCCGCGCCCGGGGTGTCACAGAAAGCCGTGCCGTGGAGGGCGGCACCATCCGGGCCGGTTTTATTGCAGGCGGGCTGCTGCTGGCTGTTTATGCCATGCTGAGCCATGCCGGTGCCCAGACCGGCACGGTGTATCCGGGCCTTGCCACCGGTGCCGAAGTGCTCACCGCTCTGGCACAGCAGCTGTTCGGCCGGGCGGGCCTTGTGCTCATTGCGGCCATCTTTGTCATTGCCTGTTTCAACACCTGCGTGGGCCTGATCGCCTGCGTGGGACAGTATTTCCACCAGCTGCTGCCCCGCATCCCCTACCCTGCCATCGCAGCTTTTTTTGCTGTGGCCAGTATGCTGGTATCGAACCTCGGCCTTGCTGCCATCATCCGGCTGTCCACTCCGGTGCTGAACGCCATTTATCCCGCAGCCATCGTGCTGATCCTGCTTTCCTTTATGCCGGGCCTTGAAAAGCACCGGGCGGTGTATCCGCTGTGCATGGGCCTGACCGCCCTGCAGAGCATCGCCGCTGCGCTGCCGCTGGGGGCAGTATCTGCCGCCGCCAACGCTCTACCGCTGGGCAGCATGGGCTTTGGCTGGGTGCTGCCTGCGCTGGCCGGGCTTGCAGGCGGGCTGCTTTTAAACAAATCTGATCTGCAATAAAATAACCTGAAAGGCCCGGTTCCCATGTTACAGGGAGCCGGGCCTTTGCTATTTACTGCAGTTTTTTGCGTTTTTCGTAGTCGTTCAGGGCGGCAAGCGCTTCCTTTGCCATGGGCACCAAAGCTATCATGTTGAAAATGGTCATCAGGCCAATGCCAACGTCGCCCAGATCCCACACCACCGTGTAGGCCTGCATACCGCCGATCACCAGCATGGCCAGCGCGATCAGCTTATACACGGTCTGGCTCCACCAGTTGTCGCCGCACAGATAGGCCACATTGCCGCGGGCATAGTACAAAACGCCCAGAAAGGTGGAAAAGCTGAACAGCGCCAGCGTGGCCGCAATGAACACGACACCAAAGCCGCCCAGATGGTACTGCAGGGCAGTCTGCAAAAGGTCCATGCCCGCAAGTCCTTCCGTGATCTCCTGCGGCACCAGCAGCATCAAAAAGGCCGTGCAGCTGCAGATCACCACCGTATCGATCAGCACGCCCAGTGCCTGCACAAAGCCCATCTTGACCGGATCGTCGCACTCTGCGGCGGCGGCTGCACAGGGTGCCGAACCGCTGCCCGCTTCGTTGGAGAACAGGCCGCGCTTGACACCGTTCATCAGCACAGCACCAAAGCCGCCAGCCACGGCCTGCCGCAGACCGAACGCTTCCGCAAAGATGCGCCCGAACACCGCCGGGAGCTTGGGCAGGTTGAACAGCACGATGCCCACGGTGATGACAAAATAGCACACCGCCATGATGGGCACCATCACGTCCAGACTTTTCACGGTGGCATTCTTGCGCAGCACGATCACCGCCGCAATGGCCGTGAGCACCAGTGTGGTAGTAAGCGGCGGAATATGGAACGCATTTTCAAACGCGGAACTGACCGAGTTGGAGATTACCTGACTGATGCCGCACCAGCAGATGAGACCAGACACCGCAAACAGTGCCGCTACCACAGAGCGTTTGAGCTTTTTGCCGCGCCTGCGCTCCGCCAGCACATGCAGATAGTAGGCCGGTCCGCCGCGCCAGCCGCCGTACAGCGGGTCGGGCTGGCGGTATTTCTGGGCAAGGGTGGATTCGATAAAGGAGGTGGACGCACCCAGAATGGCAGTGACCCACATCCAGAACACCGCACCGGCACCGCCTGCAGAAACAGCGGCCACCACGCCCACCAGATTGCCCATGCCCACGCGGGTAGCGGTGGAAATGACCAGCGTCTGGAAGGAGGAAAGGCCGTCCCTGCCCTGCTTTTTCTCGCACACGGCGGCGATCATATCCCGGAACAGCCGCACCGGCAAAAGACGGGTGCGGCAGGTGAACCAGATGCCCGCCGTGAACAGCAGCACCACCATGAAGGAAATGCCGATGCCGCCGCCCAGCGGGATGGTGAACAGGTCGCCCCACAAAAGGCGATAGACGGATTCGATAAGATTTACCAGCAAGGCAGATTCCTCCTGTAGATCAATGGAATGAAGACGATAACTTCATTATAGTACAGTACAGAAGAATTGTAAATTCTAAAAAATCGATAGAAATAATCGATGGAACAGGATAACTTGACAAATCACATAGCTTCGATTATACTACAAACAGAAGGGGCGCTGACTGCAAAGGTCAGCTTTCCATCCCGTTAGTCAAAAAGATTGACCGCTCGAGTTGGGGAACTGTGAGGCGGTCAATCTTTTTTGTTATCATCGCTTTTCATCTGGGAAAACTTTGCCATGACCTCAACGGTCAGACGGATCACATCCACGACCAAGCTCAACAACGCGAGAATGAACGTGAGCAATGCGAGAGTCTCCAGCAGATTCATTCGATATATCCGGGTTGCGGCTCCCTGCATCTGCTTCGTGCCTTGGGCGGCACTCGCATCTTGCAGGCCGCGGCCCCAACAGCAACTCCCTGTTTCCGCCACTGGCGGCGGTCGTTGCCGTTGCTCTTCGCCTTCAAGGCTCCGGGCAGGGTACTTTCAAAAAAGTTTCCTCCCGGACCTCTGCTTGTTCTATGTAGAAATAGAAAAACCAGCGATACGGGATAGAAAGCATGACCACCAATTTTGCAATCAGCGCCTTATTGTTATTTTAACACAATCTTTTTGGAATTACAACACAAAAGCCGCCCGGCGGTCATACCGGGCGGCGGAGGAAGATGCACGCTGCTGCGCGCAAAACAGAAGATTTTTACAGAATGTCGATGTACTCACCGGCCAGCGCCTTGTTCATGCTGCGCACGGCACAGAACTTGCCGCACATGCTGCAGGTGTCGCTGTGGTCGTCCTCCGGCAGGCGGGCATCGCGGATAGCCTTTGCGGTCTCCGGGTCCAGTGCGCAGGCGAACTGTGCATCCCAGTCCAGCACACGGCGGGCATCGCCCATCTTATCGTCGATGTCCCGGGCGTGGGGGATGCCCTTGGCGATATCGGCGGCGTGGGCAGCGATCTTGGAGGCCACGATGCCCTGCTTCACATCGTCCACATTGGGCAGAGCCAGATGCTCGGCGGGGGTCACATAGCACAGGAAAGCTGCACCGCTGGCTGCAGCCACAGCGCCGCCGATGGCAGCGGTGATGTGGTCGTAACCGGGGGCGATATCGGTGACGAGGGGTCCCAGCACATAGAAGGGTGCGCCCATGCAGATGCTCTTCTGCACCTCCATGTTGGCAGCCACCTGATTCAGGGGCACATGGCCGGGGCCTTCCACCATCACCTGCACGTTGTGTGCCCATGCGCGCTTGGTCAACTCGCCCAGACGCACCAGCTCCTCGATCTGGCACACATCGGTGGCGTCAGCCAGACAGCCGGGACGGCAGGCATCGCCCAGCGAGATGGTCACATCATGCTCGGCGCAGATCTCGCAGATCTCGTCAAAGTGCTCGTAGAAGGGGTTCTCGTTGCCGGTCATGCTCATCCATGCAAACACCAGAGAGCCACCGCGGCTGACAATGTTCATCTTGCGCTTGTGCTTGCGGATCTGCTCGATGGTCTTGCGGGTGATGCCGCAGTGCAGGGTGACAAAGTCCACACCGTCCTCTGCATGCAGGCGCACCACATCGATGAAGTCCTGTGCAGTCAGCTCAGCCAGATCGCGCTGGTAGTGGATGACCGAATCGTACACCGGCACGGTGCCGATCATCACCGGGCACTCGTGGGTCAGCTTCTGGCGGAAGGGCTGGGTGTTGCCGTGGCTGGACAGATCCATAATGGCTTCGGCACCCATGTTGACGGCGCTCATCACCTTCTGCATCTCCACGTTGTAGTCCTTGCAGTCGCGGGAGACACCAAGGTTCACGTTGATCTTGGTGCGCAGCATGGAGCCGACACCCTCGGGGTTCAAACACTCGTGGTGCTTGTTGGCCGGGATGGCAACCTTGCCCTCGGCCACCCACTGGCGGATCTCCTCGGTGGTGCGGTATTCCTTCTTTGCCACGATCTCCATCTGCGGCGTGATGATGCCCTTGCGGGCAGCATCCATCTGAGTGGTATAAGTCTGCATACGCTCTGTTCCTCCAAATGACAGTTTATCTCTGAACAGCAGGGTGCTGGTCATACAAGGGTAGGGAAAGGCAACCGTCATTCAGAAAAAACAGAACGTTCTGGATGCCGGCACCTGCGCAAAATACGCTTTTCATGTTGGTTTTCTCCATGAATTTTGTAACGCGGCCCAAGGTGGTGTCCCCGGTTTGCCGCGGGATCGGTCAGATGATCTGCTCGGAAAGCGCCTTCAGCTCCCGGCACTCGGTCTCGATGTCGTCTGCTGCAAAGATGGCGCTCACAAGGGCCACGCCATCCACACCGGTGCCCTTGAGCTGCAGGATGTTCTCCTTGTGGATGCCGCCAATGGCCACCACCGGGATGTCCACGGCATCACAGATGGCCTCAGGGTCTCGTGGGGCAGAACATCCACATCGGTCTTGGTGTGGGTGGCAAAGGCCGCGCCCACGCCAAGGCAGTCTGCGCCGTGCTTGACGGCTTCCCGTGCTTCTTCCACACTGTGGACGGAAACGCCGATCATCATACCCTCGCCCACACGGGCGCGCACCTGCGCTGCGGCCATATCCTCCTGCCCCACGTGCACACCCTCGGCGTGGCAGCGGATGGCAATGTCCACATTGTCGTTCACAAAGAACGGCACGCCGTAGCGCTGGCACAGAGCATGGATCTCCACAGCCTCTTTCAGAAAGGCTTCGTCGTCCAGCTCTTTTTCACGCAGCTGCACACAGGTGACACCGCCCTTCAGGGCGCTCTCCACCTGTTCATAGAGGGTCTGCTTTCCCACCCATGCGCGGTCGGTGACGGCATACAGAAGCATGTTCTGCTTATCGCACTTCATAGTTTGCTCCTTCTTCCAGCTGATCCGGGGTCATATTGTAAATGGCATCGATGATATAATTGCGGTAGGTGGAGTTGCCGTCCAGCGGGGTCAGGCGCTTGTGGGCGGTCTCGCCCGCAAGGCCCATGGCGCACACTGCGGCTGCAGCGGCTTCCAGCGGATGGCCGGGGTTGGCGGTAACGAACGCCGCCGTCAGGGCCGAAAGCTGGCAGCCCGTACCGGTGATGCTACTCATCATAGCATTGCCGTTGCGGATGCAGTAGGCTTTTTCGGCATCGGCCACGATGTCGATGGCACCGGTAATGGCAATAACGGCACCCGTCTGGGCTGCAAAGGCCTTGGCAAAGGCCACGGCACTGTCCAGATTGGCCTCAGTAACTTTATCGGCCACATCGGCATCCACGCCCTTGGTGGTTCCCGCGCCGGAGGCCAGCGTTTTGATCTCCGAGATGTTGCCGCGGATCACGGTGAACTTTACGTCCCTGAGCAGGCGGAAAGCCGTGTCGGTGCGCAGGCGGGATGCACCCGCACCCACCGGGTCCAGCACCACAGGATGGCCCAGCTGGTTTGCCTTTTTGCCCGCCAGCAGCATGCTGGTGATGGTGCGGCTGTTCAGGGTGCCGATGTTGATGTTCAGACCGCCGCAGATGGTGGTGATGTCCTCCACCTCGGCGGCATCGTCGGCCATGATGGGCGAAGCACCGCAGGCCAGCACCATGTTGGCGCAGTCGTTCACGGTGACGTAGTTGGTAATGTTATGGATGAGCGGGCAGGTGCGGCGCAGGTTCTCGAATTCTGTTTTGAACATTCGGGTGCCCCTCCGTCAGGAAAGACTGTTCTGCATGCTGTGCAGAACGCCGGAGCGCTGTAGGCTGTACACCAGCACGCCCGCAATGATGGAACCCACGGCGGTGGAAATGAGGAAGGGCACGATGTAGGCATAGAACGCGATGTCGCCGGCGCTCTTGCCCATGAGGAAGATGGCCACCGGGTAAGCGCACAGGCCGCCCAGAATGCTGGTGCCGAACACCTCGCCCACCATGGTGGCAAGGATGTTTTTGGTCTTATGGTACACAAGGCCGCACAGCAGTGCGCCGAACATGCTGCCGGGGAAGGCCATCAGGCTGCCCAGACCCAGCAGGTTGCGCAGCAGCGAGGCCACAAAGGCCACGCCCACGCCCCACCACGGGCCAAGCAGCACCGCGCAGGTCACATTGACCATGTGCTGGATGGGTGCACATTTGCTGCCGAACATGGGGAAGCTGAATACGCTGCCCACCACGCACAGAGCGCACAGCATGCCGGCCAACGCCAGCTTTTTCACAGAGATTTTTTTCATAAGGCAAGGCTCCTTTCCAAACCTGCGGAAGCAGCAAAAACCATACAGCGCCTCCGCAAACAGCCCGCACCCGGTGCCAGACCCGGCGCAGGAACTATAAGAAGCGGTCGAGACTTGCTGGTCTCCTCTCACGCCGGAACACGGCTTCCCATCGCTGACGGTCACAAAGCTCAGGGCGCTCCCCCTCAGCCCGCTGCGGCACTTCCGCAGAAAAGTACAAGGCATCCTCCTTAATGGTAATCGGTACACAACAAAAAAACAGGAGACACCTTCCGCGGTGCCTCCTGCAAAAAATCATCCATTCTGACTTCCTACGGCGGCATTATCCGCATCAGGTAAAAGGGTCGAAGTTTGGGCACTTCCTCTCAGCCTGCTTTACAAGCTCCCCTGTATTTGATTGTGACTGTATTCTACACCCTTTGCGCACAAATTGCAAGAGGGGGCAAAGGCGCGCACAGCGGTGCAAAACGTTTTTCACGCAGGTTTTGGGGCGTTTCACGCAGGTTTTATTGAAAAAGAAGGTGAAATATGGTATTTTCAAGGTGGACACAGCACGGATATTGTTCTGGTCTGCACCAATGATACACGAATGGACGGTGGCCTGGGCCTTACCATTACGGGTATGCGCAATGTTACAATCACGGGAAGCAATGCAAAAGGCTCGATGCTGGTGTGGAACACCGCAGGCAGGCCCGAACCCGCAGGCTCACCCGCCTTTGCGGATGTGACCGACCCTGATATGGCCAAGGCCGCACAGTGGTGCACCGAGCAGGGCGCCATGGCTGCCAAGGGCGACCGCTTTGAGCCCGAAGGCTGGACCCCGAAGTTCAAGGTGATCGAAGTGTGGAACAAGGCGTTCCCCGCAGCCTGATGCCGGCAGTGTGGATGCCGTGCTCGGTTCGGACCTTTTCCGTGAAAATGGGGCTGTTGCAAAATAGCTCTCTGAAAAAATCATGAACAAAACCCGGAACCTTTTCTCGGCCAAAACGGCTCAAAAAGGGTTCCGGGTTTTTGATGCTATGCTGTTTCCGCCTTATCCGTTCCACCCTCTGGCAGAGGGGTCCAGCATTTCGGCGGCAGAGTAAATGAGGGCGTTGCAGATGGCTGCAGCCACATTGCTGCCGCCCTTGCGGCCCATGGCGGCGATGGCAGGCACGCCGTATCGCTCGCAGGCGGCAAACAGTACTTCCTTGCTTTCCACCACATTCACAAACCCCACCGGCACGCCAATGACCAGTGCAGGCCGCAGACCGGCTTCCATTTCCTCCGCAATGGTCAAAAGGGCCGTGGGCGCATTGCCAATGGCCAGAATGGCCCCCGGGTGCTCCCGGGCAGCGCGGTGCATGGCGGCAACGGCACGGGTGGTGCCCGCCTGCTTTGCGGCTTCGGCCACAGCGGGGTCTGCCATGTAGCAGATGGCTTCACCGTTCAGTTTTTTCAGGCCCGGCTTTGTGATGCCCGCCAGCGCCATATTGGTGTCGGTAACGATGAAAGCACCCGCGTGCAGGGCCTTGACTGCGGCTTCCACCGCGCCGGGTGTAAAGCGCAGATTTTTGGCATAGTCGAAATCCGCGGTGGTGTGGATGACCCGCTTGACCACCGCAGCCGTCTCCGGCGGCGGGGTCAGGCCCAGCTCGTCCAGTTCCCTTGTGATAATGGAGATGCTCGTCCGTTCAATGTCGGCGGGCAGATGATGCTGCGGTGTCATGTGTTGTCTCCTTTTTGCATTCCCATGGCGGCATAGATGGCGGGCATATCCAGTGCCGCGCGCACACCATCGGCAAGCAGATCAAACTGCTGCTGACGGTACTGCTCCATGGGGATAAGCTCGGCCCCGGCCGGATCGATGCCCTTCCGTTTGCACAAAAATGCGGTCAGTTTTTCGGTCAGTTCGCCGGTGTCGAACAGGCCGTGCAGGTAGGTACCGAATACACCGTCCTGCACACAGCCCTCCGGCGTGCCGTCTGCAAGGATGCAGAACGCACTGCCCCGCACCTCGGTGCGGCCTGCGTGGATCTCGTAGCCCGTCAGCTTTGCGCCTGCAAAGGGTTCTGTGGTCACACAGGCTGCGGTCTGGGTCAGGTGCTTTTCGGTGCCGAACACCGTCGTGGTGGGCAGCAGGCCAAGGCCCCGCAGGGTGCAGGGGGTGCCGCTCTCCTCCCCTGCCGGGTCGCAGAGCTGTTCGCCCAGCATCTGATAGCCGCCGCACACGCCCAGCACCGGCGTACCGGCTGCCGAAAGCCTGAGCACCGCCGCTTCCAGTCCGCTTTCCCGCAGCCAGCGCAGGTCGTCCATGGTGTTCTTGGTGCCGGGCAGGATGACGAGATCCGGTGCACCCAGCTGGCGGGTGCGCTGCACATACCGCACGCCCAGCAGCGGGTGCTGTTCCAGCGGAATAAAGTCGGTGAAGTTGGATACATGCGGCAGGCGCAGGATGGCGATATCCAGCGGCTTGACCGCAGCTTTTATATCCAGCCGGTCGGAGAGGGAATCCTCGTCCTCGATCTCCACCCGCAGGTACGGCACTACGCCCAGCACGGGCAGGTGCGTTTTTTCTTCCAGCATGGCAAGGCCGGGCCGCAGGATCTCCACATCGCCCCGGAACTTGTTGATGATCAGGCCCCTGATGCGGGCACGCTCGTCGGCTTCCAGCAGCTCCACAGTGCCATACAGCTGGGCGAATACGCCGCCGCGGTCGATATCGCCCGCCAGCAGCACCGGCGCATCCACCAGCTTTGCAAGGCCCATGTTCACGATATCGTCGGCTTTCAGGTTGATCTCTGCCGGGCTGCCCGCGCCTTCGATCACGATGATGTCGTTCTCGGCGGCAAGGCTGTTGTAGGCTTCCAGAATGTCCGGGATAAGGCTGCGCTTCATTTTAAAGTAGGCGGCGGCAGGCATCTGGCCCCGGGCCTTGCCGTTCACGATCACCTGACTGCCCACATCGCTGCTGGGCTTGAGCAGGATGGGGTTCATGCGCACATCCGGCTCCACGCCTGCAGCCTGTGCCTGCACCACCTGAGCACGGCCCATCTCTGCACCGTTGCGGGTGACGAAGCTGTTCAGGGCCATGTTCTGGCTTTTGAAAGGGGCCACGCGGTAGCCATCCTGCGCAAAGATGCGGCACAGCGCCGCGCACAGCAGGCTTTTGCCCGCACCGCTCATGGTGCCCTGCACCATAATGCATTTTGCCTTGCTCATTGTGCCACCTCCGGCAGGGTTTCGGCCAGCAGTGCAAGCAGCTGCCGGTTCTCGTTTTCTGTGCGCACGGCGGTGCGGTACCAGCTGGCATCAAGGCCCGGATAATTGCCGCAGCTGCGCAGTGCCGCACCCTTGCGGCGCAGCGCTTCGCCCAGCGCTTCCGGCGCGCGGAACAGCAGATAGTTAGCCCGGCCCTCGATCACCCGCAGGCCCAGCGCCCGCAGGCCGTCTGCCAGCACAGGCCGCTGTGCTTCGATCAATGCACGCACCTTCGCCACATATTCCGTCTCATCCTGCGCAGCGATGCCCGCCGCCTGTGCCAGACTGGAAACCGCCCACGGCTGGCCCGCTGCCCGCATCCGGGCAAGCAGCTCTGTATCAGAGCACAGGCAATAGCCCAGACGCACGCCTGCCATGCCGTAAAGCTTGGTGAAGGCTTTTAAAATAATCAGTTTTTTGCTGTTTTTCAGCAGATGCTTTGCCGAAAGGCCTTCGCCCTCCGGCAGAAAATCCAGAAAGCATTCGTCCACGGCCAGCACCGCACCCACGGCTTCGCATCTGCGCAGCAGCGCTTCCACAAGGGCAGGCTCTGCCAGCTGGCCGGTGGGGTTGTTGGGCTGACAGAGGAACACCATATTTGTACCCGGGTGCACCGCGTTCAGGAGATCTTTCGTCACCGCAAAATCGTTTTCTTCCCGCAAAAAATGCCGTTCCACCGTGCAGCCTGCCGTTTCAAGGGCGGTGGCATACTCGGCAAAAGTGGGGGCCGTTACCAGTGCAGTGCGGGGCTTTGCAGCCAGCGCCAGCCGGAAGATGAGGTCTGCCGCGCCGTTGCCGCACAGCAGCCATTCGGCGGGCACTCCCTCAGCCACCGCCAGTTTTTCACGCAGGGCCCGGCACAGCGGGTCGGGGTAGCGGTCGGCCGTGGCAAGCGCTGCCGTAATGGCCTTTGCCACCCCTTCCGGCAGGCCCAGCGGGCTGACATTGGCCGAAAAATCCAGCGGGTCGCGGCCAAACTCGGCGCGGTAGCCCGCCCAGTCGCCGCCATGGGTCAATTGTTTCATGCAAGGAACCCCCGTATTGCTGCACCCCATGCCAGCGCAAAGCCGCTTGCCACATACATCATGCGGTTGGCGCGCAGAATGTCCTGCGGTTCAATGGGGCGCAGGGCATCACCGATGGTAGGCTTGGGGTAATATTCGCCAAAATAGTAAGCCGGGCCGGCCAGCTGCACGCCCAGTGCACCGGCGCAGGCGCTTTCGGTCTGGGCGCTGTTGGGGCTGGCGTGGCAGTGCCGGTCCCTCCGCCAGATGCGCCATGCGCCCTTGGCATCGTTGCCGGTAAAGGCCGCAGCGGCCACCCACAAAAAGGCGGCAATGCGGCTGGGGATGTAGTTTGCAAGGTCGTCCAGCTTCGCGGCTGCGCGGCCAAAGTAAAGATACTTCTCGTTTTTGTAGCCCAGCATGCTGTCCATGGTATTGATAGCCTTGTAGGTCAGCGCCAGCGGTGCCCCGCCGATGAGCATATACAGCAGCGGCGCAATGACGCCGTCGCTGGCATTTTCGGCCACCGTTTCCACCGCAGCTTTGGTCACACCCTCTGCGGTCAGGTTCTGGGTGTCGCGGCCCACGATGCGGCTCACGGCTTTGCGAGCGGCGGGCAGGTCGTTCCGGACCAGCTCGTTATACACATTTGTGCTCTCCTGCGCAAGGCCCCTTGCCGCCAGCGCCTGCCCGCACCAGAACATCTGCACCGCAAGGCCCAGCCACGGGCTGAGCTTTGCCGCCGCCAGACACACAAGGCTCGTGACCAGGAAGGTGCCCACCGACAGGCAGAACGCCGTCACGGCACCGCCCAGCAGCTCGCCCTGCGGGGTGCCGGGCAGGCGGGCGCGCAGGAACTTTTCCAGCCGGGAGATGCATCTGCCCATAAGCACCACCGGGTGCGGCAGCCACGCCGGGTCGCCGAAGAGCGCGTCCAGCACAAAACCGCCGACAACTGCCTGAAGGATCATGCCCTGCTCTCCTTTGTGTACTGGACGGTCTTCACGAGATACAGCAGATGCTTTTCCGTCCAGTCCTTTGCATCCAGAACAAAGCCGCCCGCGTTGGGCCCGCACCATGCGTAATAGTCCCTGTGGGGGACGGCAAACCGCTCCATGGCGGCCATCTGGGTGCCGCCGTGGGCCAGAATGACCAGCCGCTCTTCGCCTGCGGCAAGGGCTTTATCGATCAGCTCTGCACGGTGCGGCAGATGCGGTCTGAAAAATCCGTCTTGCGCTCTCCATCCGGGCAGGGGCTTTCGCAGTTGGCCTTCACCCATGCCTGATACTCGGGGTCCTTTTCCATCTCGATGAAATTGCGGCCCTCAAAGCTGCCAAAGCACATCTCTTTCAGGCCGTCCACCGGCACAAGCTTTGCCTCCGGGAACAGGATGCGCGCCGTCTGGCTGGTGCGCTGCAGGGTGGAAACATAGACCACATCGGGGTCAAAATCTGCCCGGCGCAGCTGAGCAGCGCCTTCGGGTGAGAGCGGGATGTCGCGCTGGCCCTGATAACGCTTCTGGGCGTTGTATTCCGTCTGGCCATGACGCAGAAGATAGATCAGCATTGAGACAATTCTCCTTTCAAAACCGTGGGGATGCCGCAGAACATCTGCACCACGCACTCTGCCCGTGCGGCCAGCAGGCAGGCAAGCCTGCCCGCCGCCTCGCGGTCTGCGCGCTGTTTGACATCCATCGGCACAACACCGCCGCCTACCTCGGTGGCGATGAGGATATCGTATTCATGGGCAAGCTTGTCTGCCAAGGCAGGCAGGTCGGCGGCATCGGCAGCCAATACCTGCACGTCCGAAAGACGCTTGCCGGGAAGTGTTTGCGCAAAGGTGCGCTTGCCGCTGTAGAGCGGCCCGGTAATAAAGATCATAGCAGCCCTCCCCACTGGCAGGCACACAGCGCCGCCAGCATCCAGAGCTCGGCCTTTTGCAAAACCACCCGGCAAGGTCGCCGGTGATGCCGCCGAACTGTTTCCGGCTCACGGCATGGTAGCGCCAGAGCACCGCCAGCGCTGCCAGCACCAGCGCCCAGCCGCCCAGCGCCGCCATACCCACGCACAGCACTGCGGCCAGCACCGCCAGCACCCGGCGCACCGCAGTTTTGTCTGCTGCAGTGGCAAAGGTGTGTGCAAGACCGGTGTTTTTTGCCATGGGGAACGATGCCACCGCAAGGCCCGAAAGCGCCCGTTCCAGCACCAGTGCCAGAACCCACAGCACACCCACGCGGGGTGTAAAACTCACACAGGTGCACAGGCAAAATAGGCCAGAAAATAGCTGCACAGTCGGATGACCGCAAAGGCACCGCAGTGGGGGTCTTTTAATATTTCCAGCTTCTTTTCTCGGTCGCCGTAGCTGGAAAGGGCATCGCAGGTGTCGGCATAGCCGTCCAGATGGATGCCGCCGGTGATCCATACCGGGATCAGCGCAAAGCCCGCCGCCTTGGCAAAGCCCGGCAGGGGCAGCGCGCCACACACACACCACGCCGCACCAATAACGACACCAATGAGCGGGAAGGCGCACATGGCATAACGCATATTCTTTTCGTTCCATTCGAACTGCGGCACCGGGATGGCCGAAAACATGGCAAAGGCCACCGCAATGGTCTGCAAAACGATCATTTTTCCACTCCTTTATAGTACACGGGGATGCCGCATACCACCCGCACCACCGCATCTGCCCGGGCGGCAAAGGCATTGTTCACCTGCGCCAGTGCCAGCAGATAGCGGCCTGTGTCACCGGCATAGTCGGCCCCGCCGCTGAACACCTCGTTGGAAACAACGATGAGGTTTTCGCACTGGGCTGCAAGGCTTTCCAGCCCGTGCAGGATGGCTTTGGCCGCGTTTTCCCCTGCTCCCGCCGGGTCGTACAGCTCGTTGGCCGCAAGGTTGCCCAGGTCTTCCAGCAAGGCGGTGCCCCGCGCAGGCAGACGCACATTGTCCAGATGCAAGGGACACTCCACCGTTTCAAACTGCTTTGCGGCCCGCATTTTGCGGTGCTTTTCTACCCGGGCGGCACACTCGGCATCCCACACCTGCATGGTGGCAAGATAGTAGCGGGGGCCGGTGGTTTTCAGCACAAGGCTCTCGGCGTATTCACTTTTGCCGCTGGCCGCGCCGCCCAGGACCAGCGTCAACATTGGGGCGTATACGGCGCAATGCCGCCCTCCGCAAAGGAGTAGCACCCGCCGTATACGGCCAGCGCCATATCCCACAGCGGGATGCTGGCCACCGCGCCGGTGCCCTCGCCCAGATGCAGCCCCGCCGTAATGATGGGTGCCTTGCCCAGTGCTTCCAGCACGATGCGCGCGGCAGGCTCTGCCGAGCAGTGGCTTGCAAACACAGCCTTTGCCGCCGCCGGGCACAGCCGCACGGCGCACAGCGCGGCCACTCCGCTGATAAAGCCATCTGCCAGCACCGGCACACCGGCCAGTGCACCGCCCAGAAACACACCGCACAGGCCCGCGATATCAAAGCCGCCAAGCTTTGCAAGAACATCCAATGTGTCTTCCGGGTCCGGCTCATTGCAAAGGATGCCGCGGCAGATGGCATCCACCTTGCGGGCAAGCCCTTCGTCCGAGAGGCCCGCACCGCGCCCGGTCATAAGCTCCACGGGCTGGCCCAGCAGCACTGCCGCCACCGCGCTGGAGGTGGTGGTATTGCCAATGCCCATTTCACCGGTGGCGATGAGCCTGTAGCCATCCTCTGCCAGTTCCCGGGCAAGGGCAATGCCCTCCCCAACGGCCTGCACGGCCTCGGCCCGGCTCATGGCAGGGCCTTGGGTAAAATCCGCCGTGCCTGCGGCAATGCGGCAGCTGCGCACGCCGGGCACCGGTTCGCCTGCCATGCCCATATCCACGGGCAGAACATCGCAGTGGGCCGTGCGGGCCATCTGGCACACACTGGTGCGCCGCATGGCAAGGTTTTCGGCCACGGCACGGGTCACTTCCTGCCCGGTCTGGCTCACGCCCTGCGCCACCACGCCGTTATCCGCGCAGAGCACCACCACCACCCGGCGGGAAAGATCAAGCTCCGCACTGCCGGTAAGGGCGGCGGCATCCTCCAGCATGGTCTCCAGCCGGCCCAACCCGCCCAGAGGCTTTGCAAGGCTGGCCCAGTGGGCGTGTGCCGCCGCGCGGGCAGCTTCGTTGGCAGGGGTGATACCCGCCAAAAGTGCATTCAGTTCCGTTTCGGTCATTTTGGTCATCCTTTTGTTTTGCTGTATCGTTCTGCCGCGCGCACAAAGCGGCCCGGCAGGGGCGTGCCCGCCCAGTATAAATGCGGGAACCCCGCATAGAAATTCTCGTTTGCAAAGCCGCATTCCCACTGCATTTTTTCGTTTTTGCAGGCAGTAAATGCAGTGCCGTTTGCGGTGGAATCCCAGTGGTGGAATTCGTGGATGGGCAGCGTTTCTCCGGCGCAGAAGAGCATACTGTCCGCCTTGGCGGTCATTTCGGCATAGCCAAAGCGCACCAGCCTTCCCACCCGGATGCCATCGCCCGGCAGAACGTCTGCCATGGGCCACGCCTTACCGTCGGCATCCTCAAGGCTCCGGCCCAGATACAAAAAGCCGCCGCATTCGGCCGCTGTGGGCAGGCCCGCCTGCACGGCCTGCCGGATGGAGGCCCGCATGGTTTTGTTTTCGCTCAGGGCCTGCGCATACAGCTCCGGGTAGCCGCCGGGCAGATACAGCCCGCCTATATTTTCCGGCAAAACCGCATCCTGCACCGGGCTGAAAAGCACAAGCTCCGCCCCGGCATCCCGCAGTGCGTCCAGCGTTTCGGCATAGGTAAAGCAGAACGCCTCGTCCTTTGCCACCGCAATGCGGACGGATGTGGGTGCAGCTGCTCCCGGCAAAGCTTCCGGCGCAGGCTTTTCGGTCAGCACGGCAAGGCGCTGCCAATCCAGCACCAGTGCATCGGCCAGCAGGGCGATCTTTTCCTGCAGGTCGGCAATTTCATCTGCAGTCTTCAGGCCGAGGTGTCGGCTTTCTACCGCTGCCTGCGGCAAATGGGGCAGATAGCCCAGCACCGGCAGGCCGGTTTCCCTTTCCAGCAGGGCCTTGAGCATTTTATACAGCTTTTCGGAACAATCATTGAGCAGGATGCCCGAAACATGGCTGTTTTTGCGGAAGTTCACAAGGCCCTGAATTTGCGCGGCCAGCGTCACGCTGGCACCCTTGGGCTGTACCACCAGCAGCACCGGAAGACCCAGCGTATCCGCCAGTTCCCAAGCGCTGGCACGGGTGGTCAGGCCCTGACCATCATAAAAGCCCATAGCGCCCTCGCACACGGCGGCACCATGCCCGGCGGCATAGCGGGCAAAAATGGCCCGCACCATATCCCTGTCGGAAAGAAACAGATCCAGATTGTGGCTGTCCACCTGCAGAGCCGAGCGGTGGAACATGGGGTCGATGTAGTCCGGCCCGCTTTTGAACGCACAGGGGTCGGCCCCGCGCTTTTTCAGCGCCGCCAGCACTGCACAGGCAACAGTGGTCTTGCCGCTGCCGGAAGAAGGCGCGGCGATGAGGAATTGCATCATTTGCGTGTACCCGTAATGAGGAAGATGGGGTTATTGGCCATGAGCAGGTGCAGTCGGCCCGCCGGTTTTGTGCGGCTGACGGCGATCTGCGTTACCTCTGCGGTCAGGCCCCGGGCCGTGAGGGCGGCAATGGCAGCGCCCAGCGTTTCCAGCGCAATGGCCGAAATGCAGATGCGCGCGTCCGGGTTTTTGGCAAGCACGGCATCCAGCACGCCCTCCATGCCGCCCTTTGTTCCACCAATGAACACGGCATCCGGCGCAGGCAGGTCTGCCAGCACATCCGGTGCGCGGCCCTCGATGAGGATGAGGTTGCAAGCATGGAACTTTGCCCGGTTTTTACGGATCAGTTCACAGGCATCCGGTTCACACTCCACGGCGTAAACGCGGCCTTTGGGTGCCGCCAGCGCAAGCTCCACGCTCACACTGCCGGTGCCTGCGCCCACATCCCACAGAGTGTCGGTGGGCATTACCGCCAGCTTTGCCAGCGCAGCAGCGCGCACCTCCTGCTTGGTCATGGGCACCTCGCTCCGGATGAAGCTTTCGTCCGGGAAGCCCGGCGCACGCAGCTGCGGCAGATCAAAGTTTTCCACCAGAAGCACGCTGAGTGGTGCAAAGCTCTGCCCCGCCAGCTCTGCAGCAGAGCCGTAGCGGATGGCATCCGCCTCGGTGCCAAGGTTTTCGCCCACCACGCCGTGGGCTTCGCCCATACCGGCATCGGTCAGCTTCTGGCACAGAGAGGCGGGCGTTTCAGTGCCGCCGGTGAGGAAGAACACCGAACGGTTCATCATGCACTCGGCCACCGGGTCGCAGGCGCAGCCATGGGCCGAGACCAGCCTCCAGTCCTGCCACGGTCGGCCCAGCGCCGCTGAAAGCAGCTGGATGCTGGAAACGCCCGGATACACCCGCGCGGGGATGCCCAGCGCCCGCAGCGGCGTGAGCAGACCGGACGCACCGGAGTAAAATCCGGTATCGCCGCTGTAAAGCACGGCAGCATCCTGCCCGGGGTTTTGTGCCAGTGTTTCCAGAATGTCAGCGGGCTGGTAGAGCGCGAACTGCCGGGCCGTGCAGTCTGCAGGCAGGCCCGCCAGCAGCCGCTTTGCACCGAACGCAAGGCCCGCGCTGCGCACAGCCTGCTGTGCCTGCGCCGAAAGGGCTTCCCATTTTCCGCTGCCCATGCCGATCAGTGTGACCATTGCAAAATCTCCTTGCAATACGCTAAAATTTGTATTTCCGTCTCGCCAGTTTCCGGCGGGCGGCGCAGCACCACCAGCTGTGCGCCGGTATCGGCAGCGGCCTGCACCTTCTCGGCAAAGCCGCCCGCTGCGCCGCCGTCCTTGGTGACGAGGTACCGGATCTGAAACTGTGTTATCAACGCCTTATTCAGCGCCAGACTGAACGGCCCCTGCATGGCAATGATGTTCCGGTGCGGGACATTGGCCGCTTCACAGGCGGCAATGCCCTCCGGCGTGGGCAGGACGCGCGGGTAAAGCCGCGCCGGTTCCAGCCCGGCAAACACAGCCAGCTCCTTGGCACCGGTGGCAAGCAGGATATTGCCCTCTGTCCCGGCCAGATATTCTGCAGCCTGCGCTGCTGTTTCAAACACCGCACAGCCGGGCGGCAAGGGGCTTTGCGCACGCAGCAGGCGGCGGTATTCCACGCCCGCCTGCACCGCTGCAGCGCGGATGTTCCTGGTGGCATCCACTGCATAAGGGTGGGTGGCATCCACGCAGAGATCAGCTCCCGCCAGCAATGCCGCCATGGCATCCGGCTGCAGCCGCCCGGCGTGCACCGTGATGCCCGCCATTTCGCCCTGCTCCTCGGCCCCCAGCGGCGTTGCCACGCACACCGTTACCGCAACGCCAAGCTCTGCCAGCTTTTTGGAGAAGCGGCGGCCCTCGGTGGTGCCGCTGAACACGACCGCCTTCACTTACGGTACCCCCGCGGCGTGACCATCCGGCCCGAAAGGGCGCGGGTATTGCTGTTGCCGATATACACGGTGGTGAACATATCCACCGGCGTGTTTTCCAGCTCGGCCAGCGTCAGCACCCGGGCGCTCTGGCCCTCGCGGCCAATGTTGCGCACAAGGCCGCAGACGGTATCATCCGCCTTGCCGTTTGCGCGCAGGATGCGCACTGCCTTTTGCAGGTAGTCCGGCCTGCCCTTGGAAGAAGGATTATAGAGTGCAGCGCAGAAATCTCCCTGCGCGGCGCAGGCCAGCCGCTTTTGGATGACCTCCCACGGGGTAAGCCGGTCGGAAAGGGAGATCACGCAGAAATCGTGGGCCAGCGGCGCGCCCAGCACAGCCCCGCCGCTGAGGGCGGCCGTAAGGCCGGGCACCACTTCTACGGCAACGTCCGGGTAATCCTGCGCCAGTTCCAGCACAGGGCTGGCCATGCCGTAAACGCCTGCGTCGCCGCTGCACACCATCACCACGCGCCTGCCGGTATCCGCCTTTTCCAGCGCCCAGCGGCAGCGGTCGATCTCCTTGGTCATGCCGGTGGAATAATATTCCTCACATGGGAACTCCGGCTCGATCAGGTCAAGATAAAGTTTATAGCCGCAGATGGCATCTGCGTGTTCCAGAACGTTCCGGGCTTCCTGCGTCAGGTAGTAAACATCTCCGGGGCCAATGCCCACCACGTAGACTACCTTTTCCGGTTCGTCGATCTCAAATTCCATCGGGTCAAACATTCTGCCACCTCCAGTCCGGGGCATAGGGCCGCACGGCCAGCGCAAAGGTCACGCCGGTATGGGCATATTTGTGAAAAACGAGTGTCCCGCCTGCGGCCAGCACTGCCGACCGTTCACAAACATTGTCCACGCCGGTAACGCTCTGCACAAAGGCCGAAGGCGTAAAGCTGCCGGGGGCGGCACGCAGCTGTTCCGCTGTGAAAAACTGCACCGGCCAGCTGTGGCTCTTACAGAAGGTCAGCAGGCCCGCCTCGTTTTGTTTTAAGTCGATGCTTGCCGCCGCCGTGATGCATTGCGGCGCAAGGCGGTTCTGGGCACAGAAAGCTGCAAAGGCTTCGGCCAGCGTTTCGGCGCTGGTGCCGCGTTTGCAGCCCACGCCCAGCACGCCAATGCGCGGCACCAGATGCAGCGCATCCCCCGCCGGGCAGAGGGTGAGGGCAAAGTCCGGGGCATCTCCCGCCGTGATCCCATCAGGCGGTGCACCCGCAATGGGCCAGTCGGATGCAAACTGCACCGTTTTGCCCGCCAGCAGTGCACCGCTGACAAGCTTGATGCGCTCCGGCTCCAGCACGGTGCAGTTCTGGTGCTTTGCCCACTCGTCCACCGCAAACACACCGTTTGCGTCGGTGGCTGTGGTGATCACCGGCACCGCACCGCACACAGCGGCAAGCGCCCGGGCAAGGTCGTTGGCACCGCCCAGGTGGCCTGAGAGGATGGGCACGGCAAAGCGGCCGCACTCGTCCAGTACCACAACGGCAGGGTCCTGTGCCTTGCTTTGACAGTGGGGCGCAATGGCCCGCACCGCAATGCCCACAGCACCTACAAAAACAAGGGCATCGCTCCCGGCAAACTGGCGGGCCGTCCAATCGGCAAGGTGCACCTGCCCGGCTTCATGGCCGCAGCGGGTCACACTGCCGGGATATGCCGCCGCCAGTTTTTGGGCCAGTGCAAGGCCCTTTGCCGTAAAGGCAAGGTAGGCCCGGGTCACTGGTCTGTTCCCTTGCGGAACTCGGTGGTAAAGGCCGGGTCGTAGAGCTTGCTGCGCTCATAGTTCCGGCCCAGAAAGCCGCCTGCCACGATGAGCGCCGTTTTGGTGATGCCCGCTGCATGAACGCTTTCCGCCAGCGTACCTACGGTGCAGCGCACCGTTTTTTCTTCCGGCCATGTGGCCTTATACACCACCGCTGCCGGGGTATCCGGCGTATAGGCACCGCCTTCCAGAAGCGCCTGCTGTACTTTGTCCACAAGGCCGATGGATAGGAAAATGACCATCGTTGCCCCGTGGGCGGCAAGGCTTGCCAGCTTTTCTTTTTCCGGCACCGGGGTGCGGCCCTCCATGCGGGTAATGATGACGGTCTGGCTGACGGTGGGCAGCGTGTACTCTGCATTCAGTGCCGCCGCTGCGCCGCAGAAGCTGGACACACCGGGGGTATCATCGTAGGGAATGCCCTCGGCGTCCAGCACATCCATCTGCTCCCGGATGGCACCGTAAAGGCAGGGGTCGCCGGTGTGCAGGCGCACGGTGATCTTACCCGCAGCTTCCATCTGCCGCATCACATCCAGCACCTGCTCCAGCGTCATTTCAGCGCTGTTATAAATGGCGCAGTCTGCCTTTGCAAGGCCCAGCAGGGCCGGGTTCACCAGACTGCCCGCATAGATGATGCAGTCGGCTTTCTGCAGCAGGGCCGCGCCCCGCCGGGTGATGAGGTCCGGTGCGCCGGGGCCTGCACCAACAAAATGTACCATAACGTTACTCCTTTACCAAAACGGTAGCAAAATAACCGGCCTGTTCCTGCGGCCGCTCAAGGGAAAGATCCGGGTAGACCCGCTCGTCCGGCAGACCGCAGTTGCACACAAGTGCGCTTTTTTTCAGCTTATCTGCTGCTGCAGGGTATCCAATAAGACAGGCAATTGCCTGCCGGCTTTCATCAATACTTTGGTGCCAGGCATTTCCAGCACGCGGTCTGTCCAGCCGCCGGGCGCAATGGTAAGCGGCGTATCCATGCCACCGGTCAGCGGCACATTCAGCCGCGCCGCCGCCGCACAAAAGCTGGGCACGCCTGCCGCCATGGCGGTGGCATAACCCCGCCGCTGCAAGATCTCCTGCAGGTAACCAAAGGTGGCATAGATGGAAACATCACCGATGTTCAGCATGGCAACGTCCTGCCCGGCATCCAGATACTGCCGCACCGCGGCGGCTGCTTTTTCGTGCGAAGCCGCCAGCGCAGCCGGGTCACGGCTCATGGCAAAGTACAGCGGGACGATGGTCTTGCCGTCCAGCGCTTCCCCCAGCGCACTGCGGGCGATGTCCAGCGCCAGCATCTGGCCGGAAGCAGTCTGCGGCGCGGCCAGCACCGGGCACTGCCGGATGAGCCGCACAGCCTGCAGCGTCATCAGCTCCGGGTCGCCGGGGCCGACGCTGACACCGTAAAATGTACCTTTCAGTTCTGCCATTCCTGCATCAGCTCCTTTGCCGTTTTTGTCTCGCCCAGCGGGCCGTGCTGGTTGGAAAAGAGCACCGCGCCCACCCGGAAGGCCCCGCCTGCCCGTCGGTCCAGATGCATCTGGATGGCGGCAAGGATGCTTTCCAGCACCGGTGCACGCAGCTGCGCGCCATCCAGAATGTCAAGGCAGGCATCGGTGGTGGCGGCATCCATCAGGGCGGCGCACACCTCATGCGCGGCACCGCACAGCGCCGCATGGGCACAAAACACTTCAGCGCGGCCATCCGCCGTGTGGGAGTGGGTGTTCATGACCCCTGCCGCCAGCTTGCAGAGCTTGCCACATGGCCTACCAGAAG
>ENA-OQDM01000317-OQDM01000317.1-human-gut-metagenome-genome-assembly--contig:-NODE-317-length-30814-cov-3.505915_pt1 | contig 30814 bp, 27 predicted proteins | sample MGYA00242772_ERZ504605 | MGnify/ENA primary metagenome ERZ504605 (study PRJEB26092, sample SAMD00036348) | human gut metagenome | host: Homo sapiens | study: EMG produced TPA metagenomics assembly of... | reverse complement strand
GAAACCGGCAGACCGTCGTTTCAAAAATCAAAAAAAATAATCCTCTCGTGAGATTTCTGTGACATTTGGATGCTACACTAAGAATGAAGGAGTGTGATACAATTGCGAATTTTAGTAGTCGAGGATGACCGGCTTTTGAATAATACTTTGTGCTATAACCTGTATACTGCGGGCTATGTCGTGGACTCTGTATTGACAAAATCAGCAGCTAGCAACTTTCTGACTAAGCAGGATTATGACCTGATCGTGCTGGATGTAAACCTGCCAGATGGGAATGGCTTTGATTTCTGCCGGGAGGTAAAAGAGCGCCGGCCGGATACGGCGGTGATCTTCCTGACCGCAAATGATATGGAGAGCGATATGCTCAAAGGATATGAGTTGGGCGCAGAGGACTATGTGACCAAGCCATTTCCTATGAGCGTCTTTCAAAAAAAGCTGTCCGTGGTGCTGGGGCGGCTGGCAAAACAATCTGGCGGCGGGGATTGTTATGAGGATAGCGCACTATCCATCAATTTCTCGGAGATGACTGCTTCTCTGTCCGGTAAGGCGCTGGTGTTCACTCCGTTGGAATACCGGCTGTTGAAAATCCTGACCAAAAATCCGCAGAATGTTTTGACCAGGCAGGTGCTGCTTGAAAAGCTGTGGGATGCCGATGGGAACTTTGTGGATGAACACGCCCTGACTGCGGCCATCAGCCGGGTGCGGAATAAAATTGAAACGGATGGACGCCAGTACATCAAGACGGTGTACGGTATGGGCTATATGTGGATCGGAGGGGCATCGAAATGAATATGCGAAAACTCTCCATCAACAAAGCCTGCGTCCTTTTGGGAACGCTTTTGCTGCTGGCGGTTGGTGCAGTCTGCACCGCTGTTCATCTGCTGACCCAGAATATAACCGCTGTCCGGTGTGTGTTCCTGTTCAGTCTTTTTGTGCTGCTCTGCGTCATCTGCTTTGTGGCGCTGATTCGTCGGAAGCTGGTCCGGTTCTCCGATGCCTTTTGTGGTCAGATGGATGATATGCTCTCCGAAAATATGCAGCCCAAGCAGACGGTTGAAGAAGAAAACCTGTTCTATAAAATCAACTACCGGCTGGGGCGACTGTACGAGGTCATGCAGGAAAATAAAAACAGCATCGCAAAGGAACGGGCTGACCTGCAAGAGCTGATTTCTGACATCTCCCATCAGGTCAAGACCCCGATTGCCAACTTGAAGATGATCAACAACACGCTGCTTGAAAACGAGGTTCCCCCGCAGAAGCAAAAGGAATTTCTGACAGCCCAGGCCAGCCAGCTTGATAAGCTGGACTTCCTCATGCAAGCCATGATTAAAACCTCCCGCCTGGAAACAGGAGTCATTTCACTGGAGCAAAAACAGCAGCCGGTTTATGATACCCTTGCCGCTGCCCTGGGCGGGATTTTGCTCAATGCCGAAAAGAAACAAATAGATGTGCAGGTGGAATGCCCGGAGCATTTGGATGCACGCCATGATAGAAAATGGACAAGCGAAGCCCTGTTTAACATTCTGGATAACGCAGTGAAGTACACCCCGGCAGGCGGGCAGATCCATGTGTCGGTGGAAGGCTGGGAAATGTATGTGAAGATCGACATTGCCGACACCGGCATTGGCATTTCAGAGCAGCACCAGGGAACGATTTTCAAGCGGTTTTACCGGGAAGATGCGGTGCATGATGTGGACGGTATTGGGATTGGCCTGTATCTGGCTCGTGAGATTGTGACCTTGCAGGGCGGTTATATCCGGGTGGTATCGGAAGTTGGGAAAGGCTCAACCTTTTCTGTTTTCCTGCTCCGAAAGTAGAGCAGGCACGCCCCGAAAAATGAAATGTCACAGGTTCGTGACATTTGGGGCCGAATTTAGCAGAAATTTTTTGTGGCTCATGACATTTCTGTGAGGTTTGGTCGTTACAATTGGTTTATCAAAAAGAAAGGATGGTGTTCTTTATGAGCATTTTGCAAACGACTGAACTAAAAAAATATTATGGCGCAAAACCGAACATTACCAGAGCCTTGGATGGTGCGACCCTCTCCATTGAAAAGGGCGAATTTGTTGCCATCGTAGGAACCTCCGGCAGCGGTAAATCTACACTGCTGAATATGATTGGTGGGTTGGATGTGCCGACCTCTGGCAAGGTTATTGTGGATGGACGTGAACTCTCAACATTGAAAGATGAGCAGCTTACCATCTTCCGTAGGAGAAAGATTGGCTTCATCTTCCAGAATTACAATCTGGTTCCGGTGCTGAATGTCTACGAAAATATCGTGCTGCCTGTGGAGCTGGACGGAAACAAGGTAGACAAGAAGTTTATGAAAGAAGTCGTTCAGATGCTGGGGCTGGAGGATAAGCTGAACAATATGCCCAATAACCTTTCCGGCGGCCAGCAGCAGCGCGTAGCCATTGCCCGCGCTTTGGTGTCAAAGCTGCAATCGTCCTGGCTGATGAACCGACTGGCAATCTGGACAGCAAGACCAGCGCCGATGTGCTGGGGCTTCTGAAAACCACAAGCCAGAAATTCCATCAGACCCTCGTGATGATTACCCATAACAGTGAGATCGCCCAGCTTGCCGACCGCATCATTCGGATCGAGGACGGTAAGATCGTGCAGTAAAGGGGGGCGGGACTATGAATGACATTTTATTTGGCAACAATAATTCCGAAGTAATTACCAAGCTATCCAAACGCTATTTCAAAAAGAATAAGGTACGCAATCTGGCTGCACTGCTGGCAATTATCCTGACTGCTTTCCTATTTACCTCTATCACTTCCCTGGCGTTCAATATGGCGTCCTCCATCCAGCTCTCTCTGCAAATGCAGAAAGGCAGCAAGGCGGATGGCACTTTAGGATATATGACGGAGGAACAGTACGAGCAGCTTGTAAACAGCGATTTTGTGGAGCAGGCAGGTCACCGGCGCATCATTGGCTATGCAAGCAATACTTCCAGCCATTCCATTGAGATTAATTATGCGGACAGTGTGCAGCAGGAGCTGACCTTCTGTGTGCCTACTCACGGAGCTGCACCGGAGAAAGCGAATGAGATCGCCACCACGGATTTGGCGCTGAAGGCGCTGGGTGTAGAACCAAAGATTGGCGCAGCGGTTCCGCTGGAATTTGAACTGCGGGGGAAAACTTATCATTATGATATGGTGCTTTCCGGCTGGTGGGAAGCAAGCAATGACTCTGTGAGCGTTGCGACTGTTTCAGAGCAGTTTATAAAGGAAAACCCCGATGTGGTCCAGAACACTTATGCGGTAGACCATGAAATGTCCGGCGTTACTTTTTCCGATGTCGTGCTGAAGAATAAAGAAAATGTTCAGCAGCAGTTGAATGAGTTCGTTTACTCCATTGGCGGCAATCCAGAGGATATGGGCGCAGACAATTTCATTCTCGCCTCTGAAAATCAAATGTCCCAGGGATTGACTTCATCAGAGTCCATCGTGTTTGCTGTTGTATTTATCCTGATGTTTGTCGTGTGCGGATACCTGCTGATCTACAATATCTTTGATATTTCTGTGATGCAGGATGTTCGTCAATACGGCCTGCTGCGGACGATTGGCACTTCCACACGGCAGATCAAGGGCATTGTGAACCGTCAGGCGGTCTGGCTCACGCTGATCGGACTGCCTATTGGTCTGATCGCCGGTTTCTTTGCCGGTTGGGTGCTGCTTCCTATCGTGACAGAGATCATTAACCTTGAATACTCTATGGTGGGTACATCCGTATCGACCTCGCCGCTAATTTTTGTTATCGCCGCTCTCTTTACAATCCTGACCGTGTTTATCAGCACCAGGAAGCCTGCAAAAAAGGCGGCAAAGATTTCTCCTCTGGAGGCGATTCGCTACACCGAGCAGAACGCCTATAAAAAGAGAAGTGCCAAGCGAACCAATGGGGTAAAGCTGTCCCGTATGGCCTTTTCCAACCTGGGCCGCAATCGTCGGCGTTCAGCGTTCATCATTATTTCCCTGCTTCTGTGCATCGTCCTGTTTAACTCTATCATCATTGTGACGCAAAGCCTTGATGAAGAAAAGTGGGTAAACCGTGTCACCAGAACAGATTTTAATGTCTATAACTCAGCCGCATTTAATGTAATGGAAAGCGTTCAGCACCATAAAGATACGCTCTCACAACAGGCGGTGGATCTGATTGCCGGACAGCCCGGAGTTGAGGATGAACGCTATCTCTACCGAAATACAAAAGACGATAGAAATGTATTGGTTGACTATGGGTTTGAAGATTTAAGCGGCATAGAGCTGTTTCATGAGGAAGAAGGCGTCGTAAATCAAAGCTATCAGGGATATAGCCTGTACACAAGTTCTGATACCGAAAGGCGCTATTTTGGCAATGTGATGGGGGCCTCCGAAAATTTCTGGGCTGATATGCGTATTTTTGAAGGCGAAAAAGATGCCGAAACCTTAACGCAGAAAATGGCTACCGGAGAATATGTCATTATTGGCTGCCCCATGGACAAACTGACAGAGGAACCAAGGAACACTCCGCTGACCGATCAGTTACAGGTTGGAGAGAGCATTTCCTTCTACAAGGATGGGGAACTGGTCAAAACCAGCACTATCCTTGCAAAAGCGATCCTCGTGGGAACGGAAACCGAAACGCCGACAGGCACCACCGCCCAGGCGCACATCGCCGCTGATGCTCCTTTTGTGTATCTGCCGGACACTGTATTTAAGGAAATCTATGACGCTCCCACGCTGCTGACCTATGGATTCAATGTGGATGAAGCCTTGCAGCCGCAGATGGAAGAATTTTTGAGCAGCTATGTGAGTGAAAATACTTCGGTTGCCTATACTTCCACCAAGCTGTTGAAAGAGCAGCTTGATTCGGTCCGCAGCATGATCCTGGTTATCGGCGGTCTGATTGGTTGCATCATGGCCTTTGCAGGACTGATTAACTTTGCCAACATGATTATTACCAACATCATCACCCGCCGCCATGAGTTTGCTACCATGCAGAGCATCGGTATGACCGGCAAGCAGCTTCGCCGCTTGACGGTCTATGAGGGCATCTACTATGCCGTAGGTGCGGACATTATCGGCGGAGCAGTCGCAGCGATCCTGGCAGTCACAGTGCTAAAGAGCGCATTGAATGGCCCTTCCATGTGGTTCTTTACTCTGAATATTACATTGGTTCCGGTTCTGGTCATTGGTGTGCTTTATCTGCTGCTGGCTGCGGTTATTCCGCTGATCGTTCTCCACTTCTTTAACAAGGGAACTGTGGTGGAGCGGCTGAGGACTTCGGAGTAACGACAGAGATTGCTACAATAGATAATCATAAACCTATTGAAAGCCGGGAGGAGGCATTTCCTCTCGGCTTTCCTCAAAAAATTTGAAATCTCACAGATTGGTGAGATTTCAGCTTGTTATTTTGTCGAAATGGAGTATGTCCGTGACATTTCTGTGAGGATTGCCTGTTAAGATAAAAGAAAAGTGAAAAAGTTGCCGCACGATGGCAAAAGAAAAAAAGCCATCGTACAGCGACTATATTGTTATGCACTTTGCAACGGTGGCTTTGAAAAAATCAGAGCCGCCGTTTCCTTTCGTCTATCTAAAATGAACGACGACCCTACACCCTGTAATCTGGTACGGCGGCACATAGGAGGATGCCGCCGTGTCAATTTTTGTCATTCACAATAGCCATGAGTTACACCAGCTAAAAAAAGTCTTGCCCCTCCTCCGGGGGAGTATGACTATCTATCAGTATTATCGTTCCATCTAAATCAGCAGAATAGTAGGTATTTTTGTTGCGCCGATTTCCCGTTATGGGAAGTTGGCGTTTTTTGTTGCCATTTTTTCGGAGATGACCCGGTTGTCTGCCGGTGTCGGTCTCCGCCTCCATTCGATTCACCCGTCAATCACCCGTGAATCGAAATGGAGGTACATAATGAAGAAAATTAACCTTCGGGAACTTTATCCTGATGTTTATACAACAGACTTTTTTGTAGATGTGACAGAGGAAGTAATGGAGACTATTCGAGCAGCTGAACGTGCGGAGGCTGCGTATGAGCGAAAGATGTATCGTTATAAAGCACAGTATTCTCTGGATTGCGAGAATGGCATTGAAAATGCGGTGCTATTGAAGCCGCAAACACCGGAGATGCTTCTGGAGGAAAAACAGTTTCAGGAGCAGGTCTATGCCGCTGTGATGAAGCTGCCAGAGAAACAGGCAAAGCGAATTTATGCCCGATACTATCTGGGAATGGCGGTAAATGAAATTGCCGAAGTAGAAGGTGTAGACCCAAGCCGTGTCCGAGACAGTATCCGCCGTGGATTAAAGCAGCTTGTAAAATATTTTTGATAAAATTTCATTTGATGCGCCTGTTTTTTGCCTTTTTTGTCAGTGTTAATAAGAAGGACAAGTTTTCCTCCTTCATCAGTACATTGACAATCGAATAGACAGCACAACAGGTACATAACCCATGTACGAGCGAATGTGAAACGCCGCGAAGATGGAGCCGTCAGGGAGGTGATGAAAGAACTGCTTCGGAGCGATCTACGATTTCATAAAACGGATTGTGGCAGATTCGGCGCGATGACTGCATGGGGGCTTAAAGATACTTCCTCACGGCCCGCCAAAGACTTGGGGGGAACCCTGCGGCACACGATACGAACGGTGCTGCGGAGTTATGACAGCCGCGCCAACGGAGACCTGTTGTGTTCCCATCGTCAGGGGGCGTGGCAAATGTGATGAAAGCTGAGTTATATAAATAGGAAGCGTTTGCAGCTTCCTGTTCAAAATCAGATACCATGCGCTGGCAGTTTCAGCTGCCAGCGTATTCATGTGGCTTTGAACAAACACGATGACAAACTTGACAGATTGGAGGAAATATGCTTTATGGAAAAACTTATTACACGAAAAGAAGCAGCAGAAATTTTAGGTATCAGCATTGCAACGCTGGACGCGGCCCGTAACAATGGTCTTATTTCTTATGTGCAATATGTGCAGAATGGCTGTGTGTACTTTACTTCAGCGGGCCTTCAGGAGTATATCGCAAAATGCACCCACAGAGCAAAGCCAGCAGAAAAGAACGCAACTTATCGTAAACCTCGCAGAGCTGGAGTGTGAGCCGGTCCGTATCCTTGTCGAAATCATAATGGTCTGATAAAACATAGATACAGCGCTGGAGTCTATTCTTAGGAGGTGACGGAATTGGCAAAAAGAAAAAGAGCAATTCCACAATACGGTACAGTTACGCTTAACGGCATAGATTATTATAGAACGCGGGTTCAGAACGCAGATGGAAAACTGGTGGCCCTTTATGCGAGAACACCGGAAGAATTATATGATAAAGAGTTGGGAGCATTAGAGCAGATCGACAACGATACATTCTGTCGGAAATCCCCGACGGTTGCAGACTACTGTGAAAAATGGCTTTTGATGCAGTCGGTTCATGTGAGGGCAACCACGCTGATAGATTATACCTCAAAGGTCAGACGGCACATTATAAAAGAACTGGGACAGATGCGGATGGCAGATGTGACACTGGATGACATTCAGCTTGCACTTGTTCCTGTTTCCGAGAAGTCCGCTTCGGTATATAAGTCAGTGGTTATCCTGTATAAATCCATTTTCCGTGCAGCAAAGGAAAGTAAGATTATTGATAACAACCCAACGATTTACCTTACAGCCAAAGGTGGAGGCGTTCCGCAGAAGGACAAAGCTGCATTGACGGATGAACAGGCCGCCAGACTGCTGGATGCCATTCAGGGACTTCCGCCGTATGTATTTGTCATGTTAGGGCTGTATGCAGGATTGCGGCGAGAAGAAATTCTTGCCCTAAAATGGGATTCTGTATATCTGGATGTGGATTGCCCTTATTTAACGGTACGCAGGGCATGGCACACGGAAAATAACAGACCGGTGATTCTGGATGAGCTGAAAACGAAAGCCGCGCATCGAAATATTCCGTTGCCGGTTTGCCTGGCGGACTGTCTGAAAGAGACAAAAGCTAATTCACAGTCAGAATATGTAGTGTCGAACAGAGACGGTGATCCGTTATCCTATACGCAGTTCAAGCGGCTCTGGCAGTATATTGTGACCCGAACTGTCAAGGAGCGTTTCTATTATCGCTACGAGGATGGAAAGCGTGTAAAGCACACGGTTACGCCGGTCCTCGGTGAAAAGGCAGCACATAACGGAAAAGTGATTTACAGCTTAGATTTTGAAGTGACGCCGCACCAGCTGCGGCATACATACATTACGAATCTGATTCATTCGTCCGTAGACCCGAAAACGGTTCAATACCTGGCGGGACATGAGAGCAGTAAAATTACGATGGACATTTACGCAAAGGTCAAATACAACAGACCGGATGAGCTGGTAAGAACAATGGGTGGTGCATTTGCCCAGTGGGATGCAGCACAGGCATAACATTATAAAAGCAGGAAACAACGCAGGAGCGAGGCAAGGATGTCTCGCTCTTTGTTTTTCATAATCCGTATCTTTGATTAAGTTAGTGCTTTCTGATAAAAAGAAGGTGTGAATTTAAGAACACTCATTATCAGGAAAGGAAGATTTGTATGGCTAAGAAAAAACAAAGCGTTCCAGAGTACGGAACGGTTACAAGAAAAGGAACACTGTATTACAGAACCAGAATTACAGATGCCGATGGAAAGCAGGTCAGCTTATATGCGACCACCTGTGAAGAATTATATGAAAAGCAGTTGGAAGGCCGGAGACAGGTGGAGGAAATCATCTTTCGCCGGAAGCATCCGACGGTTGCCGAGTATTGTGAGAAATGGCTGCTGATGCAGTCAGCAAAGGTGTCTACGGCCACTATAAAAGGATACAGACAGAATATGAAGAATTATGTCATCAACTCTCTGGGAGATATGTATATGGAGGAAGTGACTGCGGATGATATTCGTCTGGCGCTTGTTCCGCTGTCTCAAAAATCGAAAGGACTGTATGATACGGTAAATATGCTGATTAAGTGTGTGTTTTATTCGGCAGAGCGCAGTCAGCTGATAACCGATAATCCGTGTGTAGGAATTTCAGCAAAGGGCGGAAAAGCATCGAAAAAGAAAGATGCCTTAACAGATCAACAGGTTGCGGTTCTGTTGGATACGGTGAAAGAGCTTCCGCCATATCTTTTTATTATGATTGGTTTGTATTCCGGCTTGCGTCGGGAAGAAATTCTTGCATTGCAATGGGATTGTGTATTCCTGGATGAATCCACACCATACATTTCCGTGAGACGTGCATGGCGCGCGGAGCATAACAGGCCGGTGATTTCTACCGTTCTAAAGACAAAAGCAGCTAAAAGGGACATTCCCATTCCGAAGTGCCTGGTGGACTGCCTGCGGGAAGCAAAAGCCAATTCCATATCGGAGTATGTGATTGCGGACAGTGAGGGACAGCCGCTTTCCTATTCTCAGTTTACGAGAGTTTGGCAGTATGTAGTTGTTCGTTCTGCGAAAGAGAGAACTTACTATAAATATGTGAATGGACAGAGCATCAAATATACCGTCAAGCCGACATTAGGAACAACGCAGAGGAACAATCCCAAGATTCGCTATACCCTGAATTTCGATGTAACACCGCACTTGTTGCGGCATACCTACATCACGAATCTGCTCTATGCGGGCGTTGACCCTAAGACAGTTCAGTACCTGGCAGGGCATGAGAATAGTAAGACAACTATGGACATTTACGCGAGGGTCAAGTATAATAAACCAGAGGAACTTTTCGAGGTAGTGAATGATGCTTTGAACCAGGAGAATTTCGATGAAAAATCACTGATTTCCATGGTTAAGGAATAGGACAACCGACAACAGAAAATGCGAAAAAGCCCGTAATATCAAGGAAAAACGCACCATAGAGATGTTTAATACGGTCTCAAAGCAGCTCGTAGAGCACCAAAGTTTAGCAAGCGTTAACAAAGAGATAATTGGAATCATACGATTCAGCATATTTAGGGACAATTATATACGATTTACAACTCCTCAGGATCTTTGTTCTGGGGAGTTTTTGTATAAAAAAAGGAATAAGTATGATATACTGTATTTGAACAGATCAAAATGAGTATTTGGAGGTGAATATATGCCGGAAATATCTTTATTTTATGGAATTCGGGTTACAATGTATTATGATGACCATAATCCGCCGCATTTTCATGCGGAGTATAATGAGAATAAGGCAATTATTGAAATTGATACAGCTAGATGCATCAAGGGAGCTTTGCCATCAAGACAATTAAAGTTAATTCTAGCGTGGTGTGTTTTACATCAAGATGAGTTGATGCAGAATTGGGAATTATCAAAAGATGGAAAGCCGTTAAATAGAATTAATCCACTTGTATAGGAGGTGCTGTTTATGTTTCCTGAGGTAGTTCAAGTGATACCAAGGAAAGACTACACAGTGTATGTCTACTTTGAAGATGGAAAAATTGTATGTTATGATATGAAAAATATGTTGGATAAAGAAGTTTTCAAACCATTGAGGGATATTTCGGTATTTATTGATACATGTACGATCATGAATGATACATTAGCATGGGATATAGGCGGAAATAGAGATGCTTGTAAATGCATTGATATTGATCCGGATACGCTATATGAACTTCCCTATTGCAAGGAACAAATAGTTTAGTGACAAATCGGTATATCATTGGTATGTTTTATGACGCAGCATATTTAAGCAGACAATTGATTGCAAGAATAATAGAACCATTAGCTGTTTTGGAACTCTGTGGACAGTTCTACGCATACAACAAGTATGCAACATTATCTCTGCAAACCCTTGTCCTGTGGGATTTCTCAGTTCAGCAAGCGTTAATCGACTGTTCAGGCTATATCAAAAGGTTTACAAACCCCGGAAAATCAAGGTTTTCCGGGGTTTTCTTATACATAAACGGGATGATGTGGTTTGACCAGATTTGGCTAAATGAGAGTCGTTTTCCCCCAATTTTTAGTGGTTAAATATAGGACAACCAGAGAGCAGTTTCGAGGGTATTTTTGTGGGAGATTTTAGTCCTCCGGAACCTCTGATTTTTTGATGGAGCGTGTGTATCAGTGTTATCGTGCTTTCTAAGCCAACAGGCTGTTTTCTATTTTGGCGGGCATAGTTAAGTGCCGCTGTAATCGGACTACTTGGATTTATCCTGTATGCCAGTCGGTAGGAGGTGCAGTTATGTTGAATTGCAAAAGTAATTATCGAAGCACATGACGGAACCATCGAAGTGGACAGTGAATTTGGGATGGGGACAAGGTTTACCATAGATTTATTTACAATTCTTTAAAATATCTTCCAGATCCAGCCTATACCGTCTGGCAATATCCTTCGCATAGCTTAAGCCATCCGGGGTTGTTCGGATCACCTTGTAGCTTCGGGTGCCTTCTTCCTTACTTTCCATCATGGCAACAAGGTTGTCAATTTTTCCGCGGTTTTCAGGATGGGAATTGTAGACATCGAGTTGTTGTGTCAGATCGTGGATGTGTGTGACATAAAGCCCACAGCAGCCGATAATGCCGATGCCGGTGAGCACTTCGGTTGCAATATATCCGGCTTCCATCGGGCAGAGATTTCCGTCTAAATTGATGCCAAGCGTTACGCTTTTTAAGTATCCGAAATTTGTTTCCATCTTGGAAAGCTCAGAGCTTAGCGTTTGAAACTCGCTGCTCTGTGCAATTCCATTGATTTCTTTCTGGAAATTTTTCATGCCTTCGGATTGCAGCGCAGCCTGTGATAAATTATCGGCAAACAGTGTGACGATTTCCACATATAATTCCAGGTACCGCACAGAGCGGAGCGAAGAATCAATGGTAAATTCGGAACTCATCGCGCGGCGCATATCGTTGATGTTGTAGATCATGGATACAGCCTTACCGAATGTTTCGTACAGATTGGGATTGTTAACAAGATCTTCGACAACCCCGAGGCGGTAATCAAGAACCTGTTCATCTGTGGAAAAATAGTTTTCCAGTGACAGATCAGCGAATCCGCGATAGCTTTCTTTGATCAGAACAACCATGGAGTCGATTTTTAACGATTCGATGAACCCGAAATCCTTCATTGGCTGTTTTGTTGTACGATCGTATTCCGGTGGATATAAATGAAAATTTGTCTGCATAATCAGTTTCTCTTTTGGGGCGATAAAAATCTATCTCCCTTTTCGGAAAAGTGTTCCTTCTGCCTATTAGATTAAACTAACATGAATATTTATTCGTTTCTACATGTTTTATTCATTTTTACACTAATGGGTATTCATTTTTTCACTAAGTTGTCGTGCAATTTATTAGATTTGAATTTTGAAAGAGCCAGCACCTTGAATGGACTGGCTCTTTCAATGTCTCTTGTACTTGACAAGGATTTGTCTATACAATTATAGGTTTCAGTCCATTTTTTCTTATGTTTTCTAATTCTTCTGCAGTTAAGCACTGAGACTCATAAAGCCGTAGATATTCTTTGGATACATCTGAATCAAATATTAATACATCATCAGAATTTATAGTAACATCAACACCACTACGATACAGTTTTCCAATCGGATGCATAGACATATCTGCAACCCTTCCAAGTAAAATATTACTTGTTGGCGTAATATTTAATCTGATTTTATTATCTGCCAAAAAGCGGATTACTGATTCATCGCTGACTGCTGCTATCCCATGTTGAACCTCATCAAGTTCTAATTCCTCTACTGCTGTTCTTACGTCTTTGGCAGTCCCCCATTCTCCAACATGCGCTTTTAGCCTTAATCCTTCTTTTTTTGCACGCCGATAAATTCCTTTAAAATTTTCGATAGGTTGTGCTAATTCATCACCGTACAAATCAATAGAATAAAAAATTCTTATTTCCCCAAAAAAGCGATAAACAATCTTCTAAATAACTGATAGGACAATGTCTTGATAATCCAATTTGGAGCCTTAATTCTATATCGGGAGCGACTTCTTTTTGAGCACTTGTAAAAGCATTAACCAACTCATCAATATCATTATTAAAAAATTCATTTAAGCCCCACACATCTTCACCAATTTCAAGCACAGTTACTCCATCTTCCTTGGCTTGTTCAAAGGTTGCTCTGATTAAAAATTTTCTCATCGCAGTGCTATTAAAATCTTGATCAATATATTTTTGACTCCATTGATTCATCTCATCCATTGATGACAAAGGATTAACTAATGGCTCAATTTTTTTACGAGTTTTCTGATATATAAACATTCTATTTCCACCAAGCACAAAATGATTGTGCAAGTCTGCCTTAGGATACTTTCTTAATTCTTCCAAATTTCTTTGTTCCAATGCATATGTAAAACTATTCATAAATAAATGCTCTCCTAGCTGTTTGATTTTTTCTATAAATACCAATTGTATAACAGTAGTCTAACATATGCTGTTTAAAAAGACTACAGCCAAGCTAATGTCTGTAATTTATTTTCTATAAAAATTTTCCTTTCTAAAAATATTTTATATTTTCTATATCTTGGTGTTTGAAAAATAGCCTCATAGACGTTGGTTAATGCTTGTACTCATTACCTTAAAACCACAATTTAATGAAGCTGACCCAGAAAGATATAAGGCAGGCTTTGATGGTGGCGTTGATTTCATTGCAACATTTGATGTTGTTAAACCCATCCATAGAAATGTATGTTTCTATATTCAATGTAAATGTCATAAAGAACCATTGACTAAAACAGCTATCAGACACACAAATGTAAATAGGGACAAATCTATTAATAAGCATATGAAACCAGAGGGCGTTTGTCAAATAAAACTGATATAGTTTGAAACTATGGTAAACCGGTAGAAAATCGTATTATGCAATAAATTTGACTTGTGCTATACTAAAGCGCAACAAAAGAAGTGGCCGCTTCTCTGGATGAACTTTATAACATTGTACATCAGGAGAGCATAATGAAAACATCAATTATCGGATACCCGAGAGTGGGGTCCTTACGGGAACTGAAATTTACAACAGAAAAATATTTCCGCGGTGAGATTTCTGTGGAAGAATTACAAAATACCGCAAAAGAAATCCGCAAAACCCAGTGGACATTACAAAAAAATACCGGACTGGATTTCATTCCGTCAAATGATTTTTCTTTCTATGATATGACATTGGATACGGCAGTATTATTCAATATTATTCCAGAGCGCTACACAAAGCTTGGACTTTCTGCACTGGATACCTATTTTGCCATGGCAAGGGGGTATCAGGGAGCAGCTGGAGATGTCAAGGCACTTGCCATGAAAAAATGGTTCAACACCAACTATCATTACATGGTACCGGAAATCGATGATAATACAGAGATCAAACTTGCCGGAACCAAGCCCTTTGACGAGTTTGCAGAGGCAAAAGCCCTTGGCATTACCACAAAACCGGTAATCATCGGTGCATTTACCCTGTTAAAACTCCTGCGTTATGTGGGAAAGAAACAGGCCACAGATTATGCAGATGCCGTGATCGCTGCATACGCAGGGTTGCTTGAGAAGTTTGTTGCAGCCGGCGCAGAATGGGTACAGTTTGACGAACCATATCTGGTGCATGATCTGACCAGTGAAGACATTGCATTATTCGAAACCTTATATCAGGGAATCCTTGCAAAAAAGGGATCAGGCAAAGTACTGTTACAGACCTATTTCGGGGATGTGCGTGACTGTTATGGCAATATCACAGCGCTTGCTTTTGACGGAATCGGTCTGGATTTCCTAGAGGGCAGAAAAACAAAAGAACTGGTAGAAGCAAATGGTTTTCCACAGGATAAGGTATTGTTTGCAGGACTTGTCAATGGAAAAAATATCTGGAAGAACCACTACGGAAAGACTTTGGAGGTGATCAATACGCTTAAGGCGAAGAACATCAATGTGGTGTTAAATACTTCCTGCTCCCTGCTTCATGTGCCATATACATTGAAAAATGAGACAAAGCTTCCGGAAAAATATACCGAGCACTTTGCATTTGCAGAGGAGAAGCTGCAGGAACTGGCAGAGTTAAAGAAACTGGCAGACGTTGATTACAAACTGGATGCGGCATTTCTGGAAAATACCTCTTTGTTTGCCACCCGTCCGGATTGCAGAAACAATGCGGTACAGGAGCGTGTAGCAGCGATTCGTGAGGAAGACTTTACCAGACTTCCGGTATTTAAAGAGCGTGAAGCGATTCAGAAAAAAGAGTTTGCGCTGCCGGTATTCCCGACGACAACGATCGGTTCTTTCCCACAGACTGCGGATGTCAAGAAAAACCGTACGGCACGCCGCAAGGGAGAGATCAGCGAAGAAGCCTATGTGGAATTTAATAAAAAGAAGATTGCTGAGTGGGTACAGATCCAGAAGGAGATCGGACTCGATGTGCTGGTGCACGGGGAGTTTGAGCGAAATGACATGGTGGAATATTTCGGCGAGCAGCTGAGTGGTTATCTGTTTACCGAGAAGGCATGGGTGCAGTCTTATGGTACCCGCTGCGTGAAGCCGCCAGTCATCTGGGGGGATGTATCCCGCGAAAAGCCGATGACCGTGGACTGGTCCGTTTATGCACAGAGCCTGACAAAGAAGCCGATGAAGGGCATGCTGACCGGTCCGGTTACGATTTTAAACTGGTCTTTCCCGCGTGAGGACATTTCCTTAAAGGAAAGCACCTATCAGATCGCACTTGCCATTCGGGATGAGGTGCTCGATCTTGAGGCAAACGGTATCCGTGTGATCCAGGTTGACGAGGCGGCACTCCGCGAGAAGCTTCCGCTGCGCAGGAGTGACTGGTACAAAGAATATCTTGACTGGGCAATTCCGGCATTCCGTCTGGTACACAGCGGTGTGAAAGCACAGACACAGATCCACACCCATATGTGCTACAGCGAGTTTACCGATATCATCCGCGCAATCGACGACATGGATGCCGATGTCATTACGTTTGAGGCATCCCGTTCCGATCTGCTGATTCTGGATTCCTTAAAGGAGAACCATTTCAAGACGGAGGTAGGACCGGGCGTGTACGATATCCATTCCCCACGTGTACCGTCAGTAGAGGAAATCAAGGCAGCACTTGAAAAAAATGCTCACCCGTATCGCTCCGGAGAAGCTCTGGGTAAATCCGGACTGTGGATTAAAAACCCGCGGCGTACCGGAGACCGTTGCCAGCTTGAAACATCTTGTGGAGGCGGCAAAGGAACTGCGGAAGGAAGCATAAAAAGTGTTACAAAAGGAAACCGGTGCAAATTGATTTTGCACCGGCTCTTTTTTGTTTTTGAAAAATCTTTTCAGAATCCAAACTATTTTGTATCATATTTCGTATATCTGAGTGAACGGAGATAAAGGCGGTGAACATGCATGCAGACGGACAACCAGTTAATCCGCAGAATTAAGAAAAAACAGGATAAAAAAGCGGCGGATGAACTGATCCGGCGATACTACCGGGAAATCTATGCGTTTACCTACCGGCAGACCGGAGAGAGGGAACTTGCGCTTGATCTGACACAGGAAATTTTTATTACGGTTTTGCAGGGAATTTATGCGTTTGATGAGAAAAAGGCGGGCTTCCGCACCTGGGCATACCGTGTGGCAGCCAACAGGATCACGGATTATTATCGCAGCAAAAGTTATAAAAAGGAAAAACTGCAGCAGCCCCTGCAATGGGAAACAGAGGAGGAAAAAACTGTGCGTGATCTGGCGGAGCATATGGTTCAAAAAGAAGAGATTCGCCGGATTATGGATATTGTCGTTTCCTATGAGCGCGAATGGATTCGCATTTTTCAGAAAAAATGCTTTGAGGAGAAAACATTTGCGCAGATTGCAGAGGAGATGGATCTTGCGGAGAGTACCGTAAAGACCCGGTTTTACCAGATGTTAAAAAGGATTCGGCAGGAGGTGCAAAGATGAAGGAAAAGGAATGGGAGAAAGAACAGAAGATACCACTGCTTCCAGTAGAATTCCCGGAGGATAGCGTTATGCAGAAGGAATGTCGTGCGATTGTGGAAAAAGCAATACCAAAACGGCAGAGTCTGTGGGAAAGAATCAAAGAAATTTACTGGGGACCGGGCATTCGTGCCATATTTTATCAGAGCGGAAGTATCTGGCTTATTGTTGCCTGTCTGTATCTGGGAATCGGATGGCTCGGACAGTCATATGCAAAGCAGCCCGAAACGCAGATGATCATCGTGTTTTTAGGATTTCCTGTCTGTTTTCTGGTGTTTGCGGTGCTGGCATGGTGGCTGGATGCGCAGAACCACATGCAGGAGCTGATCGGCTCGCTTCATTATTCCCAGAGCTATCTGTCGGGACTTCGCATGCTGTATGCAGGCGTGATCATGATACTGGTCAATGTGACCGGAGCAGCTTTATTTACGGATGTTTCGGGAAAAGCATTTGTGAGTATGGTTCTGGTGGGAAGCAGCAGTGTGTTTTTGTTTGCTTCGGTCTGTGTATATGCCTGCCACAAAGGCGCGGGTGGTCTGTTTTATGCAGGTCTGATCGCAGTCTGGGCGTGTGTGTGCGTGATTGCAAGGCTTGCGGGAACTGGCGTGCAGATGTTTCTTTTTACATCGGTTCCGCTGGCGGTGCACGGCGCGGTCACTGCCGCAAGCTTTTGTCTTTTGTTCGTATCAATAGGAAAGGTGGAGAAAAAAGATGCTTACTCTTTCGCATGTTAGCAAAAGTTACGGAAAATTTCCGGCGGTGGAAGACATCAGTCTTGAGATGGAGCATGGGCTTTACGGAATGCTTGCCCCAAACGGTGCGGGAAAGACAACTCTCATAAAAATGATTGCAACCCTGCTGGTTCCTACACAGGGAGAAATTTTATGGGATGGGATTCCTGTTGCAAAACTCGGGGAAAAATACCGGGATCTGCTGGGGTATCTGCCGCAGCAGTTTGGATATTACAAAAACAACACACCCATGCAGTATCTGGATTATCTGGCAGCACTTAAAAATATGCCAAAGCAGACCGCAAAAGAAAAGATAGAACAACTGCTCGAACTGGTCGGACTTTCTGATGTGGCAGACAAAAAATGAAAAATTTTCCGGAGGAATTGATCCAAGCGGGTGGGAATTGCACAGGCAATGTTAAATGATCCGAAAATTCTGATACTGGATGAACCGACTGCGGGGCTTGATCCCAAGGAGCGGGCGCGCTTCCGCAATATCCTGTCAACGTTGTCAAAGGACCGGATCGTCATTCTTTCCACGCATATTGTGTCGGATATTGAGTCGAATGCCAATCAGGTGATTCTGTTAAAAGAACGTAAACTATACCGGATGGACACGGTTTCCAATATTTGTAAAATGCTTGATGGAAAGGTGTATGAGTGTGTGATGGAAGACAGTGCGTTTGATGCATTTCAAGACACGCATCTGATTCTTTCTGTGCGGCAGGAGCAGGAACATATGCAGGTGCGTTATTACAGCAGCAAGCCGGAGGAAGGCAGCAGGAATTGTACGCCGAATCTGGAAGATGTATTTCTGGTTACTTATCAGGAGGAACCGGCATGAAAATATTGATAAAAGAATGTAAAAAATCATGGATATCCGGGTATTGCTTGTTATAGCAGTATTTACGGTGCTGTTTTACCAATTGTTTTTAGAAGTGACGATTTATCCGGCGGGAGGGCAGACAACAGATTCCCCGTATGATATGCCGTTTTACGCCGAACTGATCGAAAGCTGGGGAACTTCGCTGCCGCGTGAGGACTGGTCGAAGCTGGATGAAAAAAGAAAAGAACTGGAAGAGGTATACACCCGGATCATTGCGGCGGATCCGGTTCTTGCAGATGCAAAAATTACGAATTATCAGGAATTTTCGAAGACACGGGAAACATTTTTTGATAAGGATACTTTAACCGATGAGGAAAAGAAAATCGATCAGGAACTGTCGCGTCTGGTCTTTGAGGATTCAAAAGGGTCAAAACTGTTTTTTGAACTTCAGGTGCTCGATCGGCTGGATGAATACAAAAATTTACAGAATGGAGACAGTATCTCTCTAATGCCGGGTGGAATTTTTTATATTGTAGAAAAAGATATGAGAATGATGGGAATTCTGCTTCTGATTTGTTTTGCAATCCTTGCACTGCCGTATCTGATACGGGAACGGTTATGTCATGTGCTGCCGTTGTATGCAACGACTGCTACCGGGCGGAAACTTTTTGACAGGCAGTTTCAGGCACTTGTGGCCTGCTGCGGTTTTGTGGGAATCGTACAATTTGATATTTATGTACTGGTTTATGTCATAAAAGGACTGGCGGTATTCTGGAAAGGCGATTGTATCGACGATACGGGACTGCAGTTGTGGTGTAAAAATCTGCCATTTGGTTTCTATATGCTGCTTTACATGCTGCTGGTGTTTGTGTTTGTGCTGGCTGCGGTTGTTTTGATTTACCTGATCGGAAGAACGGCAGGCAATTACATTGCGGGAATTGCATTTGCCATTCCGGCATGCGCAGGGATTGGCTTTTTGCTAATACACATTTTTGTACATCTGTTTCAGAAGCCGATGGATGAAAATAGCCTGCCTTATTCAGAAGAGCTTTGGATTCTGGGGTGGATTTTGGCATGCGCGTGCGTGCTGTGGTGGAAAATGCACAGGGATCATTACAGAGATCTCTGACGATAGATGAGTGTAAAGGAGAGAAAGAATGCGCCTTTTGCAAAAAGAGTGTGGAAAATGTCTGCGGCATCCGTTTCTGTGGATTGTCTGTATCACATTCGGGCTGTTTCAGTTTTTGAGTATCTATACCTATGTGGGAAATGCCGGCATGAGAAAGGAACTGCGGCAGATGCATGTGGCTGTGACGGATGAGGAGACGGCAAGCCCGGAGTATGAAAGTGCCTATGCGGACTATAAAAAGACCTATGGCGGAATGTATGATACACTGGATATGCGTAAGATTCTGGAACAGAAAGAAAAAAAGAGTGGATATGAACCGCAAGGAGCCTGGGGAATGTGGATTGTGCGCAATTATGACAGGTTGCAGAAGCGGGTGGAACAGATCAGAAAAACAGGGGAAGGCACGTATGCCTTTTATCCGGGAAGTTGGTATAAACTGCACTCCACTTTGTATGGAAAACTGTGGAAGAAGCTGATTTTGCAGACCGCGGTTCTGATGATTCTTTCGATGCTGTATCTGATGGATTATGAGAGGATATATAAGACGCAGGATCTGGTTTTAGCGACCACCACCGGAAAGAAAATGATGGAAAAGAAAATGCTTGCAGGAACGTTGTGCGGGCTGTTTTATGCAGGACTGCTTACAGTGTTTACCCTCTTGGTATTTTTTGCAGCGGTTCCGTTTCAGAACCTGTGGCATGTTCCGGTGGCGGCATGTATGGTTGCAGAGCCGCGGCTGCAGATGATGTATCCGTTTGTCACGTTCTGGCGGCTGGAGCAGTGGCGTTATTTTTGCTTGCGCTGGTGGTGCTTGTGGGACTGCTTGGGATCATTGCGGCTGTTACTGCCGCAGTGCAGTTGTTTTTACAGAACAGTTATTTTTCGTTTGCGGTATTGGGTCTTCTTTTTATGGGGGCATATCTGCTTGCCTATGTGCAGATGGGAAATGTGTGGGATCTTATCCGGGAATTCTTTAATCCCACAGTACTGTATGCAACCAGCGGAGGCTGGTTTATGGAAAATGATCTGTGCCTGTCGTTTGCAGGAAATGAATTTGCCGTGTTATTCTGCAGTGGAACGGCTGCGGTCTGCTTGATGGCTGTGGGAAAACGAAGATACCACCGGCTGGAAGTCTGATTGCCGTAAGGTATGCAGCAAAATCCGGTCATTTTTGATCATTTGTTCGCCCAGCTGATTGTGCACCATGCAAACGATTCTCAAGGAGTGAACAGGTATCAATGAAAACAGAAGAGCCATCCCTGGGTGATATACCGGGATGGCTCCATTTCTCATAATTCGGTACTTATATTATATGAGAAATCAGAAGAAAATACAATGGAAACCCCAAAAACATAAATTATAATTTTCAAGTTTCGGTTGAACATTCATATAGAACTCTTTATAATAAAAAAGGGGAATGGCTGAAAAAGCCATTTTCCTTTTTTCATTAAGAAACTGAGAATAGAAAGAGGTAATGAATGAAGACAGCATTTCAGATTTTCCGCAGGGATGTGCGACGTCTGTTAAAAAACCGTGCCGCGACACTGGTTATGATCGGCGTATGTCTCCTGCCGTCTTTGTATGCATGGTTTAATATTGCCGCAAACATGGACCCGTATGCAAATACTTCGGGAATCAGGGTGGCAATTGCCAATTGCGATACAGGGGCCAAAACCGATGTGATCACGATGAATGCAGGCGATTCGATTGTTGAAAAACTGAAAGAAAACAAGTCGCTGGGCTGGCAGTTTGTCAGCGAAGAGAAAGCAAAAGAAGGTGTTCAGGCAGGAGATTACTATGCGGCAATCGTCATTCCGGAGAATTTCAGTAGTTCCCTGGTAAGTATTCTCTCCGGAGACCTGAAACGCCCGAAGCTGGACTATTATGTCAATGAAAAGAAAAATGCCATTGCACCGAAGATTACGGATACCGGTGCGACAACGGTGCAACAGCAGATCAACGACACATTTTCCGCCACGGCATCTTCGGCAGTATCAGAAATTGTAAAGTCTTCCGCAGACAGTATTACCAGAGGACTGGACGATACACAGTCGGAACTGACATCTGCCATTACCGAAGTTCAGAATAATTTAACGGATTATCAGAAGCTGGTAAAAGAATTTCAGAAAAAAGTAGATAAATCCGATGCACAGATCAAAGAACTCAAGGAGTCTTTGGATCAGGTGGATGAGGCAGCAAAGGACAGCTCTTCTTCTTTAAAAGAAACTTCTGTATTGCTGGAAAAAAGTCAGACGGCACTTGGAAAATTTTATAAACAGTTCTCCAATGGGCTGACCGGCGGGGAAGTTTTTCTGGATGAAGTTTCGTCCTCGGCTTCTAAGAGTCTGAATAAGTTTGAGATAAAGGCAGATAAGGCAAATCTTGCGGTTGGGGACAGTCTCGATACGATCACCCAGATCAATGAGAAAAATGCCCAGCTTCTCAAAGATCTGGAAAAGTTAAATCAGAATCTTGGAAAAGATACACAGTTATCAGCATCTGTCGGACAGGAAATCTCACAGCTGCAGACGCAGAGCATTTCTGCGCAGAAACTGGTAAATTCATTGAAAAGTGCAAATACCAGTATGCGGAAAGTGTTAAAGAATTCCAAAGATACGAGAAGTTCACTGGAAACGCTTGCAGAGGATAACCGTGAGGGTTTTCAGGACAGCAGGATCGATTTCAGCAAAAATATTTACCCGCAGCTGGACCAGTCACTGGAAGGACTGGCGAATGTAAGCGGGGATCTGTCAACAACATTACATAGCATAACATCCATGACAAAACAGATGAGAGATCTGCTGGATCAGTTAAAATCTGCATTGCACAGCAGCTCTAAAGTACTTACGCAGACGGGCAATGTTATGAACCAGGTGGATCAGAAACTGCAGAAAATTGTCACGGATCTGCAGACACTGCAGAATTCGGATATGTATCAGAATATCCTGTCACTGGAAAAGATTGATGCCAAAGACATTTCCAATTTTATGTCTTCTCCGGTAAATATAAAGACGGATGTCCTATATGAAGTGGAAAATTACGGAACGGGAATGACTCCGTTTTATACAAACCTGGCACTCTGGTAGGCGGACTGATACTGGTTTCCATTTTAAAACAGGAAGTGGACCGGGACAAAGAGGTGCCGGATTTTACACCGACAAGTGCGTATTTTGGGCGTATTCTGCTGTTTCTTATCATAGGACTGATCCAGGGAGTTATCGTATGTGCAGGAGATATTATTCTGCTGAAAGTACAGTGTCTGCATCCGGTAAAATTTATTCTTGCCGGAATGTTAACTTCCTTTGTTTATGTGAATCTGATCTTTGCACTGGCATCGACGTTTAAGCACATGGGAAAAGCACTGGCGGTTCTTCTGGTAATTTTACAGATTCCGGGTTCTTCCGGAACGTATCCGATTGAAATGATGCCGGAATTTTTCCAGAAACTTCATCCTCTGCTTCCGTTTTCTTATTCGATCAGTGCAATGCGGGAATGTATTGCCGGATACTATCATCATACCTATAGAAGCAGCCTTGGAAAACTGCTGGTATTTTTACTGGTCGCATTGTTTATCGGGCTTGTACTCCGTCCGCTTCTGATGAATCTGAATCATCTGTTTGATGTCAGACTTGCAGAAACCGATCTGATGATCTGTGAGACGGATTCCAAGGGCAGGGATAATCCACAGCTGCAGCGGATTATGCAGGTAATTATGAAAGATGATGCGTGGAGAAAGAAATTAACAGAGAAAACACTCGCGTTTGAAAAACATTATCCGGTCATGGTACGCTCCGGATTTATCTGTATGATGGTCATACCACTCGTATTTCTGATTTTGATGTTTAGTCTGGAATCCAAACTGGTTTATCTGATTTTGTGGATCGTTTCTTTACTTGCGCTGATTCTGTATCTGTTGATTGTGGAATATCTGCATGAAGAGATGAAAAAGAAATCTGTTTTGGGAGAGATGAGTTCCGAGGAACTGATGAAAATTTTGAAGGGGGAGAACAACAAATGAAAAACATTCTGAAAATTTTCATCGACGACGTGAAACGGATTCGCAAAAATGTAATCGCAATGATTGTTGTCATCGGTGTCCTTGTCGTTCCGTGTCTGTATGCATGGTTTAATATTGCGGCAAGCTGGGATCCGTATAACAATACGGGAAATTTAAAGGTCGCGGTGGCAAGTGTGGATGAGGGATATACCGGAAGTCTGATTCCTCTTGAGATTAATGTAGGGGAACAGGTGATTTCCGCACTAAGGGAAAATACACAGATGGACTGGGTATTTACCAGCAAAGAAAAGGCAATGGAGGGGGTAAAATCCGGACAATATTATGCGGCGATTGTTGTTCCGGAGAAATTCAGTACCCAGATGATGAGTCTGTTTTCCGATCAGATTCAAAAGCCGGAAATTATTTACTATTCCAATGCCAAGGAAAATGCGATTGCACCAAAAGTGACCGACAAGGGTGCAACCGCGATCCAGAAACAGGTGAATCAGGTATTTATACAGACAATATCCGACACGGCAATGACGGTGTTTCAGTCGGTCTCTAATATGGCTGAGGCAAACGGAGCAGACCGGCTTGTGGATAATCTGATTCACAATCTTGAGGATGCATCGGATGACATGGATATGACTGCATCCACGCTGGAAACTTTTTCAGGGATTACGTCTTCTGCCCAGTCCCTGCTGAATACGTCTTCTGATTTTTTAAAAGAACTGAAAACAGAGTCTGCGGATGGAAAACAGATTCTGGAAAATTCCAAAAAGACGTTTACCGATATGAAAACGACAATAAGCAGTGCGACCGAGAGCGTGGGCAAAGCGCTGAAAGCAGGCAAAAAGGTATATTCTGAAATGAACCTGCTTTTGGATCAGACGGTGGAAGATGGAATAAATGGCAGTGAGGATACGGTGGATACCCTTGTAAAAGCAGCAAAGACGGTGGATAAAAACATCAAGTCATTTACAACACTCCGGGATCATCTGATCAAGCTTTCGGAAAAACATCCGGAAACCGATTCCTCAATAGGACCTATGATTGAAAAGATCAACCGTTCTATTGAAAAACAGGAAGAACTGCGGGATGATCTGACCGATACCGCGGTTTCCATGAAGAAGTCCACAACCAGCTTGATCTCTGACAAGAAAGCTTTGGATGCCCTTGTAAAAGAAAATCAGAAACGTCTGCAGCAGATCAGCAAAGAATATGAAAATGATGTAAAAGGAACTTTGCAGAACCTTGCAGATTCGATCGGTGAAACATCAAAAGACATTACCGGTCTGACGAAACAGATCAATGCAAGTGCAAAGGGTGTTTACACGTTAACGGACACCGCAGGATCGGATCTGTCAGAAATACAGACCTGTCTGGGTGATTCCGGTAAACTTTTACGCAAATCTGCAAATAAATTAAAAAAGATTACGGATAAGCTCACGAAAGCAAAAGACAACGGGGATTATGCGGATCTGGAACATATGATCTATGATAATAAGTCCGGGGTCAGTGCCTTTCTGTCGGCACCGGTGGAACTGAATACGAAGAAAATTTATCCAATTGATAATTATGGTTCTTCCATGGCACCGTTTTATTCGACACTTTCTATCTGGATCGGCGGAATCGTGCTGGTTGCGATGTTAAAAGTGACCGTTTCCGAGGAAAGCATAAAAAAGATGGGACTGAAAAATGTCAAAATTCATGAAATTTATCTTGGACGCTGGATCATATTTCTGATTCTTGGTCTGTTGCAGAGTACGCTGATTGCACTGGGAGATCTGTATTATCTTGGGATTCAGTGTGAGCATACGTTTCTGTTTTTATTTGGGTGCTGGTTTTCAAGTATAGTCTATGTCACGATCAGTTATACGCTGACGGTTTCATTTGGAGATATCGGAAAAGCAGGCAGTGTGGTTTTACTGGTTATGCAGGTTGCGGGAACCGGTGGAACTTTTCCGATTGAATGTGCTCCGAAATTTTTCCGGGCTGTGTATCCGCTTCTGCCGTTTACCCACAGTATGGCAGCCCTGAGGGAATCGGTTGGAGGCTGTTATGGGAACGATTACTGGATAGATCTGGCAAAACTGGGCATCTTCCTGGTGATTGCACTTTTTATGGGACTTGTACTTCGTAAACCGATTATCCGGATGAACGAAGCGTTTACCGAACAGCTGGAGGAAACAAAAATAATTTAAGCAGGAAATGAGGGCAGAATTGTTTTATTTTTGCGCAGTAATGTGAAAGAAAATTCCGTAAAAATGCCGTATAATGCAGGTATTCAAATATGAGAGAGGCAAGGAGGATACGGTATTGAATAAGGCATGGTGGAAAGAAGCGGTTGTATATCAGATTTATCCGCGGAGTTTTATGGATTCAAATGGAGACGGCATCGGGGATCTCAATGGTATTACAGAAAAATTAGAGTACCTCAAAGAACTTGGAATTGATGTGATCTGGCTGTCCCCGGTTTATCAGTCACCGAACGATGACAATGGATACGACATCAGCGATTATCAGGCAATCATGGAAGAATTCGGAACCATGGAAGATTATGACAGAATGCTTGCACGGGCACATGAGCTGGGAATTAAGATCATGATGGATCTGGTTGTCAATCATACATCCGATGAGCATGCATGGTTTGTGGAGAGTAAAAAGAGTGTCGACAACCCATACCGTGATTTTTATATCTGGAGAAAAGGCAAAGAAGACGGATCGGAGCCAAACAACTGGGGCTCCTGTTTCAGTGGTTCCGCATGGAAATACGATCCGCAGACCGATATGTATTTCCTGCATTTGTTTTCCAAAAAACAGCCGGATTTAAACTGGGATAATCCAGATGTGCGGGAGCATGTGTTTGACATGATGAACTGGTGGTGTGAAAAAGGCATCGACGGATTCCGCATGGATGTGATCAGCCTGATCTCCAAACCGGAGGGGCTGCCGGACGGTGTGCCTGGAGAAAATGGTTACGCCGACAGCGGCTGTGCCAACGGTCCGCATGTGCATGAATATTTAAAAGAAATGAATAAAAAAGTACTTTCCCACTATAACCTGATCACGGTTGGAGAGGCTTCCGGTGTCACATTAGAGGAGGCAAAGAAGTATGCCAGTGCAGATGGCAGCGAGTTAAATATGGTCTTTCAGTTTGAGCATGTGGGAAGCGGACCGGAAGGAAACAATCGTTTTGGAAAGTGGGACAGCCACAAAATGTCACTGCCAGTATGGAAAAAGATTCTTTCAAAATGGCAGACTGGGCTGGAGGGAAAGGCATGGAACAGTTTATTTCTGGCAAATCATGACCAGCCGCGTTCGGTATCCTGGTTTGGAAATGACAGTGCCGAATACCGTGAGATTTCCGCAAAGATGCTTGCTACTTGCCTGCATATGATGCAGGGAACGCCTTATGTATATCAGGGTGAGGAACTTGGCATGTGCAATGCATATTTTGATAAACTCGAGGATTACCGGGATATTGAAAGTCTCAATGCTTATAAAGAACTGACAGAAACCTGCGGTGTTTCACATGAAGAAATGATGGGATATTTAAAGCGCATCAGCCGCGACAATGCCCGCACACCGATGCAGTGGGATGACAGTGCAAATGCTGGTTTTACCACAGGAACACCGTGGATCAAAGTAAACAGCAATTACAAAACGGTCAATGCAAAGCAGCAGACAACCGATCCGGATTCGGTATTTTCTTATTATAAAGAGCTGATCCGTCTGCGCCATGAAAACGATATTATCGTGTACGGAGAATACGAACTGTTAGAGCCGCAGAATGAAGAACTGTTTATCTACACAAGGACATGGAACAACGAACAGCTTATGGTTCTGTGTAATTTTACAGACAAAGATGTGGTCATTCCGGCAGCGGTGATGGCACAGATTCCGGCAGATGCACAGATACTTATCAGTAACCATGTGGGAAATTTAGAGGCAGTGCTCCGCCCGTATGAGGCAAGAGTTTACCGCTATAACGTAAAATAAAAATTGCAGGGGCAGCACTGGTTGCTGTCCTTGGGAGGAACGTATGGAAAAGAAATGGTGGATGGGAAAAGTTGCATACCAGATCTGACCGAAGAGTTTTGCAGACAGTAATGGAGACGGGATCGGAGACTTAGAAGAAATCATTGGAAAACTGGATTATTTAAAAGACCTTGGTTGGATATCATCTGGATTTCCCCGGTGTATCAGTCCCCGCTTGTCGATCAGGGATAGGATATTTCCGATTATTATGATATCAATCCGCTGTTCGGCGATATGCAGACCATGGATCGGTTGCTGGCAGAGGAAAAAATGCGCGGAATGTACATTATTATGGATCTGGTCGTCAACCACTGTTCGGATGAGCATATCTGGTTTCAGAAAGCCATGCAGGACCCGGATGGGGAATGCGGAAAGTATTTTTATATTGCGGAGAAAAAGGACGGAAAGCTGCCGTGCAACTGGCGGTCCTATTTTGGAGGAAGTGTCTGGGAGCCGATCCCGGGAACCGATAAATATTATCTGCACTCGTTCTACAAAAAACAGCCGGATCTGAACTGGGAAAATCCAAAGGTGTGGCAAAAAGGGACGCTGGGATTTAAACGAAGAAGTCACCGCTGAAATGTATAAAGAGGTTGTGTTTGACAGCCAGCTTCGCACGGGTGAAATCGGCTTTTTGTCCAACATCATTGAAAACCATGATGAACCGCGTGGTGTCAGCCGCTACATCCCAAAGGCAGATCTTTCGGACAAAAACAAAAAAGCACTTGCCGCCGTGTACTTTTTCCTGCGAGGGATTCCGTTTATCTATCAGGGGCAGGAGATCGGCATGGAAAACTGTGCATTTCCGGACATTGATGCCTATGATGATATCAGCACGCTGGATGATTACCGGGTGTGTCTGGATGCGGGCTGCACGAAGGAGCAGGCACTTGAACTGGCGCACCGGTTCAGCCGTGACAACGCGCGTACACCGGTACAGTGGAGCGATGATAAGTATGCCGGCTTTTCCACACAGGAACCGTGGCTGATGGTAAATCCTGATTATAAAGAGATCAATGTGAAAAAACAGGAAAAAGAGCCGGATTCGGAATTGGCATTTTTTAAATAGATGATCACACTTTATAAGGATGCGGCATATCATGACACGTTTACATTTGGTACATTTGCACCGTATGCGAGGGAGCAGAAAAAGCTGATCGCATACAGCTAGGGGCTTTTAACTATAGTTTTAAATACATTTTTTTAATAAATCAGAATCATTAAGTGCCAGATTGAGTAGATGACTGAGAATAGAAGGATAATCCGGTCCCAATGATTTTACTTTTTCTATATTTGCCGGGGAAATTTTTACAACAACACTGTCCATGCGGTGAAATTGTTGTAACATTTTTTCTGTCATTTCAGGACAGTCTTCATCAAAAATCACAGGCATTTTTTCAGCAGCTTCTAATTCCTGCAATTCTTCCGGAGTTAATTCCGGAGAAATATCAGACATTGAAATCTTCGCCATACAGATACCTCTCTTTCTCAGATTTTGTTGCTAAACGAGCGGAAATAATTCGGACAAGGTTATCTTGTTTAAACGTACATACAACAAATAAAACATTTCCGATTTTTCCAAGAATATTATAGCGTTCTTCTTGTGGATGTTCTTCATCGTATCGAATTAATTTATTATCATCAGCAAAAATTTTACTGCAGTTTCAAAACGGATTCCATGTTTTTTAAAATTTATATCCGCTTTATTATCATCCCACTCAAAAACTGCATTTTTATAGTCGAAATCAAAAAATTCGTACATGCCTTCTCCTTGCGTAAAATATTCCCTCTTTCATTATATACAGAAATCATTATTTTAGCAACGAAAACGTAAAAAGGACACTTTTCTTTTCTAAAAAAGATGATATGATATTTTGAAAAAGAAAAGGAGCACATTTACATTATGAAACCAAGTTACCAGAAGACGATTTACGCTTGTTTCATCGGCTACATTGTGCAGGCAATCGTCAATAACTTTGTACCTCTTTTGTTTTTGACGTTTGAAAAGACCTATCGGATTCCGCTGAGCAGAATTACGATGCTGATTACCATCAATTTTGGCATCCAGCTTCTGGTGGATCTTCTTTCGGCAGGATTTGTCGATAAAATCGGATACCGGATATCGGTTGTGCTTGCGCACATCTTTGCGGCAGTGGGGTTGGCAGGACTTGTTTTTCTGCCGGATCTGTTGCCGGATCCGTTTGCCGGCCTTTTACTTGCCGTCTGTATTTATGCGCTGGGCGGCGGCCTGATTGAAGTGTTGATCAGCCCGATCGTAGAAAGCTGTCCGACCGACAATAAGGAAAAAGCCATGAGTCTTCTGCATTCATTTTACTGCTGGGGACATGTGGGTGTAGTGTTGCTGTCCACCATCTTTTTCTCGGTTTTCGGTATCGTCAACTGGAAAATACTTGCCTGTATCTGGGCACTTGTCCCGGTCTTAAATGCATGTCTGTTTGTCCGGACACCGATCGCACCGCTCATAGAAGAAGGGGAGACCGGAATGTCCATGGGCGAACTGTTTTGCAGCAAGGTGTTCTGGCTTATGATGCTTATGATGCTCTGTGCGGGGGCAAGCGAGCAGGCTGTCAGCCAGTGGGCATCTACGTTTGCGGAAAAAGGACTTGGCGTGACAAAGACGATCGGTGATCTGGCGGGGCCGATGCTGTTTGCGATTCTTATGGGAAGTTCGCGGGCATTTTACGGAAAAGCCGGGCACAGGATGGATCTGGACCGTTTTATGCTATGTAGCAGTGTGCTGTGCATCCTGTCCTATCTGCTGATTGTTTTTTCACCGCTTCCGGTATTTTCTCTTGTGGGATGCGGCATCTGCGGCTTATCTGTCGGAATTATGTGGCCGGGCACGTTCAGCAAGGCATCGTCCGCCCTGCGCAGAGGAGGCACTGCCATGTTTGCACTGCTGGCGCTGGCAGGAGATCTGGGATGTTCCGGCGGGCCAACGCTGGTAGGGGCGGTTGCCAGTGCGGCTTCCGACAATCTGAAGATTGGAATTCTTGTGGCAATTATCTTTCCGGTTGTCATGGCACTGGGGGTCTGCCTGTGTAAAAAGAAAAAGTATCCCGGGCTGGTGTAAATGGATGGGAAAACAGATTGACTTGTATGATTTTCGGGCGTAAAATCCCCTTGTGGAAATACGAATTTTCACAGGGGATTATTTTATGGAAACCACAAACAGCAATTATTTCGGAACGGAA
>ENA-OQDM01000313-OQDM01000313.1-human-gut-metagenome-genome-assembly--contig:-NODE-313-length-31071-cov-3.809688_pt1 | contig 31071 bp, 24 predicted proteins | sample MGYA00242772_ERZ504605 | MGnify/ENA primary metagenome ERZ504605 (study PRJEB26092, sample SAMD00036348) | human gut metagenome | host: Homo sapiens | study: EMG produced TPA metagenomics assembly of... | reverse complement strand
CAAGAGTTCGAGTCTCTTTCTCGCTACAAAGGTCGACGGAACGTCGGCATAGCAACGAACCACAAGAGGTGAACTTAAAATGGCAAGCAAGAGCGCCGACATTCGTCCGGGCATCACGCTGGCATGCACCGAGTGCAAGGAGCGTAACTACATCACGACGAAGAACCGCCGTAATACGCCGGATCGTCTTGAGCTGAAGAAGTTCTGCTCCCGCTGCGGCAAGCAGACCGTGCATCGCGAGACCCGCTGAGCGAGTTCAAAGCTTTATGAAACCCGACCAATATGGTCGGGTTTTTTGTTTTCTTTCAACCTTTTCTTGACACCTTTCCAACTGCCTTCCCCGCACGCTAAGCTAAACATCATGACCAATTTCGCAGATCTCACGACCATCGCCGTAGGTGGACCAATCGCATCCTTTATCGAACCGACCTCGCGTGTCGGCGTTATCGAAGCCGTCGAGGATGCCGACGCCAAAGGATTGCCGCTGTGCGTGATCGGCGGCGGATCCAATATGCTCGTGGCCGACACGCCGTTCGATGGTGTCGTGGTGCGTGACGCGCGACACGCCGTAAGCGTGCTTGATGAGGCGGCTCCCGTCGAAAACGGCGAAAAAATCGTGCATGTCAACGCCGAAGCGGGTTGCAATTGGGATGATTTCGTCGACTACTGCGTCAACCTCGGCTTGGAGGGCGTGGAAGGACTTTCTGGCATTCCAGGCACTGTCGGCGCGTCGGTCGTGCAGAATATCGGCGCATACGGCCAGGAAGTCGCATCCAGCGTCGAAAGCGTGGAGGTCTGGGATCGCAAAAACAAGCAGACCAAGGAGCTCACCAATCAGGAACTTCATTTCGGCTATCGCATGAGCGCGCTCAAAGCGAGCATGTACAGCGCTCCGGCAACGCCTGCGGCCGACTTCTTCCCGACACCGCGCTACGTGGTGTTGTCCGTTACTTTCGCGCTGCATCACAGCGAAACCGGCGTAGTTGGCTACGGCCAGCTCGCCAAAGCATTGGGCGTGGAAGTGGGCGACCGTATGGCGACCGCGGATATTCGCAACGCCGTGTTGAAAGTACGCGCCTCCAAAGGCATGCTTGAAGATTCCCATCGATATCTGACCGAAGCCATGCGAGGCACCAAAAAGAGCGAACTGGTCGCCATCGCGCATGACGCACAGCGCACGCAGACAGGCAACGATGACCCCGACTACAATCGCCACAGCTGCGGCAGCTTCTTCATGAATCCGATTCTCACCAAAGAACAAGCGGCAAAGCTTCCCGAAGACTCGCCACGATTCGACGCGACCTTGCCGGATGGCACGCCGGGCGTCAAAACATCCGCGGCATGGCTTATCGATCATGCGGGATTCCATAAGGGCTACAAAACCAGCGGAAATGCCGCAGCGGGGCTTTCGACCATGCATACGCTGGCATTGACCAACCGCGGCGGAGCCACAGCTGCAGATATCGCGGAACTTGCCAAAACCGTGCAGGATGGCGTTGAACGGGCATTCGGCATTCGTCTCGTTCCCGAACCGGTCGTCATCGGCATGAGCCTTAAGTAAACGTAAGAACGAAGGGAGAAGGGAAACGCAATGAACGTATTACGTAAGAAATCCGTCGAGCAGACGCTGGCGGAAACAGAGGAGTCGGGGCGCTCCCTGAAACGAGACCTGACTTGGTGGGATTTGGCCATTATGGGCGTGGCCGTGGCCGTCGGCGCGGGCATCTTCTCCATTGGTGCCCAGGCGGCAGCCTTCCATGCGGGTCCGGCCGTAATCATCAGTTTCCTCATCGCCGGCGTGGTATGCGGTGCGGCCGTAATGTGCTATGCCGAATTCGCGTCCATGATTCCGGTTGCGGGATCCGCCTACACCTTCACTTACACCACCGTCGGTGAGATCGTCGCGTGGGTGATCGGCTGGGATTTGATCCTTGAAATGCTGATGGCAGGCTCCGTCGTCTCCAAATATTGGGGCGTCTATCTCAACGATTTCTTCCGGCTGGTCGGATGGAATATCAATACCAACGTCACCATCGGATCATTCAATTTCGATTTCGCGCCAATCATCGTCGTAGCTTTCTTCACGGCACTGCTGGTGTGCGGCACGAAAATCGGCGCACGGGTCGACGGCGCGCTTACCATGCTGAAAATCGCCATCGTGCTATTCGTGGTAATCGTCGGATTCTTCTACGTCAAGGCCGAGAACTTCACCCCATTCATTCCACCGAGCGAACCGGCGACCGCCACCGGATCCGGGTTGGCCGCAACCATGGAACAGCCATTGTGGCAGTGGGCCACCGGCATGACCCCCAGCATTTACGGCATTGCCGGCATCATCTCCGGAGCCGCGCTCGTGTTCTTCGCGTTCCTCGGCTTCGATGTGGTCGCCACCACTTCCGAAGAAACCGTCAATCCGAAGAAGAACGTTCCGCTGGGTATAGGCGTGGGCATGGGACTGATCATCGTGCTTTACACCCTCGTCGCCATCGTCACCACCGGCATGGTCTCCTACAAAGACCTCGCCAAGCAGAAAGATCCGTCGCTTGCCACGGCATTCGAAATGGTCGGCGCTGACTGGGCCGCCAAAATCATCAGTTTTGGCATTGTGATCGGCCTGGCCACCGTGGTCATGGTGCTGCTGCTCGGCCTGACCCGCGTGGTGTTCGCCATGAGCCGAGATGGCCTGCTGCCGCGCTCGCTCAGTCACACGGGCAAGCACGGCACTCCAGTGCGTCTGCAGATTGCCGTCGGCGTGGTCATGGCACTCATCGCAGCCAGCTGCAACGTCAGCATCCTTGCCGACATGGTGAACATCGGCACGCTGTCGGCATTCACCCTTGTTTCAATCTCTATTCCGATCATGCGTAAGAAGCGCCCCGACCTGAAGCGAGTCTTCAAAATCCCCGGCAATCCATGGGTGCCTATCCTCATCGCGCTCGCCAACATCTGGCTCATGCTCAACCTGAGCGTGCTTACCTGGATTCGATTCGTGGTCTGGCTTGCGGTCGGCTTCTGCATCTACTTCGGCTACGGCTACCGCCACGCCCGACTCGGCACGGGAGAGCTGGAAGTTGGCAATCAAGAGTAGTCTTGAACGGTAAGTGTTAAGGAGGTAACCATGCCATACGTTGTCGCTCAGCCGTGCGTCGATGTCAAAGACAAGGCCTGCGTGGACGAATGCCCGGTCGATTGCATCTACGAGGGCTCCCGTTCCCTGTATATCAATCCGAACGAATGCGTGGATTGCGGCGCATGCGAACCGGTGTGCCCGACCGAAGCCATCTTCTATGAAGACGATCTGCCAGACGAGTGGGCTTGGTACAAGGATGCCGCAGTCAGCTTCTTCGCTGAAGTCGGCGATATGGGCGGCGCTTCCGCAGCCGGCCCGATCGGTAAGGATCCGGAGCAGGTAGCTGCTCTGCCGCCGCAAAATCAGTGATTGGCATTTGAAAGCGGCCTTTTCCCGTTGGAAGAGGCCGCATATTTTGTTTATAGAGGATTATTAAGGGGTTTTCACGATGGGCTTTCATGAGTTTTCTTCGCCATACGATTGGTCGCGTATCGCAGCATACAAGCGCACGGCAAAAGCCGCGTTCGGAGGCATGATCGACCTGTCCGTGGGGTCTCCCGTCGATCCCGTGCCCGACTCGGTGCGCAAGGCGCTCGCAGTGGCGGCGAATGATCCGAATGCGTATGGATATCCGGCTACTGCAGGTACTGCCGATTTACGTGCCGCGATTGCTGAATGGTTTTCGGCGGCTCGCAATGTTGATTTGCAGGCGATCCATGCTGATGTGGTGCCTACCGTCGGCTCCAAAGAGGGTGTTGCGTTGATGGCGTCGCTACTGCATTTCGGTGAGGATGATGTTGTGGTGCAGCCGAAGGTTTCGTACCCGACGTATGAGATCGGCACGCAGTTGGCTGGAGCGCAGGTGCTTAAGGTCGACGATGTGGCTGATGTTGCGTCGTGGCGCAATGTGCCTGGCATCAAAGCGGTGTGGGTGAATTCCCCTTGCAATCCGACGGGCGAGGTGTATTCGGCCGAGCGGATGGCTGGCATTGTCGCAGCTGCGCGTGAGATCGGCGCGGTGGTGCTTTCCGACGAATGCTATGCGCTGATGCAGTGGAGGGGTGCTACGAATGGCACTGAAGGTGAAGCTGATTCACTTGCGTCGACGCCGTGCGCGCTTTGTGACGATGTGTGTTTGGGCTCCGCCGAGGGCGTGCTGGTGCTGTATTCGTTGAGCAAGCAGAGCAATATGGCTGGGTATCGTACCGCGTTCATTGCCGGAGATGAGTCTTTGATTGCATCGATGAGTGCATATCGCAAGCAGATTGGTCAGATTATTCCCGGTCCGGTGCAGGCTGCGATGGCTGCCGGATTGCGTGATCTGGAATCCGTCAAGGTTCAGCATGCGCGCTATCGGGAACGTCTCGGCGTGTTGGTGAGCGCGTTGCGTGCTTACGGATACTGCACCGACATGCCGGATGGTGCATTGTATGTATGGGTGAGAGCCAAGTCGGGCGATTGTTGGACCGATATGGAGCAGCTTGCCAAGATTGGCATCATCGCCAGCCCCGGCGAGTTCTATGGTGCGCCGGAATGTCTGCGTTTCTCCGCCACCGCCAGCGACGAGGCGATCACTTCCGCAGCTGAGCGCTTGGCGCGCTAAGCCGATAAAGGGCTTCCGGCAATCGCTGGAAGCCCTTTATCGGCGGAGTCAGAGGGAGTCCAACGCCCATGCGTCTTATGGTTATGCGCAGCTGTTGATGTCGCTGATGGCAAAGTGAACGGCGTAGGCTAGGCCGCAGGGCGTCGTCCCTGGTTTATATGGGTACGTGTACAGGTGAGGATGGTGGCGGTTCGTCTGTTGAGAATATGTTCCATAACGGAATCCTCTCAGTGGGGTGAAAGCTGTGTCGTTGATCCTAGGACACATGGCTTATGTGATTCGGAATGGGCGCAACGATGCGTCGCTTCTGAATTATGATATCGAGCTTCTTGCCATCTATGATGTTTTGCTGACACTTGTCACAGTAGTTTGAGGTCTTGTTTTTGAAGATATGTTTGCGCTGTTGTTCGGCGTGTTCGGTTGGCGGGGACAGCGTAAATAGTTTTCACAGTTAATCGTGTTTGGGCGGAAGTCTGTAATTTCCTGCTTTTGAAATACTTAAATCTATTCGAAAATATCGTAAATATTTGCATATAGAACTTTCGTAACAAAAAATTTTAAGTATTTAGTTAAGTGACTTGACTTTCTTGAAAATCAAGTTATATAATCAAGCAGTGCTTTAACTGAAATGCTAAAGCATCTATGAAACATAACGATGTGTGTTCATGCATGTCACCAAAGGAGAAAGACATGATGAGGTCAAGAACTTGGAAACGAGTGCTTGCTGCTGTTTGCGCTGGTGTAGCGGCCGTTTCAATGGCTGCTTGCGGCGGAGGTACTAATAGCACCGCGAAGGACGGAGTCATTATCAACAGTGTTATGAATTCAACTTCGCAGGCGTCGTTGAATTATAATCCGTTCTCTTCTACAGCTTTGACCGGTGTGGTCGGTGCTCTGTACGAGCCATTGTTCTATATGAACAACCTTAAGGACGACCCTACTAAGCTGGAACCGCTAATGGGTAAATCCTACACTATCAGTGACGATGCGAAAACTATTGATGTAACGATTCGCGACGGTGAAAAGTGGTCTGATGGCAAACCTTACACTGCCGAAGACGTTGAATACACATTCAACCTCCTTAATTCCAACAAGGCTTTGAATACCAGTGGCTTTGCTGGCTCTGTCAAGGCCCTTAGCGATACGGAAGTTCGTATCACTTTGGACAAGCCTGAATCGGTGAATGCTCTGTCGTATCTGTCCGGCACGATGATTGTCCCGAAGCATGTGTGGGAAAAGATCGATGATCCGGTGACCTATACCAATAAAGACGCTGTTGGCTCTGGGCCTTTCACAGTTAAGGGCGGGAACTTTTCCCCAACCGCTTACACGTTTAAGAAGAATCCGTACTACTGGGATGAAGGTAAGCCTGAAATTGATGGCGTCCGTTATGTTCTGATCACCGGTGGCACCCAAGCTTCTCAAAATGCCTTGACCGCTGGCGATGTGGACTGGATGTCTGCGATCTTCCCGAATATGGATGATGTGCTGTCGGAATATCCTGATATTAAGACGGTTAACGTTCCTTCTAGTCAGATGGCATTCATGACCTGTTCGAACAAAGAACTCGGCTGCAGTGGTCCTATCACTGATCCGGCAGTGCGCAAGGCTATCTATTACGCTCTTGATCGTAATCAGATTAATAAACTCGCTCTGAATGGCCAGTACAGTGAGCTGGCTGGTTCTCTGTATCCGTATGGACAGTTCACCAAGTACGCTTCGGATGACGTCCCGGATTCACCTATTCCGGGTAAAGGACGTACGGATGAAGCCGTCAAGATACTGGAGGACGCCGGCTATACGAAGGGTGATGACGGCATCTATCAGAAGGACGGAGTTAAGCTGAGCATCAAAGTCGCTGTTATGAGTGATGTCTCTGACTGGATCAACGCGATTAACGTCGCCTCGCAGCAGCTGAAGAAAATCGGTATTGAACTGCATGCGGACCAAATGTCTTCTAATGAATGGACTCAGGCGATGCAGCAGGGCCAGTTTGAAATGTCCATTTATGGTCTGTGGGTCGCAGGTGCCGAACCATGGATGTTCTACAACCAGTTCTATGCCACTGCCAATACGGCTGAAGTGGGTAAAAGCGCTTGGCCTAATTACGCTCGCTACAGCAATAAGACCGTGGATGATGCTCTTAATGTCATCAATACCACCACTGATGTGGCGACCAAGAAGTCTGAATATGAGAAGATTCAGGCTCAGGTGTTTGAGGACATGCCGTATATCCCGATTCTGCGTCAATCCGGTCTGAGCGAAATGTGGAGCGATAAGGTTACCGGTTGGCCGACAGACGATAACGTCTATGCTAATCCGCAGACTTGGGCAAATCCTGATTTGGGCATTGTTCTGAAGAACCTGAGGTTAAGAAGTAACCTGACGGATTTTATGAATCAAACGGTGCACAAGGCGTTTTAGCTGTGCGCTTTGTGCACCATTTTTCCGTGTAGAAATGAGGTAACGATGAGGTTCTACCTGAAAAAGATAGGATTTTACCTTGTTGCATTGTTTGCGGCTTTGACATTGAACTTTGCCATCCCGCGACTGATGCCAGGTGATCCGGTTTCAGCTGTTCTTACCAGGCTTGCATCGCGAGGTGGTACTGTTGCACCCGAAACAAGGGAAGCGATTACTGCAATGCTGGGACAAGATGGAGGCAACATCTTCCAGCAGTATATTGGTTATCTGAAGAATATCTTCACCGGCAACTGGGGCGTATCTGTAACGTATTTCCCCAACCAAGTTACAACGTCCATTGCTTCTGCACTGCCTTGGACCATTTGTCTTGTCGGCACAACCACGATTATATCGTTCTTTGTTCAACAGGCTCTTGGTATCTGGGCTGGTTGGCGTCGTGGTGGCACTTTTGATAACATCATTTCCCCTGTGTCCACCATTTTCCAAGCTGTTCCTTACTTCTGGCTTGCACTCATCTTCATTTGGGTGTTTGCCCGTACGCTGCATTGGTTCCCTCAGTCAGGCGGATACAATTATCGTGAGGTTGTGCCCGGCTTCACTTGGGAATTCTTCTCGAGCGCAGTGAAGTATGCAATCTTGCCGGCCTTGACGATTCTTGTCAGCTCTCTGGGCATGGGGGTTGTCGGTATGCGTAATATGATGGTCTCCACGTTGTCTGAGGACTACATTGTTACTGCTGAGGCCAAGGGCTTAAGTCCTAAACGCATTATGATGTGCTACGCAGCTCGTAATGCAGTGTTGCCATCCATTTCTGGCTTTGGCACGTCTATCGGTGCAGTGGTGGGCGGATCGCTGCTTACTGAACAGGTGTTCTCCTATCCAGGTGTTGGTCAGATGCTTTTGCAAGCGGTGACCAGTAACGATTACGCGCTGATGCAAGGTATCTTCCTGATTATTACCGTTACTGTTCTAGTCGTGAACTTTATCATTGATTTGCTTTACGGCATTATCGATCCACGTACGCGGCAACAGGATTGAGGTTAAATATGTCTGCAACAAATTCTTCTGCTGCTGTGGCTCGTAGCCAAGCTAAACATCGTCGCTCCGCTTTGGATTCTCTCAAGCGAGTTCTTCCTGAGCGTTCTGCAAAATTGACGGCTGGATTAACCATTGTGATCGCAATGGTTTTGTTCGCCATTATTGTTCCTATCTTCACGAAGGATCCTAATAAGATTAATGACATTGGCTTGTCTGCGCCATCTGCCCAGCATTGGTTGGGCACTACGCAGTCTGGCCAGGATGTTTTCACTCAGCTTGGCTATTCTGTCCGTGGCTCTCTGATTATTGGCTTTGCTGTTGGCTTGATCGCAACTGCGATGTCGTTCATTTTCGGTGTTTTGGGCACATATATTGGCGGAATTTGGGATGATTTGTTCTCTCTGATTACCAATATCATGCTGGTGATTCCGGGGTTGCCTCTGACCATCGTGATTTCTGCGTTGATGCCTTCCAAGGGCACGATGATGTTGGTCATTGTTATTTCAATCACCGCATGGGCTGGCGGTGCCCGTGTACTGCGGGCGCAAACATTGTCGATGCGTGGGCGTGATTATGTTCTTGCCGCAAAAATTGCAGGTGAACGTCCGTGGCGCGTGATTACCGTTGAAATTCTGCCTAATCTGTTGCCTGTGATGGGATCGCAGTTTGTGTTCTCCGTTATTATGGCAATTCTGAGTGAGTCTTCGTTGTCCTTCATTGGCCTGGGATCGACCCAATCCTTCTCGCTGGGAACCATGCTGTATTACGCGCAGAACGGTTCTGCTCTGAACACGGGCGCATGGTGGTGGTTCCTGCCGCCGGGACTGATGATCGCTACCATCGGCGCCGGATTGTCCTTCATTAATTTCTCCATCGATGAAGTCATCAATCCGCGACTGCGTAAGCCTACCAAGAAAAGCAAGGGAAAGAAAGGGTGAACACGATGGCGACTCAGAATTCTGATATCCTGCTTTCGGTCGATAACCTCGACGTTATCTACGATACGGATAATCCGGTGCACGCCGTTCAGAACGCTACATTCGAATTGCGTCGCGGTGAGATGCTTGGTTTGGCTGGTGAATCCGGTTGCGGCAAGAGTACATTGGCGTATAGCATCAATCAAATGCTGAAAGCTCCGGGTAAGATTAACTCTGGCTCTGTGATTTTCCATGATAAGTCAGGGAAAGATATCGATATCCGTGCTTTGTCGGGGCGTTCATTGCGTGAATACCGTTGGGAGAAAACCTCCATGGTGTTTCAGGGCGCCATGAATTCATTAAGTCCTGTAACTAAGATTGGTAAGCAACTTGCCGATATTTATAAAACTCATCGTCCTCATATGGCGAAGAGCGAACGACAAGACCGTTGCGCACATTTGCTTGAGATGGTGCATGTTGATCCAAATCGTCTAGCTGCTTACCCGTTTGAACTTTCCGGCGGCATGCGTCAGCGTGTGATGATTGCCATGGCTTTGGCTCTTGAGCCGCAGCTGATTATTATGGATGAACCGACCACAGCGTTGGACGTTGTTGTACAGCGTGAAATCATCGAGGAAATTTCGGAATTGCGCCGTGACAAGGGCTTCTCTGTTATTTTTATCACGCATGATTTGCCGATGCTCTTGGAGATCACGGACAAAATTGCTGTGATGAAAAATGGTGTCATCGTAGAACAAGGCGTTTCTGAAGACGTGTATTTCAATCCGAAGCATCCGTATACACAACGGTTGCTGAGCTCGTTCCCATCTTTGACAGGAGATCGTGGCTCATTCGTTCGTGTTCCACGCCATGCGTGAAAGGAATAATCATGTCAGTATTGAAGCTTGAGCATGTGAAAAAAGATTTTACCCTGCGTAATGGTTTGAAAACCACGACGATTCATGCGGTGAAGGATGCATCATTCGAGTTAGCTTCGGATAAGACCATTGCTCTTGTTGGTGAGTCTGGTTCCGGGAAATCGACAATCGCCCGAATGATTACATGTTTGGAGACGCCGACTTCTGGAAGCATCACGTTGGACGGCAAGCCTGTCCCTACGCATGGTAAGGATTTGTACGAATACCGTCATAATGTGCAAATGGTATTTCAGGATCCGTTCGCTTCCTTGAATCCATATCATACGATTTTCCACCATATTCTTCGTCCTCTTATGATTAATCACATGGCAAATAGCCAAGAGGAATATGAGCAGAAGGTCATCGAACTGCTGGAACGTGTTGAATTAACGCCTGCCGTCAATTTCATGTATCGACGCCCTCATGAGCTGTCTGGTGGACAGCGTCAGCGCGTCGCAATTGCACGTGCATTGGCTCCTAAGCCAAAGGTTCTAATTGCGGATGAGCCTGTTTCGATGTTGGATGTTTCTTTGCGGTTAGGCGTGCTTAACCTGCTGTCTAGAATTCAGCAGGAAGAACACATCGGCATGCTGTACATTACCCATGATCTGGCGACTGCTCGCCATTTTTCGGATGAGATTATGGTGATGTGTCATGGAGACATTATTGAACATGGTCCTTCTGATGATGTGATTTTGAATCCGCAGCAAGACTACACGAAAGTGTTGCTTAATGCCGCGCCTGATCCGGAGAAGCATTTCGCGAAGATTCGTGACGGGCGTAGCCGTCAGTAATGCCGCATGGAATACGTCTGATCATCATCTGATTGCTTGCAACTCCCTCGGCCTATGGCCGAGGGTTCCATATAAAGGAGCACTTTATGCAAATCGCAAACCCCGTTCTCCCGGGATTCAATGCCGATCCCTCGATGATTCGGGTCGGGGATACCTACTACATCGCCAATTCCACGTTCGAATGGTTCCCAGGTGTCCGTCTGCACGAGTCTAAGGACATGGTCCATTGGAACCTGTTGCCGAGTCCACTGAGCCGCACGAGCCAGCTTGACATGCGCGGCAATCCGTCATCCGGTGGCATCTGGGCTCCGGATCTTTCCTATGCGGACGGCAAATTCTGGCTGATCTACACGGACGTGAAGGTCGTGAACGGTGCGTTCAAGGATTGCACGAACTATTTGGTCACTGCCGAAAGTATCCATGGTCCGTGGAGCGAGCCGATTCGCGTGAACGGTGTCGGCTTCGACGCAAGTCTGTTCCATGACGACGATGGCCGCAAGTATCTGGTGCAGCAGACTTGGGATTTTCGTGAGTACCATCATGGCTTCGACGGCATCACACTGACCGAATTCGATGTGAAGACGATGAAGCTCAAGCCGGAAACTGAACGTACGATTTGGCGCGGTACGGACGTCAAACTCACCGAGGGACCACATCTGTACAAGATCAATGGCTATTACTACCTGTTCGCCGCTGAAGGCGGTACCGTGTATACGCATCAGGAAGTCGTGGCCCGATCCAAGTCTTTGGACGCGTTGTCCTTCGAAGGCATGCCGTCGAATCCGTTCATCACGAATTTCGACACGCCGCGTTCCTATCTGCAAAAGCAGGGGCATGGCGCGCTGGTCGATACCCCGTCCGGCGAATGGTATTACGCCTCGCTGTGCGGTCGTCCGTGGCATCACGACAATGAATCCTTCACTGATCCGCGCGGCTGGTGCACGCTGGGGCGTGAAACCTCCATCCAGAAGGTCGAATGGACCGAGGATGGCTGGCCGTATATTGTCGGAGGCCATGGCGGACAGCGTTATGTGGATGCTCCGAAGGATGCCATCGAGACCGAGGCACCTGCGGATCACAGCCAGCATGACGATTTCATGTCCGATACGTTGGATTTGAATTGGAATACGCTGCGTGTGCCGTTCGATGGCGAGATGGGCAAGGTCGGTGGCGGCGTGTTGGAACTGCGTGGCCAGGGCTCGCTGTGCAACCTTTTCGATCTGTCGTTGGTGGCACGTCGTTGGCAGGCGTTCAACTTCGATGCGACCGTAAAGGTTGAGTTCGATCCGAAGAACTACCGCCAGATGGCCGGCCTGACGAACTACTACGATGATTTATGCTGGTCGTGGGTGTTCGTGACTTGGGACGAGCGGCGGCAATGCCGCGTGATTGAGGTCGCTCAGAACGATTTCAACAACTACACGTCGTTCCTGCGGGATACCGCTCCAGCAGTGCCGGATGACGTGAAGTCCGTGTGGCTGCGCACGAAGGTGCGCAAGCAGTGGTATTCGTATGAATATTCGTTTGATGGAACTTCATGGGTCGATCTGGGCGTGAAACTGGACGCGAAGATCCTGTCGGACGACTATATCCTGCGTCGATACGGCGGATTCTTCACCGGAGCATTCGTCGGTTTGGCTGCAATCGATCTTTCTGGATACGACAGGGTTGCGAAATTCAGCGAATTCGATTATCGGGAATTGCCCGATAACGAGTAGGTGTTTTGGTGGCGACGGGAGCTGTGTTTTCGTCGCCACTGACGTATGCAAGCCGTCATGAATCGTATATGGAGACTTTATGTGGACTTGTCAAAGATGGAAGAAGGAAGAGCAACGATGCTTGCGATGCCGAAGATTTTCGATGACGGATGTGTGCTGCAATCCGGGCAGTACGTACCGGTATGGGGTTGGTGCGAATCATGGCGGAGCGTTACTGTCACGGTTTAGGAACATGTGTGAATAAGGAGATTCAGCAATGAAGTTTGAATACCATGTCAAACCAACCGGCAGCGATGCTGCGTGCGGCGACGCGGAGCATCCGTTCGCCACGATTTCCAAGGCCGCGCAGATGGCCTCTCCGGGTGATACGGTAATCGTGCATGAAGGCGTATACCGCGAACAAGTCGATCCGAAACGCGGCGGTCTGAGTGAACATGAGCGCATCACCTACTGCGGAGCCGAAGGCGAAGCACGGCCGGTTATCAAAGGCTCGGAATGCGTGCAGGGCTGGACGGAATTGGCCGATCATCCGCATGTGTGGACGGTGGTGCTTGATAATACGATGTTCGGGGATTTCAATCCATTCGCGACCCCGATTTTCGGTGACTGGCTGGAAATGCCCAAGTTCGGCGAGGATCCGGACAAACATCTTGGCGATGTGTATCTCAACGGTGTTTCCCTCTTCGAATCGACGACGTTGGAAGGCGTATACGATCCGCAGCCGCGTGATACGGATGAGGATTTCGCGTTGAAGATTCCCTGCCCTGTGCCGGATGTGGACCGTACACGTTATGTATGGCATGCCGAAGTGGACGAGAATGCCGGCACCACAACGATCTGGCGAATTTCCAAGGTGCCGATCCGAATGAGGAACTGGTGGAGGTCAGTGTTCGTCGCACATGCTTCTTCCCTGCCCGCAACCATGTCAACTACATCACCGTGCGTGGCTTTGAAATGGCGCAGACCACTGGAGATTGGGCGCCGCCTACCTCGCAGCAGTGGGGCATGATCGGCCCGAACTGGTCGTATGGCTGGATCATCGAAGACAACGTGCTGCATGACGCCAAATTCTCCGCGGTGTCATTGGGCAAGGAAATCTCATCCGGCGACAACGAGTGGGCGAAAACCGAGCGTAAGACCGGTTACCAGTACCAGTTGGAGGCCGTGTTCAAGGCCCGTCGCATCGGCTGGGAAAAGGGGCTGATCGGCGGTCATATCGTACGCAACAACGACATCTACGAGTGTGGACAGAATGCCATCGTCGGACATATGGGCAGCGCATTCTGCCGTATCGAGCATAACCATGTCCATCACATTGCGTTGAAGCGTGAATTCTTCGGATGGGAGGTCGCTGGCATCAAATTCCATGCCGCATTGGATACGGTCATTGCCAACAACAACATCCACGACTGCTCGCTGGGCATGTGGATGGATTGGCAGACGCAGGGCACGCGCATCACGCGCAATGTGTTCCACGATAACGTCCGTGACCTCATGATTGAAGTGAGTCATGGGCCGTATCTGGTGGACAATAACGTTTTCGCCTCGCCGGTGATGTTCCAGAACTGGTCGCAAGGTGGTGCCTTCGTCAACAATCTGATTTGCGGCGGCATTGAACCGCATACCGTCCCCGACCGTTCCACGCCGTATCACTATCCGCACACCACCGAGGTGGCCGGGTGCGCTGTGGTATCCGGCGGCGATGAGCGTTGGCTGAACAACATGTTCGCGCCGCAACCGGTGAAACCGACCGTCGGTGAATATGGTTTGTCCGCCTACAGCGATTGCCCGATGTCGATGCATGAATACTTGGAACGCCAGCGGGCCATGTGGGCAGATCCTTCGCAGGGTGGTGGCGAGCGCAATCCTCTGCAGTCTCTATACGCGGGCGGCAACATCTATCTGTCCGGCGCACAGGGGCTGAACAAGCAGGAAGGTACAGCCGACGATTCGGAGCGCATGCAGGAGGACGCCCCGTTCTTCGGCGGCACCGCCTCCACGAGCGTTGCGTGTGATGAGCCCATGCCGGTGACATTGGTCGAAGAACCCGATGGACTGTACCTGCGGTGCACTGTGCCACAGGCCGTCGCCGATACCAGGATGCAGGTCGTCACCAGCGATATGCTCGGCGTGCCTCGCATCGTGGAGGAACGCTATGAACAGCCCGATGGCAGTGACTATGTGCTGGACACCGACTTGCTGGGACAAGCCTTGACGGCAACGGAACGCAAGGCCGGGGCGTTGAATGGTCTTGTCTCCGGAGAGAATCGCATCCGAATCTGGGAATGGAACAACTGATATGACAAATGCAACCGATACCAGCAAGACATTGGGCGAGTCCATGTTCGCACAGTGCGGATATGCCCAAGACGCCATCGATAAGCGCGTGTCACAGGTCTGGCATGAAATTTTCGAAGGTCCGAACAAATTCTATTGGGAGAACGACGAAGGTCTTGCCTATGTGATGGACACCGGCAACAACGATGTACGTACCGAGGGTATGAGCTATGCGATGATGATCGCCCTGCAATACGACCGTAAGGACGTATTCGACAAGCTGTGGGGCTGGGTAATGCGTCACATGTACATGGAGGACGGTCATCATGCGCATTATTTCGCATGGTCGGTCGCGCCGGACGGTACGCCGAACTCGAATGGTCCTGCACCTGACGGCGAGGAATATTTCGCGATGGATCTGTTCCTCGCCTCCCGTCGCTGGGGTGATGGCGAGGATATCTACGAATATTCCGCATGGGGACGCGAGATCTTGAGATATTGCGTTCATAAGGGCGAACGCTACGACGGCGAGCCCATGTGGAATCCCGACAACAAGCTCATCAAGTTCATTCCGGAAACCGAGTGGAGCGATCCGTCCTACCATCTGCCGCACTTCTATGAAGTATTCGCCGAAGAAGCCGACGAAGAAGACCGTCCATTTTGGCATGAGGCAGCCGCCGCAAGCCGTCGCTATCTGCAGGCGGCCTGCGACGAGCGGACCGGCATGAACGCTGAATACGCGGATTATGACGGAAAGCCGCATGTCGACGAGTCCAATCATTGGCATTTCTATTCCGACGCCTACCGTACCGCGGCGAATATCGGGCTGGATGCAGCCTGGAACGGTCCGCAGGAAGTGCTGTGCGACCGCGTCGCCGCGCTGCAGCGATTCTTCCTGACCCACGACCGTACCAGCGTCTACGCCATCGACGGCACCGCCGTGGACGAGGTCGTGCTTCATCCGGTCGGATTCCTGGCCGCGACCGCGCAAGGCGCACTTGCGGCGGTGCATTCGGCCCAGCCCGACGCGGAGCATAATGCCCGTGAATGGGTGCGCATGCTGTGGAATACGCCGATGCGAACCGGCACGCGTCGTTACTATGACAATTTCCTCTATGCTTTCGCCATGCTGGCGTTGAGCGGAAAGTATCGGTATGAATGATGATTACCTCAACTAATCCTATGGTCTACACGGATTTTCCTGATCCAGACATCATCCGGGTCGGGGGGCGTGTATTACATGGCCACTACGACTATGCATTTCACACCCGGGTGCGATATTCTGCGCAGCTATGACCTAGTGCATTGGGAATTCATTGCGCACGCATTGAATATCGTGGCGGATACCCCTGAAGAACGTTTGGAATGTGAAGGTGCCAACGCCTACGGTCGAGGCATGTGGGCGCCGTCACTGCGTTACCATCGGGGCACCTGGTATGTGTTGTTCGCCGCCAACGATACGCATGCCAGCTATCTGCTGACGGCGGACGATCCATGCGGCCCATGGCGAAAGCGTGAGCTTGACGGCTTCTATTACGACAGCGGACTGTTCTTTGACGACGATGATCGAGCCTATGTCGTACATGGGCAGTCGACATTGCGCATCACGGAGTTGAATCCTGAATTAAGCGGGCCGATGCCGGGTGGGCTCGACCGGGTCATCGTACAGGACGATCCGCAGGCTGACCTTGGTTATGAGGGCAGTCACCTGTACAAGCATGATGGACGCTATTACGTCTTCACCTGTCACTTTCCGCAAGGCAAGGGCAAAACAGAAGCCTGCTTGATGGCCGAATCCTTGGATGGCGCTTTCGAAGTGCGTGAAATTATCGAAGACGACCTGTCCTTCCACGGTTACGGAGTCGCGCAAGGCGGTATGGTGGACACTCCGGACGGCGACTGGTATGCATTCATGATGCAGGACCGCGGCGGTGTGGGACGCGTGCCGATACTGATGCCGATGCGGTTCGGCGAGGATGGATTCCCCGTCGTCGGCGAGAACGGCAAAGTGCCGCAGTCGGTCAGCGTACCGGCTGCAAGCTGTGCCGAACCTGTCACGCCCATCAACGGCAGCGAATTCATAGCCCGGCATAACGCCGAAGGCGGAGTCGATGCCAACTGTCTGCAGCCATACTGGCAGTTCAATCACATCCCACATAACGAATACTGGTCATTGACGGAACGTCCGGGAGCATTCCGTCTGCATTCCGGACGCATCAGCTCGAATCTCAATCATGCATGGAATACGCTGACGCAGCGCACGATGGGGCCGGTGACGGTGGCCGAAGTCACCGTCGACGCGTCGACATTGCATGATGGCGACTTCGCCGGATTGGCGGCGTTCCAAGGATGCTATTCCTACATCGCGCTTACGCGAAGGAACGGCCGCACGATGCTGACCGTCCAATACAAGCCGGCGAATGACGATTCCATCTTCTCCGACGATGATTGGGACAGTCCAGCCGTAACGGATGCGGAAATCATGGCGGATGCGGATTGCATGCGCCTGCGCGCGGTATATGATTTCACCGATTGCAAGGATGAAGTGACGTTCTTCTACCGCGATGCGGATACGCCGGAATCCGAATGGTGTCCATTGGGGACAGCGCACCGGATGATCTTCAAAATGGATCATTTCACAGGTTGCCGTATCGGATTGTTCCTGTATTCGACAAAAGAGACCGGTGGAATCGCCGATTTTTGCGACTTTGCGTATTCGACGCCGGATACGAAGGAAAGAGAGCAATGAAGCGACAGGTCATAGTGACGCAAGGAACTGTCGAAGGCTTGGCGGCTGAAGATCAGGGCATTACCGTGTTCCGAGGGGTTCCGTTCGCCCAGCCTCCCGTCGGCGGTCTGCGCTGGCGTGCGCCGCAGCCGGTCCTGCCATGGGATGGTGTGCTGCAAGCCTTCGATTTCGGGCCTACCGCGATGCAGCCGACGCCGGGCGCCTCCGATGATTTCTATGATCGTGAATGGGGCACCGATCCGGCCGTGCCGATGAGCGAGGATTGCCTCTACCTGAATATTTGGACTCCGGCATTACGCGGATATGGTGCGGATAGCATGGTAGCCTCCGAAAAGCTGCCGGTCATGGTCTGGATCTACGGCGGAGCTATCAATGCGGCGGCACATGTGAAAAGGAATTCGACGGCACGCATCTCGCCGCGAACGGCGTCGTTGTGGTTAGCGTGGCCTATCGTCTGAATGCATTTGGGTTTATGACGCACCCTTTGCTGCATGAGGAGGCCGTAGAACGCGGCGACGGCGAACCATATGCGAATTTCGGATTCCTGGATCAGCGTGCCGGAATCCAATGGGTGAAGGAAAACATCGCGAAGTTCGGCGGAGATCCGGAAAACATCACGGTTTTCGGCCAATCGGCCGGTGCCGCCAGCGTCTTGGCCCAGATCTGCTCGCCGATGAATCATGGCCTGTTTCAGAAAGCCATCATGCAATCCGGCGCAGGCCTAGGGCATTTCAATGCGCGGCAGGACACGCTGGAGCATGCGCAGGCCAACGGAATCCGTCTGTTCGAAGCATTGGGTGTCTCCACGCTGGAGCAGGCCCGTGCAATCCCGGCCCGAACGGTATTGGAAGCCGCCGAGTCCCTGCCTGTTCCACCGGACAGCGGACGTGAAGATGACTGGTCGATGATCGTCAATTGGGTGCCATGCGTGGACGGCCTGTTCCTTCCCGATCAGGAGGAGCGTATCGTCGAGGGCTGCAAGGCCAACAACGTCGACATGCTGGTCGGCAACACGACCAATGAGTTCATCGCTTCGACTGAAGATGGGAAGCCTGTGCATGTCGGCCAGCTCGGCAATCTCACGCTGATCCGCAAATGGACCGCAAGCGGTGGGACCGCGCCATACTACTATCATTTCGATGTCGCTATGCCGGGGGATGATGCCGGAGCCTTCCACTCGTCCGATCTGTGGTTCTCCTTTGGAAGCCTTGCGAAATGCTGGCGTCCGTTCGTTGGATGGCATTACGATCTGGCAAGGCGAATGGGGCTGTACTGGACCAATTTTGCCGCCAATGGCGATCCCAACGGAACGGACCGTGACGGAACGCCGCTTCCTGTATGGGATCCTTGCATCGGTGAGGAATGCCCCGCCATGCATTTATGCCAAGAACCGGGCATGCGGACGGATTGGCTTACCGAAATGGATCGAAAAGCATTCGGCCTGTGACGGCATGCCGTTGATGTATAAATACTGATATGTAAACAGGGACGGTCTTTGTGGATCGTCCCTGCCGCATAATGGTTTGCCGTTGCGCGTGCAGGAGGATTTCGAGACTGATTATCCGACTTTTCACCGTTTCCGTAGGCTGGTTCGTCGGTGGCGCCTCGCGGAGGCTCAGAGCATCAAAGACCCTGTTCGGCGTCGTGCGGCTTATTGTGAGGCTAGGAGTTGTTTGAAGTGTCCTAGGCCGGATATTTCGCCGTATAGGGGCGTTTCTGCGTGGATTCCGTCGGATGCGGCGTCTCAATCGTTGGACGTGGCGGTGAGCGTGAACGGGGGTGATTATGAGGAAGACTGAACTCCCCCGCTCATGACTAGCGCGGACACTATGGCGTATGTGCAGTGCAGTCGTCAGCATGTCTTGTTGGGTACTCAACTCGGGTACCTTGCTGGGTACCGGAAATGTTGACATTGGCGTACATTTCCGTACATTCTCTGTTTGTGCCGTATGTCTTGAAATCGTTGGTATTCCGCCGTTTTGGCATGAAAAAAGGGCTTCCGGATTTCTCCGAAAACCCTCAAGGCGGAGTCAGAGGGATTCGAACCCTCGAGCCGCTAAAAACGACTAACACCTTAGCAGGGTGCCCCTATCGGCCACTCAGGCATGACTCCACTGTTTTACCGTTTTCACGGCGCAACAGCATGCAACTATACCATCCATTTGCGGGCAAAACACCATATCTCGCAAAAAAGATGAGAAAACGTTGAAATTTCAACGAAAATACGTGTTGTGGAATTGTGCTGCCATGCTGGTTTCGGGTTTGCCGACACGCCGTTGCGTTAAGGTGCGGCACTATATTCGAACATTTGTTTCAATATCTTGCGAAAAACGGTTATCATGGAACCATGAGCACCGCACCGAGAATCGCAGCAGCCAAACGTGACTGGGGTCACGACGAGGCTGGCTGCACGGTGCTGCACATCGACATGGACGCCTTCTACGCATCTTTGGAGGTGGCGAGGCATCCGGAATATCGCGGCAAGCCGGTGATCATCGGCGTGGGCAACCGTTCGGTGGTGTCCGCAGCCAGCTACGAGGCTCGCCAATACGGCGTTAATTCGGCCATGGCGAGTTCCAGGGCGCAAAAGCTCTGCCCGAACGGCATTTTCCTTCCGGTCGACATGCGCTACTATCGCGCGATGTCGCATCGCATTTTCGAGGAAGTGTTCAGTCGGATCACCGATCGTATCGAACAGGTATCGGTCGATGAATGCTATATGGACGTTTCCGGGGCGCTGTTGCGGTGGGGGAGTCCTCGCGCCATTGGGGCGTGGATTCGCGAACAGGTGGTTTCGCGTTACAACGTCACCTGTTCCGTAGGCATCGCGGCAAACAAGCTGGTCGCCAAAATGGCATCCACCAATGCCAAGCCCAACGGCATGCTTATGATTCCTGTGGCGCGGCATGCGCAATTCGTGCAGATGATGCCATTGCGTGGCATTCCCGGCATTGGGCCTTCTTTGGAGAAACGACTGAATGCGTGGGGCGTCAACTCCGTTGCCGATCTTGCGCGTATGAGTCTTGAATCGTTGGAACAGGCTACTGGATCGGCTATTTCCGCGCGTGGGCTGTATCAGGCGGCCCGAGGACTGGATGGTAGACCCGTCGTGCCGTATACGCAGGAAAAATCGATTGGCGCGGAACGCACCTTCGATGCGGATACGCAAGACATGCGGCAGGTGTGCTCCATGCTCCGCTGGTGTTGCGATGACGTGGCCACGTCTTTGCGCAGGAGGGGTTTCCTCGCTCGTAAAGTCATGGTCAAACTTCGGTTTCCGGATTTGAGCTACGCAACAAAAGGGCACACACTGGGCTGTCCTACGGATGCGGCGAGCGTGCTCTACCCGCAATGTGCCAATCTGCTGCTCTCCATGATGGGCATGGCTCCGGAGTCTGCGCATGCCATTTCCCTTACGCGCCCCGTGCGTTTGGCGGGAATGAGCGCCAGTGGCTTGTACTTGCCGAAGAAGCTGTGATTCAGCCTTCGCTGGATGATCTGCTCGAAGAAAACGAAGTCGAACAGCGTGCTGAAATCTCCGGCGGCAGCGCCCAGTCGCAGACGCATTCGGCGCGTTTGCGTGGCGCGGAGGCGGCGCTTGATGCGGTGCGTCGAAAATACGGTAACAATATCGCCAGCTTCGGGGTGTAGAAGCAAGGGCATATCCGTTATTCTTGAAGTGATGAGTTGAGAAGGCCCAGAGGAAGGCAGGGGCGCCATGAAATACAGGAAAGAGGCGGTGCACGCGACCAATCCGGAAGTGCTTGCGGCCGGCGTCGCAAACTTGTGTTTGCGGCATTGGCGGTGCTTGCCGTCGTGCTTGTGGCAGGAACTTGGCTGTTGGTGCATAGTCTTCAACCGAAGCAGAACGATGCTGCCGTGAAGCCGGAGACGGCGGTAAGCCAGCCGAAAACGGTTGAAAAGAAGCAAGCGACTGAGTCTGCGGAGCATCATGCAATTCTCCGGATTGCCCCGACACCGACTGCATCGCCATGCTTGTCAACGGTGATCTGCTGTTCCACGAGGGGCTTTGGAACCAGTACGCCAGCACCAACACCGCGGCCACGGATGGCACGGCATTCGACTTTACTGGCTTGTTCGAGCCGATGCGCAAATACATTGATGCATCCGACATTGCCGTATGCGAATTCGAAACACCTATCGCGCAGCGAGGCGGTCCATATACGGGCTATCCGGTATTCAATATTCCGGCAGAAGTGGCCGACGCCGCGAAAAACGTGGGGTATCGCGCCTGCACGCATGCGTCGAATCATTCCTGGGACCAAGGTGCTGACGGCATCGCGCGCTTGTGGGACACACTTGATCAGGATGGCATCGCCCAGACCGGCTCCTATAAAACCGAAGAGGATTCGTATAAGCCGTTGGTCATCGATTCGCCTACCGGTGGCGGTAAGCTCGGTCTGATTGCGGGAACCGTGTCGTTGAACGCGCAGACGCCTGACTACGACTGGCGTGTGGATCGTCTGCGTGAATCCGGAGACCCGAACCACCAAGCCGATATCGACAAGGCGGTAGCCAAAGCGAGGCCGCTCGCGAGCAGGGTGCCGATGTGGTGGCCATAGCCATGCATTCCGTGCAGGAGTATTTGGATTACGCTGATTCCTGGCAGCAAAGTGAGGCTCATGAACTGGCCGATACCGGTGCGTTCGACGTGATTTATGGCGCTGGATGCCATTGCGCGCAGCCAGTCGAGAATTACAACGGCACTTGGATCATCTACGGTTTGGGCAATGCCGTGACCGAATCGGCCAATACTGCGGACACGTTGGTGAACAATCAAGGCATTACCGCGCGTATTCAATTCGCGGGCAAGAAAGGCGTGGCCGGTTCGTGGCGTGTCAACCGCATTGACTGGGTGCCCAGTGCCAACGAAACCCAAGGCAAATACCAATGGTGTTCCCTTGCAAGCGATCATCCTGACGGCACCTGCTGGGACGAAACGCAAGACGCCAATGTGCGCCAACGCATCTGGGACGTGCTCTATTCCATGGGCGCCGATCAGAACGTGGTCAAGGAATGGAATATTACCGCGGAGCAAACGAGTTCATCTGGCCAGTAGTTTTCCGTGGCACAATATGCCTCGTACCGTGAGTCGCATATGCGTAAGAACTCTCGAACATACAATGTGGGGTGAAAACATGGAAATCTACGAAACCCAACCGGAACGCACCGATCTGCCACTGGTGGTCATGCCCGTCGTCATCGAATCGATGATCGAACCGTTCGAAAAGAACTTCGAACTGCTCAAAGACATTGCCCGCGTGCGCATGTACAAGGATTTCACGCTTGACGAAGACACCATCGTCGAACGTTGCGCCGAAGCTGACGCCATCATGGTAATCGGATTCCATTGCGCCGATTCCATCCTCGATCGGTTGAACGCCAAATGCTATGCATTCGGCGGCACCGGCGTGGCCAGTTACATCGATCTCGACAAAGCCAAGGAACGTGGAATCCGCGTATGCAATGTGGTGCACTATGGCGACCATGCCGTGGCCGAACACACCATCGCACTGCTTATGGAACTCGCCAGACAGGTCGGCAAACTCGACAGGCAAGTCAAAACAGGCGATTGGGACGGTGCCGACGGCTACGAGCTGTACGGCAAGAAGCTTGGCATCATCGGCCTTGGCGGCATCGGTCAGACCGTGGCACGCATCGCCGGAGCCTTGGGCATGAACGTGTCCGCATGGAACTCCCATGTGCCGGAGCAGGTGTTCGCCGATCTGAATATCACTCCAGTCAACGATATGAACGAGCTGATTGCCGGTTCCGACGTGGTATCCATCCATATGCCGCTGCTGGACTCCACAAAAGGCATCGTCACTGCGGAAAACCTCGAAGCTCTGAAACCGGGAACCATGTTCATCAACACGGCCCGTGCGGAAATCATCGAACCGGGCGCATTGCTCGCCAGACTCCAGCGAGGCGACATTCCTGCGGCGCTCGATGTGTTCGAACACGAGCCGCTCACTGCCGACGATCCGCTCTGTTCGATTCCAGGCATCATCCTCACCCCGCACACCGCGTGGCGCACCGATGGCGCCTATGTGGGCATCACCAGACAGGTGGTCCAATCCGTTGCGGCATTCTGCAAGGGCGAGGATTTCAACGTCGTCGTGTGAATAACCGCAAAACCGGTATGGGCAAAACATGTGGACGGTCGGCGTGATTGGGTAGGTTGAAAGACATGCAGACCATACTCGATTCCGCCGATCAGCCCGCGCATGATGCGTTCGTCGAGAAAAAATCGGAATTCATCGGCGACGCCTGTCATATCGACTCCTTGGATGAGGCGCTCGCGTTTGTGCAGACGATTCGCGACCAGCATCCGAAAGCGCGTCATGTCGCCTATGCTGCGGTGTGCGGCGGTTCCGACGGTCGTTTGGCCGAACGCATGAGCGATGACGGCGAGCCATCGGGCACGGCGGGCAAACCGATTCTTGACGTGTTGCGCGCCAACGAGATGACGGATTGCGTGGTTGCCGTCACCCGATATTTCGGAGGTATTCTGCTGGGTTCCGGAGGCCTGATCCGCGCATATTCCACGGGTGCGTCCATTGCGGTCAAAGCGGCGAACAAAGCGAAGATCGTGCCATGTTGCGAATATCAGGTGACGCTTGACTATCCGCAATTGGGAAGCTTTCAGAATCTGCTTGCGTCAGTGGACGGCGAGCAGGCGGATGCGCAATATACCGATCGCATCGTGCTGTCAATTATCGTTCCGCAGGAACAATCGCAGAAATTCAAATCACGAATTATCGAAACGTTCAATGCGACCGTCACGCCGCGGCAAACGGGCATGTCCAATCGCCCGGTGCGATACTGAAATCCAACGATGACGAATGGAATATTGAGCAGAACATAACGTAAGGTGGAACGCATGACCGAAGATATGAGCTCGCAAGACACTACTGCCGTGGAAACCGCCGAAAATACCGTGGAAACCGTTGTGGAGAACGCCGACGAACAAGCATCAAACCAAGAGGTTCCTTCGGATTTCGAGCCTTTGACCGCAACCTACGAGCGGTTGCGTCACTCCACGGATGCCGCCGAATTGAGCGAATTCGCGCGCCGTCCGCTGCCTGACCGTTCCGAACAGGCCGCTTTCTCGCGTGCCACGGCATTGCTGGAAGCCGTCGCCGGCAATGCGCATACACCGTTGGAAGATCGCGTTTTTCTTGCGGAAACCATGCCGTTTCCGAATATTCTCGTCAAACTGTCCACCGACGAATCCGTTGAGGTGCGTAAAGCTGTTGCGGGCAATGCCAATGATAAGAATTGGCTGGTGGGGCGTCTCACCAAGGATGAGTCCCTCGAAGTGCGCGATGTCGCGTTGCGCAACAAGCAGACGTCTTGGAAGATGCGGCTCGAAGGCGCGCAGGATCCGGGTATGGATTCCACGGCCCTTGATTTTCTGGGATCTTTGGGGGTCGACGTCGAGCCGAATGCTCCTGCCGTGCTTGCTTCCATGGTACGTAGGGCCGTTGCTTTGAACCCGAACACGTCTGATCAGATGTTGGAAAAACTTGCGCAGGATGCGTCAGGAGAGGTGAAAAGGGCCGCTGAACGGCATCTTTCGGAAAAATAATTGCATACGTTGTCATTTTTATGAGATTTTTGCGCGTGGTGCATGTGATTGGGGCATAGACTGTTGTTTATGACAGAACAGACCGAAAATGCAACGCGTCTAGCCCGTCCGATCATTCGCCTGGCAAAGTTGGTGGGTATCGCCACCAGTTACGTCGGCATGAGCCGCGACTACCACGAAATCGAAGACGATGTTCTCGTGGCGGTGCTCAAGGCGCTCGGAATCGACGCTTCCAACGATGGGGCGATCGAGCAGTCCATCACCACCATTCAGCGCGAACGCGACACACGTATCGTTCCTCCGACCGTGCTGCACGTTGTCGGCAAGGAAAGCAAGGTTGAGGTTCACGGCGGAGCGCTTGACGTTCCTGAAGCTTCCATCATGCTGGAAGACGGTGGGGCGTATGCCGGCAAAATCGAGCTCGAGGGTGGCAGCGATACCGTGGTCGAGGTCGACGGCGGCTTCGTGTGCACCTCATATCTGGTGCTTCCGGCAGATCTTCCCGAGGGGTATCACACCCTTGAAGTCACCGTTGGTGGCAAGACGGAGATTGCAACCGTTATCAGCGCTCCGGAAAAGATCGAGCTGCTTGACGACATGAAGGAAGGCTCCCTGTGGGGCTGGATGAGCCAGCTCTACTCCATTCGTTCCAGCGGTTCCTGGGGTATCGGCGACTATGAGGATCTGAAGACCCTGCTCGTCGAGTCCAAGAAGAAGACCGGCGCCGACTTCATGCTGATCAATCCGCTGCATGCCGCCGAACCGGTGCCGCCGATCGAGCCATCGCCGTATCTGCCGATTTCGCGCCGTTTCATTAATTTCAGCTATATTCGACCGGAATCCATGCCGGAATATGCCGTGCTTTCGCCGGAAGACAAGGCGAAAGTGGATGAACTGCATGAGCAGGTCAAGCCGCTCAACGGCAATGCGCGGATCTTGGATCGCGAAACCATGTGGCGTACCAAGATGCAGGCGTTATGGATCATCTACAAGTCCGGCCTTTCCGCACAGCGTCAAGCCGAGTTCGACCAGTATCTCGCCGAAGTGGGCGATGAGATCGAATCCTATGCCACATGGTGCCTGTGCTACGACAAGTGGGGCGCCTCGAATGGCAGCGACGACGATTGGGTGCGCAAGTACAATCGTGATTCCGAGGAAGTCGCGCAGCTTCGCGCACAGTACCCGGACACGCTTGAATTCTATCGTTGGCTCGAATGGGTCGCCACCGAGCAGCTGCATGCGGCCCAGCAGGCGGCGCGCGAGGCCGGCATGAAGATCGGCATCGTCGCCGACATGGCTGTGGGCGTGCATCCGGCCGGTTCCGACGTGTGGTGGAACCCGGAGCGTTTTGCCAAGGGCGCCACGGTCGGCGCTCCGCCGGACATGTTCAACCAGCAGGGTCAGGATTGGAGTCAGCCGCCGCTGAATCCAATCGCTCTCGAACAGACCGGCTACAAGGTGTACCGAGATATGGTGCACGGCATGTTCTCCAATGCGGGCGCGGTACGTATTGACCATATTCTCGGCTTGTTCCGCTTGTGGTGGATTCCGGAAGGCAAGAAAGCCATGGACGGCACCTACGTGCATTACGATTCTGACATCATGCTCGGCATTCTCGCATTGGAAGCATCCCGCGCCGGTGGTGTGGTCGTGGGCGAGGATCTCGGCGTGGTTCCGGCATACGTGTCCAAGTCGCTGTCCGAGCACGGCATTCTCGGTTGCGCTGTGGAATGGTTCGAGCAGTTCGACGGCGAATTCCGTGCGCCGAAGGATTGGCGTCCGTATGCGTTGGCATCCGTCAACACGCACGATTTGCCTCCGGCAGCCGGCTACTTGGAGTACGGGCATGTCAAATTGCGTGAACAGCTTGGACTGCTGTCCGGTCCGGTCGAAGAATTCCAGAAGTCCGCGGAAGCCGAACATAACGCCATGCTGAGCATGCTTGTCGACGAAGGCTATCTCGACGCTTCCGCGCTGGAAGACGAGCTTGCCAACGAAAACGAGATCATCGACGCGCTGTACCGCGGTTTGAAGGGATCGCCATGCAAGCTCATGGCGGCGTCCATCGTCGACGCGGTCGGCGAAAAGCGCACGCAGAACCAGCCGGGCACCAGCAACGAATATCCGAACTGGCGTATTCCGCTGGCTGACGGCGATGGCAATGTCGTGCCGCTGGAGCAGTTGTTCGACAATACTCGACTGCAGGAGATCGCAGCGATTATGCGCGGCTGAGCTTGCAGCGGATTGAGGCTGATTGCAGCTGATTTCGATTGGCGGAAGGCCGGCGATGCAAGGTAGGGAGACCTGCCAAGCGTCGCCGGCTTTTGCGTGTCGATTGCTGTGTTTCCGTATTCGCAAGTACTAGGGGTTGATGTGTCGCGAATGTCAAGGCTGGCGATATACTAGTAGATTGTTGTGTTTCCCTACGGGGTCCTTCAAAGCGCTTTTCCCACTCGCCATCGAGGACTTTCAGGGAGCCCACGGATAATGAGACCTGAAAAAGGCATCATTCCGCGCCTAACCAACGCAGAGATGTTGATGGAAGGTCCGGAACACAATATATAGAAAAGGTACATCGTGAAAACTTTCACTCCGAAGCCAGCTGATCTGACTCACGACTGGTACGTCATCGACGCCACCGACGTGGTGCTCGGCCGTCTCGCTTCCCAGGCAGCCATCCTGCTGCGTGGCAAGAACAAGCCGACCTACGCTCCGCACGCCGATTCCGGCAACCACGTGATCATTCTCAACGCCGATAAGATCGCTCTGACCGGCAATAAGTTGGGCAAGGAACTGTACATGCACTCCGGTCGTCCGGGTGGCCTGCGTCGCGATAGCTACGGCAAGCTGCTCAAGACCAACCCTGAGCGCATCATCAAGTCCGCTATCAAGGGCATGCTGCCGAAGAATCGTCTGGCCAAGGTCCAGCTGGATCGCCTCCACATCATCTGTGGCACCGAGCATCCGTACGCTGGCCAGAAGCCGCAGGTTTTCGAGATCGCTCAGGTCTCGCAGCAGGCTAAGTGAACCGAAGGGAGATAAGAAACATGGCTGAAAACACCAACAACTCCGCGGTTCTCGAGACCGAAGAGGAGCTCACCTCGTACACCACCGAGACCAACGCTGGCGCTGGCACCGGTACTTCCGCTATCGCTCCGGGCTATGGCACCGGTCGTCGTAAGGAAGCCGTCGCTCGTGTCCGCCTGGTTCCGGGCACCGGCAAGTGGACCATCAATGGTCGCACCCTGGAAGAGTACTTCCCGGCCAAGCTGCTGCAGCGTGAGGTCAACTCCCCGATCGTGCTTCTCAAGCTCGAAGGCAAGTTCGACGCTATCGTCCTCGTTGACGGTGGCGGCACCACCGGCCAGGCTGGCGCAATCCGCCTGGGCGTTGCCCGCGCTCTGAACGCTATCGATCGTGATGCGAACCGCGCAGCCCTGAAGAAGGCTGGCTTCCTGACCCGCGACGCTCGCGTCGTGGAACGCAAGAAGGCCGGTCTGCACAAGGCTCGTCGCGCTCCGCAGTTCTCGAAGCGCTAAAGCTTTACGGCTTATTACGAAACCCCTCGGAAATTCGACTTCCGAGGGGTTTCTTGGTATTCCAGACGGTATTTTGACTGGCGTTTAGATGGTTGGCATCTGCTTCATCGCGCTGATGCTCAATGCCGGAAGCGTCCACAATGTCGGATCATCTTCCGACAGCCCATCATCGGCGGATTGCAGATTGTCCGCATCGTCTTTCATTTGCCAGTACATCATGTTGATGCGGTGCAGATGGTTGCGGAGCCTGCCCGCGGGCTTGCTTTCCGATTCTTCGTCGAATTCCGACACCCGTTCGATGGACGTTCCCAATCCCGGATATTCGCCGACAATCTCCGATGAGGACCAGACCATCTCCCATTCGATGTCTTTCGGCAGATGAAAACGCGTGACCTCATCGGAACCGTTGATCAGAATCAGCAGACTTGGCTCGTCGGGGGATAGCAGCTGCATGGCGAACGAACGGACGGAAGGATTCGTCCAATCCGCATCATTTGGCATCTGTCCATTCGGCAAATACCAATGCACGCGATCGGATTTCTTCAGCAAACCGATTTCGCTCAGGCGAGTGAAGAAATCCTCATGATTGTACAAATCGCGGGATTTACGCAATGTGATTAAACGGGAAGTGAGATTGAACTGCTTCAATTCCGGCGTTTGTTCGGTACTGTACAGCCAATCCCAATCAAGCCAGGTGGTGTCGTTATCCTGCGTGTAGGCGTTATTGTTGCCGTTCTGCGAATTGCCGAATTCGTCGCCGGCAAGCAGCATTGGCGTGCCTAGCGAAAGCAGCAGCGTACCCAGCAGGTTCATGGTGGCGCGTTGCCGTTGCTGCACGATGATTTGATCGCCGCTGGGGCCCTCGTGACCGAAGTTGACGGAATGATTGTCGTTTGTTCCGTCGCGGTTGTTTTCGCCGTTGGCCTCGTTATGCTTGGTTTTGTACATGGTCAGATCGGCTGTGGTGAAGCCGTCATGGCATGCCACGTAATTCACGGACGCGGTCGAACCGCGGCCTGGATCGGTGGCGAACAGGTCGGATGATCCGCACAAACGTGTGGCCATCTCCTGCATGGTCATTTCGCCGTATTCTCCACCGCGCATGCGATCCACGTCGGTCAGCCAGAATTTGCGTGTGCAATCGCGGAACCTGTCGTTCCATTCGGCGAAGGGGATGCCGAATTCGCCGGTGCGCCAGCCGTTCGGGCCGCAATCCCATGGTTCCATGATCATTTTGAGATTGCCGAGCAGCATGTCGGAGCGCAATGCATACAGGAATGGATGGTAGCGGGTGAATTCACCGTCGAGACGTGCCAGCGTCGCCGCGAGATCGAATCGGAATCCGTCGATGCCAATGCGTTTGGCCCAATAGCGCAACGAATCCACGGCGAACGTGGTGACGTGCGTGTTGGTGAAATCAAGCGTGTTGCCGCAGCCGGTAGTGTCGTATAGGCGGCTGATCTTGTCTTTGGTGCGTCGGTAGTACGAGAGATTGTCGAGGCCGCGCCAGCAAATGGTCGGGCCTTCGGGACCGGATTCGCAGGTGTGGTTGTAAACCACGTCCATAATCACTTCAAAGCCGGCCTCATGCAAGGCTCGTACCATGTCGATGACCTCTTGCCGTACTGCGGCCGCGCCTGCTTCTTGTGAGTGTTTGGTGGCATATGAGGCTTCGGGGGCGAAATATCCGAGTGTGGAGTATCCCCAGTAGTTGGTGCGTCCTCTTTCCTGCAGGAAGAGTTCCGATTGTTTGGCTTGGATCGGTAGCAGTTCGATGGAGGTGACGCCCAGATCCTGCAGGTATGAGAGCGTGGCCGGGTGTGCGAGGCCTGCGTAGGTGCCGCGAAGTTCTTTGGGCAGCCATGGCGCGTTGGCGGTGAAGCCTTTGACATGCAGCTCGTAGATAACCGTTTTGCTCCACGGAACGTGTGGGTGCGAGGGTTCCCCTGCGTGTTTGTCGATGGCGCGGTCGTCTATGGCTACGGAAACTGGCGTGCGCCCCACGGAGTCGATGGTGCTCATCGGGCCGAATGGCGAACCTTTGACTTTGCCGTTCACGATCTCACATTCATAGGAGAACGCTCCGGGATCAAGCTCCATTGATCCTTCGATGCCTTTGGCGTATGGGTCAAGCAGCAGCTTGTACGGGTTGAAGCTCACGCCATGATCGGGATCCCATGGGCCGTTGACGCGGTATCCGTATTGCATGCCGTCCCAGGCTTGGGGGATATGCACGTACCACAGTCCGTAGTTGGGGCCGTCCATGCGGAACAGTGTTTCGCGAAGGTTGAGCGAGGGGATGCGTCTGGTGCAGATGCGTCTGTTTTTTGGCCTGGTCGATGAACGTGAGTCCGGGTTCGTTAACAGACGTACGGCGTCGGCATAGAAGGCGCTCGGTTGGTCAAGTGGTTCA
>ENA-OQDM01000312-OQDM01000312.1-human-gut-metagenome-genome-assembly--contig:-NODE-312-length-31096-cov-3.110336_pt1 | contig 31096 bp, 32 predicted proteins | sample MGYA00242772_ERZ504605 | MGnify/ENA primary metagenome ERZ504605 (study PRJEB26092, sample SAMD00036348) | human gut metagenome | host: Homo sapiens | study: EMG produced TPA metagenomics assembly of... | reverse complement strand
TAGATGCCTCTTTAGCTCAGTCGGTTAGAGCACCTGACTGTTAATCAGGGTGTCGCCTGTTCGAGTCAGGCAAGAGGCGCCAGCAAAGCGATGGAAGTTTTCCATCGCTTTTTTCTTTTTCTCCGGCTGCTTTTGTTGACAGAAAATGCGGGGCGGGATATACTAAAAACAAGTTTAATTATAAAAAACTGTTGGCCAGCGGCATCTGTTTGGATTCTGCCTGCGCCCTCTCAGTCATTGCTTCGCAATGCCAGCTCTCCCAAGGGGAGAGCCAAGCCGCGAAGAGGAGACGTTTGCCTTCTTGCCAAGGGCTCTCCCTTTGGGAGAGCTGGCGCGTCAGCGCCTGAGAGGGCGGGCTCCGCCGACAGAATAAAAGGAGAAAACCATGAAAAAAGTGATTCTGACGGGCGACCGCCCGACCGGACGTCTGCATGTGGGCCACTACGTCGGCTCCCTGAAGGAGCGCGTGCGCCTGCAGAACTCCGGCGAGTACGATGAGATCTATGTGATGATCGCCGACGCACAGGCCCTGACCGACAACGCCGACAACCCGGAGAAGGTGCGCCAGAACATCCTGCAGGTGGCACTGGACTACCTGGCCTGCGGCATCGACCCGGCCAAGACCCACATCTTTATCCAGTCCATGGTGCCGGAGCTGACGGAACTGAGCTTCTATTATATGAATCTGGTCACCGTGAGCCGCCTGCAGCGCAACCCCACCGTGAAGAGCGAGATCCAGATGCGCAACTTCGAGACCAGCATCCCGGTGGGCTTCTTCTGCTACCCCATCAGCCAGGCGGCCGACATCACCGCCTTCAAGGCCACCACGGTGCCCGCCGGTGAGGACCAGAAGCCCATGATTGAGCAGTGCTGCGAGATCGTGCACAAGTTCAACTCCGTGTACGGCGACACGCTGGTGGAGCCGGAGATCGTTCTGCCCCAGAATGCTGCCTGCCTGCGCCTGCCCGGCATTGACGGCAAGGCCAAGATGAGCAAAAGCCTGGGCAACTGCATCTATCTGTCGGAAGAACCGGAGGACATCAAGAAGAAGGTCATGTCCATGTACACCGACCCCAACCACCTGCGGGTCCAGGACCCCGGCCAGGTGGAGGGCAACCCGGTGTTCATCTATCTGGACGCCTTCTGCCGCCCGGAGCACTTTGCTGAGTTCTGGCCGGAGTACCAGAATCTGGATGAGGTCAAGGCCCACTACCAGCGCGGCGGCCTGGGCGATGTGAAGGTGAAGAAGTTCCTGAACAGCGTCATGCAGGCAGAGCTGGAGCCCATCCGCACCCGCCGCAAGGAGTGGGAGCAGCGCCTGCCGGAAGTGGTGGAGATCCTGAAGGAGGGCAGCGCCTACGCCGAAAAGACCGCCGCCGCCACCCTGGCCGACGTGCGCCGTTCCATGCGCATCGACTACTTTGACAACGACAATCTGCTGAAGTAAGCAGAGTTCCAGAGCCTTTCCCCTGGGGAGAGGCTCTTTTTGCATCTGCAGCAAAGGAGGACCCTATGGAAAAAACCGTTTGGATCACCGGCGCAAGCTCCGGCATTGGCCGGGAGTTTGCCCGCCGCTATGCAGCCATGGGCTGCCGTCTCATCCTCACCGCCCGCCGGGCTGACCGGCTGACGGCATTGGCAGAGGAACTGAATGACGTCCACGGCACCGTGTGCCGCATCCTGCCCGCCGACCTTGCCGACCGGGCGGACTGCGACCGCCTGTGCGCAGAGCTGGCAGGGGAGCGCATCGACATCTTCATCAACAACGCGGGTTTTGGCGTCTGCGGGAGCCTGCTGGAGACCGACCCCGCCAAAGAGGAAGAGATGGTGCAGGTGAACGTGGCCGCCATGCGGCGGCTGTTCCAGTTTATGCTGCGCCGGATGCAGGCGCAGGGCGGCGGCACCATCCTGAATGTGGCATCCTCCGCGGGGCTGCTGCCCGGCGGGCCCTATATGGCGGGCTACTATGCCAGCAAGGCCTATGTGGTCAGCCTGACCCGGGGCGCGGCCCAGGAGCTGCGGGAAAAGCGCAGCCCGGTGTACGTCTGTGCCCTCTGTCCGGGGCCGGTGAACACCGAGTTCAACGACCGGGCCGGGGTGGTGTTCGCGCTCAAGGGCATCACGCCGGAGTTCTGCGTGGACGAGGCCATCCACGGCATGCTGCACCATAAGACCATCATCGTACCGTCGGCCTTTATGCGGCTGTGCACCTCGGCGCAGAAGCTGCTGCCCACGCCTCTGCTGATGCCCATCGTAGCCCGTCAGCAGAAAAAGAAACTGGGCTGACAGGCAAAGCGCACAAAACGCCTGCGGGGCTTTTGTGCAGGCTGCCGAACGCCTGCCCGGGCAGGTAGGACGTCTGCCAAAATCAGGACATTTGCATGAAAAAACTTGCCGGAAAGCGAGAAATGCAGTAAAATTGTAGGACAAAATGCCTTGACACTGCCCACAAACCATGCTACCCTAGTATACAAGAGCGGCTGTGTGCCGGGGAGGGGAAAGGTGCCTTTCCCGGAGGGACAGGGCCGCGCAGAAGGTCCACCTGCGTGAGGACAACAAAAAGAACTCTGAATCAGAAAAGGAGAGATCGTATCATGAAGATCGCAATCATCAACGAGAACAGTCAGGCCCCCCAAGAACGGCATCATCGAAGCAGCCCTGAAGAAGGTCGTGGAGCCCATGGGCCATGAAGTGGTCAACTACGGCATGTACTCCGACGCTTCTCCCCGCCTGACCTATGTGCAGTGCGGCATTCTGGCTGCCATCCTGCTGAACAGCGGCGCCGCCGACTTCGTCATCACCGGCTGCGGCACCGGCGAGGGTGCCATGCTGGCCCTGAACAGCTTCCCCGGCGTGATCTGCGGCCATGTGAGGATCCCGTGGATGCCTACACCTTTGCTCAGATCAACGACGGCAACGCCGTGTCCATGCCCTTTGCCAAGGGCTTCGGCTGGGGCGGTGAGCTGAACCTGGAGTACACCTTCGAGAAGCTGTTCGGCTTTGGCTTCGGCAAGGGCTACCCCGCTGACCGCGTGGAGGCCGAGCAGAGCAATAAGAAGATCCTGGACGGCGTGCGTGCTGTGGCCTTCAAGCCCCTCATCGAGATCCTGAAGGGCATTGACCAGGATCTGCTGAAGGGTGCCATTGCCGGTGAGCACTTCCAGGAGCAGTTCTTTGCAGACTGCAAGGATCCTGAGCTGGCTGCTTACGTCAAGACCCTGCTGTAAGGGCCAGAGACGAGGACACCATGCAGGGACTGTACCAACTCAATGCAACCATCACCCACTTTCTGGAGGGCTTTCTGGAAACAGCGGTGCCCATGATCGCAGGTCTGGCCGAAGTGGTCGGCCTGTTCATCATCATCACCAGCCTGGCCAAAGCCAGCTACCACTATGTGCGGGCGACCTTTTTCAACGACCACCACGACTTCCATCATGAAATGAGCAGCGGCCTGACCACCGCGCTGGAATTTCTGATGTCGGCCGAGATCGCTAAGACCTTCCTGCTGCAGAATCTGGAATCCGTCGTGCCGCTGGCAGCCACCTTCGCGCTGCGCGCCATGATGAGCCTGCTGCTGCACTGGGAGATGGAGGGCGGCCACCGCCCGGCCAATGCCAAGGGCGAAGAGGCTGGAGAAAAGAAATAACGGCAAAAAACATTTGCCAAACTTTTGCGGTGCAGGGGACATCGACGTTGTGAAAAACGTAAAACCTTGAGAGGAACCCTTGACACTTGTGCACAAACGGTCTATACTCGTGCCATCGAAAGCAAAGGCGCTGACGGAAGCAATTCCGCCAGCGCCTTTTGTGTTTTCGGGTGGATCTCGCCTTCGGGGGAAATAGAGGGTCCTCTGAGGGAAATGCATCGTTCCTGCGTGCATCCGGTACGGGGAACGGCACACGGCCGCAGGGGCTGGTGCCCTGCGGCATCACACGACTTGTGGGGAGGTATGACTGTTATGTTCAGTTCCGTCAACACCTGTTGGACGCTGGTGGCAGCGTTCCTGGTCTACTTCATGCAGGCGGGTTTTGCCCTGTGTGAAGCCGGCTTTACCCGTGCCAAGAACACGGGCAACATCCTGATGAAAAACATGATGGACTTCTGCATCGGCACCCCGTGCTACTGGGTCATCGGCTTCGGCCTGATGTTCGGCGGCACCGGTGCCCTGATCGGCGGCTTTGATCCGTTCATCCAGGGCGACTACAGCCACCTGGGTCTGGACATCCCGCTGTGGGTGTACATCGTGTTCCAGACCGTGTTCTGCGCCACGGCAGCCACCATCGTGTCCGGCTCCATGGCTGAGCGCACCAACTTCAAGGCCTACTGTGTGTACTCCGCCGCCATCTCGCTGGTGGTATACCCCATCTGCGGCCACTGGATGTGGGGCGGCGGCTGGCTGCAGAGCATGGGTTTCCATGACTTTGCAGGCTCCGCAGCGGTCCACAATGTAGGCGGCGTCATCGCCCTGCTGGGTGCCTGGATGCTGGGCCCCCGCATCGGCAAGTACGACAAGGACGGCAAGCCCCACGCCATCCCCGGCCACAACCTGACAGCCGGTGCCCTGGGCGTGTTCATCCTGTGGTTCTGCTGGTTCGGCTTCAACGGCGGCTCTTCCCTGAGCCTGTCCACCGACGCTTCCATGACCATGACCGGTCTGGTCTGCTTCAACACCAACCTGGCCGCTGCGGTGGCCACCTGCGTGACCATGATCTTTACCTGGGTGCGCTACGGCAAGCCCGATGTCTCCATGACCCTGAACGGTTCTCTGGCCGGTCTGGTGGCCATCACCGCCGGATGCGACACCGTTTCGCCCTTCGGCGCATTTTTCATCGGCTTTGTGGCCGGTTTCCTGGTGGTGCTGAGCGTCGAGTTCTTCGACAACATCGCCAAGGTGGATGACCCCGTGGGTGCGGTGTCCGTTCATTTTGCAAACGGCGTGTGGGGCACCATTGCGGTGGGCCTGTTCTCCACCGGTGCCAACACCGAGCATGCCGGCCTGTTCTACGGCGGCGGCGTGGCACAGCTGGGCACCCAGCTGCTGGGCCTCATCACGGTGGATGCCTACGTTGTCATCGTGATGTTCATCATCTTCAAGATCATTGACAAGACCATCGGCCTGCGCGTCCCCGCGGAGGTGGAGATCGACGGCCTGGACATCCACGAGCACGGCCTGGCTTCCGCTTACGCCGGTTTTGCCATCTCGGATGCCAATGCAGCCGCCATGGTGCCCAACGAGAACACCGACCTGGGCGAAGACGACGTGACCAGGGCCAGCGACCGCCAGATCAGCGCCGCCGTTCCGGTGGTGCGGGGGCCTGTGATCCAGGATGGCGTGTACGACACCGGCATGCACAAGGTGTCCATCATCGCAAAGCTGTCCAAGTTTGACCAGCTCAAGACCGCCCTCAACGATCTGGGCGTCACCGGCATGACTGTGACCCAGGTGATGGGCTGCGGCCTGCAGAAGGGCACCACCGAGAAGTATCGCGGCGTGCCTGTGGACAGCACCCTGCTGCCCAAGATCAAGGTGGAGGTCATTGTGTCCAAGATCAGTGTGGATTCGGTGGTGGAAGCTGCCAAGAAGGCGCTGTACACCGGCCACATCGGCGATGGCAAGATCTTTGTCTACAACGTGACCCGCGTGGTCAAGATCCGCACCGGCGAAGAGGACTTTGCCGCGCTGCAGGACGTGGAGTAAGCTCCGCGGCATCTCCATGGGCCTTGGCATTGCGCCCACCCGGCTCACGGTGCCGGAGTTCCCGGCGGGGAATGACCGCGCTGGCAGAAATTTCACACCGGTGTCCCTTGATTTTTTGGGGCGGACGTGCTACAATCAGCGTAGTTTCATCCTGTTTAAAACATTGATGCGGACAAACCGAGGTCCCGCGCTCCATGCCGCAGAGAGGGCTGCCCCGCAAGGGTGCTGCAAGCAGCCTGCCATGTGCCGGACTTCTACCACCGCAGAGTGCAGAGGCGAACCTCTGCCGGGCGTGCCCGTTACAGCACAGCGAGAGGCGCTGCCCGGGCCGGGCGGCGCAATTCGGGTGGAACCGTGGAACGCTGTGGACTTTTTCAGGCGCTTCATCCCGTTGGTAAATGCGGGATGAAGCGCTTTTTTGTTATCTGTTTTATCTGTCAAAGGAGAATGCAACCATGAAGATCATCTATAAGGACGGCCATGTGGACGAGTGCCCGCAGGACCAGGAACTGCACGTCATCCGCCATACCGCAGCCCACATCATGGCACAGGCCATCAAGCGCCTGTACCCGCAGGCGGACTTTGCCTTCGGCCCCGCCACCGAGAACGGCTTCTACTACGACGTCGATCTGGGCGACCAGAAGCTGAGCGACGAGGATCTGGCCAACATTGAAAAAGAGATGCGCAAGATCGTCAAGGAGAACCTGCCCATCAAGCCCTTCATCCTGCCCCGTGCCGAGGCCGTGAAGCTGATGGAAGAGCGCAAGGAGCACTACAAGGTCGAGCACATGGCGGACCTGGCCGACGAGACCGAGTTCAGCTTCTTCCAGCAGGGCGAGTATGTGGATATGTGCATCGGACCTCACCTGACCTACACCAAGGCACTGAAGGCCTCAAGATCACCCAGCAGTCCGGCGCATACTGGAAGAACGACAAGGAAAACAAGATGCTGACCCGTATCAATGGTGTGGCTTTCCACAATCAGGAAGAGCTGGACGCCTGGGAGAAGGAGCAGCAGGAGGCCCGTGAGCGCGATCACCGCAAGATCGGCAAGGAGATGGGCCTGTTCATGACCGATGACCTGGTGGGCCGCGGCCTGCCGATGTTCCTGCCCGCAGGCTACACCGTCTGGCAGGAGCTGGAGAACTATATCAAGGCCAAGGAGCGTGCACGCGGCTACCTGCACGTCATGACCCCCTGCATCGGCACCGTGAACCTGTACAAGACCTCCGGCCACTGGGATCACTACCGTGAGAACATGTTCCCCGCCATGGAGATGGAGGGCGAGAGCTACGTCCTGCGCCCGATGAACTGCCCCCACCACATGATGATCTACGCAAATCATCCGCACTCTTACCGCGACCTGCCCATGCGCATCGGTGAGATCGCACACGACTTCCGTTACGAGTCCTCCGGCACCCTGAAGGGCATCGAGCGCGGCCGTCACTTCTGCCAGAACGACGCCCATCTGTTCTGCACCCCGGAGCAGATCAAGAGCGAAGTGGCCGACGTGTGCAACCTGATCTTTGAGACCTACAAGGACTTCAACATCACCGATTACCGCTGCGTGCTGAGCCTGCGCGACCCCGCCGACAAGAAGAAGTACCACGACGATGACGCCATGTGGAACCACGCCGAGAACGCTCTGCGTGAGGTGCTGACCGAGCTGGGCATCCACTTCACCGAGGAGATCGGCGAGGCTGCCTTCTACGGCCCGAAGCTGGACGTGAACGTCAAGCCCGCCGTGGGTGCCGAGTACACTCTGTCCACCTGCCAGCTGGACTTCTGCCTGCCCGCCAAGTTCCACCTGACCTATGTGGACAAGGACGGCACCGAAAAGACCCCTGTGGTGCTGCACCGCGCCATCTTGGGCTCTCTGGACCGCTTCATGGCCTACCTGATCGAGGAGACCAAGGGCAAGTTCCCCACCTGGCTGGCTCCCGTGCAGGTCAAGGTGCTGCCCGTGTCCGAAAAGACCCTGGACTACGCTCAGGATGTTACGGAGAAGCTGGTGGAGGCCGGTGTCCGCGTGGCACTGGACGACGACAACCAGAAGATCGGCTACAAGATCCGTGCCGCACAGCAGGTGGACCGTGTGCCCTACATGCTGGTGCTGGGTGCCAAGGAAGCCGAGGCCGGCAACATCTCGGTGCGTGACCGCAAGGGCGAGACCACCACGATGGAGCTGGATGCCTTCATTGCCAAGGTGACCGACGAGATCAAGAACCGCACCTACAACGCCTGATAAAGGCTCATAACAATGCAGAGGCCCCTGTTCCAACCGGAACAGGGGCCTCTGCTGCATTTATCGGAGAAAAATAGGAGAACATCAGGCGGTCTCGCTCTGGGTGCGCTGCACGCTCTTCACGGCCAGTGCCTTGGCGGGCTTCATCAGCAGCACGCACACGCCGTTGAAGGCCAGCGAGCCGAGGATATAGGTGGCAAAGAACAGCGGCAGGTTGGCCGCGAAGGTCTCGGCGTCGATGCAGGCCACCGTGAGGTAGGCAAAGCCACATTGTTGAGCACCTTGGGGGCGTAGGGGTGCAGGATGATCAGCACGAACAGCACGACGGCCAGCGGGATGAGGAAGCCGAAAAAGCTGCCCAGCACCGGGGTGAGGAAGGTGATGGCCAGCAGGGCGATCACGGTGAACACCATGCCCACCAGACCGCCCAGCTCCACCGAGACGAAACGGTCCTTGATGTCGCCCTCCATGGTGAACAGCATGATGTTGCTGAGGAAGATGAGCCAGCTGTACTCAAAGCCCACCACATGCAGGATGGAGTTGACGATGAGGATCCAGACCAGCAGCATCAGGCGGAAGCAGAGCAGGAAACGCTTGGTGACGGCTTCGTTCATGAGAATATCCCTCTTTCTTGATGATCGGAAAGTGCTTCTTGACAAGTAAAACTGGAAATTGACAGGTAAAACTTGCACTTAATGAAGCAAGTATACACGAAAGTAGAACGAAAAACAAGACTTTGACAAGAATAAATTGCATATTTTGGAAATTTACGCTTGCGAAACTGTGCGCGGCCCCGCAGAACGGCCTGCGGCGGCCTCTTTGCACTTGCTCCGGAAGTGCAAAGGGAGTATAATAAAAGCGTGGAATTCCCACCGCGCAGGCGGTGTTTGCAAAACAGAGGAGGAACTTGTTATGAACAAACCGGTACTGGTCGTGATGGCGGCCGGCATGGGCAGCCGTTACGGCGGCATGAAGCAGATCGACCCGGTGGGCCCCAACGGACAGGTCATCGTGGATTATTCGCTCTACGACGCCCGCCGCGCAGGCTTTGAGACGGTGATCTTTGTGATCAAGCACGAGATCGAGGATGCCTTTAAGGCCGCCATCGGGGACCGGGTGTCCAAGGCCATGAACGTGAAATACGCTTTCCAGCAGCTGGAAGAGCTGCCCGCAGGCTACACCGTGCCGGAAGGCCGGGTCAAGCCCTGGGGCACCTGCCACGCCGTGCTGGCCGCCAAGGACCTCATCGACGGCCCCTTTGCGGTGATCAACGCCGATGACTACTACGGCCCCGAGGCGTTCCAGGTGATGTACGATTACCTGTCCACCCACGAGGACGGCAGCTATTACGACTACTGCATGGTGAGCTACCTGCTCCGCAACACGGTGTCGGAAAACGGCAGCGTGGCCCGCGGCGTGTGCGTGACCGACCCGGACGGCACCCTGCACAGCGTGACCGAGCGCACCCGCATCGAGCCCTATGCAGACGGCGTGCACTACACCGAGGACGGCGGCGCAAGCTGGACCGACCTGCCGAGTGATACCCCCGTCAGCATGAATCTGTGGGGCTTTGGCAAGAGCTTCCTGGACGAGGCAGAGAACCGCTTTGCCGCATGGCTGGACGCAAATCTGCCGACCAACCCGCTCAAGTGTGAGTATTTCCTGCCGCTGGTGGTCACCGAACTGATCGAGGAAGGCAAGGCAAAGATCCAGGTGCTGCGCAGCACCGACAAGTGGTACGGCGTGACCTACCGCGAGGATAAGCCGCTGGTGGTGGAGGCCATTGCCCGCAAGACTGCCGAGGGCCAGTACCCGGAAAACCTCTGGGCATAAATTGAACCAAAAACAGCAAAAGAGCACCGTTCGCCGGAACGGTGCTCTTTTATTTTACGCTGTTACGATTGTTTTTTAATTTGCGTCGGGGGGGGGGTAAGCGTTGCCGTATCATCTGCAAAGATCCAGATGGTCTCGTGGATGTGAGAGCCGCTGGAGGAATACGGGGTGATCTTGAGGGTGTAGGGTGCACCGTCTGTTCTGGTGTAGTGCACCTCCACGATCTCGCCGCTCAGCACCTGCTGCGCACAAAGCTGTAATCCAGCACGCGGTTGAAGGCGTCGCGGGATTCCGGCACCACATACTGGTCGCGGTAAGCGGTGATGACGGCACGGAAGGAGCCGCCGGAGGTGTCCAGGATCTTCTGGAAGAAGTCCGGAATGATGATGGGCCGCACGCTGTCCTCCTGCAGGTTCACCACATACACGCTGCGGTACTTGGGGGCCAGCACCCGCAGGAAGTGCTCGGCGTCCCGCTTCTGGGTCAGGGTGCGCTCCAGCTTTTCGTTCAGGCCCTTGAGCTGACGCTCCTGCCCGTTGCGGCTGTAGTAAGCCAGCTTGTCCTGCTGCATGGCCTGCTCGGACTTGTTCACGGCCGCTTCCAGCTTGCGCAGATTGTTGGTGTTCTGGATGCCCACCGAGATCTCGCAGTCCTTCTCCCGCAGGAACACGCGCATCCGGTCGGAGGCGGTCCATACGTCGTAGGGCGGCAGGTTGGGGGTGAGCACGACGAATTCGTCACCGCCCACGCGGTAGATGCGGCTGCTCACAAAGAACTTGCGGGCGGCGTTGGCAATGGTGCACAGCAGGTTGTCGCCGCTGCGGTGGCCCAGGTGATCGTTCACCTCATGCAGGCCCACCACGTCGATGTAGGTGCACACCATGGAATCGTAATCCGAATATTGCAGCTCCCGCAGGTCGCTCTCATACTTGCTGCGGTTGGCAAGGCCGGTCAGGGTGTCGTGGCTGTAGGAGAAGTCCAGCTCCTCACTCAGCTGGTTGGCCTGTGCGTCCTCCCGCATCAGCACGGTGGCCCAGGGGTTCTGGGCGCAGCAGCCGCGGCAGGGCAGCACTTCCATGGTGATCCACACGAATTGGTTGGCCACCTGCTTGCGGAAGCGGTAGAACTCCGGCTGCTGGGAGTGGAACAGGGTGTCCTGCAGCAGGGGCAGGTCCACCTGCTCCTGGAACATCTCTGCATCGTCCGGGTGCACGACCTTTTCATTCACCAGACGGTCGCAGAAGGTGGTAAAGTCCTCTTCCTTGGCCAGGTCTGCGCTGGGCAGGCGGGCATCCCGCTTGATCACCCGGTAGGTGCCGGTGACCAGGTTGAGCAGCGAGACTTCCAGCAGATTGTCGGTAAAGATCTGATACGCCTGCAGGGCCAGTGCCGTCTTTTCCGAGTCCGGGTCCTCCGCAGCGGTACGGTGGTCGCGGCGCATCAGGTCGCGGCGCATATCCCAGTAATCGGCGTTGTTGGGCTGGGCCAGCAGCTTTTCAGCGTTTTCAATGGGCATGGGCTTGAAGAAGTAGTAGCCCTGCGTATACAGGCAGTCGGCAGCCTGCAGCATGGACACCTGCTCCGGGGTCTCCACACCCTCGGCAATGATGGGCAGATTGAGCCGGTGAGCCATATTGATCACCGATTCCACGATCTGCACACCCTTGCTGTGGTTCTGCTGGTTCATGTCGATGAGCTTCATGTCCAGCTTGATGGCATCCACGTTGGTGTCCTTGAGCATGTTCAGCGACGAGTAGCCGCTGCCAAAGTCGTCCATCATCACCGAGAAGCCCTTGCGGTGCAGGCCCTGGATGGCGTTTTCCACCACCGAGGAGTTCTCGGCCAGCATGGTCTCGGTGATCTCGGCCAGCAGGAGCTTGGGCTCCAGCTGGTATTTCTCCACCAGATCCGAGAAGATCTGCGGCACGTCCAGATTCACGATGTCCACCACGGACACGTTCACCGACACAGGCACCAGATTGCTGCCGCTGGCCTGCCACTTCTGCAGCGTCTGGCAGACGGCTTCCCAGATGTACTGGTCCAGCCGGGTGATCAGGCCGGTGTTCTCCAGCAGGGGCATGAACTCGGACGGCTGCACGCAGCCGCGGGTGGGGTGGTTCCAGCGCACCAGTGCTTCCATACCCACGATGGCGCGGGTCATGCTGTTGCACTTGGGCTGCAGGAAAAAGGTGAATTCGTGGTTGTCCAGCGCATGCTCCAGCTCACTCAGCAGCTGCTGCTGAGCCTTGAGACTGTCCAGCATGGCCGGGGCGAAGCGGTGGATGCCGCTGCCGGAATGGTCCGGGTTCATCACGGCGATCTGGGCATAGTTGCACAGGGCGGCGGCGTCCGCTTCCGGATGCTCGCTCACCGGGCACAGGCCCAGCGCCAGAAAGAAGGCGACATCCTGACGATTGGGGTTCACGCAGGTCTGCAGCGTGATCACGATGTCCTGCTGCTGCACGCGGTCGTCCGGCAGGCAGAGGAAAAAGTCATCGTTGCCCCAGTAGCCCACAGGGCAGCCGGAGGTCTTTTGATAGTCCAGCAGATGGCTGGCCAGGGTGTTCAGCAGGGTATTGCCCTGCGCGGTGCCGTAAAGCTCGTTGTACAGCCTGAAGTGCTCAACGTCGATGGCCGCGACGCACCACTTTTCGGTTTTGTGTGTGTTCAGAAAGTCTTGCAGATGCTGCAGGAAGTCCTCCTTGCGTGCAATGGCTGTAAGGGCACCCGGCTGTACTGTGCCGACGGTTGCATTTTGAATTGTTTTATCAGACATGGTCATCCCTCGCAGTCCGGCAAAAATTGCCAGTTTCAGACATAGTTTGTCCAGTTATGCTTTTATGTAATAGTATAGCATCAAATGTGCAATTTGGAAATAGCTTCCGGCAATCTTTACCGCACAAAAATGCACAGAATACGCCGCAAAAAACCGATAAAAAAGCGGGTCATCGCAGATAATTGCAACAAATCCGCAACAACCCACTGGGCTTATTCCTTGCTGTCCCGGTCCTGATCGGACTCCCGCCGATCCAGTTTTTTGCGCAGCGTTTCCAGCGAAGTTCTCTTCACACCGTGCTTCAGCTTGGGGTAGGCCCGCAGCATGCGGCGCTGGCCGATGACGCGGGGCTTCTTCAGCATCTGGGCACGCATCTCGTCGGAACGTACCTGCAGCTCGGCCGACAGCTCTTCCAGCTGCAGCAGCGCGGCGGCGCGTTCTGCGGCCCACTCCGAAGCGCCCTGTGCCGCCAGTTTGGCGGCGTTGGCGGCCTCGGCCGCGTTCAGGCGTGCGGTCTCCGAAGCGCGCCGTGCGGTCTCCATGGCTTCGTCGGTCCGGGCACGGATGGCGGCCATGGCCTCACGCGGCTTCAGCTTGGGGACATTGTCCCGGGCCTCGGCGGCAGCAGCTTGAGCTGCAGGCGGCTCTCGTCCATCTTCTGGTCGGCGGTCATGGCGGTGGTGCCCAGCAGCTCGGTCATGGCGTCGCTCACGGCATGGATGCTGTCGCCTAGCTTCTCCATGGTGTCCAGGGTGTCGGCCAGGGTGGAGGCCGCAATGGCGGTGGCCACCACGTCCGTGGCATACACGGCGTAGAGGATGCACATCAGGATCACGCCCACCAGGGTGGGGACTATGGCCACCAGTCCGGCTATGATGGGGTGCACGATGCGCATGACCACCAGGGTGCCCACACCCCACAGCAGGCAGAATTCCAGGCAGATGTAGCCCCCGATGTTGAAGGGGTAGTCACTGTAGTCCCACCAGCGGGTGCGGTACAGCTTGTACAGGGCCCAGCCGCCCACCAGCTCCAGGGCACTGGGCAGAATGACACCGCCCAGATAGAGCAGCAGGGTGTTGTCCACCAGCGGGGTCAGAGCATAGAGCACGATGACCATGCCGAAGCCGTAGATGGGGCACACCGGCCCGTTCAGGAAGCCGCGGTTCACCAGCTTGCCGGTGGTCACAGCGGCGTAGACCACTTCCAGGCACCAGCCCAGACAGGAATAGATCAGAAAATAGGCCAGCGTCTGGTACAGCGAAAAGCCGCAGACGGTGGTCTGGGTGAGGAAGGCTACCACAAAAACACCTCCGGTCAGTTTTGCTTTGCTACGATCTTGTATTCGTCGCCCGGCTCAAAAAAGGGGCAGGCGGCGGTGCGGCAGGAGAGATAGCGGGCCATTTCGTCCTCGTCCAGTGCGCTGCCCTGGGCACAGTAATAGCTGCCGTATTCGTCCTGCAGGTTGTTCAGGCACAGTTCACAGGGGTCAGACATCGGCTTCGCCTTCCTGTGCGGCCTTGGCAGCCGCCTCGGCTTCGGCGGCTTCCCGTGCCATGCGCTTGAGCACCTTGGGCTCGATCCAGGTCACGCTGTCGTCGCCGGGCTTTTTGCGGGCGATGAGGGCCTTGATCTTGATGCCCATCTCGGTGAACATGCCCTCGTGCTCGGTTCGGATGTTCCACTCCGGCTCGTTCTCGTGCAGGTCGTAGGTCATCCACTCGATGTCGTAGCCGGAAGCGGGGAAGTACTCCAGACTGTCGCGGAACAGGTCATCGTCATCGGTCTTGAAGTAGATCTCGCCGCCGTCCTTGAGGAACGCGCGGTAGTTGATGAGCTGACGGGGGTAGGTCAGGCGGTGCTTGTGGGAAGAGCCGTTCTTGCTCCACGGGTTGCAGAAGTTGATGTAGATGCGGCTGACCTCGTCCTCCGCGGTGATCACGCCCTTGATGCGCTCAATGTCGGTGCTCATGATCTTGACGTTGTCGATGGGGCGGTTTGCGGCCTGATAGGCGGCCTCGATCTTGCGCTTGGCCAGGATGAGCACCTTGTCGGTGATGTCGATGCCCAGATAGTTGTTCTCCGGGTGGGCGCAGGCCAGCTGGGAGAGGAAACCGCCCTTGCCGCAGCCAAGCTCCAGCACAAAGGGCTGCTCCGGGCGGGCATACTGGGCGTGCCACTTGCCGCCCCAGATCAGGGGTTCGTGGACGTGGAAATCGGCGGCCATCAGCTCGTCGTGTGCATAGGGTTTAAAGCGCATTCTCATGATCAATATTCTCCTTCAAAAAATCTTCAACCTGCTCCGGCGTGGCGGCGCAGCTGCCCTGGCAGATGCCGGGCTTGCCGCCGCCGCGGCCGTTCAGGGCGGTGTTCAGGGCCTTGGTCAGGGCACGCACATCCCCGCCGGCCTGGGCCAGGCAGTAACCGGTGCCCTTGTCGTTGGGGGTCAGGGCAGCGCACAGACCGGTGGTGGCCTCGCTCAGGCGCACGGCCAGCCGGTGCAGGCCGTCCGGGTCCAGCCCCGGCACGATGCGGATGGCATTCTGCCCCGGCTCCACGGCGGCGGCCAGTGCGTCGAACAGCTGGCTGCACAGGCCGAAGTGGTTGAACTTGAGGGCCGTGTACTCGTCGTACACCCGGTGTACGGCTACAGCGGTCTGGCCGGCTTTGGCGCTGAGCAGGGCCCCGATGTCCGCCTGCCGTGCCCGCATGGCCTGGGCAGCTTCCAGCGCCCGGGCACCGCACACGATGCTCAGCCGCACGCCGCCCTTGTAGTTTTCGCTGGTCAGGATCTTGATCTGACCCACCTGCCCGGTGGTGCGGGTGTGGGTGCCGCAGCAGGCGCACACATCGGCACCGGGAATGGTCACGATGCGCACCTGCCCTTCGATCTCCTTTTTGCTGCGGTAGGTCAGGGCGGCCAGCTCCTGCGGGGTGGGGTAGGTGATGACCACCGGCACATCCTGCCAGATGACCCGGTTGGCCTCCAGCTCTGCGGCCCGGAGCCCCTCCGGGGAGATGGGCACGCTGGTGTCCATGCGGACCGCCTCGGCCCCGATGTGGAAGCCCACATTCTCGGCCCCGAATATCCGGTGCAGGATGCCGGAAAGGATGTGCTCGCCGGTGTGCTGCTGCATCTTGTCAAAGCGCCAATCCCAGTCGATGGCTTCCTCTACCGTGATGCCCGGCACGGCGGTGTCGGGCAGGGAAGGAACGCTGTGCCAGAGGATGCCGTCCTGCTCGTGGACATCGGTCACGGCCAGCTCGGTGCCGTCCGGCAGGGTCAGGGTGCCACGGTCGGCAGGCTGACCGCCGCCTTCCGGGTAGAACACCGTACCTTCCAGCGCGAGGAGTCCGCCGCCGGTACGGCTGTCCGGCACGGCGGCCAGCAGGACGCTTTCGGCCCGGGTGCGGAAGGCATCCGCTTCAAAATATTTTTCAGTGCACTGCATGGTGCGTAAGACCTCCTGATGCTTTCTGCTGGCTGGTGCGCCGGAAGCTTTCTCTTCGGACACGAATCGGGCCATTCCATCGCCCGCCCTATTGCCTGCGGCAACAGGGTCCCACCCCAGCGGACGGTCCTCAGAGAAACTTCCGGCGCACCGGCCCATACCGCGTGCAAGCGGCAGACAAATACCAAGTATACCACAGTATACCACGATTTTTGCCTGTGGAAAATAGTCTGCGATTATGTTATGATAAGAATCAACAAGTTTCCGGTCAAAATGTGGAATGTGAGGAAGGTAAAACCATGCGTGAAAGTGGAATCCTGATGCCGGTGTCCAGCCTGCCCGGCCCTTATGGAATTGGCTGCTTTGGCAAGGAAGCATTCAAATTTGTGGATTTTCTGGCCGATGCCGGGCAAAAGATCTGGCAGCTGCTGCCCCTGAGCCCCACCGGCTACGGCGACAGCCCCTATCAGAGCTGCTCCGCCTTTGCGGGCAACCCCTACTTCATCGACCTTGATGCCCTGAAGGAAGAAGGCCTGCTCACGGCAGCCCAGCTCAAGGCAGAGCCCTGGGGCGATGACCCGAAGCAGGTGGACTACGGCACCCTGTACACCAGCCGCTACAAGGTGCTGCGCACCGCCTATGCGGCCTGGCGCAAGGCCTGCAAGGGCCTGCACGGCTGCAGCGATTACTTCCCGGATGACTACTATGCCTTCACCCTGAGCAACGAGGCATGGCTGGAGGATTATGCCCTGTACATGGCTCTGAAAGTGGCCAACGGCATGAAGAACTGGGTGGAGTGGGAGCGCCCCTACCGCCTGCGGGACAAGGCTGCGCTGGCCGCCTTTGCTGCCGAAAACGAGGAAGAGATCGGCTTCTGGAAGTTTGTACAGTACAAGTTCAGCACCCAGTGGCAGGCTGTGAAGCAGTATGCCAACGACAAGGGTGTGCAGATCCTGGGCGATATCCCCATCTATGTCTCTGCCGACTCGGTGGATGCCTGGGTGGGCGGCAAGCTGTTCGAGCTGGATGCCGAGGGCCGTTTTGCCCGTGTGGCAGGCTGCCCGCCGGATTATTTCTCCGCCGATGGTCAGCTGTGGGGCAACCCACTGTATAACTGGACGTATCATAAACAGACTGGATATGCGTGGTGGGTCCAGCGGGTGCGCCATGCCCTGGGCATCTACGACCTGCTGCGCATCGACCACTTCCGGGGCTTCGATACCTATTGGGCCATCCCTGCCGACAGTGCCACCGCCAAGACCGGTAAGTGGGAAAACGGCCCCGGTATGGACCTCTTTGAGGCCCTGGAGGCTGCGCTGGGCCAGCTGCCCATCATTGCCGAGGACCTGGGCGAGCTGTTCCCCAGCGTGCGGAAGCTGCTGGCTGACAGCACTTTCCCGGGCATGAAAGTGCTGCAGTTTGCCTTCAGCGGCGGGGATAACGAGTACCTGCCCCACAACCATATCAAGAACAGTGTGGTCTACCCCGGCACCCACGACAACACCACCATCACGGCCTGGTGGGAGAGCGCTGCCACCCCCAAGGAAAAGGCCACGGCGGCGGCCTATCTGCACCTGACCGGCGCACACCCTACCGCAAAGGAAGTCGCCGCCGTCAAAACGGCGGCTGCCCGCACCGCTCTGCTGCGGGCAGCCCTGGGTTCGGTGGCCGACCGTGCCATCATCCCCATGTACGACTGGCTGGGTCTGGGCGAGGAAGCACACCTGAACACCCCGGGCAAGCTGGGCGGCAACTGGGCATGGCGTGCAGAGGTCGGTTTTGAGAGCAAAACGCTGGCAAAGACCATTGCCGACGAGTGCAGTGTGTACTGCCGCGTCTAATTCCGGCGGGCACTTTGTAAATTGTTTGGCAATCTGACGAAAATGCAAAAATTCCAGTAAAAAATTGTGCGTTCTGCTGGCAATGGCCCCGCCTGAATGTTATAATGGCTATGAGTTCCCGGAGAGTGCCGGGAATCAGTCAGCTGCCGGTGCACGGCAGCACGATGCATGATGATGGGGAAAATGCAATGGAAAAACAATGGACCGAGCAGGATCTGCACAGTTTTGTGCAGACTGCACAGGTGGTGTTTGACGGCGTCAGCCTGACCGAAGAACAGCCGGAACCCGGTTGGCAGGACGAAAGCCTGCAGGTGGACTATGAGCTGCGCGGCGGACGGGTGGACTGTGTGCTGCGCCGCATCGTGGAAGCGGACGGCAAGCGCTGGAAGCTGCAGATGTCGGCACCGCTGGCAGGCAATGTCCTGCCCGAAGAGCGCATGACGCCCCGGGAACGGGAGCTGTGCCGCGACGATATGAGCCACGATTTTCTAACCGGTGTGTACAACCGCCAGTATCTGGAGCGGGTGTTCGGCGCAAAGCTGGAACAGTGGGCCCGGCAGGGCCGCAGCGCCGCTGTGGCCTTGGTGGCTCTGGACAAGGGTCCTCAGCTCTGCGATACTTATGGCCAGCCGGTGATGGACCAGCTCCATTGCTTTGTGGGCAACCAGTGGAAAAAGCACTACGACACCCCCCTGCACCAGGTGGTGTGCCGTCTGACCGGCAGCATTTTTGTGGTGGGCAGCGTGGACACCACCGGCCCGCAGCTGGCGGCCCGGATGCAGGAGCTGTACGAGCAGATGCCGCACGAGTGCATCACCACCACCGGCATGATGCACCGGGTGCAGTTCACCATGAGCGGCGCGGCCGCCGGGCTGGACGAGGTGGAGGCCAAGAACTGGCCCGCCCTCTACGAGCTGTGCGATGCCCGCCTGCGCAAGGTGCAGGCTTCCGGCGGCGACCGGATCGGCTGTGCCGAATAACGATCATGTATAGAAAAGCCCTTTTTGGCGCACACTGGCTGCCAAAGGGGGCTTTTTGTATGGAAAACCAGAAAAACGACAACCTCAATCTCCTGGAAGCCGTGGTGCAGAACACCGAAATGGGCAAGAACACGCTGGAACAGATCGTGCCTATGACCGACGACACCCAGTTCAAGGCGGAGCTGCTACGCCAGCGCAACCTCTACCACCAGCTCAATCAGGAGGCCCACACCGCCATGGAAGCCTGCGGCGGCACCGCCCAGGGCCAGAGCGCCATGGCAAAATTCAACACGAAGATGGGCATCAGCATGAAGACCCTGACCGACAAGTCCACCCGCAACCTGGCCGAGATGCTGACCCAGGGCAGCGGCATGGGAGTGGTGGACTGCGTGAAGGCACAGAAGGACTACCCCAATGCCGCACCCGGCACCAAGCGCCTTGCCCAGCGGCTGATGGAATTTGAAGAGGACAACCGCGTCCGGCTGGAACAGTTTTTGTAAGAAACGTTACCTGGCTGTGGGCCGGGAGTTTCTCCGAGGACCGTCCGCTGGGGTGGGACCCTGTTGCCCGTCAGGGCAATAGGGCGGGCGATGGAATGGCCTGCAACAGCAACGACTGCTGCCAGTGGCAGAAACAGGGAGTTGCTGTTGGGGCAGTGGCCAGCAGGGTGCAAGGCTCGTTCAAGAGCCGACGCAGCCGCTGGGTGCCACAACCCGTTTTTCGTGTCCGAGGAGAAAGCTACCGGGACGCGGCCAACATTGGGCGTGTCACGTCAGCAACACAAAACCCCGGCAGGGCCTGTTGAGCCTGCCGGGGTTTTCATCTGGAAAAGCTGAAAATCAGAGTGCTTCCACCATGGCGGCCACGATCTTCGTGGCGGTGGCAACGTACTCTGCGATGCTGAACTTCTTGACCACCAGCACCTCGTGGCCGTCCTCGTCGGCATTGTCGCTCATGGCGCGCAGGATGACGCAGGGCACGCCGTTCTTGGCGGCGATCTGGCTCACGGCTGCACCTTCCATCTCCACGCAGTCCGGGGCGCACTTGGCCTCGATGGCGGCCTTGGTGGCGCTGTCGCCCACAAACAGGTCGCCGGTGGCGATCTTGCCCACCAGTGCCTTGACACCGGCCTCGGCACAGGCCTTTTCGGCGGCGGCGATCAGCTCCGGGTCACCGGTGTATTCCTTCCGATACGGCGGGTTCTGGCAGATCATGTCCAGCTGGGCGTCGTGGTACAGCACGGTCTTGCCGATGACCACGTCGCCGATGCCGATCTTCGAGGTCATGTTGCCTGCAATGCCGGAGAAGATGATCTTCTCGGCACCGAACTTGGTGATGAGCACCTGGGTGGTGGCGGCGGCGTTGGCCTTGCCCATGCCGGCACAGCACACCACCACCTGCTTGCCTGCCAGCGTGCCCTTGTGGTACTCCACGCCGCCGTAGGGTTCCACGGTGACGTTTTCCAAGCGGGCGCACAGCTGATCGACTTCATCGGGCATTGCGCCCATAATACCAAAAATCATAGAACTCTCCTTACACGTTGAACAGGAACTCGATGACGTCGCCGTCGTTCACGACGTACTCCTTGCCTTCGGTGCGCTGCAGGCCCTTGGCCTTGACGGCGGCGTAGTCGAAGTTATTGGCTTCCAGATCCTTGTAGCCGATGACGCTGGCGCGGATGAAGCCGCGCTCAAAATCGCTGTGGATCTTGCCGGCAGCCTGCGGGGCCTTGGTGCCCTTGCGGATGGTCCAGGCGCGGCACTCCTTCTTGCCGTCGGTCAGGAAGGAGATCAGGCCCAGCAGGTCGTAGCTGGCGGTGATCAGGTTGTCCAGGCCGCTGGCCTCGATGCCCATCTCAGCCAGGAATTCCTTCTTCTCCTCGGGAGAGTAGTCGGCAATGTCCTCTTCGGTCTTGGCGCAGATGGGGATGTGGCGGGCGCCCTCTTCCTTGGCGCGGGCGGCCACCAGCGGAACATACTTATTGTTCTCGATGCCCTCCATCAGGTCATCCTCGCCCACGTTGCAGGCGTACAGCACCGGCTTTGCGCTCAGCAGGCCCATCTCGTGCAGCACAGCCTGCTGCTCGGCGTCACCCTCGTCAAAGTCGAAGCTGCGGGCGGGCTTGCCGGCGCTCAGGTGGTCGGCAAGCTGCTGCAGCCAGGCGGCCTCGGCGGCGGCACCCTTGTTGTTGCCGCTCTTGGCAGCCTTGGCCATGCGGCCGGCGCGGTTCTGCACCACTTCCAGGTCGGACAGGATCAGCTCGTAATCGATGGCGTCAATGTCCGAGATGGGGTCCACGGCCTCGGCCTTGGAGACGTCCTCCACCACATGGATGATGTTGTCGTCGTCAAAGCAGCGCACCACATGCACGATGGCGTCGCACTCGCGGATGTGGCCCAGGAACTTGTTGCCCAGGCCGGCACCCTGGCTGGCACCCTTCACCAGACCGGCGATGTCCACGAACTCCACGATGGCGGGGGTCTTTTTGTTGGTCTGCCACACCTCGGCCAGCTTGTCCAGACGCTTGTCCGGCACGGCCACGATGCCGCTGTTGGGCTCGATGGTGCAGAAAGGATAGTTGGCCGCCTCCGCGTTCTTGGTGGAGGTGATGGCGTTGAACAGGGTGGACTTGCCGACGTTCGGCAGGCCGACGATACCTAACTTCATATAAAATACGCTCCTTACACGTTTTTTGGGCATAACAATACATCTATCATTATACGCAAAGCACCGGGGGAGCGCAAGCGTTTTGGCAAGATTGGCCCTTTGGGGCAGACAAAAAGCCCGCCGGGGAGCAAGGCATCCCCCGACGGGCCGGGACAGGTGAAAATTACAGCAGCTTTGCGCGCAGGTCGGCGATCATGGCGTCGTACTCGGCGTCGGTCAGCAGCACCTTGGGCAGGCTGTCGCTGAAGGGCTGGCCCCAGCTCACGCCGCCCTTGTACTTGGGCACGATGTGCACATGCACATGGGGCATGCCGTCACCGTAGGTGGCGTAGTTGATCTTGTCCGGGTGGTACAGCTCATCCAGGACCTTCGCCACCTTGGCCACGTCGGCAAAGTAACCGGCGTTCTCCTCGGGGGTCAGCTGGAAGTACTCGGTCTTGTGGCCCTTGAAGGCCACCACGCAGCGGCCCTTGTTCTTCTGGTCGCGGAACAGGTATACGATGCTGTAGGGCAGCTCGCAGACGTCCAGCATCAGAGCCTTGCGCTTTTCGTTGTCTTTTTCACAGTAAAAACATTCAGCCATGGGGAATACCTCTCTTCTCTCAAAACATAAAGCGGTGCGGCACCGCTTGCGATGCAGGAATGAAGCCCCGGCTTGTAGTACAAACCCGGTACGGTTTCAGTATACATCCCGCCCGGTAAAATGCAAGGAACTTTTCCCGCCCGGCGACAATTTTGGCGGCCTGTACAAACCGGATGACGCTGTTTTGTGCGGTTTTTCGGCTCGAAGGGGCAAAAACGCGCCGCTGATCCCTCGTCGACAGGAGCGGACCTGACCCGGCGAAATACATCCATCGACCGACGTGTGATGTCAGACCGAAATGCGGCCGCCGGGCCGGGCACATCCGGATGGGCAGAAGAACGGAGTTTGTGAAAAAATCATACAAAACCTTCTTTATTTTGTCATAACTCTCCAGTATAATAAAAGATGGAGAGCCTTTTTGACACATGGCCTGCCGCAAGCGCGGCGGCCATTGGATAGACCAGACGGGAGGAAACCTTTATGGCAAACGAAAAGATCCTTGTGGTGGATGATGACGCCAACATCTGTGAGCTGCTGCGCCTGTACCTGACCAAGGAGGGCTATCAGGTCACCACGGCCGGCGACGGCGAGGAGGGCCTGGAAAAGTTCAACCAGATCAAGCCCGACATGGTGCTGCTGGATGTGATGATGCCCCGGATGGACGGCCTGGAAGTGTGCCGCCGCATCCGCAAGGCGGGCAATACCCCGGTGATGATGCTCACCGCCAAGGGCGAGACCTTTGACAAGGTGCTGGGCCTGGAGCTGGGCGCCGACGATTACATGGTCAAGCCCTTTGACGCCAAGGAAGTGGTGGCCCGCATCAAGGCGGTGCTGCGCCGCTGCCAGACCACCTCGGCTGCAGCCGACGAGCACCGAGGGCGTGATCGAGTTCGACAACCTGCGCCTGGACATGAACAGCTATGAGCTGCGGGTCAAGGGCAAGGTGGTGGAGGCTCCGCCCAAGGAGCTGGAGCTGCTCAACTGCCTGGCTTCCCACCCCAACCGCGTGTACACCCGCGACCAGCTGCTGGACGAGGTGTGGGGCTTTGAGTATTACGGCGACAGCCGTACCATCGACGTGCACGTCAAACGCCTGCGCGAAAAGCTGGCCGGTGCTTCCGACAAGTGGGAGCTGAAAACCGTATGGGGCGTGGGCTATAAATTCGAGGTGCGTCAGTAATGCGCAAGAGTATCTCGACGGCATTCTTCTCGCTGGTGTCCACCCTGATGGTGCTGGGCATCGTGCTGATGGGCTGTTCGGAATGGGTGCTGTTCAAGAATTATTTTGCCCGGGACCGCTATGAGACGCTGGACCAGGTGGTGGGGGTCACCCGCCGCACGGCCCAGTATCTGGCCCAGCAGGCGGCGCTGCCGGAGGGCGACGAGCTGGACGCCTGAACACCAAGCTGGAGATCATCGGCGAGAGCGCGGAGGCCTATCTGTTCTTCACCGACAACGACGGCCGGGTGCTGATCGCTTCCAGCCCGGAAATGCTCACCGCACAGGCCGTGCCGGATGAGATGATGAAGAAGGCGGCGGCCTCCGGCGCGGACTACTACCATGTGTTCGGTACGCTGGATGGGGTGCTGACCGAAAAAAGCTATATCACCGTCAGTGAGATGTGCGACGAGCGCGGCAGCCAGAGCGGCTGGATCTTTTTGTGCTCCTCCGGCAGGCAGCTCACCGAGTTCAAGCAGCAGTTCTGGTCCAACTTCCTGCTGTCGGCCTGCGTGATGCTGCTGTGCGCCAGCATCCTGACCAAGCTGTTGATGCGCAAACTCACCGACCCGCTGCAGAAGGTGACCGATGCGGCCCAGCGCTTTGGCGGCGGCGACCTGTCCGTGCGTGTGGAAGGCGTGGAAGGCGAAGGGGAAGTGGCCGACCTGGCCCGTACCTTCAACCGCATGGCCGACAACATCCAGACCAACGACAACTCCCGGGGCCAGTTCATGGGCAACATCGCCCACGAGCTGCGCACCCCCATGACCACCATCAAGGGCTTTGTGGACGGCATGCTGGACGGCACCATCCCGCCCGACATGCAGAACCATTATCTGCAGCTGGTCAGCGAGGAGACGGGCCGTCTGGCCCGTCTGATCCAGAACATGCTGGATCTGTCCAAGCTGGAAAGCGGCGAATATCAGGTCAATGCCCGGATGTTCAACATCTGGGATACCCTCACCGGCGTGGCGCTCTCGGCCGAGCAGCGCATCAACGACGGCATGATCGAGATCGAGGGCCTGACCATGGACGAAAAGGCGCTGGTGTACGCCGACCCGGACCTGATCCATCAGGTGGTGTACAACCTGCTGGACAACGCCATCAAGTTCACCCCGGCGGGCGGCACCATCCGCTTCAGCGTGGAAAAACTGGGCCCGGACACCGAGATCGCTGTCTGGAACTCCGGTCAGGGTATCAGCCCGGAGGCGCTGCCCTATGTGTTCCAGCGCTTCTACAAGGAGGACCGCTCCCGCGGCCTGCACGCCCGCGGCGCGGGCCTGGGCCTGAACATCTGCAAGGTGCTGGTCAACCTGTCCGGCGGACAGATCCGGGTGGAGAGCCAGCAGGGCGAGTGGTGCCGGTTCGTATTCACCCTGCCCTCGCAGGCCCCGAACCCCGGCGGCATGAAGCGCCTGCCCGACGAGGCCGGCGGTGCCCCTGCCGTGGAGGACCCGGCCAGCATGAAACCGGTGGAATAACCGCACAGCCAGACTGCCCGGACGTCAGGGCGGTCTGGCTGTTTTGTGTTTCTCCGATTGAGAAACCCCTCGGTTGCTGCGCGACAGCCGCAGGCTGACAGCAGCCGATGCCGGTGCCCGTAACGACCCCTCCTGTGAAAAGGCGTTTGGAGCGCTCCGCAGAGCGCGACAAACGCGAATATAAAAATAATTTTTCCGCTATTTATGGCGAAGCCATTTCAAATCGTCAATACGCCGCCCGCAGGGCCAAAAGAAAGAGGGCAGATGGACAAATCTATCCAATTACGACTTTTCGGTGAAAAACAGGCTGCCGGGTTTGATTTTTTGTGCGTTTTCATGTAAACTAAAGATATCCATGCCCCGGTATTCCGGAAACCGCAAATCCGGAAAAATACCGGGCCTGTGAGGATAAAAACTTTTGAATATAACGGAGCGTAACGATATACTATGGCGATTGTAAGTCCTTCGATCCTTTCGGCTGATTTTGGCAAGCTGGGCGCGGACTGCCGCACGGTGCTGGACGCCGGTGCACAGATGCTGCACTACGACGTGATGGACGGCCATTTTGTGCCCAACATCAGCTTTGGCGTGCCGGTGCTCAAGAGCCTGCACAAGACCCTGCCGGATGCCTTTTACGATGTGCATCTGATGATCAGCCACCCGCTGCAGTACGCAGAACCCTTCATCAAGGCCGGTGCCACCCTGTACAACTTCCATCTGGAATGCGAGGACGATATCCAGCAGACGCTGGATGCCGTGAAGGCGCTGGGCTGCAAGACGGGCCTGACCATTAAGCCCGGCACCGCCCCGGAGGCGCTGGCCCCCTATCTGGACCAGCTGGACCTGGTGCTGGTGATGAGCGTGGAGCCCGGCTTCGGCGGCCAGAAGTTCATGCCCTCGGCACTGGACAAGCTGCGCTGGCTGAAGGCGGAGCGCGAGAAGCGCGGCCTGCACTATCTGCTGGAAGTGGACGGCGGCGTGGACGACACCACCGCCCCGCTGTGCGTGGAGGCCGGTGCCGACGTTCTGGTGGCAGGCAGTGCCGTGTTCGGCAAGGACGACATGACCGCCGCCGTGCGCCGTCTGGCTGCCCTGTGAGAGGGAGCGTTGTATGGATGAAGCATTGATCCGGGAGCAGGAACAGCAGCTGCAAAAGACCGGAAAATATTACAAGCACATCTGCTGGATGGCGGTGCCGCCGCTGTGCATGGCCTGCTACCTGTACGGCCTGCGCCCGCTGCTGCTGTGCGGCATTGCCATGCTCACCGGCAACCTGTGCGACCGTCTGGTGTCGCTGCTGCGGCACCGCGTATATCAGAACAGCGACCTGTCCAACGAGAGCTTTGCCCTGGTCATCGCCCTGCTGATGCCGGTCACCGTGGACATCTATGTGCTGGTGGCGGCGGTGCTGGCCGGTGTGCTCATCGGCAAGGAGGTCTTTGGCGGCTACGGCAGCTACCCCTTCAACCCGGCCGCCGTGGGCTATGCTGTGGCGGCGGTGTCCTGGCCGGAACAGGTGTTCCGTTACCCGCAGCCCTATACGGCCATCCCGCTGTGGGATGCCTCCGGCGTGCCGGTGTCCAGTGCCATTGAGGACACCCTGAGCAGCGGCGGCATGCTGAACTACAACCCCATTGCCCTGAGCCTGGGCGAATACGCCGCCCCCATGGGCACCGGTGCCGCCCTGGTGCTGCTGGCCTGCGGGCTGTTCCTGTGGAGCCAGAAGGATGCCCATATGACGGCCTCGGTGAGCTTTTTGGCCACCTGCGCCCTCATCGCCTTCTTCTTCCCGCGGCAGGCGGGTCTGGCAGAAAGCGATGTGCTGGTCAACGCCCTGCCCCGTCTGCAGTGCGTGCGGGACGAGCTGCTCACCGGCGCGGTGCTGTTCAGCGCGGTGTTCCTCATCAATGAGCCCTACACCTGTGCCCACCACCGGATGGGACGCATCCTGTACGGTGTGCTGGTGGGCGGGGTAAGCATGGGCTTCCGTTATTACGGCGTGTACGAAACGGGCGTGTGCTTTGCCGTGCTGGCCGTCAACAGCATCTCGGCGTGGATCGACCGCACCGAGGTGCGGCTGTACCGTCTGCTGCACCACCTGCCCGCATCCGGTGCCGGAAAGGAGGCCGCAGAATGAGAAAAGCGACCGCAGAACTGATTTTGAAGGACCCCGACCGCTTTGCCCACCACGACCGCGTGTTCCTGAACAACCCCGTGGTCATGCAGGGCATGGGTCTGGCCCCGCTGGTGGTGCTGGCCACCACCGCCCATAACGGTGTGATGCTGGCGGCTGCGGTCACGCTGCTGCTGGTGCCCTCCCGCGTGCTGGCCTGCCTGCTGAGCCGTCTGTTCCCCCTGAACAGCGAGAACCCGGCCCCGGAAGAGCTGCAGAAAAAGCTGCTGCCCCGTGCGCTGGTGTACAGCCTCAGTGCCGCTGTGGTGTATCTGGTGGCCTATCCCATCCTGAATGCAATGTTCGGCACCAGCCTGCTGACCCTGGGCATCTACCTGCCCCTGCTGGTGGTGGAGCCGCTGCTGACCTACCGCTTTGGCCGCGTGCAGGAAACGCTGCATAAGGCCGTGTCCAAAGGCCTGCGCATCACGGTGGGCTATGCGCTGCTGCTGATGCTGCTGGGCTGCGTGCGCGAGTGGCTGGCACTGGGCACGGTGTTCGGCACCCCGGTGGGGCACCGGGCCGTGCTGCCCATGGCCGGGATGCCGGCGGGCGGCTTTATCGTGCTGGGCGTGCTGTGCGCCGTGTGGCGTGCACTGGCAGCCCGGCGCAAGGCCTATCTGGTACGGGAAGCGCGCAGCCTTGTGGATGTGCATGCACAGAAGGAGGCGGACGGCGAGCAATGAGAGATGTTGTGAATGCCTGGGTGGTGTTCTTTGGCTATGCGGTGCTGGCCGTGTTTGCCCAGAATGCCATCTTTACCCGCGCACTGGGCGTGTCCCGTCTGGTGCAGCTGGTGGGGGATGACCGCACCAGCAGCTGGCTGTTCGGCCTGCAGCTGTGCATCACGCAGGTGCTGGTGGCCCCGCTGACCTGGTATGCCGGCAGCTGGATCGTCTCGCTGGAAAACCGCGCCCAGCTGCGCCCGCTGGTGTATGTGGCCGCCATTGCCGTGGTCTGCACCGCCGAAGAGCTGGTGCTCGGCCTGGGCCGCCGCCTGCCCCTTGCGGGCAAGCTGCTGCGCATCGTGCCCGTTGCAGCCCTGAACAGCTGCGTGCTGGGCACCGTGCTGGTGGAGCGCACCCAGAACTTTACGCTGATGCAGAGCCTGGGCTTTGGCCTGGGCAGCGGCGTGGGCTACCTGCTGGCTGTGCTGCTGGTCACAGAGGCCCAGCACCGCCTGCGCAGCAAGGCTATCCCTTCCGCGTTCCGCGGCCTGCCCATCACGCTGGTATACATCGGCGTGCTGGCGCTGGCCATTTATGGCTTTACCGGCCATTCGGTGATCCTGTAAAGGGAGGTAAGTCAAAATGGCAAAGTATAAACGTCGGCCCAAGGTCAAGCGCTACCGCCGCAGCTTTTACAGCCGCGGCATGCGCATCCGCAAGATCGTGGGCATCGTCGTGCTGGTGGCCGTGGTGCTGGCCGCGGCATGGTTCGCCGCGCCCCATGTGCTGGACTGGGCTACCCACACCTGGTACACCGTGGTCAAGGACCGGGATCTGGAAGCCGAGAGCGCATCCCGCGCGGCAGCATCCTCCCAGGCAGCGGCTTCGGCAGCTGCGTCGGAGGCTGCTTCCTCGGCGGCATCGGAGCCGGAAGAGGACGTCTTTGACGGTAAGGCAATCGTTTCCGGCCGGTGGGCGGAGCTGGACACGGCGGCCCTCACGGACGATGACACCCTCCGCACCACGGCACAGCAGCTGAAGGCGCAGGGCGTGGAATACGCCGTGCTGACCCTGAAGGATGCGGCCGGAAACATCTACTATGCATCGCAGGCGGCGGCTGCGGCAGGCGGCATCGTGGCCGAACCGCTGGACGCCGGGCACATCGCGGCCATCCTGCGGGAAGAAAAGCTCATTTCGGTGGCGCAGCTGGCGGCCTCAAGGACCCCATCTCGCCCCGCACCGACCCCTCCATGGCCATCCACTACAACGGCAGCGCCCTGTGGCTGGATGCCCAGAAGAACGGCAACCCCTGGCTGAACCCTTATTCCACGGCGGCAGTGGAGTATGTGGGCGACCTGGTGGAAGAGGTGCAGCAGCTGGGCTTTGAGCAGGTGGTGCTGACCAATGTGCAGTTCCCCAAGCTGAGCAAGAAGCAGGACTACGGGACCACCAACGGGGTCTCCCGTGCTGACCAGCTGAAGGCGGACATCGCCGCCCTGCAGGACCGTTTGTCGGGCAAGGTGACCCTGTGGTTCAGCTACACGCTGGATCAGTGCAAGAACAGCAGTGTGGCGCTGGACGTGCCGGCCCTGACCCTGGGCGTGCAGAACCTGCTGGTGACCTCGGACGCGGCCATGGATGCCGATGCCCTGCAGGCGCTGGAAACGGCGGCCGCGGATGCAGGGGTGGAGAACCTGACCGTACACGCCGCAGACCGCTTTGAGACCGACCGCGTTTCGGGCTGAGTGATGCAGTAATTGTCTTTGATGATACGGGAAAGTGAGGAATCGACCATGAACACCACAACTTGCTTTGCACCTGCGCACGTCCTTCTGCCTGCGGAGCAGATCCCGCTGGAACAGTGGGGCTGCATTGCCTGCGACCAGTTCACCAGCGACCGCGAGTACTGGCAGCGGGCCAAAGAAGCGGCTGACGGCAGCCCCAGCACCCTGAACCTGATCCTGCCGGAGGTGTATCTGGAGGACGGCGACGCGGACGCCCGGGTGGAGCAGATCCATGCCACGATGGCGGATTATGCCCAGAACGTGCTCACCCGCGCCGTGGACGGCTTTGTGTATGTGGAGCGCACCGAGCAGAGCGGCCGGGTGCGGCAGGGCCTTGTGGGCAAGGTGGATCTGGAAGCCTACAGCTATCAGCGCGGAGCCAAGTGCACCGTGCGGCCCAGCGAGAGCACGGTGGAGAGCCGCATCCCGCCCCGCATGAAGGTGCGCACCGGTGCCGCACTGGAAACGCCCCACATCATGATGCTGGCCGACGACCCTCAGTGCACCCTCATCGAGCCCATCGCGGCCCGCAAGAACGAGCTGCGCAAAGTGTACGAGGGCGAACTGATGCTGGGCGGCGGCCATGTGGCCGGTTGGGCCGTGGAGGACCCGGCCATGATCGACCAGATCGAGACGGCACTGGCTGCGCTGGGCAGTCAGGAGGCCTTTGATGCCAAATACCCGGATGCTGCCCGCCGCGACCCGCTGACCCTGGCCGTGGGCGACGGCAACCATTCGCTGGCCACCGCCAAGGCCTGCTGGGAGGAGCTGAAAAAGACCCTGACCCCGGAGCAGGCCGAGAACCACCCGGCCCGGTGGTGCCTGGCCGAGGTGTGCAACGTCCACTCGCCCGCCATCGAGATCGAGCCCATCCATCGGGTGCTGTTCAATGTGGACTGCGCTGCCGTGCTGCTGGCGCTGATCACCTGGAGCGACGAGAACATGGCTGGCTGCTGCTTTGGCGGCGAGAAAAAGCAGCCCTTTACGCTGGCCGGCCCTCACATGGCCAACGTGCTGAGCTTTGAGGAACCCACCGCACCGCTTACTGTGGGCACCATCGACGAATTTATTGAGTATTATCTGGAGCGTCACCCGGAGGGCCGGGTGGACTATGTACACGATGAACCGGCTGTGCGCGCGCTGTGCAAGAAGGGGGCTGTGGCCTTCCTGATGCCGCCCTTTGCCAAGAGCGACCTGTTCAAGGGCGTTGTGATGGGCGGCGTGCTGCCCCGCAAGACCTTCAGCATGGGCCATGCGGAGGAAAAGCGCTATTATATCGAGTGCCGGAAAATTACGGAATAAACCCTCTCAGTCAAAACCTGACGGTTTTGCCAGCTCCCCCGAAGAGGGAGCTTTCGGGCTATGCCGGAACCCCATCTCTCTGCAAAAAAGCTCCCCCGAAGGGGGAGCTGGCGAACGTATGCGAGCCTGAGAGGGTTCCGGGGTAGAACGAACGATGGAAACGAATCATAGGAGAACCATGACATTTGAAGAACTGAATCTGTCCGCCCCGCTTCTGCGCGCTGTGCAGGAGGCAGGCTATGAGACCCCGTCGCCCATTCAGGCAGCGGCCATCCCGCCGGTGCTGTCCGGCCGGGATCTGATGGCTGCGCCCAGACCGGTACCGGCAAGACGGCTGCTTTTGCGCTGCCCATGCTGGACCGGCTCACGGCCAATGCGCCCCGCAGAAAGGGTGCCAT
>ENA-OQDM01000311-OQDM01000311.1-human-gut-metagenome-genome-assembly--contig:-NODE-311-length-31166-cov-3.037469_pt1 | contig 31166 bp, 29 predicted proteins | sample MGYA00242772_ERZ504605 | MGnify/ENA primary metagenome ERZ504605 (study PRJEB26092, sample SAMD00036348) | human gut metagenome | host: Homo sapiens | study: EMG produced TPA metagenomics assembly of... | reverse complement strand
TTCTTTTTTGCGGATGGTTGCCATCAGCTCGTTTCTCCCCTTTTGTCCAATATCCGGCCCTGTGCCCTCAGCGCACAAAGGCCAGGGCAAGCGCCAGGCCGCATACGCCGAGCGCACACAGCCAGTAAAATACCGTGACCGGGCCCGCGCCCCGGGCTTCCAGCCAGCGGTGCAGCGGAGCCGCCCGGAACAGCGGCCGCCCGGTGATGCGGTGGTACAGGATCTGCAAAAGCACCATGCCGCCCTCTGCCCAGAAGGGCAGAGCCAGCGGGATGCTCAACTCTGCATACCCGATGCACAGCGGCACGCAGCCCAGCACCCCGGCCAGATACAGGCAGCCGCAGCTGCCCGGGCGCAGCTTTGCGGGCGGAAAATTCCACAGCAGAAAGGCCAGCAGTGCCCCGGCCAGTGCTGCCGGCAGCACCGCCAGCGGGAACCAGCCCAGCCGTGTTTCCAGCATCATGAGGCCCAGCATGGCCGCAAAGGCCGTGCCGCACACGGTGCCGTCGGCTCCGTCGGCAGTACGGGCACATTCTGCCAGCGCCACCAGCACAAGTCCCCACAGCACCGGGGCTGCGCCGCCCAGCTCCACATAGCCCGCACCGGGCAGCTGCAGGCCGGTGGGCAGGCAGCCGTTCACCGCCAGCAGCACCAGCACCGCTGCCGCAGCGGCGGCTTCCAGTGCAAGGCGGGGCAGACGCCGCAGGCCAAGCTGTGCGCGGCTGCGCAGGCGGGCGGCGTCATCCACCAGCCCGATGGCCCCGAAAGCCTGTGCACCGAACAGCGCGATCAGCAGCCGGGTCATCAGCTGGCTCTCGCTGCCCAGCAGCGTGGGCTGTGCGATGCAGGCCACCGTCCAGCCCACGCCTACGGCAGCCAGTGTGCTCACCATCAGCACAGGCCGCCCAGCGCGGGCACCCGGCTCTGCACCGGGGTCTGCGGCTCCTGCTGTTCCTGCGGCCGGAAGCGTTCCAGCTCCTGCAGCAGCGGTGCCATAAAATTGCCGAGCGCCGCCGTCAGCACAAAGCCCAGTGTTGACGCGACGATCAAGGCGAAACGAATCATTTCTCAGTCTCCAATTTTCGCCAGAATGTTATTCTCTGGCATCTTTCTGCTCTGCGTAGAAAATTTCCAGTGCCTTTTCCAGCGCCATGCCGCGGCTGGCTTTCACCAGCAGGGCGTCACCGGGCTGGATGCGGTTGAGCAGGGCATCCGCTGCCTCGCGGTAGTTGTTAGCGTGCAGGGTCTTCTGCCCCTTGGCGGCGGCCACCACGGCGGTGCGCTTGGCCTGTTCGCCATAGGTCACCAGACAGTACAGGTCGCTCTCGGCGGCCAGACGGCCCAGCTCCTCGTGGGCCTCGCGGCTCAGGTCGCCCAGCTCCAGCATATCGCCCAACAGAGCAAAGCGGCGCTTGCAGGGGAACTCCTTGAACATGGCCAGAGCGGCCTTCATGCTGTCGGGGTTGGCGTTGTAGCAGTCCTCAATGACAGTCACGCCCTTGCTGTCCACCACCTTCTGGCGGCGGCCGGTCTGCTCAAAGGCAGCCAGGCCCTGGATCACCTTGCGGGGATCGCAGCCTAGACGGGTGGCGGCGCAGTAGGCCGCCAGCGCATTGGCCACATTGTGCTTGCCCATAGCCGGGATCTTGACCACAAAAGTGCCTTCCTCCTGATCCTCCAGCACAAAGCTCATGCCGTCCTTCTCCTGTCGGATGGACAGTGCGCACACATCGGCTCTCTCATCGGCCATGCTGAACCACACCGGCCGCACATGGGCGGGCAGCTTTGCCGCCCGCAGGAACTTGTCGTCGTAGTTCAGCACCAGCGGGGCACCCTCCGGCAGGCCGTTGCAGATCTCCAGCTTGGCCTTGCAGATGTTCTCCTGACTGCCCAGATTGCCGATGTGGGACACGCCGATGCAGGTGATGATGCCCACATCCGGGCGGGCAGCGCGGGCCAGACGGTCGATCTCGCCAGCGTGGCTCATGCCCATCTCGATCACAGCGTATTCGGTGGAAGCGCCGATGCGCATCAGGGTGCGGGGCATGCCCAGCTCGTTGTTCTGGTTGCCCTCGGTCTTGATGGTCTCACCAAAGCCGCACAAGGCCGCGTAGGTCATCTGCTTGGTGGTGGTCTTGCCCACGCTGCCGGTCACACCCACCACCTTGGGGTGGTACTGGCTGCGGTAGTTGGCACCCATCACCATCATGGCGTGGTAGCTGTCCGGGCAGAGGATGGCTTTTTCGGCCGGGACGCCCTCCACCGGGTGGTTCACCACCACAAAGACTGCACCCTCTTCCAGTGCTTTGGCCGCAAAGTCGTGGCCGTCGAACCGCTCGCCGGGAAAGGCCACAAAGATGCAGCCCGGCCGCACCTCACGGCTGTCGGTGGTGACCAGCTCCACTTCCGGGTCGCTGGTGAGGAAGCCGGCAGGCATAAGCCCTGCCAGCAGCTTGCTTACATGGATCTTTTCCATAGTTCGTTCCCCTCTCGTTTTTCTGGTTCCTTTATCCACAGGTAATGGTAACGATGGTACCGCGCTGGACGCTGGCCCCCACCTCACTGCTCTGGCTCTGGACCACGCCGTTGGCGTCACCCTCCACCACGCAGTTCAGCCCGGCGGCCGCCAGCATCTGGCGGGCAAAGTCCGCGCTCTTGCCGGACACGTCCGGCACCTCGGTCAGGCTGCCGTCGTAGGTGTCAGTATACAGATACACGGTGGTGCCGTAGGGCACCTTAGCCCCGGCATGGGGGTACTGGCAGGTCACCAGCGCCGCCGTCTGGTCGGATGCCGACTCCATCAGCTGGTGCTTGAGGCCCTTGATGTTCAGCTGCACCTGCGCATTGCTCCACTCGGTGCTGATCAGGTTGGGCACCGTGACGGTGGTCTGGCTGCGGTCCTCGCCGTCGGTGGCGATGCCCAGATAGGGGGCCACCTCGCTGATGATGTTGCCGGCCACAGGAGCAGCCAGAATGGACGAATAGTCGGTGCGGGCGTTGTTGGGGTCATCCAGCATCACATAGACCAGGATCTCCGGGTCGTCGGCGGGCAGGACGGCCGCAAAGGAGGCGACCTTCTTATAGTCACCGTCGGCGCGGCGGTGCATGTTCAGCTGTTCCGACGTGCCGGACTTGCCGCCGATGCGGTAGCCGGAAACGTAGGCGTTCTTGCCGCCGCCGGTGCCGTTGCCCACCTCGTACTCCATCATCTGGCGGATGACATCGCTGGTGGACTCGCTGATGACCTGACGGCGGATGTTGGTGCCGATCTCCTCCACCACGTTGCCGTTGGTGTCGGTGATCTTATCCACCACATGGGGGGTGACCAGATAGCCGCCGTTGACGGCTGCCGCCACGGCAGTGCACATCTGCAGCGGCGTGATGGCCATGGCCTGGCCGAATGCCGAGGAGGCCAGCTGCACCTCACCCAGCTGATTGGCCGAATAATACTTCATCAGGCCGGTCTCGCTGGGCAGGTCCACGCCGGTGCGCTCGGTAAAGCCAAAGGCGTCAAAATAATTGTAGAACTGCTGGGAGCCCACGCGCTGGCCCAGCTGGATGTAGTAGATGTTGCAGCTCTGGCGCAGAGCGTCGGCCATGTTGATGGTGCCGTGGGCCTTGTGGCCTGCGCAGTGGTAGGTCTGTTTGGCCACGCCGTAGGCACCGGCACAGGTAAAGGTGGTGTTCATGGTCGCCACGCCGGAGTCCAGACCCATGGCCGAGGTGATGACCTTGAACACACTGCCGGGGTAGTACAGCTCGGTGATGGCCTTGTTCTTCCACAGGATATCGCGGTAGGTGCCGGTATAATCCGGGTCCGGGTCCACGATCTTGTTGCCGTTTTCATCCAGCTTGAACTTCTTCGAGTCGTTTTCGTCCCGGAGGTAGATGGTGTACAGCTCCGGCTCTGCGGCCACCTGCTCCTGCAGGTAGGCCAGGTTGGCGCTGTAATCCAGCGGCGTGTTGGGGTCAAAGTCCGGTTTGGAGGCCATGGCCAGGATCGCACCGGTCTTGACGTTCATCACGATGGCACAGCCGCGGTTCTCGACGTTGTTGGCCGCAACGGCCTCCGTCAGGTAGCGTTCCACGATCTCCTGCACGTTCACGTCCAGCGACAGCACCAGATTGGAGCCGTCCTTGGCGGCAAAGGTGGTGGCGTTCTGATCGGCAATGGCGTTGCCCACCGCGTTGCGCCGGGTGATGGTGCGGCCGTCCACACCGGCCAGCGTGGACTGGTAGGATTTTTCCAGGCCGTAAGTGCCCACGCCCTCGCCGTCGGTAAAGCCCAGCACGGCAGCCGCAAAGGCTCCGTAGGGGTAGTTGCGCTGAGAGCTCTTTTCCGTCGAGACGGACACCCGCCCGATGCGGTCTGCGCCGGAGCCCTTTTTGTGCGCCTTGTTGAAACCGGACACATAATCCTCAATGGACAGCTTGACGGCGTTGTTCACCTTGGTGGCCAGCACCACATAGGAGGAATCAATTTTGGACAGCGCATCGTACACGGTCTGGTATTGCTGGGTGTATTCCTCCGAGGAAGTGTCCACCGCGTCCAGACTCTCGCCGTCGCCGGAGAGCAGCCGCAGGGTGATGCCCTGGCTGACCTCGGCGCACATGGTCGGGTCAAATGTGCGCACCGTCGTTTTATCGTCGTTGGTGCTGGTGGTGTACAGGATGCTGCTGTAGCTGGGGTCAGCCCAGATGTTCCACACCACGCTGGTGGAAGCCAGCGTGATGCCGTTGGCGTCGTAGATCTCGCCGCGGGTGGCCTTGACCGTGGTGTCCAGCAGCTGCTGCTGGGCGGCATACTGTCGGTACTTGGCACCGTCCCGGATCTGGATGACATACAGGCTGTGGACGACCACGGCCGATGCCAGCACGACCGCCGCCAGCCCCAGAATGCTGCACACGCGCCGGGTGCGTCCGTTGAGCCGTTCCCGCGCAAAGGCCGGGCGCACCCGGTAGCCTTTGCTCTTTTTCTTATTGGAATCTTGTTGCATGCTGTTCTCCCACAGACAGGGCGGGGCACCCGTTCTGCCTGCTGTTTTCTTCAGGATATCGGCCCGCGCGGCGGCTGCCCCGGACCGGCTAAAAACCGAAAAAGCGTGCGCTGCCGCACGCTTTCCCGTTTGATGTTATTTTACGGTGCCCAGAATGGTCACAGCACCGTTGTAGATGAAGCTGGTCCACTGCCGCACAGGGGACTGCTGACGCTCCAGCGCACCGGACTCGTTCAGCCGGATGTAGGTGATCTGGCTGGGGTCGATCTTCATCAGACCCAGACGGCTGGCCGCTTCTTCCACGCTGGTGATGTTGGTCTTGCTGTTCAGGGTGCTGTTGTAGTAGGTGTACTGGCTCTGGGCGCTCACCAGCTGGGCCTTGGCGTCCTGGATCTGATCATTCAGCTCCACCAGCTGGGCCTCGCTCATCAGCAGGCTGATGGCAAACCCAGTGAGCAGGGCTGCCGCCACCAGATGCATGGCATTGCGCAGCGCTGCCTGCAGCGGCGAAAGACGGCGCTTGCCGCCCTTTTCCACGCGCAATGCGGTCTTGCGCTGTGTCTGCGGCGCTTTTCTGCGCCGCGCGGTGTTGTAATCGTATGCTGCCTGACCCATGGTTTCCTCTCCTCCTCACAGGATGCCTGCGGCATCCCTCAGCACTTTTCCAACACACGCAGATGAGCCGACCGGCTGCGCCGGTTTTCTTCCAGCTCCTGCGTGTTGGCTTCAATGGGTTTGCGGGTAATGAGCTTTGCCTTGGCCTTGCCGCCGCACACACACACCGGGAACTCCGGCGGGCAGGTGCAGGCCGTAGCCCAGCGGCGGAACTTGTTTTTCACCAGCCGGTCCTCCAGCGAGTGGAAGGTGATGACACACAGCCGCCCACCGGGGGCAAGGTGCTCAAAGATGGTGTCCAGCCCCTCCTCCAGGGCGTCCAGCTCGTGGTTTACCGCGATCCGCAAGGCCTGGAAAGTGCGCCGGGAGGGGTTCTTGTTCTTGCGCCGCTCCGCCGGCGGCATGGCGCTGGCCACAATGTCGGCCAGCTGCAAAGTGGTCTCGATGGGCGCGTTCTCCCGCGCTTCCTCGATCTTGCCGGCGATCTGCCAGGCAAAGGGTTCTTCGCCGTAGTCCCGCAGGATGCGGGCCAGGTCCTCACGGCTGAGGGTATTCACCAGATCTGCCGCCGTCTCACCCTGCTGGCTCATCCGCATGTCCAGCGGTGCATCTGCCCGGTAGGAAAAGCCCCGGGCCGCATCGTCCAGCTGGTGGCTGGAAACGCCCAGATCCAGCAGTGCACCGTTGATCTTGTCGATGCCCAGCTCTTCCAGCGCCTGCCCGGCGTAGCGGAAGTTGATCTGCACCACGGTGGCCGGCAGCCCGGCCAGACGGGCCCGGGCCGTCTGCACGGCGTCGGGGTCCTGATCCAGCGAGATCAGCCGCCCGCCCTTTGCAGCGTCCAGCCGCAGGGCGATCTGGCGGGAGTGGCCCGCACCGCCCGCGGTGCCGTCCAGATAGGTGCCCGCCGGGTCGATGGCCAGCCCTTCCAGGCATTCGTTCAACAGAACCGGGATATGCTCAAATGAGGTCGGGTCAAAGGGCACGTTTTCTTCTGAAGCCATTGGCACGGCCTCCTTTCTCTCTTGCAGAATTCTTATGTCAGATGTGCAGGCTGCGCAGCCGGGCTGCACGCTGCTCATTGCTCACCGCCGCGCGGCGGGCGTTCCAGACGTCGGTGGCCCAGATCTCGGCGTGGTTGCGGTTGCCGATGATGGTCACATCCTTTTCCAGCCCGGCATAGCTGCGCAGCTCTGCCGGCAGAAGGATGCGTCCCTGCTTGTCCGGCACCACCTCGCAGGCGGTGCTGAACAGATCACCGGACACCTCCCAGCTGTCCATCAGCTCGTCGGCCTCCAGCTTTTCTGCCAGCTTTTCCACCTCAGGCAGCGGCAGCACGAACAGGCAGTTGTCCACCCATTCCAGCACCACGAAGCTCTCGCCCATGGCGTCGCGGAACTTTGCGGGGAAGTTCAGCCGCCCTTTGGCGTCGATGGTATAGTCATACCGGCCAAAGAACATGCTGCCTGCCCCCTTTCGAGGCTGTGGAGAGGGCCTTTGCCCTACTTTTACCCACTTTACCCCACTGACACACATTTATTGTAGCAAATCAAGCCCCCGATTGCAAGGTTTTTTGTCCCTGTTTTTGCGGCAAAATTTCACAAAAAAAGTCCCTGCGGGCCGTCATTTTTGCCTGCAGGGACGCATCATTTTTCAGGATGTGGAATTTGTGTGGAAATCAGCCGTTTTTCTTGGCGTTCTGGCGCAGGTTGGCGCGCACGGTCTTTACCTGTGCGGCATTCTCCACCATCGCCTCTTCCGTGGTCTTGAGCATGTTGTCGCAGTAGTCGGTCACAGTCTGACGCAGCGTGCGCGACTCGCTCTGGGCAGCGGCGGTGATCTCGGCGGCGCGCTGCTGGGCGGCTTTCACGATCTCGGCATCGCTCACCAGGATGCGGGCGCGCTCTTCGGCCTTCTTCACGATGGCCTGAGCCTGTGCATTGGCCGTATCCACGATCTGGGCACGGTCGTTCACGATCTGCTGGGCCTGCCGCAGCTCGCCGGGCAGGTTTGCGCGGATATCATCCAGATAATCCCGGACCTTTTCCACGTCCACCAGACGCTTGCCGCCGGACAGCGGCATGCTGGTGCTCTCTTCCAGCGTATCTTCAATGGTGTCCAAAAGCTCGTTCACGTTCATCGTGCTTCCCCCTCCTGCTGCATGGGCTTCGTATATTTCCACAGCAGCACCTTACCATACTTATACTGCTTCTGCAGGGTCAGGCCGCCCACCTGTGCCGGCAGCACAAGGCCCGTTTCGCTCTCGCACAGCACAGTGCCGCCGGGTGCGGTGCACTTGTCCACCGCCGGCAGGATCTTTTCCAGCGTACCGCCCCGGAACGGCGGATCCAGCAGCACCACGTCGAACTGCTCCCGGCAGGCCGACAGATACCGGGCGGCCTCTCCCACATTGACCCGGCTTCGGTCGAACACACCGCAGGTCTTGCAGTTGCGCATCACGATGTTCACCGCCTCGCGGTTCTCATCCAGGAACACGCACCGGGCCGCGCCGCGGCTCAGCGCCTCGATGCCCAGCTGTCCGCTGCCGGCATACAGGTCCAGCACCCGCGCGCCCGGCAGGTCGAACTGTACAATGCTGAACATGGCCTCCTTCACCTGCGAAAGGGTGGGCCGGGTCACGTCCGTCCCGGGCAGGGCTTCCAGACGCCGTCCCCGGGCTTCTCCTGCGATCACGCGCATGATTTGACCTCCTTCTGGTCGGCCGGGCGCGCTCGCATAGCCTCGCCCGGCGCTGCATATCCTCTTCTGGTTCTTCTTATTATCATCAAACCGTGCATTCTTGTCAAGTACCGGGGCGCATTGCACGCCCGGAGGCTTTGTGCTACAATCAGAGTATCGCACAGGCGCCGGGCATTTTGCGGCGCATTCTGGACCAAAGGAGAGTATTTTTATGAACGTCCTGCTCATCAACGGCAGCCCCCACGAAAAGGGCTGCACCTACACCGCCCTGTCCCTGATCGCCGGGGAGCTGAACAAGGCCGGTATCGACACCGAGATCCTGCACGTCGGCGGCAAGCCGGTGGGCGGCTGCATCGGCTGTGGCGGCTGCCGCAGCGGCAATGGCTGCGTGTTCGGCGGCGTGGTCAACGAGGCCATTGAAAAGGCAAAGACCGCCGACGGCTTTGTGTTTGGCAGCCCAGTGCACTACGCCTCGGCTTCCGGCAACATGACCAGCTTCATGGACCGGCTGTCCTATGCAGGCGGCAAATATCTGGCCTACAAACCCGCCGCCATCTGCTGCTCGGCCCGCCGCGCCGGCACTACCACCACACTGGACCAGCTGGTCAAGTACCCGCAGTTCTTCCACATGCCGCTGGTCAACGGCTCCTACTGGGCCATGGTGCACGGCTCCAATGCCGAGCAGGTGCTGCAGGACGCCGAGGGCTGCGCTGTGATGCAGGAGCTGGGCCGCAACATGGCCTGGCTGCTGCACTGCATCGAGGCCGGCAAGGCTGCCGGGTTCGACCACCCGCAGAACCCGCCCCGCCCCATGACGAACTTCATCCACTGAGCAGTATGCTCCCCCCATTCCGGGGGAGCATTTGTTGTTTTGGGCAGCGCTCTTCCCCTTCTGCTGCCCAAAAGGTGTACAAAAAGGGCGGGAGATGCTTTTTTCGTTCATAACTTTGTGCTACTATAAGAAGTAAAGTAACTTTGCTATGGACGGAGACCCGACTATGGAACACTACGACTGGAACGACGGCTGGCTGTTTTGCCCCACCTTCGACCCCGCGCTGGTGCGCCCGGAATGCACCGGACTGGAGCTGGAGTCGGTGCGCATCCCGCACACGGTCAAGGCCCTGCCCTACAACTATTGCAACGAGAACGACCACCAGCGCCTGTGCGGCTACCGCCGGGAGTTCTTTGCCCCTGCCGAGTGGGCAGGCCGCACCGTCCTGCTCACCTTCGGAGCCATCGCCCACGACGCCACCGTGTTCTGCAACGGGCGGCGGCTGTTCCACCACGGCTGCGGCTACACCGCCTTTACGGTGGACCTGACCAGCGCCCTGCATCTGGGCAAGAAGAATGTCGTGGCTGTGCGCTGCGACAGCCGCGAGGACCTGAACATCCCGCCTTTCGGCGGTTCCATCGACTACCTGACCTACGGCGGCATCTACCGTGCCGTAAGTCTGGACATCAAGGAGCCCGCCTACCTGCGGGATGTGTTCGTAGAGGCCCGGGCCGAAGGCGACTTTCGCATTTACACCGCCACGGTGGGCGAGACGGTGGGCTGCACCCTGCAGGCCGAGATCCGCAGCCCCGCCGGAAGGCGGGCTGTCTACCGTGGGGAACTTGCCCTGCCCATCACCGGCACCCTGAACGGGGTGCATCCGTGGAGCATTGAGCACCCCACCCTGTACACTCTTACCGTAAAGCTCATCCGTCCCGGCACCAGCGGTCTGCCCGACCGGGTGCTGGACGAAAAGACGGTCCGGTTCGGCTTCCGCACGGTCCAGTTCGTGGCCGGAGGCCTGTACCTGAACGGCCAGCGGGTGGTGCTTCGGGGCATCAACCGGCACCAGAGCTACGCCTATCAGGGCTACGCCATGCCGGACAGCCTGCAGCGGCTGGATGCCCAGTTCATCAAAAAGGACCTGGGCTGCAATGCCGTGCGCACCAGCCACTACCCCCAGAGCCCGGCCTTCCTGGATGCCTGCGACGAGCTGGGCCTGCTGGTGTTCACCGAAATGCCCGGCTGGCAGCACATCGGCGACGAAGCCTGGAAGGCGCAGGCCCTGCAGAACTGCCGGGAGATGGTGTGCCAGTGCCGCAACCATCCCAGTGTGTTTTTGTGGGGTGCACGGGTCAACGGCAGCCCCGATGATGAAGCCTTTTACAAGCGCACCAACGAGGCCATCCATCGGCTGGACCCCACCCGCCCCACGGCGGGTGCCCATATCCGCCGCCGCGAGCAGCTGCTGGAGGATGTGTACGCCTACAACGATTATTCCTACCGGGGCCGAGGCCCCGCCTGTGAGGCCCGCGCCTCCGTCACCCCGGACATCCGCAAGGGCTACCTCATCAGCGAGTTCGGCGGGCAGAACTTCCCGGCCAAGCCCTTTGACGATGAGGCCCACCGGCTGGTGCAGGCCCTGCATTTTGCCGCCGTGCTCAACGATTCCATTGCCCAGCAGGGCGTGGCCGGCAGCTTTGGCTGGTGCCTGGCCGACTACAACACCCACCGGGAATTCGGCAGCGGCGACCGCATCTGCTACCACGGCGTGATGGATCTGTTCCGCAACCCGAAACTCTCCGCCGCCGTGTACGCCAGCCAGAAAACGCCCCGCGCTCCTTCGGACATCGTGCTGGAAGTCTCTTCCGCCATGGCACTGGGAGACCTGCCTGGCGGGGTACCGGGGGCCTGCTGGGTGTTCACCAACGCCGAGAGCGTGCGTCTGTACCGCGGCAATGACTTCGTGGCCGAATTTGCCCCCGACCGGCGCGGCCGGTTTGCGGCGCTGCCGCACCCACCCATTGAGATCAACGACTTTGTGGGCTCCCTGCTGGAAAAGTATGAGGGGATGGACCATGCTTCTGCCTTGCAGGCAGCTGCCATCCTGAACGAGCTGCGCCGGGACGCCATGGAGCCTTCGCCCCTGTCCCGGGCACGGATGCTCTCGCTGCGGCTGGGCTGGAACGATGTGCTGCGGATGTACTACAAGTACATCGGCGTGCTGGGCAGCCCCGCCGCCGAATACCGCTTTGAGGCCGTCTGGCACGGCCGGGCGGTGCGCACCGTGGTGCGGGAGCCGGTGCAGAGCGTCCGGCTGGAATGCGTGGTGCACAACCCCATCCTGACCGACGGCCCCACCTGGGACTGTGCCGCTGTCAGCCTGCGCGCCATCGACCAGAACGGCAACCTGCTGCCCTACTGCGGCGAGGCCGTGCAGCTGCGCACCGAGGGCCCCGTGAAGATCCTGGGGCCTGCCGTCGTACCGCTGCGGGGCGGCATGGGCGGCACCTATCTGGCCACCACCGGCGAGGCCGGGCGGGCCGTGCTGCACTGCCGCATGGAGGGCGCGCTGGACACCGAAGCCTATCTGACCATCCGCTGCCGGGCGTAAAATCCGGTCCCTTTCATGATAGATTTGCAGTCTGTTCAAAGTTTTATCATGGATGACTGGTATGCTAAAAGCAAGGAACATCACAGCAGCGCTCAGCCGCTGTTTTGACAACGAAAAGGACATGATCGTATGAGAGAAAAATTCCGTCAGTTCATGGTCGGCCGCTACGGCACCGATGGGTTGAATCAGGCTCTGAGCATCACCTCCATCGTGATGCTGCTCATCTCCCTGCTCACCCGCATCAGCCTGTTCACCTGGCTGGGTCTGGTGCTGCTGATCCTCTGCTATTACCGATCCCTGAGCCGCAATATCTCCAAGCGCACGGAGGAGAACTACCGCTACTACACCCTGAAAGACCGGGTGGAGGGCAAGTTCCGCGGTCTGAAAGATCAGTGGGCCAACCGCAAGCTCTACCACTACTACCGCTGCCCCAAGTGCCGCCAGAAACTTCGGGTGCCCCGGGGCCGGGGCCGCATCCAGATCTCCTGCCCCCGCTGCGGCACCCAGTTCATCAAAAAGAGTTGAGCCATGTTTGGATATGTGATCCCGAACCACACCGCCCTCTCCCCGGAGGCGCAGGCGCGCTACCGCACCGCCTACTGCGGGCTGTGCCGCCGCATCGACGCGCTGCACGGGCTGCGGGGGCGGTTTACGTTGAGCTACGATCTCACCTTTCTGGACCTGCTGCTGTGCAGCCTGTATGAGGGCGAGAGCGAACTTTCCACCGGATGCAGCCGCTGCCCGGTGCACCCGCTGCACGGCGTGAACTGGCGGTCCAGCGGCCCCACCGACTACTGTGCCGACCTGAGCGTGGCGCTGCATTACTACAATGCCGAGGACAAATGGAAGGATGACCACAACCTGCTGGGCCTCGGCTATGAAAAACTGCTGTCCGGCTGCCGCATCGACGCCGAAGCCCGCTGGCCCCGGCAGTGTGCCGCCATCCGCAGCTGTCTGGCCCGGCTTGCAGAATACGAAGCCGCCGGCAGCGAGGACCTGGACGCCGTGTCCGGCTGCTTTGGCGAGCTGATGGCCGAATTGTTCGACTACAAGCAGGACCACTGGTCGCCGGAGCTGCGCAGTCTGGGCTTCCATCTGGGCAAGTTCATCTATCTGATGGACGCCTACGACGATCTGGCCCGCGACAAGCGGAAGGGCGCCTACAATCCCCTCAAAACCATGAGCGAGCAGCCCGGCTACGAGGAAGAGATGCGGGAAATTTTTGAGTTGCTGCTGGCACGCTGTGCCAAACGTTTTGAGCGCCTGCCCTGCGTGGAGGACGCCGATCTGCTGCGCAACATCCTGTATTCCGGCGTATGGCTGAAGTACAACTGCAACAATGCAAAGCGCTCCGGCCGGGATGCCGAAGCATCCACTTGATTTTTCCACGACGATACGGTAGACTATAGAGTATTGTGCGGCATTGCGGCCGCGCGAAATGAGACGTGAGGAAGTATATCCATGAGAGATCCGTATGAGGTGCTGGGCATTCAGCGCGGCGCAAGCGACGAAGAGATCAAAAAAGCATACCGTGCCAAATGCAAGCGCTGGCACCCCGATCTGAATCCCAACGACCCCACCGCCGAGGAGCACTTCAAGGAGGTGCAGGCCGCCTACGATGCCATCACCAAGGGCGAGACCGGCCCCCAGATGGGCGGCAATCCCTATGGCGGCTACCGTCAGCAGAGCTATGGCGGCTCCCAGCAGGGCTACAGCCAGCAGAACTACGGGTTTGACGGTTTCGATGGTTTTGACCCCTTCGGGTTCGGCTTTGGGTTCAACGGCTACAGCCAGCAGAGCGGTGCCAGCTACAGCGGCAGCGATTCGCCCGAGATGCAGGCAGCCCGCAACTTTGTGGTGAATGGCCGCTACGCCGAAGCACGCCGCGTGCTGGACGGCATGACCGCCCGCAATGCCCGGTGGTACTATCTTTCCTCGCTGGCCAATCAGGGCCTGGGCAACAGCATCGACGCGCTGCAGGATGCCCGCCGCGCCGTGCAGCTGGACCCCAACAACACCGAGTACCGGATGCACCTGCAGCGGCTGCAGAACCCCGGCCGCACCTACCGCACCCAGACCACCTACGCCCAGCCGGGCGGCATCATGCGTTGGTGCTGGAGCATGATCCTGCTCAACCTGCTGTGCAACTGCTGCTGCGGCGGCTGGGGCTTCGGCTGGGGCTTCGGCCCGCGCTACGGCTTCCGCGGATAACAAAAGCATATAAAGTCAAAACCACCGGCTGAGCCGGTGGCTTGAGTAAGCCCTAGAAGGGCATAACACTAGCAAAGCCCCTTAAGGGGCCACGAATGGGTCTGCCAACTGCATTCCTGTCTCGTGGCAGGCCCCTCAAGGGGCCCTTTTATTTACGCCTTAGTTTCCTTGCTACCCGTAAACGGGTCCACGAACTCCTTCAGGCTCAACTGATCGGCAATCTGGTCCTGCTGCAGTTGATTTTTAATATACTCTTCGATTTTCTTTTTGTTCTTCCCTACCGTATCCACGAAGTATCCCCTGGCCCAGAAATGCCGATTTCCATACTTGTACTTCAGATTTGCATGTCTGTCAAAAATCATGAGACTACTCTTTCCTTTGAGATATCCCATGACGTAGGAAATGCTGTACTTCGGTGAAAAACTTATCAGCATATGGATATGGTCAGGGCAGGCCTCCGCTTCAATGATTTCAATACCTTTTTGTTCGCACAACTGGCGCAGTATCTGACCTATATCCTTTTTAATCTGACCGTAAATTACCATTCTCCGATATTTCGGTGCAAACACTACATGGTATTGACATCTCCACGTGGTATGGCTTAAACTATCTATGTCTTTGTTATCTTTCATTTCAAAGATAAACCTCCCTGTTCCTAGAATGTGGTTGGCAAACCCACACTCTATTCTACGGGGAGGTTTCTCTTTGTCTAGGGCTAAAGCCGTTTTTATTCCACCAGCGGAGCTGGTGGTTGTCGCTCGCTCAAGCTACCCAAGACAAAACAGCGCCCCCTGCGCCGTCCGAGACGGTTCAGGGGGCGCTGTCATTGCGGTTCAGGGAATGCTGCGGGGATCAGTCTGCAGACAGATAGTGCATGGCCTTGCGCAGGCGTGCCTCATTTTCTGCGGTGGGCTCCATGAAGGGGCTGTGGAACAGATCCTGGAACAGGTTCTCCATCTTGGGGGAGTTCGGGTCGATGCCGATGTCCTCCAGGGTCAGGGGCATGTTCATGCTGCGCATAAAGGCACGGAAGGGTGCCACCTGCTCCGGATGGCCGTTGAAGGCCAGCTGCAGGCAGTCGCCGATGGCCACGATCTCGCCGTGCAGGTAGGGCTTTGCCTCCTGGGTGAAGTGGGTGCGCACCAGCTCATAGGTCTCGTGGCCCAGAGCGGTCTGGCCAAAGCCCTTGCTCACGCCGCTGACGATGCCGGCCACGGCAACGTTCAAGTAAGCGATATCCTCCACGGCCTTGGTCAGCTTACCCTCGGCAATGTCATGGCAGGCCTGATGGGCCTCCTTCTCGTAAACATGGTAAGCCATCTCGGCAATGGTGTAGGCGGTGAACAGACCGATGCTCACATCGTCCAGCAGGATCTCGCTGCGGCCGTTCTGGATCTCGATCATCTTGGCCATGCCGTCCATGATGCCGCTGGCTGCGTAGCGCGAGGGCTCCTTGCAGATCACGTCCATATCCATGACGATGGCGTTGACCTCGTGGTCATAGCGCAGGCTGCCCAGGGAGGCACCCTCGGCAGTGTACATGACGCTCAGCGGGGCAAATGCCGCGCAGGTGGCAATGGAGGTAGGCACCTCCACGATGGGCAGGTCGCCTGCAAAGTGTGCCGTAGCCTTGGCCTGATCCATGATGCGGCCGCCGCCCACGCCCACGATGACCTGGCAGCCGGTGGTCAGGGCCTGCAGGGCGTGCTCCTTGGCGCGCTCGTAGGTGTTCTGATCCGGGTACAGGGAGAGTTCAAACTCCACACCGGCATCCTTCAGGCTCTTTTCTGCCTTGCCTTCGGTGGCTGCCCAGGCGCGGGGGCCGGCAATGACCAGGGCCTTTTTGCCCAGACGTGCCACCTCGCCGCCCAGCAGGTTCAGGGCGCCTGCTTCCTGCAGGTAACGGCCAGCGCCGAACTTGTAAGCGTTGTCCAGTTTGATATCGGCTAAACTTCTTGCTTCTGCCATAGTTTTTACACTCCTTACTCCATGTAAGCACCCTTCATGGCGCTGACTGCGTGCTGGCTATACAGCTTCAGCAGGCCATGGGTGTATTTGCTTGTAAAACCTTTCCAGTTTGCTTTGCGTTCTGCCAGAATGGCGTCCATTTCTTCGGGGGTCTTGTGCTCGCCCTTCACACCGGTGATCTCCAGGCGGCGGGCCTCCACGTCCAGTTCAATGATATCGCCCTCTTCCACCAGTGCGATGGGGCCGCCTGCGGCGGCTTCAGGGCTGACATGGCCGATGACGGGGCCGCGGCTTGCGCCGGAGAAGCGGCCGTCGGTGATCAGGGCCACGCTGGAAGCCAGGGCCGGGTCGGAGCAGATGGCCTCGCCGGTGTAGAACATCTCCGGCATACCGCTGCCGCGGGGGCCTTCGTAGCGGATGAACACGGCATCGCCCGGGTGGATGCGGCCGTGCAGGATGGCGTCGATGGCGTCCTCCTCACAGTCGAAGGGGCGGGCGGTCAGGGTCGCCTTGAACATGGCCTTGGGGCAGGCGGTGTGCTTGATGACACAGCCTTCCGGGGCCAGGTTGCCGCGCAGAATGGCGATGGAACCGTTGGTGCCGATGGGCTCGTCGAAGCTGCGGATGATGTCGGTGCGCTTGATCTCGCGGCCGATCTTCTTGCTCTTCTCGGCCAGCAAGGCATCGCAGTGCTCGTAGAAGCCGTTCTTCTTCAGCTCCTCCAGGTTCTCGCCCAAGGTCTTGCCGGTAACGGTCTTGGCATCCAGATGCAGCATGGACTTGATCTCTTCCATGATGCGGGGCACGCCGCCTGCATAGTAGAAATACTGTGCGGGCCAGTCGCCTGCGGGACGGATGTTCAGCAGGTAGTGTGCGCCGCGGTGCATCCGGTCAAAGGTGTCGGCGTCGATCTCGAAGCCGAACTCGTGGGCAATGGCGGGGATGTGCATCAGGGCATTGGTGGAGCCGGAAATGGCCGCATGGACCATGATGGCGTTCTCAAAGCTGCGCATATCCACGATATCGCCTGCGGTGACACCGGCTTCCACCAGCTTCATCAGCTGTGCACCGGCGTCGTAGGCAGCCTGCTTCAGCTCGGGGGCAGTGGCCGGCATCAAAGCGGTGCCGGGCAGCATCAGGCCCAGAGCCTCGGCCATGACCTGCATGGTGGAGGCAGTGCCCATAAAGGAGCAGGCGCCGCAGCTGGGGCAGGCGTGCTGCTTGTAGTAGGTCAGCTGCTCGGCCGGGATCTCGCCGCGCTCGTACTGTGCGCTGAACTTGCCGATCTGCTCCAGGGTGAGCAGCTCGTTGATGGCACAGCCGGGGTCGTTCTCGGTGTACTTGGCGGGCAGGTCGTGTGCCTCCATGACACCGCCGGTGACCACGATGGCTGCCATCATGTCCTTCATGCGGCCGATGCTCATGAGCATGGCGGGCATGGCCTTGTCGCAGCTGGAAATGAACACACCGCCGTCAAAGGTGGTGGCGTTGGCCTGTGCTTCCACCAGGTTGGTGATGGCTTCGCGGTGGGCCAGCGAGTAGTTGATGCCGTCATGGCCCTGGGCCATGCCGTCGCACATGTCGGTGGCAAAATACCGGGCAGCCTTGCCGCCGTGGTCGTTCACGCCGCGGACAGCCTCTTCCACAAAGATATTCAGGTGGCCGGAGCCCGGATGGCTGTTGCCGTAGGTGCTCTCCACCATGATCTGGGGCTTGCTCAGGTCATCGACCGTCCAGCCCATGCCCATGCGCAGGGGGTCCATCTCAGGGGACAGGGAACGGACCTGCTGACTTTTCAGCATCATATTCAACTCCTTATAAAACTCTCAGATACTCTCTCACAGGGTCAGGCGGCGGTCACGCGCAGCGACCTTCCACCAGCCTGTGACCTCGCCGTTTTCCACCACCGGGACCGCCGGGTACAGGGCGCTGGTGGGGCAGACGTGAGTCGGGATGGCAAACAGCTCGGTCCCGATGGGCGGGATGTCGGCGATGTGCTCTTCCGGCACACGCACCACCCAGTGCTCCTCGTTCTGGATCACGGTGCGGGCATACTCCATGCCCACGATCTCCGCGCGCTCCGGCTGGGGATCGGTGGCCACGGCCTTGCAGCCAGATCCAGTGTGAAGGTGTCGCGGCTGGGGCGGCTCACCACGCGGGTGAGCAGGGCAGCAGCCGGGGTAAACTTCAGGTCCGGGTAGGCCTTGCGGTAGCCTGCATCCTGAATGACGCAGGTGCCGGGGCTCAAAAACTCTCCGGTCATCTCGGCGTGCACCGGGAAGGACGGGGTGCCGCCCATGATCAGGATCTCGCAGCAGATGCCGTCCGCCTTCAGGCGGGCCTTGATCTCCTCGATCTGCTTGTCCACAGGGGCGGTAGCCACCTCGCGCTCCTGCACGCTGCTCTCGTGGCGGTGGCCGTCGTAGCAGTGCATGCCGCGCATGACGATGCCGGGCAGGGTGTTCCACTCCCGGTACATCGCTTCCACTTTATCCAGCGGCACACCGGTGCGGTGCTGGCCCATGTCCACATCCATCAGCACATTGGCCTTGCAGGTCTGGCCCAGCTTGCGGATCTGCTCCGTGTCATCGCCGATGGCAAAGAACTCCACCTCCGGGAAGGCGGCCTGCAGCGCGGCAAAGCGCTTGATGTTGGGGCCCACCAGCGGGTACGCCAGAGTCAGGTGCTTCGCACCGGCCTTGGCGGCCATTTCGGCCTCGGCGATGGTGGCGCACTTGAAGCGGTCGATGCCCGCCTCGATCTGCATTTGGACCACCTCGGCCATCTTGTGGGTCTTGATGTGGGGCCACAGGCGGGCAGCGCCGCCTGCAATGTCGATCATCTTGCGGATATTCTCGCGGATGATCGCCGGGTAATAGACCAGCTGCGGGCTTACGATGTCCTGCTGACCCTCAAAGGTATAGAGGTTGTCGTTGATCTTATTCATACTCCACCAGCATCTCGATTTCGACCGCGATGTTGCCCGGGCAGGAATTGGTGCCCATGGCGGTGCGGGCGGGCAGACCCTTCTCCTCGCCGAACAGCTCGAACAGCAGGTTGGAGCCGCCGTTGATGACCTGCGGCTGCTGTGCAAAATCATCGGTGCAGTTGACAAAGCCCAGGACCTTGACGCAGCGCTTGATGCGGTTCAGGTCGCCCAGCTTGGCGTCCAGATTGGCCAGCAGGTTCAGCATGCAGTTGTAAGCAGCCTTCTGGCCCTGCTCCAGGGTCAGGTCGCCGCCGACCTTGCCCACGATGTTGTGGCCGTCGCCGATGTCAGGGCCGCAGCCGCTGCAGTACAGCAGATGATCGCCGAACTCCATGACCGGAGTGTAGACGCCGCCCTTCGGCGGGGGAGAAGGCAGGGTGATGTTCATTTCCTTGAGCTTATCGTAGACGTTTGCCATAAGAAAAAACCTCTCTTCTTTTTCTCTGACGCAGCCGAAACGGGGGCTGCTGCCGGTTGAAAGATGTTCCGCAGCCGGTGTGCGCCGACTGTGAAGCGACTTGTTTATATTCCCAACAGCGTGCTGCCCAGGCTCAGCACCAGGGGCACGCTGATCAGGATACTAAGGGTGGAATGTGCAACGGCCTGGCTGGCCAGCTCCCCTTCGGTGTCGTACTGCTTTGCCAGCACGGCCGTCAGGCTGCCTGCCGGGCAGGATGCCAGAATCAGGATCGCCATGCACAGGGTGCGGTCCAGCGGCAGGAAGTACAGCGCCGCCAGGAAGCCCAGCGGGAACACGACGCACCGCAGGGCCGTGATGAGCCATACCATGGGGTTCGTGACCAGTTTTTTCAGGTCACTGCGGGCCAGCATGCCGCCGGCGATCATGAGGCCAGCGGCGTGGTGGTGTTGCCCACCGCCTTGCAGAAGCTGTCCAGAATGGCGGGCAGCCGCAGGCCGGTCACCAGCATGACCACCATGATGGCGGTGGTGATGTTGGTGGGGGTAAGGAATGCTTTGATGCTCACCTTGGCTTCCGGGTCGAACAGGTGCTGTACATAAGTAAAGAACAGGATGTTGTAGGCCATGATGCCGGCGGCACCGTACAGGGCACCCGCCTCGCTGCCCAGCAGGGCGCTGATGAGTGGGATGCCGATGAAGGCGCTGTTGGGCATGACGGCGGCACCCACCAGCACGGCCTTCTGGCCGCGGGTCAGGTGCATGGCCCTGCTCAGCACAAGGCAGATGCCGATGGTGAGGATGTAGAAGATCTCCAGCACCACATAGCCCTTGAGCATGCCGGCCACGGCCTCGCGGCCGCCGTCGATGCTGGCACTGGCCAGCAGGGTGCAGGGCAGGGTGACCGACATGACCAGGTTGGACAGGAACTTGCTGTTCCTGTCATCCATGATGCCCAGTTTGGTCACGGCTGCACCGGTGCCGATCTCCAGAAAGATGATCAGGATCTGCTGCAGAAGGATCGCGATCGACATGGCAGCTCCTTACACCGTCAGCACCATACCGGCACCGGTCGTGGTGCGCCGGTCGTGGTCAATGGCGACCTGGCCGTTGACGATGCACCAGTCCAGACCGGTGGCCTTCTGGGCAGGATTCGTGAAGGTGGCATGATCCGTGAACTTCTTCGGATCGAATACCAGTATATCAGCATAGTTGCCTTTCTGCAAGCTCCCTCGTCCGACCAATCCCATTCTTGCGGCGGGCTGGCTGGTCATCCGGCGGATGGCCTCCTGCATCGTGTAGATGCCGCGCTCGGCCACATACTCCCGCAGCACCTTGGGGAAGGCACCGAACATGCGGGGGTGGGGCGTGTCGGTCTTGGCGTAGATGGCATCGGAGATGATATTGGACCAGGGCAGACGCGCCACCGTATCAATATCATCCTGGCTCATGGACATATTGATGATGGCAGTCTTACCGTCCTCGCTGTGCATCAGGTAGGCGGCCAGTGCAGCGGCGTCCTCAAAGCCGAATTTCTCGGCAGCCTCCGTCACCCGCATGCCCAGGAACTTCTCGTTTTCGGGGCAGACCACGCCGCTGATGATGATGCGGTCCCAGCCCAGCGTGATGCAGAAGTTGTCCCAGTCATCGTACAACACGCTGCTGGTACGGCGGAACTCCTCCACACCTTCGGGGGTGCCCAGTTTTTCCAGTGCACGGGTCATGTTGCCGGCCACGAACACCGGGGGCAGCATGGTGGTCAGGGCCGTGCTGCCGCCCTCGTAGGGGTAGAAGTCCACGGTCACGTCCATGCCCTCGGCGCGGGCGGCTTCGATGTCGGCAATGGCAGTGTGGATGTCCTTGCCCCAGTTCTTCATGCCGCAGCTCTTGAAGTGGCTGATCTCCAGGGCACAGCCCACGCGGCGGGCGATCTCGATCACCTCGCGCACGCTCTGCACCATGCTGTCGCCCTCACCGCGGATGTGGGTGGTGATCACACGGTGGTAGCGGCCCACCGGCTCCAGGATGTAGGCAAATTCATCGGTGGAGGAGTAGCACTCCGGCAGATACATGATGCCCAGCGACACACCGGGAGCACCGGCGGCCATGGCGTCCTCGATCAGAGCACGGGCGTCGTCCAGCTCCTGCTGGGTGTAGGGAGTGTCGGCAAAGCCCTTGACGCAGATCTTGACGGTGCCGGTGCCGATCATGGCGGCAACATTCAGGGGCAGCGCGGTCTTGTGCAGGGCAGCCAGATAATCACGGTAGGTGTGGGGGCCGTCCAGGCCGATGGGGCCCATGACGGCTTCTTCAAAGGAATAATACTCCTTTGCCGCCTCGTCCGATTCCGGCCGGGGGGTCATGCTGATGCCGCAGTTGCCGGCCACCGCCGTGGTGATGCCCTGGGCCAGCTCCACCTCGCCAAAGTGCGGGTCGTTGAGGGGCTTTGCGTCGTGGTGACGGTGGATATCCACAAACCCCGGGGTCACCGCCTTGCCGGTGGCGTCGATGACCTGGTCTGCCGGTTCCGTGATGCCCGGAGCGATCTGAGCAATACGGTCGTCCTGCACCAGCAGGTCTGCCTGGTAGGGCTGGCCCCCCAGGCCGTCGTATATGGTGCCGTTCTGGATCAAAATACGTTTCATGATAAGTTCCCTCTTGCTATGAATTTGCCCTGCGGCAAGGCGACCCTGCCGCAAACGATGAAAGGGGCAAGGGCGTATGCCCTCGCCCCTTTCGGAGAAACAGATTTACAGTTTGCCGGCTCAATCGGTCTTACAGATCTTCTTCTTCCTCAGCAGCAGCCTCAGCAGCAGCGACCTTTTCCACGACAGTGCCGCGGCGGTCGTCCATAACGTGCTTCAGGCGCACATCGTCGGGAGTGGTGTCAGCAGGGAACATGAGAGAGACCACAATGCCGAACACCAGAGAAATGATGGTAGCAGGCACAGCCGGACCACCCATGGTGGCATTGATCCAGTTCTTGAAGGAAGGCAGCACCAGGATCAGCACGCCCAGCAGAGTGCCGGAGCCGATGCAGGCCAGACCGCCCTGCCAGTTGACGCGCTTCCAGAAGCGGCCCAGCAGCATAGCCACAGCCACGCCGGGCAGGAAAGCGCCCACGATGGTGGAGATGTAGCCGATAACGTCGTTGACGAACAGGGTGATGAAGAAGGCAGCGCCCAGGGTGCAGATCAGAGCGATACGGCTGTACTTGGCGTAATCCTCTTCCTTGATGGTCTTGCCGGTGACGCTGGGGTACACGTCGGTCAGCAGGATGGTAACGCCGGAGATGGCGTCGGAGTCACCGGAGGACATGGTAGCGGACAGGCCGCAGATCATGAACATCATGCCGATGATCGGGGGCAGTGCGTTGGTAGCCATGTAAGCAAAGGCGTAGTCGCCGCTGGCCAGGGTGTCACCATTCATGGTGGCGATGGTGAAGCAGCTCATGCCGATGATGGCGGTAACAAAGCTCCAGCCGAACAGCAGGATGCCCTGGCCCAGGAAGGCCTTGCGAGCAGTCTTTTCGTCCTTGGAGGTGTAGATACGGGTACGATGGGTGGGGGTACCGATAACGCCCATGGCTGTGGACAACACCAGTGCTATGGCAGCCATGACACCGTAGGAGCCCAGGCCGTAGAAGGTCATTGCGCCGGGCTTGCCAGCAGCGGTGAAGGTATCCACCACGTTCTGATAGCCGCCTGCCAGGGGGATAGCACGGACAGCGATGGTCAGGAAGCCGATGAGGATGGCGATGAACTGGACAGCGTCGGTGGTAACAACGGCCATGTAGCCGCCGATGAACACGTAGATGCCGAAGCCCAGAACGGTGATGATCTTACAGGTAACGTCCGGCAGCTGGGTGACGTAAGCCAGGTACTTGGCACCGCCGTTCAGGTGGTTGCCCAGCCAGATGATCTCGATGACGAACATCATAAAGCCCATGACCTGGCGGATGATCTTTTTGCCGCCGTAGTAGTACTGAGCTTCCTCAGACATGGTCAGGAAGCCCTTGTTCTTTGCCTTGGTGAACAGCAGCATGGACAGGATACCTGCCGATGCGCCCAAGCCGTAGATGGCGCCGCCCCAGCCGTGGTTGAAGCCGTTGCCGATGGCACCCATGGAAGAACCGGTGCCGATCATGGTTGCACCCACGGTGCAGAAGATCAGGAAGAAGCCGAGGTTGCCGCCGCCGGTCAGGAAGCTGCTGCCCTCATTTTTGCCACGGCTGGTGATCCAGCCCACAAAGATCATAAAGCAGATCCATGCGATAAAGCCGCCAATAAACAATGGGATGTATTTGGGATCCAACATAGTTTCATTTCCTCCTTAGAATCATTTTCCTCAGCCCGGCGCAGGGTCCGCTCGGGCCGATATGGCTGTCAGACATTTCCCCGCTGCGGGCCGGCACCGTGGGGTCGTTGTCCGACAACAACCTTGCTGAAATAAATGTACCAATTTTTGCATCATCCGTCAATAGATTTTTAACATTTTCTTCAAAAAGAACCATTTTTGGCGTATTTTATAGTTTTCTTGTTCATAATTATGTCATTTCCACGAAAAACAAACTGCCCCTTGCAGTCTATTTTCCGGTGTCGTATACTGAAATTGGAGCAGGGATTTACAGAAAAAAATCCAAGTTCCTTTCAAAAGCAACGATGTTGCGCTTATTTTTAATCGTTTGCAATTTATTAAGTTGTCCGACAATGCCGTCGCAGGCTCCAAAATCGTCTGCATCCCGTGCAAAAGGCAACGATCGGCGGCGCTCCGGCCGCCGAAAAAGGGGCGGACGGCCTGCAGTTTTCAGCCGTCCGAACCAGAAAGCGCACAATTTTTGTTCGGATATTGGAACACGAGTTTCAATACAGCCTGATATCCGAACACGTCCGGTGTTTTCAGGATTCCTGTGCGGAACACATCGGAGCACTTTCGTCGTTTTCCCGACCTGGTCCGAATGCCTCTCAGAGGCCCTATATATAAGGAAAGGAAGTGAGACCCATGCCTTCCGGAGATGCCCACCGTTCCCTGGCACGCGCGCTGGATATTCTGGAGCTGTGCAGCCTGAACGGCAGCGGTTACACCCTGACCCAGTTGTCGCAGCAGCTGGGCATTGCCAAAGGCAGCATCTCTCCCCTGCTGCACACCCTGCGGGACCGCGGCTACCTGACCCTGGACGACCAGGATCATCACTACCGCATCGGCCGCATGGCGTTCCGCATTGGGAACACCTATCTGGACGAAGCCAGCGCCTGCGGGAGATCTACCGCCTGATGCACGACATCGTGTCGGTCTGCCACGAGACATGCCACCTCGGCAGCCTGAAAAACGGGGATGTCTATTACCTCAAAAAGGTGGAGACCCCGCTGCGCAGCCGTACCGTCACGGTAGAGGGCCGCAGCCTGCCGGCCTACGCCACCGGCGTGGGCAAGGCTCTGCTGGCCGACTACCAGCTGCCCCAGCTCAAGGCCCTGTATTACGACGGCCTGTACCCGCTGACCGAGCACACCATCACCGACTTCCGCCTCCTGGCCGACCAGCTGGCCGAGATCCGGGCCAGCGGCTTTGCCTACGAGTGTGAGGAGAGCACCGGGGCATCCGCTGCATCGGCGTGCCGCTGCGCAAAAGCGGCAAAGTAGTGGCCGCGCTGAGCGTTGCCTTCCCGCTGGAGCGCTACAGCGACGCTGCCGCCGCCAGCGCCCGGCAGGCGCTGGACGAAGCCCGGCGTCAGATCGAACGAATGCTCTGCAGCGTAGAACTGCAGTTCTGAGCCCTATAAGAAAAGGAGTGTTTTTATGCCTCAGTTGATCACCATCGGCGAGACCATGGCCGCCTTCACCCCGGACAGCGTGGGTGCCCTGCGCTATGTGCAGAACTTCGGCATCCGCACCGCCGGTGCCGAGAGCAATGTAGCCGTGGGTCTGGCAAAGCTGGGCCTGGAGGCCGCCTGGGTCAGCCGCCTGGGCACCGACGAGTTTGGCTGCTTCATCCGCAATCAGCTCCGTGCCGAGGGCGTGGACTGTTCCCGCGTCATCTACGACCCCGACCACCGCACCGGCATCATGTTCAAGGAGACCGGCGTGGGCGAGACCAAAGTGTTCTACTACCGTGAGAACAGCGCCGCCAGCCACCTGTGCCCCGAGGACGTGACCCCCGCCCTGCTGGACGGCGTGAAGGTGCTGCACATGAGCGGCATCACCCCCGTGCTGAGTGAGAGCTGCCTGGCCATGACCAAAGCCGCCTTTGCTCTGGCCAAGGAGAAAGGCGTTGCCATCAGCTTTGACCCCAACATCCGCCGCAAGCTGTGGCGTGGGCAGGACTACGCCCCCCTGATCCGGGAGCTGACCCTGCAGAGCGAGATCGTGCTGCTGGGCCTGGACGAGGCCGACGCCCTGTTCGGCCTGCGCGACCCGGATGCCATCTTCGATCTGCTGTTCCGCGACGGCTGCGCACAGTATGTGGCCATCAAGGACGGCGGCAACGGTGCCTGGGTGGCCGACAAGACCACCCGCGAAAAGCTGCCGCCCTACCCCTGTAAGCCCATTGAGCCCATCGGCGCCGGTGACGGCTTCAATGCCGGCTTCCTGGCCGGCATCCTGCAGGGCCGCGATGTGGTCACCGCAGGCCGCATGGGTGCCGTCTGCGGTGCCCTGGCCACCCAGACCCCGGGCGACGTGGAGGCTACCCCGACGCCGCCCAGATGGAGCTGCCCTCACCGGCGCTGCCATCACCTACCGCTGATCCGCTGAAACCGCCGGTTTCATTGTTTGCCGAAAGGAGTTTTTTGTATGGACACTTACGATCTGGTTTCCAAGCATCCGTTGCTGGCCATCCTGCGCAACGTTCCGCTGGAAAAGACCATTGATTACGCCGAGGCCGCCGTGCAGGGCGGTGCCCCCTTCTTTGAGGTGGCACTGAATAGCCCCCACGCCCTGGAGCAGATCACGATGCTGCGCACCCATTTCGGGGACCGCTGCACCGTGGGTGCCGGCACCGCCATCACCGTGGAGCGCTGCAAAGCCGCTCTGGACGCCGGTGCACAGTTCCTTCTGACCCCCGGCACCCCGCTGGATGTGTTCAGCTACTGCGCCGAGAACGACATCGCCCTGCTGCCCGGCGTGCTGACCCCCACCGACGTGGCCACCAGCCTGCAGTTCGGCTACAAGACCATGAAGCTGTTCCCGGCCGGCAGCATGCCCCGCCACTACGTCAAGGACCTGCAGGGCCCCTTTGACGGCACCAACTACATGGCCATCGGCGGCGTGAGCCCCGCCAACATCCGCGAGTTCTTTGACGCCGGCTGCATCAGCGTGGGCCTGGCCTCCAGCCTGATGCCCAAGGACGCCGTGGCCGCCAACGACTGGGAAGCCTGCGCCGCCTACGTCCGCGGCATGGTGGACCAGATCCAGCGCTGAACCTGAATCCATTGAAACCTTCTGCAATACAAGAGAAAGGATGATTTCCCATGAAGATCGTTGAAGTCAACACCTATACCGTCCGTCCCCGCTGGGGCTTTGTTGAGATCGTGACCGACGAGGGCCTGACCGGCTGGGGCGAACCCGTGCTGGAAGGTCACTGCGCCACCGTTCTGGCCTGTGTCCAGGAGATGAAGCCCTACCTCATCGGCAAGGACCCCATGCGCATTGAGGACTTTTCCGCTGTGCTGTACCGCGCCGGTTTCTACCGCGGCGGCGGCGTGCTGATGAGCGCCATTGCCGGCATTGATCAGGCCCTGTGGGATATCAAGGGCAAGTTCTTCAACGCCCCGGTCTACCAGCTCATGGGCGGTGCCTGCCGCGACAACATGCGCGTGTACAGCTGGATCGGCGGCGACCGCCCCAGCGACGTGGGCGCTGCTGCTCTGGAGCGCAAGAATGCCGGCTTTACCGCCATCAAGATGAACGCCACCGAAGAGCTGCAGATGATCGACACCTACGACAAGGTGGACGCCGTTCTGGAGCGCGTGGCCGCCATCCGGGAGAGCTGCGGCAAGTATTTCGGCATCGCCATCGACTTCCACGGCCGTGTCCACAAGCCCATGGCAAAGGTCCTGGCCAAGAAGCTGGAGGAGTTCGACCCCATGTTCATCGAGGAGCCCGTCCTGTGCGAGAACATGGAGGTGTTCAAGGAGATCGCAGCCGCCTGCAACATCCCCATCGCCACCGGCGAGCGTCTGTTCACCAAGTATGACTTCAAGCGCCTGCTGCAGGCCGGCGGCGTGGACATCATCCAGCCCGACCTGAGCCACGCCGGCGGCCTGACCGAGGTCAAGAAGATCGCCTCCATGGCCGAAGCCTACGACGTTGCCCTGGCTCCCCACTGCCCGCTGGGCCCCATCGCTCTGGCCAGCTGCCTGAACGTGGACGCCACCTGCTACAACGCCGTGATCCAGGAGCAGAGCATCGGCATCCACTACAACGTGGGCAAGAGCGTGCTGGACTATGTCAAGAACCAGGACGACTTCAAGTTCGTGGATGGCCGCGTGCAGCTGCCCGTCCGTCCCGGTCTGGGCGTGGACGTCAACAAGGAACTGGTGCTGGAGGAGAACAAGACCCCGCACGAGTGGAAGAACCCCGTCTGGCGTCACAAGGACGGCAGCGTTGCCGAGTGGTAATGCATCCCGCCGCCTGAGTTAACACAGAAAAACAGCCCGCATGGCAGGAGCATCGTGCTCCGTCATGCGGGCTGTTTGCGTTCGATTTACTCTTTTTCTTCCGGTTCTTCGGGCTTGGCCAGCTCCTTGAGCTGCAGCACCCATTCCGGCACTTTGGGAGCAAGGGGCGGTTCACCGCTGCGGGCGCGGTGCATCTTCCGGTACAGGTCGCGGTTGTAGGAAAGGTGCAGGGTCATGGCATCCCGTGCCCAGGTGCTGTCGCCGCACTTGATGGCCTCCAGCACCGCCTTGTGGGTGTCCAGGGTCTCCTGCAGCAGAGCGCGGTGGGTGCCCTCGGTGAACACCTCCACCGACGCCGTGATGATGGGAGCCAGCTGGGGAGCCACCAGATTGCCGCTGGCGCGGGCAATGGTCCGGTGGAACTTCATATCCTCGTCCAGATAGTCCTGCCCATGCAGGATGTGGTATTCCATGAGGTTGTACAGCGATTCCATCTCGGCGATGTCCTCCGGGGTGGCATGGCGCGCCGCCAGCGCGGCAATGGCCGGCTCGATGATGTTACGCACCTCCAGCAGGTCGAAGGCCAGACGCTCCTTGTCCTCAATGAAATCCAGCCCCAGCGGGTCATCTGCCAGGCCGGGCTGGTCGGTCACAAAAGAGCCCGCGCCGTGGCGCACGGTCAGAATGTTCTGTGACTCCAGCCGCTTGATGGCCTCGCGCACGGTACTGCGTGCCACACCCATCTCGCGGGCAAGCGCTGTTTCAGTGGGCAGCTTGTCGCCGCTCTTCAGTTTTTCTTCCAGAATGTAGTCCTTGATCCGCTGTGCAACCTGTTCGGCCAGCGGTCGGCTGGAATCGTACCCCGCAGTCTCCATAAAAACCTCTTCCTTTGGCGTTTTGCTCTGTTCTACCCTTCATTATACCGGAAATTTCTGGCAGTGTAAAGCAACGCCGTGCAGAAACCTTCGCTCCGGCAGCAAAGGTTTTTGTTTTATGCAAAAGCGGCCGGTGTTTCCCGCACCGGCCGCTTTGTGTTATACTGAACAGGTCACAGGGGCAGCTCCAGCTGACGGCAGTAGTCCACGATGTGGTGGAACATCTGCTCCACGGCGGGAGCCATGGAGGCCGGGCGCTGCACGGCCAAGCCCACCACGCGGTACTCCTCCGGCTCGATGGGATACACCTTGACGGCGGCCTTGCAGTCCCGCAGCAGCATCTGCGGCATGATAGAAATGCCAAGCCCCGCTTCCACCATGGCGATGTTGGACTGATCGTCGATGACATGGCAGCGGCGCTCGGTGCTGATCTTGTACTTCTTGAGGAACTGCCGCATCTCGCGTCGGTGGCATCGCACTGCACCACAAAGCTCTGGCCGTTCATCAGAGCAGGGGTCATCACGCCGTCCTGGGGTTCGGGCCAGTCCTGCGGCACGATGCACAGCAGAGGCTCCCGAAACAGCTCGGTGAGGTTGAATTCCTCCTTGCAGGTGGAGGAAAGGAACGCAACGTCCACCTGCCCGGTGCGCAGCCACTCCTTGACATCGTCGTAGGTGCCCTGATACACTTCAATTTCGATCTGAGGGTACTGGGCCGCGAAGCTCTTGAGCAGGCCCGGCAGCAGCGAAGCGCACACCGAGTTGAATGCACCCAGCTTCACCTTGCCTTTTTCCAGGCCGTTCAGGCGGGCAATGCTCTGCTTGAGTGCCTCGTCACTGTTGAGCACCGCACGGATGGACGGGTACAGCGAAGCACCATAACTGGTCATGGATACGCCGTTTTTGCCGCGGTTGAACAGGGCAAAGCCCAGCTCCTCCTCCATCACGGCAATGGCGTGGCTGATGGCCGAAGGGGTCAGATGCAGCTGCTGGGCCGCTTTGTTGAAGCTGCCCTGCCGTGCCACTGCATCGAAGATCTCGTAGGAAAAAAGCGTCATGCCCCAAAGCCTCCTTCCTGATTATTCTGGTTCGGAGACGCCCGATTCTCTGTGAATCTTTTTCATCTTTCGTTTGAGATAGTTCAATTATCTTCTTGATTGTACTATCCCGCGCCTTTTCTGTCAAGCGTTTTTGCCCCGATTTTTGCACGCTCTGTGCAGATTTTGCCGCGATTTCTGCAGGAAACGCCGCCTTTCCTTCGTTATAGTTCCTGTAACGATTTTTTGCAAACTGAACGAGGTGTTCTTTATGACTGCACTTTCCCCGCGCCGCACCTTCAGCGGCACCGCTCTTAAAACCATTGCCTGCATCACCATGCTGGTGGACCACATCGGCGCGTCCTGCATCGAGGCGGGCATCCTTACGCCCGGGCTGGATGCCGGCACCCTCTCCCAAGACGCCCTTTCTGCCTACCCGCTGTACCGGCTGGACATGGTGCTGCGCTTCACCGGACGGCTGGCCTTTCCGCTGTTCTGCTTTCTGCTGGTGGAGGGCTTTGTGCACACCCACAACGTCAAGGGCTACCTTGGGCGGCTGGTGCTGTTCGGCCTTTTGAGCGAGGTGCCCTTTGACCTTGCGTTCTTCCGCACCCCCTTTTTCCCGGGCGCGCAGAACGTTTACTGGACGCTGGCACTGGGCGTACTGGCCATGGCAGGACTCAAGCACTTTGAAAAGGAAAACGGCCTGCCCGGCTGGCAGGGGCTTGTGTGGGCGGGCGGGTGCGCCGCGCTGGCGCTGGCTGCCAATACCGACTACAACGCCATTGGCGTGCTGATCATCTGCGCCTTATACCTCACCCGCGCAAACCGCAAGCGGCAGTGCCTTGCGGGCGCAGCGCTGTTTTTATTCGAGCTCACCGCCCCGCTGGCCTTTGTGCTGGTCTGGTTCTATAACGGACAGCGCGGTGCGTGCAGTCCGCTGCAAAAAAGGCCTTTTACTGGTTCTACCCGGTGCATCTGGCCCTGCTGGCCTGCATCACCAACCTGCTGCTGTGACCCGGAAGGGACACCGGCCTTTCAAAAGCCGGTGCCTCTTCTTTTTTGCGCGCAAAAATGGAAAAAGCCCGGTGATCTCAATGGATCATCGAGCTTTTTCTTGGCGGAGTAGGAGGGATTTGAACCCTCGCGCCGTTGTTTAGACGACCTACGCCCTTAGCAGGGGCGCCTCTTCGGCCTCTTGAGTACTACTCCAGAGCAAAGTGCGTTACACTTATTCAATAAAAAAATGGCGGAGAGAGTGGGATTCGAACCCACGGTACGTTGCCGTACGGCAGTTTTCAAGACTGCTTCCTTAAACCAACTCGGACATCTCTCCCTTGTGGACACTCGCCCTTACG
>ENA-OQDM01000309-OQDM01000309.1-human-gut-metagenome-genome-assembly--contig:-NODE-309-length-31283-cov-2.608551_pt1 | contig 31283 bp, 32 predicted proteins | sample MGYA00242772_ERZ504605 | MGnify/ENA primary metagenome ERZ504605 (study PRJEB26092, sample SAMD00036348) | human gut metagenome | host: Homo sapiens | study: EMG produced TPA metagenomics assembly of... | reverse complement strand
TGTTCCTTTACGTATGGATCCTTATCGCCGCAGATGGTATAGTCGCATCGGCAGCCGTCCACGCAGGTGGTCGTCCGCACGAGCTTGGCATGGAGCAGTTCCATGGACGCATAGTCCACATTGCACAGGGCGGGCATAATGTCCGCAAATCCGAACCGCTTGGCAAATTCCGCCGCCGGACACGCCGTAAATTCATAATAGATGGGCTTGCTGTTTTCGTAAGGCGTAACATCCATCTCGTAATCATGCCACGTGTCACAGTGCTTTTGGGCAGTGCTGAATGCCCGATACATCAGCTTTTTCCAGAATGGCTTGTTGATGTCAACGAAGCGCAGCTTCCAGAAGGACGGCAGGATCAGATTTTCTTCTATCTCTTCCATTTCGCGGAATGTGACCACATCCCGGCACACATCGTAAAAGCACATGATGGCGATGCAGTCGTAGGTGCCGCCTACGACGTTGTGAAAATTCTTTTTACCGCCGAGGTCGGTGCGCCACTTGGAAAGAAGCTCTGCGTATCTCAGCTGCACCTGCTCCCAGACCGCCTCGCGCTCCACCTCCGGATAGTGCATAGTAATTTTCGCCAGAATTTCCTTTTTGCAGGGTTTGGAATATAGCACATGGCAACTACGGTCAATTTGTAATTTGCTGTCCCTCATCTTCCCACGCCTTTCAGAAAACCGCTCTTTGCATTTTCTTCGGTGTCGTCCGATTCGTCATAGGCATCATAGGGTGCCGATGGGTCGTGTACTCGCTTTTTGAATGGTGAACAGCTCTTGTCTTTGTGGGCAAACGCAAAGGCAAAATTGTCCGTCCAGCCCGTGTGACCGGTGATGAAATATGGATGCAGCCCACGTGCGCGCAGTTTCCGCTCCAGCTCCGCCAGTGACTGCACAGCCAGCTTATTGTCCTCCGCCAGCGAGGAAATGAAGCTGTAGCCGCCGTCCGCGCCAAACCACAGCGTGTCGCCGGTAAAAAGGTACTTATCGTCAATGAGGTAGACCATATGTCCCCATGTATGACCAGGAACCAGAAAACACTCGATCCTGACGCTGTCAATATCAAAGACCTCTCCATCGTGAAGCAGCTGCTTTTCGTTGTAGATGGTCACTTGCGGCAGCTTATAGAGATGATAAATAACCTTGCGGCGTGTTTCTCCGATCAGATACCGGTTCTCGATCTCGCCGATGTACAGATTCGCATTCCGGAACAGCCCCGGACTGTCTGCTTCCACCGCACCCACATGGTCGGTGTCCTGATGGGTGATAAGGATATGGTGTATCGACTTCGGATCAATCCCAAGCCAGCTCATTTTTTCGGCAAGGCGGTCGTAGTTATATCCCGCATCGACCATAATGGTCGTATCGCCTTTGTGGTAGAAGAAGATGTTCGCCACCCATTCGCGCACGCAGGCAACATTCTCGTCGATCCAGCCGGTGTTCAAAGGCTTGAAGATTTCCTTGCCCCGGTACATCCAGCTCATTGCTTTTCTTTGAAATTCCGTTGCCTTTTCGACATGATCGCACCTCATTTCTGTGCTGTGACACACAGCCAGCCCTTTTTATTTTTGTGACTCTGAACCCTGCCAAAGCCTGCTTGCTCCAGATACACTTTCAGATCAGCATCCGTATAGATGGTCATACCGTTAATGATTTGCGTCCATTTGTCGTCTTTTGCTGTTTCACCGTTTGCTTCGTTACAGATGAAAAAAGTCCCGCCGGGCTTCAGCACCCGATAGACCTCTCTGAAATTCTGCGCAAGTTCCGGCCAGAAATAGACCGTTTCAAATGCGGTCACTACATCAAACTGCTCCGCTTCAAACGGCAACTCTGCTACACTTGCCTGCTGCACAGTACACTGCCCTGCTGCAATGGCACCTGCATTGACCTTTCGCGCTTTTTCTACACTGACTGCTGAATAGTCGATGCCCTGCACCTTGCCCTTGGGACACAGCTTCAGCAGCGTTTTGATGTTCGCTCCACCGCCGCAGCCGCAGTCCAGCACCATGGCATCCGGGGCAGGCTGCAAAAAATGCAATCCCCACGCTGCCATTGCGCTGTGCCCAAAGTTCATCATAGCAACCATGATCTTTCCGCTAAAGCCTACGGGCTTGCGGGTGTTTTCAAAGAAGGACATATCACACCTCCGATTTCACACATTCCGTATAGGTCAGCGGAAAAGAGGCCTTTAGAACAACACTTTTTCGCACTGTCCAATCATTCTGTTGCAGAAATTTTAGGTATTCTTCACTCGTCCACTTGCTGTGGAGAGGAAAGCCTGCCAGATTCATGAAAAAGGCTTTGACCTTGCCGGGAAATGAGTTTTCTGCGTGCGTAAAGGTAGGCGCGATCAGCACACCGTCATCCTTCAGCACCCGTTTGATCTCTCGCAATGATTTTTCTGGCTGAGGCACAATGTGCAGTGCGTTTGATACGATTACCACATCGAATGATTTGCTCGCGTATGGCAGAGAAAACATATCCTGCACGGAAAAACGCAGCTTCGCAGAGTAATTCCCCCGTTTGGCCTCTGTAATCATTTCCGGAGAGGCATCCGTCGCCTCGATGTGTGCCGCTGCTTTTACGATGTGCTTGGCGATCAGTCCCGTTCCGGTAGCCACCTCCAGCACTGTTTTGTCTTTCACGACCGGACGGATCAGCTCATACATTTTCTCGTATACTGCCCTGTCTTTTCGCATAAAGCAGTCATACAGACCTGCATTTCTGTCCCAGAAATTCTTGTGTTCTCGCATTGCTGTCTCTCCTTTTGTAGTTAGTTTCATCTAACCATCACGCGCGCATTTACAAGTTAGGCTCGGCTAATTTCATGCATTTAGGAAAAGCCGCATTTCTGCGGCCTTTCGGCTTATACAAATAGCTTGCTGCAAGCATCTCACATCTGTATTTTCAGCCACTGAGGATAACGCCTCTCGATCTACTCCTTATGGAAACAGCCAAAATCTATTTTCACACCATTGCGGTGACTTTTGCTTTCTTATCCATATTATATCATGCTCACTTCTTTTTTGCAAGGACGGTCATGCCAAGATCCACGATGATTTTTCCAATCGTTTTGCTTTGCATTGGGGTTGACCTCCTATCCTTTATTGGTTCCTTATCGAATGAAATTTGTCATTTCCCACGGTTCTTCCGGGGGCAGAGGCACCAGCTTGCTGCCTACCTCTTTGCACTTGAGATAATAAGCCATATTATGACCCAGTGTTCGAAGAGTCGCAAGGCCCTCACGGTCCTGCATTACTTCCTGCGGTGTTGTTCCATGCATCATGTTCCAATAACGAGACGTAATAATAGGCATCTGCATCAGACCAAAATACTTGTTCAGCTGATCCCATGTAGCCGTCGTTCCGGCTCGTCTAGCCGACATAATCGCCGCTACAGGTTTCAAATAGAATCGTCTGCCGCCTCCGTTTAAATCGGCATAAAAAGCACGGTCCAGAAAAGAAGTGATTGCACCGGCAGCTCCTGCCCAGTGGACCGGCGTTCCAAATACAAAGCCATCATAATCCTCTGCCAATGACAAAAAATCGTTTACCGTATCCTCAAACACGCAGCGATTGCGGTCATTGCACTTGTGACAGGCGATACAGCCGGAAATCGGCTTATTGCCAATCCAGAACGTATCGGTATCAATCCCGTTCTGATTGAGTGCCTCCGACACCGCACACAGTGCTGTATAGGTGCAGCCTTCCCGGTGAGGGCTGCCATTTACAAGCAATACCTTCATGATTCATTCTCCTCCTTGGTGTGAGACAAGACCCAGTTTAAAACATCATATTCCCCAAAAACCACATTGCCGCCGCCATGATAATTGCTGGTAACGCCCCGCTGAGCGAACCATTCGTCATTTGGTGTCTGGATCTGAAGAACATTGCTGATCTGCTCCTCGCTCCATCCAGCTTCCTCATAGGCATCATGGAGACTGTTGTAAGCACTCCATGCCCGCTGGGAACCATAATACTCATCATGTTCTGCCATAAAAATATAGACAGCCGTGCCATTTTCCGCAATGGGCGCATAGTCCCCATCCCACTGAGATGCTCCGTGGAGATAGGCTGCATAGAGGTCCGGGCGCATAGATACTGCCTGGGACATGGTTTCCCCGCCAGCGGAATAGCCCGCAGCATACACCCGAGACACATCCACAGAAAAGTTAGCAAGGAAATATTCCGTCAGCTCAATGGCCTGCCGAGCCGACGTATCATGCCAATCCGTCAGCTGAGCAGACACAACGATCATATCCTCCTGAAGCTGCGTCCAGCATAGGAACCCATCCCCGTCCAGGTTCGAACCGGAAGATAATATCTGTAATGGATCGTCCCCGTTTCGCCCTCCAGAATCTGTTCTGCAATAATCCCTGTTTTCATGGACGATTTTTCCTCGCCAGAGGAGATGGCACTGGCTGCATCAGTCTCCGGTTTTATTGTTTCCGATGGCTCAGAGGATACTGTTTCTTCCAGATGCACTTCAGCTGAAGGGAAAGCCGTACATCCGGTACTGTCTAAATTTCAGCCAAATCTGCCTTTATGTACTCCGCCATCTGGTGTGCGATTTCTCTGGTATTCCCATTGGAGACAGAGTAGTAAACAACCAGTATCCTGCTCATTGGGCTTTCCCCCTTTATACGATTCGCGTTTTGCCCATATTGGTGAGCATTTCCACTGTGGAAGGATCGTAATGGTCAAAGAACAGACTCTTTCCTTCATCCAGAGTGCGGATGGCCTCCATATCTGCTTCACTCAGGGAGAAGTCAAATACATCCAGGTTCTGTTCCATCCGCTCTTTGTGAGTGGATTTTGGGATCACGACTACATCGGACTGGATCAGAAACCGCAGGGCAGTCTGTGCAGCCGTTTTTCCGTACTTTTCGCCAATTTCAACTAGTACAGGGTTGGTAAAACAGTTTTTCTTCCCTTCGGCAAAGGGGCCCCATGCCTCGTGCTGCACACCGTACTTTTTCATGTATTCGTGCGCAGTTCGCTGTTGCTGAAACACATGGGTTTCCACCTGATTGACCATGGGTGCAATTTCTGCGAACTGACACAGATCGATCAGTCGGTCCGGGTAGAAGTTGGACACGCCAATAGCCCGCAGCTTTCCCTCTTTGTATGCTTCCTCCATGGCTCGGTATGCGCCGTAATAATCTCCAAAAGGCTGATGGATCAGCATCAGGTCAAGGTAGTCGGTTTTCAGCTTGTGCAGGGATTTGTCGATGGATGCCTTTGCCTTTTCATAACTGGCGTTGGACATCCAGATCTTGCTGGTGAGGAACAATTCCTCTCTGGGTACGCCACATTTCTGGATAGCATTGCCTACCGCTTCCTCGTTTCCGTAGGACTGAGCGGTATCAATCGCGCGATACCCAACTGAGATTGCATCCAGTACACAGCGCTCGCATTCTTCGTTCGAGACTTGGAAAACGCCGTATCCCAGTTTTGGCATTTTAACGTTGTTATTCAATAATACATATTCCATCATAGATAACTTCCTTTCTGTGGTTTCACAACACCTCTCCAGGCATTGCCTGGATAATCTTTTGTTTCTGATTCTATTGTAAAGGTTTCTGTAAGATTACAGAAGTCTCGATTCGTTATAAAGTATTAACCTTTAGCTTTCCACTAATACGAAAACAAGGTACCTGTTGAAACAGATACCCTGCCTTGTAAAATCATTCTATTGATTAGACGAATATGCCCGTTTATGGCCGGGTGTAGCGCACCCATAACACATTCGGTACAACTGTCTGCACCTCTTTAAGATGAAATGCAGTCGGTTGCCAGGATGGCAGAAAATCAACTTGGGTAAAGGAACTGACACCGTTGCCGCCGTCGGCTACCGGGGCAATGACTAGACTCAACTCGTCCACCAAATTTTCAGCCAAAAACGATCCATTGACGATCCCGCCGCCCGCCAGCATCAGTTTGTTGATGCCAAACAGTCGATGCAGTTTCTCCAAAAGCAGAGTGCAGTTCAGTCGTTTCTCGCCGGCAAACAGATAGGAAACCCCTTGATTCTGTAAATAAGACAGGTATTCTGGAGCCACCTGCTCCGTCAGCGCCTCGATCACATGGGCGGCCCTTTTTTTCGATGGACAATCCGGAATAGGCCAGCTGACCCTGTGGGTCCACTGCAACAATGAAATTGCCCATGGCCTTGCCTGTCGGGTTTACCCAATCCGCTCGGGGCGGAGTGGACATCACAGTGGGTAGCTGCCCCACCTTTCCCTCGGCATATCCCCCCAGCATGGTAGTTGTGCCGTATAAGGTGGCCTGACATCCGTAAAAACTTCGCAGTTCCCCATAGGCTTTTATCGCCGGAACTGTTTCAGGCACACCGAAAAACGTACCGTCAATCTTTCCGTCCAGAGAAGTGAGCATATGGCACACAACAAAAGGGTGTTCCATCTTATTCCTTTCCATAGACATTTTTTGCCATCCGCAGAGCCGCCCACGCCTTGGGCCAGCCAGCATAGAAAGCAAGCTGGGTCAATGCCTCGCTCATCTCGGTGGCGGTTACACCGTTGGCCTTGGCCCGCTCAATATGATGAAGAAGGGATGTATCCAGAATTCCGCTGGCCATCAAGGCGGAGACGGTAATCAGGCTACGGTCACGGGGCGAGAGCTTATCCTCTCGCGACCAAACCTCTCCAAAGAGGACATCATCGTTTAATTCCGCAAATTTAGGGGCAAATTTGCTCATGGCATCTCTGCCTGCTGTTACTTTATCCATGATAATCCCATCCTTTCTATCGGATTTATTTTAATTTAGTATATTCTGCTTCATCTACCGGCTCCAGCCACTCGGCTTTGGAACCTGGAACGGAAATCGCTATATGGGCAAACCAACTGTCAGGAGCCGCCCCATGCCAGTGCTTTACCTCGGGCGGAATGTTAACCACATCTCCAGGGTTCAATTCCTGAGCGGATTTGCCCCACTCCTGATAATAACCCCGACCCGCCGTACAAAGAAGGATCTGACCGCCGTTATGGTGGATGTGCCAGTTGTTCCGGCAACTGGGCTCAAAGGTCACGTTGGAAACAGACACGCCCATATCACTCAGGGGCACAGATAACTGGCCCCGCTGAAATACTGCCGGCCACCGTGTTGGGACTGCCCTGCGGGAACAGATTGTGAAATTCCTTATTCATATCATTCGCCCCCTTATTTCAACTTGCCGCCATCGCTGAACGCATTGCCCACACGCTCACCCAGCACATGGTACCCATTGTTGGCTGGCTCAAAAGAGATGGGCTGGAATTTGCTCATATCCAGCTTCCCATCGCTGTCCAATACGCTTTCGTCAATGCTCACATTCACAATCTGACCGATGATGTTGCCGTCCTCGCTCACTTTCAGGAGTTTGCACTCCAGAGCTACCGGCAGCTCATCGATGAGGGGCGCATCCACCGATTCGCTCTTGGTGCAATGGAAGCCAGACTTCTCCATCTTTTTCGGCTCATTATTTGCGGACACCATGCCAACATAGTCCGCAGAAACCGCATGGGCAGCGTCAGCAAAACTGACGGTAAACGCTCCCTTTGCCTGGATATTCTTGGTGGTCTTATGATCAGCGCTCAGACACAGTACTACCTTGTCTGCATCGTACAGGCCGCCCCATGCGGCATTCATGGCATCAGGATTGCCGTTTTCATCATAGGTGCCGATCACAAGCACCGGCAGCGGATAAAACCAGGATTTTGTTCCAAAATTCTTACGCATTGCGAATCCCTCCTTATTTCTGCTCGTCTACAGGCGGAACCATTTCCGCATACTTCTTCAGCATTTCCGGTGTACTGGTGTAATATCGCTTCTGCTTGTCCAAAGCAGTGATTTTAGCCATTTCATCATCTGTCAACGCAAAGTCAAACAGGTTGAAATTGTCTTTGATATGGGCCGGGTTCTTGGAGCCAGGGATCACGATATTGCCGGCCTGAATGTGCCAGCGCAGGATGATCTGGGCATTGCTCTTGCCATACTTTTTGCCAAATTCCGTGAACAACGGTTCCTGGATCAGCGCCTTGTCTCCATGCCCCAGAGGATACCATGCCTGGATGACGATGCCTTCTTTATCCAGAAATGCCTTCAGTTCTTTCTCCTGCGAGTAGGGGTGCACCTCTGTTTGGAGCACGGCAGGCTTTACCTCGCAGATGTCCAGAATCTCCTGCACCTGCTCCGGGGTAAAGTTGGAAAGGCCAATGGCGCGCACCTTGCCCTCTTTGTAGGCTTTCTCCATAAGCCGGTAACCTGCGACATAGTTGCCTGCGGGCTGGTGGATCAGCAGCAGGTCAATGTAGTCGGTTCCCAGGCGCTGGAGCGTTTTTTCTACCGCATCTTCCTGCTCATAAAAACTGGGCCACAGTTTGGTTTCCAGAAAAATCTCATCTCTCGGAATCCCAGATTTCCTCATAGCCCGGCCAACGGCTTTTTCGTTCACATAGGCATTGGCCGTGTCAATCAGGCGGTATCCGCACTGAAGAGCGGAGAGGACGGATGTCTCCGCTTCATCCGGGGTAAGCAAAAAGGTGCCAATGCCTGCCATGGGCATTTTGATTCCGTTGTTCAAAGTTGCGTATTCCATAAATAAATCCTCCTAAAAAGTGATTGCTTATTTGTACCGATACAAACAGTGTTTACCAAAATTTGTGGCTGGCGGTTCAATACACCAATGCCGTAAAGGAAAAAGTGACCAACTTCCACCGTTTTTCATCCTGGGTGTACACTTCCGTCACCATAAAGTGGTGAGTGGTTTCCTTCCCGTCCAGCAGTAGGCTGTAATCGCAGTCAGTAAGCACCACTCCGGTATCTCCAAACAACTCAGCCTTCTGACTGTGGAAGGTAATATTCGTAGGTTGAAAGGCCCCACTGGTGTAAAATTCGATTTCCTTGTCCAGTTTGCAGGTGATGCCAATATGGACAAAGTTGCAGTCAGGATGAGCACAGGCTCGCATCCCCACTTCGTCGGCGTGTTCCATAGCTTCCCAAAACTGCCGAGATATATCAAGTAGCGTTTCGTTCATGAGCATACTCCTTCCGTTTATTTTAAAGGCGTTCCACCGAATACCGCAGACATATCCATATGATCCAGTGCGTCGTCCAGAGCGCGCACCTCACTGGGCGTCAAAAAAACAGATGCGGCCCCAGCATTTTCTTTCATGCGATCTTCCTTGCGAGTGCCAGGGATGGGTACAATCCACGGGTGCTTACACAACATCCAGGCCATGGAGATTTGGGCCGAGGTTGCTCCTTTTTCCGCAGCCATATCTGCGAGCAGTTTCAAAAGTGCGGCATTTTGGTCCACAGCTTTGTCAGTGAACTGGGGCATAGCAGCACGGTAGTCGGTGGCGGCATCAAAGCGCTGCCCCTTGTCATATTGCCCGGTGAGGAAACCATTGGCCATAGGGGAAAAAGCCACCAGGCCCACGTCCAATTCTTCCAAAATGGGGAATAACGGTTCATAATGCCGTGCCATCATAGAGTATCGGTTCTGTACCGCCGTCACCGGGCACACGGCATGAGCCCTCCGCAGGTAGTCTTCATTTGCCTCCGAGATGCCCCAGTGAGTAATTTTGCCTTCCTGGATCAGATCAGCCATCACCTCCGCCACAGTTTCCGGCTCTACGTTGGGGTCGATTCTGTGCTGGAAATACAGGTCAATGTGATCGGTTCCGAGCCGTTTCAAAGATCCTTCCACAGATTTGCGGATGGTCTCCGGGCGGGAATCCGCCACCAGAGGCAATGGAACCTTTCCGCTCTCCTGGTCAAACCGCAGGCCAAATTTCGTGGCGATTACCGTATGATTCTTTACATCTGCCAGTGCCTTGCCCACCAGCGTTTCATTTACATGGGGGGCGTCGGCGGTACCGTACACCTCAGCGGTATCAAAAAAAGTATAGCCCAAGTCAAAGGCGCGACGGATTAGACGGACAGCCTCTGCTTCCTCCGTAGGCGCACCGTAGGCATGAGAAAAGCCCATGCACCCCAGGCCTACAGCAGATACGTTCAAATCAGTGCCAAGTGTTCTCATCTGCATCATCTTTCTCTCCTTTGTGATTCTATTGTAATCCATTGCGAAAAAAACAGAAGTCTCCATTGGTTATGGAGTGATAAGTCAAAGGTTTTAGCTTCTTCGGATTCCGGTATATTTCCTTGAGATTTTCAGAAAAGAGCAGGCTCTCCCCGAAAGCGGAAGAACCTCCTGCTATACGGATAGTCATGAGGCAACCCGTGTTGTTAGTTATCATCTACATCTTCCGGCATAGTGAAATAGGCGATCAGAATATTGCTATCTGAGTTGGGACTGACTGTTTCCTGCTTCATGGTATTGGAAGAGGACTGTGTTGCATCCGAATCTGTTTCCGGGGGCTGGACTGTGGAAGATTCTGTACTTGAAACCTGGTCAGGCCCCGAAGTCTCGCTGCTGCAAGCGGAAAAGCTTAAAAGAAGTATTCCTGCAAGAAAAAAGGGAAAAATACGCTTCATAGGGGTCCTCCTTCCTGATTGTTATGACAGGCTCAGGCTATCCAGCCATTCCTGCATATCGCCCTCACTAACGCTGGAACGGAAACGCATTCCTTCCTGCCAGTCTCCGGTTCCGGCCAGTTCTGCCAGCAGTTGTCCGCTTTCACCCAAACCGGAGCTTGCCGAAGTGGCAAATGGAATCACTGTTTTGCCGGTAAAGTCATTCGCTTCCACAAACGTATCTACCGGCCATGCAGCAATTCCCCACCAGATGGGATAATAAAATGTAGCCAGTTCCCCTCATGCGTTGATTTTACTGGGTTTAACTGTATACAAAACTGTGTTTACTGTTACTATCTTTCATTCTTTTCCAAAATAGCTTTGAAGCATAGGCCACATTATTTTCATATATGACACAAAGCTCAGCTCTACTTGTGCTTCATTAAACCATCCAACCATAAAGCTATTTATCTCTTCAAATAATACTTTTGAAAGTTTCTGAATAATAATTGTGTTATCCACTTCTTCAGTATAATCTTTCGCATACATTTTACATATAGAACGCACTCCAAAATAATTATATAGCACACCTACCGTTGTTTTTAATGCTTCAATATCTCTTGGAAAATCTGTTCTATTCATCATATTCACTACTAATTGATGTCTTGAGTTTAGGTAATTCCTAACTGTACTATTACCTATTTCAACATCAACTGTAAATGAAAAATCTTGAGTTTGTATACTATCTGCTCCTAACATTATCATCAATTCAACTTGTGCTGCATGATATTCTGTATAACCAGACAAAGCCATATATTTCCAAGAATCTTGCTTTGCATACATTTCCGTATCTAAAATATGCGTAAATTCATGAAACACAATATACCTTGGTATTTCCGAACTTTTGCATATCCTTAATATATGTTCATCTGTTTTCGTATTATAGTAAGCTTGGGCGGCTGAAGCGAATCCTGCTGCATCGCTTTCCTCAACATTAATTTCAAAAAAATCTATCTTATACTGTGGTAATTTCTCAATTTCCATAAACTCAATATATTCTTTTTCATATTCTTTAATTAAATTTTTAATTTGTATTTCTGTCATATTGTTTTATACCTCATATCAAAGTTAGCATTTCACTTTTAGTATACCATAAAACAATCCCATTCTCATTCTATATATTTTATCCTCAACGATGAAAAGATGTGTCTGCACACATCTCTTCCATCTTATTATTTTCAATGTTATAAGTTCTTAATAAAATTCAAATCCTGTTTCCGTAATGCCTTCTGTAACTTTTCGTTCTTTCTCTTCAGTTCCTTATTTTCTCTGCTCAGAGCTGCCACCTTCTGGTTCAACAGTTCAATCTGTTTTTCCATCGCCATGTTCAGAATTTCTCTTCTTGGATCTATCATTCCGGCCTGTTGCTCTACTGCTTGGTTCAATGTATCCCGGACGGTTGGATTTTTATAAAAGAATCCTCTCGACAATCCAGTTTTCTTCATCAGCTTTGGAACGCTGATACGTTCTTTATTTGCCAGCATATCTTGTATTGCTTGCAATGCCAGTTCAATTTTCTCTTTACTTTTTCTCTGATTTTTCTCAATCATCTTGTCGTATTTGCTCATATTCTTCACCCCATCTTGCCAGACTCATATATATGATGTCACTCATCATCTGTCTTACTTCTCTGGTTTCGTCTGCCATTCTTTGATTGCTCATTTTCCGGTAATGCTGTACATTATTCAGTCTTTTATGCCCCAATAGTCTCGCTATCGTCCAGTCATCCAGATGCATTTCTGTAAGTTTGACGCCATAGTAGTGCCGGAACATGTGCGTTCCAAACCCGAATAATTCGCCATGATCATCTTTCAACTGCTTTTCCTGTATCATGGACATGACTTTTGTTTTTATAGCCATATACTGCATCGGGCGGTCAGGTTCTTTTTCATTAACAAATATGTATTCTGTATCACCGAACTTTTCCTGTGTATATTCAATAGAACTCTGTAACAGTTTTGCAAGTTCTTTACTGATCGGTTTTTTATATCTTTTAGTTTTACTTGATATATTTCAATCATATCTTGGCCATTTTCTCTCGTCAGACAATCTGGTCTCAGTGTAAGGGTATCTGATATCCTAGTTCCAAGCATCTGATGTATCAGAAGACATCTTGCAATCTGTACATCCATCTGTGTAATTTCCGCATTCAGTCGTTTCATTTCATCATCAGAATACACTCTAAATTCTGCATTTACTTCCGGTGGAATATCCGTATTAATAAATAAATGCTCCAATCTTTCATAGCTGTAAATTTTTCCGATTGTCTCTAACTGTCGTCTTAATGAAATTACATAAGAACTATTCGCACTATGGGAAGTATCTTTTGTTGACAGATGTATCAAAAATTCTTCCAACACTTCTCTGTCTATTTCACTGCAGCTTTTTATTTTGGAATACTCTTTTGGAGATATTCTGAGAATATCCTCATTATTGTCAATTCTCCCTGTACAGTTCCTATTGCTTCATACTGCAGATTCATATAAACAGCTTTCTTACATTCTTCCCTGATATCTGGCTGATATATTTTTCTGAAATCCAGTGTTTTTACATTATAAATTGGATTGGATCTGATTTTAATATCCAGATTTTTTAGTTCCCAAACATCTTTTTCTATCTCATCCCGTAAATCTTCTGGCCCTAAAAATTTCAGTACGTTTCTGAAATATAATATCGTCACTGCTTCGCCATAGCTTACTGTACCATACACACTCTTCTTTTCTTTTACAATAGTTATTCCCTGTTCTAACATCCAGCCTTTTAAAAGTGATATCCATTTTTCTGGATTTCTATCTCCAAGGCTTTTGATTCTCCGATTTATTCTGCTGTTCAAAAACTTTGCAATATGATTATAAGCTGTTCGATCCTGAATCAATGCTCTAAACGTTCCGTTTTTGCAGCGATACATAATATAACCTCGAAACTCTTCCTTTAATTCTTGCGTTGGAAGCAACGTTAAATCAAATTTTCCATTATCCTTACGTGTCCCTGTTTCTTGTAAATTGGGGAAATCGCTGAAGTATATAATATCATTTTCCATCTTTTTCCTCTTTCTTTAGCCATGATGCTAAACTACTTCCTTGCATTTCAAAGAACTCATCATTTGCTTTTGCAATCCTTTGTGGCATATAATCAATATACTGTCTTGTCATCTCTTCATAAGTATGTCCAAGATAATCCCTGATACTTTGCAGTGATACATGACTGTCATAAAACATAGTTGCTACTGTATGTCGATAATCGTGTGATTGAAATAAATATTCTCCATTTGCAATCTTATTTTCCCGGCACGCTTCTATCATCTGAGTTCGGAATGTGCCATATAGACAAGCACCACCTCTGCTGTTTTTAAAAATGAATTCTTCAGGCTGAATTTCATGTTTTTTCAAGTATACTTTCATAATCTGATAAAGTGCCTGTGGGATTGGAATCCTTTTATAATTCTTCATTTTGACCTGATACACCTGAATCCAATAATCCTCGCCCTGCTGATAATAAGCATTTCCTTTCAATGTACACACTTCACTCGCCCGTAATCCTAGACACCACAGATGTAGGAACATACATCGTAATCGCTCTGGAAAAAGATATAATTTTTCAAAATTTCCATATATACTGTTTCCTCAACGCTACGATCATGATGTACTATTACTTCTTTTTGTTGGAAATATTCAATTCGGAATGGCATTCTTGTAATATACTGTTTAACTTCCATGAATTTATAAAAATGACCGATACCGAAAATTCTTTCATTAAATCCCTTTGCCTGTATTCCCCGTTCTCGCAAGCTGTCTGCATACTTTTTTACTTCTGCGACAGTTGCATGAATCGCCAGTATCTTTTCTTGTTCCAGCAGTTTAATAAAATTTCTAATACATACAAATCTTCGTACAATCGTGCTGACTGCCTGTCCAGTAATTCCCAGTTCATATTTCATGTATGCCTGTAAAATTTCTCGATTCTGTATTTCCTTGACTTCCATAAAAGAAATGCTAATTAAGGATTTACTTTCGTCTATCCGATGTTTTCCAAGATGTAATCGTTCCAGATACCATACATTTGCTTCCCATTGGATCTGTTCCTGCTGCATAAACGCATCTCTTCTGCATTCACCTAAAATACTTCGTTGACTCGTTTCGGGAAAATTCTTTAAAATAGTTTCCACTTGTTCCATTTCCAGCAATCCAATATCCGTAATATTTAACTGAACACAAGAATCATAAAGAAGTTTTAAGGATTTTAACCTGACATTTCTATAAGCCTTAGACATTGAAGTATTGGCAATGATACGACTCAACGTATAAAAAATTTGTTTCTTTAAAACTTCTGAACAATTTTGTGTAAAATCCCACACCAATAGGTTTGTTTTATAAGAAGTTTCAAAGGTCTCAGCTATTTCCTTTTCCGGATAATACTTCAGAAAATAAATTTTATTTTGATATTTCCATTCATATATCCGCTTTCCATTTAGCGTCTGCATCTGTTGATAGATATGTTGTTGTTTTACCGTATCATATATTTTCAAATAGAAAGATACAATTTGTGATCGTATCTGTCCTCTTAAATATTGTTCATACGAATTTCGCAAAGGATAATCCATTTCTTCCAGATGCCAGATTTTTCTATCTGCCAAGAACTTTTTCAATTTGTTAATTCTTGAATCGCTTTTTATTCCAAGTGCATCAATTTCTGAATATAGTTCCTGCTTTTTCTTCTCAATATCTACTTCAGATTCTGTTATGTGTTCTGCCTGTTGCAATAAATATATAGGTATTTCTCACACCTCCCTACTCCAGCAGACGTTCCGCCCCATAAATAGCAGTGTGTTGTGCATAAAACTCATTACTTGCTTCTATCAGTTCATCATCCAGCCAGTCCAGATACTTTATAGTCGTATCCAAATGTTTATGCCCCAATGCCTGACTGATCATTTCCAGTTCCCATCCTGCCTGCTTTCGCATATTTGCAAAATAGTGACGTAACATGTGGGGTGTGATTTTAACTCCGGTTTTCTTTTCCATTCGGTCCAACATATCATATACACTGTCCACTCTTAATGGCTTTCCAATGTTCTCACCCATGATATTCACAAACAGGTAATCCTGATGTTGCAGGATTTTCCGATATTTTGCCAGATAATCCATGAGAAATTCAAACGTATCATTACTTATCTTGGCACTTCTGTATTCCGCATTTTTGGCTCTCGCTTCATTTTCATTATCTTCCCGGAAGCATACCCTTATCATGTGATTCCTATAATCAATATCTTTGACATATTTTACTCCCAGTAGTTCCCCAATTCTGTATCCGGTTTCTGCTAACATAAGTAACAGAAGCTGATCTCTTCGGTTCGTACAGGCCTGTAAAATTGTAATAATCTGATTTTCTTTTGCTGTTCTCCCACGATGTTCCTCTTCCTTCAGATAGGCTTTAAAAGAATGATTCCGCAGTACCTTTTTTACTCCCACCTGATTAACCGCTATAATCTGGTTATACGATAAGGTTTTGAGACTTCCGTACTGTTCATATTCTGCCTCTATAAATAAATAGAACCTGAACACATCTTTTAAGTATGCGTTGCAGGTTCCTTCATTCGGACACTTCTTTTCTCCAGCCGTTTGCTCTGTATGGTTTCCGGCTTTAAGCCAGTATAAAAATTCCACAAAGTGTTCTGTCTGTTTTTCATAATCTAACTGATAGACTTCTGTGAGTTCCATTTCTTTCTCTGCCATATATTTCATATAATAGCAGATTGAAAATGCTGTGCGTTTCACTGTATTTGGTGAACGTTTACATTTAATCTTATGCATTAGATATTTACTTGGCAGTTCTTCAATACTCATTGTTTCCAGATTTCTGATGAAAAAATATTTTTCTGTTCCATCTTTTATCGTTTCCACCTTGTATATCATAAGCTGCCTCCTTTCCTCTAACGCTATACACAGTATACCCACTTCATGCCGAAATAGCTATTCATCAATACCAACAATCCCACCGAAAACGCCCTTGAAATACCACCAAACTTTTCGTGCAAAATCTGCTTTTTCTGTAGCAGAACCACGAACGGTTACAGGTAGTATTCCACGCCTTTCCGGTTTCGGATAAAGTGCTGGACATCCTTGATATCTTTTGCCATCTTGCAGCTCGGAAGCGCACACATTACTTCCTCATGATACCTGCCACCTTCTCCTGCACGCTCGTCTAAAATGGACACGACACAAGTATCTGTCTCGGTGCGGAGAGCACGTCCGAATCCCTGTCTTAGTTTTTTCTGCATGTCTGGAACAATCACTGCCTGAATATAATCTTTCAGGCTGGCATATTCCTTCTTCTGTGCTTCACTGATGGGATCAGGAACAGCAAAGGGCAGTTTTACTATAATCAGCGAAGATACCATATCTCCAGGGAAGTCTACTCCTTCCCAACAGGAGCCGGCTGCAAAAAGGACAGCATTGTCCATCTGTTTAAATCTTGTGATCTCTTCCGGTGAATGTCTCCACACCTCTATCATCGGGAACGGAATTTCATCCCTTAACATCTGGTAAACGTTTCCCATCAAATGATAAGATGTAAACAGCACTAGCGTATGCCCGTAAGTCGAACAGATCAGTGAATGGATATGGCCTGCTATCATCTCTGCCTCTTCCTGACTTTCTCTTCTGCATGTCTTCAAATTCTTGGGCAGATATAACAGACAGTTCTTCTGATATTCAAACGGGGAGTCTGCCACATATTCCCGGACTCTCCGTACTCCCTGTAGTCCTGTCATTTTCCGAATATGGGAAAATCCCTGTCCGGTTTTTAAAGTTCCGCTTGTAAGAATCGCTCCCATTCCTCTGCCCCACAACATCTGATCCAGATACTGTGGAATCCGTCTGCTGGATGCACACAATATAATCCTGTGATCATGGTCCTGCTTCAGATGCAGTACATACTTCTTATCCTGATGGAAAAAGCATTCCAACACACTTCTGGTTTCTTCCAGCTTATTTCTGATCACTTCGGGATCTTCTTTTCTATTTTTTCTATGATCTTATTCATGGTCTGTATCCCTTCATATAAATACATGGCACACTCTTCTGTCATGTGAAATTCTTCTTTTAACCCGTATCTGGTTCTGTGGTTTTCTCCTATCACATCCAGCACCATCCGGATCGTCCCGGACAGTTTTCTTATCTCCGGTCCCTGATATTCTTTTCCAAGATAAAAGCAGATCTCCCGGATATCGTCATAACACAGGCTCTTCCCGAACATCTGCTTTGCCGCATCCGGCAGTTTGTGTGCTTCATCTACGATCAATGCCCGGTAGTCTTTTAGTAACGGACGGTAATCCTGCAGTCTGTGATAGCCATCTGCCAGCAGATAATTATGATTGCAGATCTGGATGAACATTTCATCATCTCTGGAATGTTCCAGATACTGCTGATACCGGCAGGAACCTTTTTTCAGGCATTCCTTTGAACAGAACTTGGGTACGCTTACCATCCTTCTGTCAAATCCACTTAATCCGGACACTTCATCCATATCGTAGTGTTCTCTCAGAGACAGCAGCGCTTCTTTCTGCAATGCATTTTTATTTTTCTCTTTGATTGCAACGATTCGTTGCGCTAATCTCTCATCGCAGACAAAACGCTCTTTCCCTTTTCGTATCACAGCTTTAATAGGGGCCTGAATCGTCCCGTTCTCCTGAAGAATCCGGGAGAGAAAAGGGATATATTCTGTAAGAATTGCTTTCTGGAGTGCAATGCTGGAAGTGGATATCACGACCGGACGCTGCTCATAAGGGGAACATCCTTCTGCAAGGAGGGAATATTTTCTCATCAGAACACAGGCCACCAGATAGGCATACGTCTTGCCGATACCGACACCCGCGTCACACAGTGCTATGTTTCTTCCCAGCAGGTTATCCAGCATTTCGTGGCATAACATAATCTGTTCTTCCCTTACTGCCATTCCATGTTCCGGGAACAGCACTCGGAAAATAGTATCAATTTCTCGATGCGCTCTATTGAGATATTCTCTTGTGTAATACATAATTTGTTACCTGATATGCGTGCTGATATCACATCAATACGGCTGTAAAGGATTTCTCCCTACAGCCGTATGTATCTGATATCAACGACACATTCTTCCTTGATTTCTTATATTTTTGTTTTTTGGCGTTGTATTTGTCCTCGACTCCCCCTTTGCCTTACGGGAACATTACAGGCGGATGCTTGGCATCGCACCACTCATGGATTTTCTAAAGGTCTTGCTGATTACAACCCAAAGTCCATCCCCTGCTCACTGGCAGTTCCTATGTATCATTATCCCCTCGTAAGTGATCTTCGCAAAAGACCGCCACGGTCTTTGTTTGAGTTAAAGATGATTCGCTCGAAACAAAAACGCCACAAAAGAACTCTGCCTCTCACTTGCTGCTCTGATTTCTTCCATGCCCTTTTTATCTGTCCTCGCGTCTTCCTGCCACGCTTCTACTTACGGGAACGTACCTGTAATGCTGGTATAAGATTGTCAAAGTACACTGGCAAAATTTACCTGCCTATTAAATAGCCGACGAAAATCGCCATTTTTGTCTCAAAAATTAGAATTTTTTCAACTTTTTCCGCAAAATTTTTCTTTTCGTATAAACAGTATCCTTTGGAAGCCCCATAATCTTTGCAATTTCCTTGATTGAATATCCCCATGTACTAAGCAAAAGTATCTCCAGTGTCTGATGTTCCGTCCCTTTTAGTACTTCATACAACCGTCTGTCTCCTACATGTTCTAAGAGTTCCTTGACATCCATGGCAAACTGTTCATCATCCTTCTGTCTTTCTGAATCCATATCCTGCATTGTTCCATCCAATCGTTCCCGGTATCTGCGTTCTTCCAGAAAATCTTCCCAGTCCATCTGACGCAGCTTTTGAATCTTCTCTTCTTTCATTCCCAGTTCACGCAGTTTCTTTTCTTCCTGTTCTTTCCAATAATTCCACTTTCGTTCTTCACTCGCTTTGTTATAAGCCATTTATCTTTCCTCCGATCTGATTTTGGGTATAGAAATCAAATCGGAGCATGGCGGTGACCGGATGTTAACCAATGTCCATATTTGGAACTGTCTGTTTAAAAAATTTACGTAACAAAAAACGCCCTTACAGGTATTGCCCCTGCGGACGTATTTCGATTCACATTTTATTACCCTATTTTTATTGTTGGTTCTTACCCTAGATTCAATTCCAGTATTCGCTAACGAAAATGTTGAGATTTTTTTAATTGAATACCTGCAGATGAACGGACATGTTCAAAAGAAATATTTCTAGGAACCATTTTTCTCCAGTCAGATTCCAGAAAAAGAAAATAAGCATACAAATACTTCTCTTTCGGAATCTGTTTTTTTAACCGAAAAAGATTTGTATGCTCATTCGTTCATTGGGTAATACCCTATATTTTTTCTAATGTTATGCCCTTTTCACTTTTCAAACTCAGGGTAATACACTAAGTTCATGGAGGTATATAAACATGGATATTCCTAAAACATTATTTGCCACTTTGGTAAAACAGGGGCGTATGGAAATGCATTTAACACAAGAATCTCTCGCTGAAAAACTCGGAATATCGGCTGCTTATCTTGGAGACCTCGAACGTCATAAAGGCGGTCCTAGTCTGGAATTATTTTGTAAAACTATGCAGACATTAAATATTTCTGCTGATGATTACGTTTATCCAAACCAAAATAAAAATAATTCTACATACGATCAGATTCTTCGACTGTTAAATCAATGCAATGATTATCAACTTCAAGTAATTCTTGCAACTACCGTTGCATTGTTAAATTCTGATACTTCCGATGTAGATACCACTAATGATACAAAACAAAACTTACTAAATCCTGATAATTAGCTGATAATTACCGATATTTTAAATTGACGACACATTTGAATCATGTGAATAAGAAAAACAGTTACACTATATCAAATTTGGTATAGCATAACTGTTTCTTTTATTCATAGTGGATTACATTTATCTGTTAGATATTACATTACCTTTCTCATCGTAATAGGTACAATGCTCAATCTTATGTGGGTATTTGTCTCCCAGCGGATCAAAACCTCCTTTTCCATAATCTTCTACTATTCTTTTTTGATTTCCAACAACTACAACATTTTTATAGTCATAATAATACACATATGTTCTCAAAAAACTATTTACATATGCAACATATTTACTACCATCTTTTTCAACAACATGTTCCGGTGTATATCCAAACCCTACTATCAAATAAAATATGGGACTTGATATTAATAGAAGAATAACAAATGTACCCATTATACATATTTTTACAATTCTTTTTTTAAATTTTAGAATCAATTGAATAATTCCTGTAATAAAGCCCATCATCATCAAAAGCACTGACATCCAATAGACCCATTCTCGAAACTTTAATCCAAAGCATTGTAAAATCAGATGCAACATAACAAATATCCATATATATATTGCTGTATCTAAAATCACAATTTTGGGAATATATTTTCTAATTTTATTCATCCTTTGAACTCCACAATTAACTTATTTCATTCCATTAATTATTTTCTCTATATCCGGTGATTGTTTTAAAATTCCCAATCCCGCTAATAATTGAATACAATCTACATACCCCTGACAATATGCTCTTAACTCCGATGTGAAGGCTTCTTCTTCCAATATTTCTTCATATTGTTTAAACTTTCTTTTATCCTCTGCATTCATATGATTGATAATTTTAATTACATTCTCCTTTTTCATTTTCTTCTTCAACTGAATATCTTTGAATTCTTGAAACTGGATATAACTTTTTCTATTTATTTTTTCACACCGTAATCCATTTAAAAAAGAAGAAATTTCATCCCAAATATCATTTTTCATAAAAGGTATTCTCCTTCCAGATTTAACGTTATTCTAGATATTCTTTCCATTTCTACACAAATAATGACCTGGTATCATTTTTTCATAAATTGTATCTAACCAAATCCTTATTGAATTTATATCCAATTCCCCATACATTTAAAATATATTGTGGTTTTGCAGAATCTGGTTCGATTTTCTTCCGAATTCTCCGGATTAAACTTATAACATTATCTTCTGCTCCATAATATGGTTCTTTCCAGACTCGTGTATATATTTGTTCTTTCGAAAAACTTGTCCTGGATTTCTTGCAAGCAAATATAAAATTTCAAATTCATAATTTGTTAATCTTACTTGCTCACCTCGGCATTCAACCGAACGATACACAGCGTTTATTTTTAAATCTTCATAATCAAGTACCTTTCCTCTTGAACCTTTCATATCTCTGCGACCTTTGTGATTAAGAAAATATAATAATTCATTCAATTCGTCTTCTTCATCATCGGTAAATGTTACAACCACTACCTTCCTCATCTATCAATAAAACCTCTCACTTTTTAAATCTTACATTTGTAATCTTTTCTTTATTATTACATCTGTAAGATTTAAAGTCAAGCTTTTTCATTCCATTGACAGATCAGACATTTTCAATATATAATATTTTTATTACAAGCGTAAGATTTGGAGGGATAACACATGAGCAATTTGCCTCAAATTACAGAAGCTGAATTTGAAGTTATGAAAATCGTTTGGAAATACGCGCCAATCAGCACAAATGAAATTACTGAAAAATTAACACAAACTTCCAGTTGGAGTCCTAAAACAATTCAGACATTGATCAAACGTCTCATTTCTAAAAAAGGCTTTAACTTATGAAAAACAAAGCCGGGTTTTTGTCTATACCCCATTAGTCAAAGAAGAGGAATATATTCGGCAGGAAAGTAATTCTTTTTTAAAACGATACTATAATGGTAATATCACTTCTATGCTTGCCTCTTACATTGAGGACGATAAATTATCTGAAGAAGACATTACTGCCTTACGGAATCTTCTTTCCAATCATTAAACATGGGAGGAGCATATTTTGACATATTTTAGCTTTCGTTTTTTACTCTGTAATGCCATCATCTGTATTTTTTTAGGCATTTTACTGGGATTAAAAAGATTATTACAAAATCAATTATCCGCACGTATACAATATAATCTTTCGATTATATTTCTTGTCGTTTTATTGTTCCTTTTTTTCCAATAAAGTCTGCCCCATCTTCTATATCATGGGGACATTTACTAATGCCAAATTCAAATACCAATGGTGACATTCAAACCACTTTTCTTTCTGGTAATAGTTATACTTTGAATAAAATAAATGATTTTGCTGTCTCGGTCAGCACCCAAATTCCAACTTTTATTCACTCATTACTTGTATTTTTCTGGAGCATCGGTGTTTTCGTAATGTTTGTTCTTCTCTACCGTTCGGCAAAACAAGTAAAAGCCTTACATAGTTCTGCCTTACCTCTTCAAAACGAAGTAATAAACACTCTTTATATAAAATGTTTAAACGAAACGAACAGCAAGAACACAATCCCAATTTATAGTACAGCATTTTTGAAATCTCCTGTTTTAGCTGGTTTCCTACGTCCTCGCATTTATCTTCCAATTCACCTGATTTCAGATTTTAATGCCGGAACTATAAGCGCAACGGATCTTCGATATATGCTTCTGCACGAACTACAACACTACAAGCATAAAGATATTCTAGTTGGATATCTGATAAACACAGCAAATGTTTTCTACTGGTTCAATCCTTTGATTGGGTATTTTCTGAAAAAAATACGACAGGAACGAGAACTTGCCTGTGACGCTGCTGTATTGCAATTATTGAAAGAAACAGAATACACGTCATATGGAAATACACTGATTAACTTTGCCGAAACAATAGCTCTGACTCCATTTCCTCTTACTATGGGAATCAGTGGAAATGCAAAGCAGTTAAAAGGACGTATTTTAAATATTGCATCATTCCGCAAGCCTACTTTTACACAAAAAATTCGTGGATACCTTATATGCTTATTTGTCTCTACTGTCATCATTGGATGTGTTCCAATACTTTCTGTTTATGCTTCCGATCAGACTGGCTATCATTTTGATACAACAAGAAAGAATATTACTCAGCTAAATCTTTCTTCCAATTTTGGAAACTACACCGGAAGCTTTGTTCTATATGATCAGGCTACCGATAAGTGGAATATTTATAATATAGATAATGCTTCCACACGTATACCACCGAATTCAACTTATAAAATATACGATGCATTACTTGGCCTGGAATCTGGAATCATTACACCAGAACATTCCACTTTCACATGGAATGGAGAACCCTGTCCTTTTGACTCTTGGGAATCTGATCAAGATTTGACCTCGGCTATGCATAATTCCGTGAACTGGTATTTTCAGGCAATTGATTCACAGGCAGGTTTTCAATCCGTAAAGACATTTTTACAGACAATAAACTATGGTAATCAGAATACTGGAACAAACTTAAATCTCTATTGGACAGATTTTTCTCTGAAAATCTCTCCAATAGAACAAGTAGAATTACTACAGAATTTCTACCAAAATAATTTTCATTTTGATAGAAAAAATATTCAAGCAGTAAAAAATGCCCTGTTACTTTCCACTACCTCTTCTGGTTCTCTTTACGGAAAAACCGGAACCGGACGTGTCAATGGTAAAGATGTCAATGGCTGGTTTGTCGGATACATTGAATCAGATAATAATACATACTACTTTGCCACAAATATTCAAGCTCCTTCCAACGCAACCGGAAGTCAGGCTACTGAAATAACCGAAGCTATACTTTCTGATTTTGGTATTTGGAAATAAAAAAGAAGAACTGGTAACCTAATTTCCTGTTATCAGTTCTTTCTTTTTCTTCGTAATCTCTTCAATATTGTTATCTAATTATTTTAAGGTATATCCTCACTTACATTCCTATATATTTTTTGGCTTCTTTTTTACAATCCAACGTATTACCATGGGCAATTACATATTCCATGCATTCTTTTCCCTGTTGTTCTTTCCCTACTCTGTAGTAACATACTCCAAGCAGAAGTCTGCGTGTAACCTCATAATATGGCAACTTTTCTGTATCATCTTCCAGTAATCTTATTGCTGCCTCATCTTCCTCTTTCAGCATAAACTTTTTTGCCATAAACAGCGGATTATTCTGAAATACGTTTCCTGCTTTTTCTAATGTATCAGAATATCCAGCTCCATCTTTCTCCTGATATTTCTTCGCCAGTTCAAGATTCGTCACAACCTGCTGCCAGGAACGTCCCTCTTTTTTTCCTTTCCATTCATTCTTTGTATATTCTTCTGCTTTCTGTAGTTCTCCATTAGCAATAAGTGCAACTATATACTTAGGTTGAGCCATCAATACTACATTTTTTTGAAAACCTTTATAATCCAGACTCTTTCCGTATTTTATCATCCCCTCCAACATTTCTAAATATTCTCTGCATCACATTCCTGCGACAGCATCCGATCAATTTTTGAAAACTCTCGGAGAATATTACAAATTTCAATCAACATGACTACAATCAGATCAAACACCGCACAGCCCCATAGGAGATAGGAATCTGTTGTGATCCAGCCCGACTGTTTCACATTGAAAAAGAGTACTGTCTCTTGATGTGGAAATGGATTCCCTTTAAAAATACTTACAATACAAATCAATGCTACATAAATCAACAGCACATTTCGTATCAATTCTGATGCGACCATTTTTTTGCTTTTCATAAATCTTTTTTATCTGTTCTTCCATTCTCTTCTACCTTTCTTCGTTGCTGATCAATCCTGCAACTTATCTAACCGATATTGATATTTTGGTATATTATCGATTCCATTACCTAAAATCCTATTTCCAACATAATGAACCGATCCATCATTCTGAAATTTCACCGTAAGTTCATGTGTAATAACCGCATCATTACACACTACAGAATCACAAACTGCATTTATAGTCAATACAACTGTTCCATCTTCATTATGTTTGATTTCAATTACTTCCGGCAATGATAATCCGAAATGTGTTGGTGCATAATTACCACATCCCAAACGTTGCCACGCATAAGTATTACTTTGTTCATCATACACCGCCCATTCTTTTAGTTCTTCTGCGGTAACAGGAAGATATGTCATAATTACACTTTCAAACTCATCTGCCGTAACTCCTGCTACTCCAGTTTCATTGCTAAATTTCTTTCCGTATTTCATATTGTAAAGATATTCAAAAATCCCATTATAATCCAGATCTTGCATATTCTCTATATTCCAGTTTGAGCACAGTAGATTGTTTCCCTGATAACCCAATGGCCCTACATATTTTTCTGAATATTCCAGGCATTCCTCATTTAATGGTCTAACTCGGATAATACAACTTCCATCAACAATTTCTGTCACTTCTGGTGGTTCTGGTACACATACTTCATAGCAAAAGTTCCCATATTCTGTGTATTTCCATTCCTTTATTTTTGAAAGAGAAATATAGGTAAGCATCGGCTCTGTATCATCGTTCCACAACATTTTTGCTGACATAACAAACATATTTTCCCCATCATATGTATATTCTTTTCTGGTAATTCCTCCATCTATATCAATTTCATATAAAATTACGTTGTCTTTTTCTTCTTGCCTGGCAGCATTCAAAAACATTTCCATCTTCTGATAATTTTCCATAACAGAATAATGATCTGAACCCCTTACCGGATTTCCATTTTGTTTGATAATCTCTTTCATCCGATCCATCATTTGCCTAGCAATATTCTGATCCGCTTCTTGCATTCCATTAAATTCAGAATAAATATCTCGGATGGCCTCCATATTCTCTTCACAATCGTTCACCACTTCCTTTTTCTTTTTTTCATCAATTGGCAAATCATATCCCTTATCTTGAATTTCCATAACAGTTTTGTTCTGACTCTTCTCATTTTTTACATCTGAATCGTTTAGTGTTTTTATGTTTTTGCAGGAAGTCAGAACCATTCCTATACAAAGTACTAACAAAATGCTTTTTCTTTTCATATTGCCCCCCTAATTATTGCTATAATTTGCTTTCCACTCTTCTTCTGTCAATCTTGGCATATACCACCCTGCATTTGCATTTTGATCTGATTTGATTACTTTATTTGATAAATACTGAAAACTTCCGTCTTTCATAGGTTTTATAATCAATTCACTGGTAATTGCCTGGTCTAACATTCTGATTTCCCATACTGCTTCTATCGTAAGTTTTAATGTTCCATCGTGCAATTTTTCATATGAAATAACTTCCGGATATGGCTCATATGGAAATTCACAATCATACAATCCTCTCGGTCTGTATCTAAAAGTTTTGTCATCACAGTTATAAAAAGTTCCCTTTTCAATCTCAGTACTGTCAAATGGTAAATATGTCTGCAAAACCTCTTCAAACTCATCTTCTGGAACTTCATATTCTGCTCCACCGAAATTTGCTTCATAGGGGACTTGCTTTCCATATTTCATATGATACATTTTTTCATAAAGGTCATAAAAATCAAGTTCCGTATAATTCTGTTCATCCCAATTTGTAATCAATAGATTATTAAGCGTATACCCTAACGGCATAACATATTTCCGATTCAATTCTCTGCACGTTTCGTTCAATGGCTGTACTCTGAATCCAGTCTCCCCCGGTGCTCCATCAAATCCCGGTGGACGGTACTCTTCAATAAACAAATATCCTTTTTCCGTATATTTCCACGCATACGCTTCATATTCATCATAATATTCGGCCTGTGGATTATTATCTTTCCATTCAACCTGACATAATCGAACATCCACCTTTCCATCCATTGACTCTAAATGATATTGTATAATTTCCCCTTCATCAAATACGACAACAATGTCAACTGCTGCCTGTTCTTCTTTTTCCGCTGCTTTGCAAAATTTTTCTACCTTTTCACTGTTGACCATATCAATCTGATTATCACGATCTACTGCCGCATATCCTTGCATTTTCAGACAATTGATAATTTTTCTTTTCGTTTTTAATGTATTTAACTCTGACTTCTCCTGTATATAGATATTCTGAAAAATTTGTGCTGTTTCTTTCGCTTCAGCATACATTGCAGATTCTACAGTTTCTTTCTTTTGTACTTTTTCTGTGATTCTTTCTTGTCTGCATCCTGTAAAAACCATAAGAATTATCAATATCACCGTCAAAATCTTACATTTGTAATAATTTCTTGTAAAAATTTTTTTATTCTTTAAAATACTCATCCAATACTGTTGCATCTTTTCTAACAACATAACCACTTCCACCGATTCCTTTCACATTCTCAACCATACTGATGAGAAGAATTGGTCTGTCTACATTTTTCTCTGCTGTAAACACTGAAAACCACCCGATTTCTTTACCAGAAGTATCTTCTTTCGTTGCTTTCAACTCTGCTGTCCCCGTTTTTCCAGCCAGTAAAATATCGTCACGATGTGCCGCATATCCGGTTCCTTCTGGATTATTTACAACACCTTCTACACCTTGCATAATTTCTTCTACATTTTCTTTGGTAAAAGCATTTTCTATCCATATTTCACCGGCAGCCTCTTCTTCGTATGTTAAATACGGCTTTACCATATTCCCTTCATTTAAAAACGAAGTATAAATACTTGCCAAATGTAACGGATTTACAAGAATCTGCCTTGTCCATAGCCACTATCTGCCAGTTGTATTTCTGTTTCTATTTTATCCGTATTTGAATATGTTGATTCCTGCATCGCAATCTCAAACGGTATATTCCGATTAAAGCCTATTTCATTTAAAGTATTCATAAAATTTTCACTTCCAATTTTAAGAGCCGCCTTTGCAAAATAAATATTATCAGAATAAATAATTGCATTCTTCATAATAACCGGTTCATACTCATGAAGTGTTGTCACTTGATAAGACCCCCAAGACGAATCTTTCTGCCATTCCAGACCTTCATTTCCAAAATCCTCTTTTGGATCTATGGTTCCCGTTTTCAAACCAATTCCTGCTACAACTGGCTTAAATGTTGAACCAGGACACCATACTTGACGGAAACGATTATATAAAGGTTTCTTTTCATCTTCATTTAATGATGTCCATTTTTCTGATGATAATCCTCGTATAAATTCATTATTGTCATAAGATGGAGTACTGACCAAAGCCAATACTTCTCCTGTATAAGGATTCATTGCAACAGAGCATCCCGGATCTTCTTTAAACTGCTCATATAATGATTTTTGTAAGTCAGAATCTATCGTCAATCTTATATCTTTACCATCTTCTTTAAAAGTGCTTACAAGAACTTCTTTTTCTTCCCCATCGCTATCTAGAATCTTTATATCACAACCATCTTTTCCTTTTAATTGCTTTTCGTATAATTTTTCCAACCCAGATCTTCCGATTACACTTTCGTTTGTATATCCTTCCCCCGGATGATTTTCCAAATCCTCTGCCGTTACAGATTGTACATAACCAATTAAATGAGCGGCTGCTTCCCCTAACTCATAGGATCTAACTTCCACATCTGACAGCATAACCCCCGGAATTTCCAGAAGTTTATTCTGACGCTCCTGCTCCTCAAGCGTCTTTTCTTCTGGCTGTATTTTCATTAAATCTGTTTCTTTCACTTTTGGAATTGTTTCAATTGGTACAAAAGAATCTTCTTTCACCCACTTTGCTGTAAGTTTGTTATTTATTGTTTCTACGTCTATCTTCAATAACTCTGCTATTTTTTCAAGAGATACATTCCTGTCTTCCAGCTTTCCCGGTATAATACCAACCGATGTCGCTACACCTTTTCCTGCAAGCATTTTACCATTCCGGTCTAATATTTCTCCTCGCTCCGCTTTTGAGGTAGTAACGCTTATTTTATCATCACTCTCTAAATTTGGAAAAATCAAACTATCCTGCCATACTAATTTATATCCCTGTTTTGTTTTTTTCAGTTCTGCCATATTATCAAACTGTATTGCTCCAGCAATTGTATTACTTGATGATTCATACGAAAGCGTAACTGTATCTGCTTTTTTCTCTTTAATCACTATGTGATCGATTTTGATGTCAGTGACCTCTATTCCTTCGTATATCTTAGAATTTCGTTGTATGTATTCTTCTTTTTCCAGATAACCTTTCTCCCCTGAATCTATCATGGCATACATCGCTTCATATTCCTTTTTTTCAATATGATTCATATATTCCACCAGTGTGTCTTCTGGTGATTCCGTAATTGATCTTTTTAATAAAATACCTCCCAAAATAGCAATTACTGTTATAGCCATTATTAATCCCAAAATCCTACAAGTGTAAGATTTTTTAGTGCTTTGTTTTTTCCGTCTTTTTTTCATAGATACCCCTTTCTTTCAACGCTTTTATTTTCTCAAATCTTACACTTGTAATATTTGAAAGTCAAGCTTTTTCTTAGGCCTTATATATAGCAGATTTAGGATCAGAAAATCCTGCCTTTTAATATGCCGGCACTCCATATCCATAAATATTACTGCTTCCAATGCTATAACTCCGTCTTGCTACTTTATCTCCACTGTTGCCTTCAATGGTATTCACAGTTCCACCACTGACACTTTCTACAATTCCCACATGGTCCGAGTTTCCATCATGATCCCAGTCAAAAAAGATGATCATTCCGGCTGTCGGGGTTGTTCCACCACTCTGCCACTTATTCTTTCCCTGAAACCAGGACACTCCATCACGGCACAATGAGAACTTTGGAACATTCCCACTTGCTATCAGACCGCTTTGATCTGCACACCAGCTCACAAAACAGGCACACCATTCTACTCGGCTGTCGAATCCATACCAACTCCAGAACTTCTCGCCGCCGCTGTTCCCAATCTGCCCCATTGCTACCGAGACAATCTGCTGATTTCCAAACAAACCAGCAAACAGGCTGCCGCCGGAATAATACCGCATCACATGGGGAACGTATTCAGGATCTCCGTAACTGCTCCATCCATGCGAAGCTGCCTGCTCCTGTGAAAATTGTAAAGCATTGGCTTCTGTGTATCCGCCTCTTTGCAACGCCCATCCTATGTATCCGTTTCCGTAGTTATATCCCTGCCATGCAAGTTTTAACTTGTCCATATCCTGTGGACTACTACATCCTGCCTGACTGATACAGTCTGCAAAGGTCTGTACTCCAACCTCTATCGAATAATCCGGATCGGTAATAGAACCAGGAGTGTGTGGGAATCTTGTATTATATGGACTTTCCGAACACTGCATCGGGTCTGTTCCCCTGCCTCCAGATTCCTGCATCATGATGGCCTGTATCGCAGACACATATTCCGGAATGCCGTATTGGGATGCATACTGCTGTATCACAGAAGTATACGCAAGCACTTCTTCACTTAGGGATTCGGAGCTTTCCGAACTACTGCTGAAAGCTGCTCCTGCAATGATTCCCACAATCAGAATAAATACCAGAAGAAATGCACCACCTCCGGCAGCAATCCATTTTCCCATTTTTTCAAGAGCTACTACCCCTTTTTGAATCGCTGCTGTAATTCCCTGTACGGATAACTTTGAACCCTTTCCAGTTACCTGAAAGACTGCTTTTCCACTTTCTGCCGATGCCTGTGCTGATTTTCTTGCCATCTGGCCTACTCTTGCTTTCTGCATCGCCTGAAGGCTCTTTTCCACCTGCTGTTTCTGCATGGATGCCTGTGTCTTTATTTTCTCCTGAGACAGACCGGATACTTTTACCACTCTCGGTGCTGCTTTCACCTGCCGTTTACCATTCTCCTTGGCAAGTGCCGCCTGCTCCGGTTTCAGCTTGATTAATTTTTTTTCCGCTTTCTGCCCCCTGCTCCATTGCTTCTTCAGCGGCT
>ENA-OQDM01000307-OQDM01000307.1-human-gut-metagenome-genome-assembly--contig:-NODE-307-length-31630-cov-3.379107_pt1 | contig 31630 bp, 31 predicted proteins | sample MGYA00242772_ERZ504605 | MGnify/ENA primary metagenome ERZ504605 (study PRJEB26092, sample SAMD00036348) | human gut metagenome | host: Homo sapiens | study: EMG produced TPA metagenomics assembly of... | reverse complement strand
GTTGCCCGGCCCCGGCCCGTTGTCCAGCCACGGCCCGTCCGGGCCCGCCCGGAGACCGGCGGCAGCCGGACGCTGAGAGAGCTGGCGGCGCTGGTCAATCGGGGCGTAGAGATGCTGCGGGTGGGGGTCATCGCAGGCCTGCTTCTCCTCGTTGTGATGTATGGGGCCAAGGAGCGCCCCGCCATCCGCCCGCCCTACTACGTCCAATACCAGATGAACAAGGTGGAGCGGCAGGCAGTCCGGCTGCAGGGCCGCGTGCTGAACGTTTTTACAAAAGAGAGGTCATCATGATTCAAAGCGTAATGAACGCGGGCTTCAAAGCCCTGTCTGCGTGGCTGCTGTTTTTCTCGGCGGTGGTGCTGCTGTTTTTCATCGCGGCCAGCGTGGTCAACGCCATCAGCGGCAGCAGCCGCTTCAACACCGGCGAGATCATGAAGCTGCTCACCACCACCCTCGGCTTCACCGCGCTGTACGCGGTGCTCGACTACTTCCTGGTGTGACTATGAGTTGGGATGAACTGGAAAAGCGCCGGACGGCAGACATCGTGAGCCGCCGTTTCGGCGTATCTGCCGAGGAAACAGTGTTCGTCCGGGACGGCTACGAGCTGACCCGCCACCTCCTGCAATGCGCCCGGCAGGGCCGCAGCCGGGTGGCGGCCATCTACCCGGCAACCGAACAGCCCGCCCTCAGCCGCGCTGTGGCCGACAGCCTCAACGGCACCCGTCCGCTGCTGCTGAACCAATTTATCCGGCCCCTCCGCTGCCGGTATCTCCAGCTGCCGGGCCGTTACGGCGGCATGGTGGCGGAGCTGGAATACCTCAGCCCGGAGCCGGAACGCGCACGCCGGATGGCAGCTATGGAGGCCGCTCTCAGCCGCGCCGCTGCCGACATCCGTGCCGCCGCAGGCCCCCGCGCCCCGGACTGGGCGCGGGCCTACGCCGTGGTGGAGTATGCGGTGCGCCATTGGCGTTACAGCGAGGAGGGCGTCTGGAGCTACACGGCCTATGGAGCGCTGGTGGACCACGCAGCGGTGTGCATGGGCATCAGCCTGGCCACCCTGCTGCTGATGGGGCGGATGGGCGTGCCCTGCCGCTATCTGCACGGGTACCGCCGGCCCGAGGACGCCATGGGCCACGCGTGGAACCTCATCTATTGCGGCGGGTGGTTTCATCTGGACGTCACCGATGCCGTCACCTCCCGCGACCCGCTGCGGTTCTGGGGCGTCACGGCCCTGACCGATCGCTCTCTGGAGCCGGGGCTCACCCTGCCGCCGGGGGCGCTGCGGTGCCCCTGTCCGCCGGACTTTATCCGTCAACACCTCAGAAAAGGAACGATGCTATGAAATACACTGACGAAGAATGCGAACGAATCAACCACAATTACCAGATCGCCGTGCGCAACATGAACGACCGCGCCTGGAGCGCGATGCTGGACAGCGAAAAAATAGCAAGCCTTCAGGACATCGAGAACAAATTGGCCATGGATGCGGGCCGTATCCCCTCCGAGGTCGTCACGAAGGAGCTGGCGGGCGAGTACGGCGCGCAGGACGGCAACACCCTCCTCATCGACGCCCAGAGCCTCCAGAAGGACGACTTCCGCGAGGTGCTGGACACCCTTTACCACGAGGATGCGCACGCCCGGGACTGGGTGAACAGCGTTTTCAGCGACCGCCAGGCCGCACTCTCGCCCGAGGAGCGTCAGGCCCTCGAAGCCCGGATGACGCCGGTGCCCTCTGCCGAGAAGGATTTCAACGGTTACTGGAACCACCCGGCCGAGGTCAACGCCCGGGCCGCAGGCAAGGCGGGCGTGGAGCAACTGCTCAGCGACCAGCAGGTGCTGGCCCAGTATGACGCCTCTCACAAGGCGACGAACCAGATCCTCCAGACCTACGACACCGTGGACCTCAGCAGTGTCGGCGCGGCGCAGGAGAAGGGCGGCCCTGCCGCCCCTGCGGAGGCCGTCGGCCACGGCGCTGAGGCTGCTCAGGGGCAGGACCACAGCGAAGAGCATATGCGCTGAAAGGGGAGAGACCAGATGCTGTTCAAGATGACCGAGCCGGAGGCAAAGCCCATCTCTCCGCCCCGCTCAGAGCTCACCCTGCCCTGCCGCGATGCCCGGGGCAGCCCCCTCCGGCTGGGCCTCGGCGATGAGATATGGCAGGGCCACATCCTTGTCACCGGCGGCACCGGCAGCGGCAAGACCACCGTCATTCGCCAGCTTTTAGCCCGCTGCCGGGACATCTGGCCGGAGGCCAGCTTTATTGTGCTGGACGTCAAGGGCGATTATATCCCCTACCGCCGGCCCGGCGATAAGGTGTTTTCCTTCTACGGCAGCGGCGAGGACGCCTTCCGATGGAACATCCTCGAGGAGGCCCGGGCCTCGCCACACCCGGAGGATGAGCTGGACGAGATGGTATCGGTCTTGTTTGCCAGTCGGGTGAACACGGCTGGCCAGAATCGTTTCTTCGTGGACGCGGCCCGGCAAATCTTCTATGGCTATCTGCTGGTGGCCCTTCGGCAGTGCCGCCCGGGGCATCCGGCCCCGACTCACGCCGAGATGGCCTCGTGGCTGAAGAAATGCACCCTGGAGCAAATGCAGGACAGACTGAACTTCGAGAAGGATGAGCTCGGTGGAGTTACATCTCTCCTCAAAGGCCGCGAAGCTGCGAGCATTTTGAGCGAAGTGCACCTCTTTGCCCACGACTTCTTCCGAGTCGCGGCCGCCCGCCGCGACTCGGTTGCGGAGTTCCTCACCCACCCGGGCCGGGCGCTCTACCTGCAATACGACGCCGCCCGGGCCGAGAGCGGGAAGCTCGGGTGCAGCATCCTGCTCAACCGCGCCATTGCACAGCTCCTCTCCAAGGACTGGTGCCGCCGCAGGTTGTTCTTCATCCTCGACGAAGCTGCCAGCCTCCCCGCCGACTACGGCCTCGAACGGCTGCTGGCCCTCGGCCGTGACCGGGGCGGCCGGGTGCTGTGCGCCCTCCAAAACCAAGATCAAGTCGAGGCGATGTTTGCCGGCCGGCCCTCCATGCAGAGCGACGCCAACAACGTGCTGTCCCAGTTTTCAAGCGTGATGAGCTTTCACCCCAACAGCAGCAGGGACGTGGAGTTCGCACGGGACCGGCTGGGCAGGACCGATATAATAGTGACGACCTTCGGGCTCTCCCGGTACGAGCCGCCCCACGCGGCCGCAGTGCAGGACTGCCCGGTGACAGCCCGCCAGTTGATGGCGCTGAAGGCGGGCGAGGCCTACATCCGCCTGCGGGACTACGCCCCCGCAAAAGTCTATTTCGAAAAGGAGCAGTGCGATGGAAAATGAGCTGATGAAACTCTGGCAGGTGCCCCGCAGCAGCTGGCTCGTCTCGGGGCAGGATGAGCCAGCCCGGGCGGCCCTCCTGCAGGCGGAGCTTACCCGCCGCCGGGGCCTGCGGGTGATCGTCGCCGCCGAGGAGACGGTGCCCGCCGCTGTGCAGGCGGCACGCAGAGCGGGTTTCAAACGCCTGCGGACGCTTCTGGCGGCAGGGGAGGGGTACTTCCCGGCCTTCACCCCGGACCGCGCCACAGAGCGCGAGAGCCGCCTGTTAGAGCTTCTGCGGGTGCAGGGCTGGGAGGAGGCCGAGGTCGGAAAGGCCAACGCCTACCTCGACTTCATCCTCGGGCTGGACGAGACGGTACACCGCGCTCCGCCCCAGCTGGATATGAAGCTCCTGCAGAAGTACCGGGGCGTCTTCGGGGTGGAGCGTGCCCTGTGGAAGCTGGGCCTCGATGAGGACACCCGCCGCATCTGGCTTGAGGCCTACGCCGAGTGCGCCTCGGCAGGCCCGAGGATCGAAAACTTTCTGCGGGGGCTGGAAGTCTCCCTCCATCTGGACGCGCCGCGCGCGGCCAGCCTCTCCCGCCTCGGCCCCGGCGAAGCGGCCTCATCCCGGTACCCGACACCATGAACCCCCGCCAGCGGGCAGCCCTTTTTCAGCTGCTGGTGTGGGACATCCGGGACACCGGGGGCCTCATAGCGCTGGACCTCATCGAGGGGGGACGCAAGTGGGGAGAGGAACTGGCGGGCCTGCTGGAACAGGTGATGAGCCGAGCCTCCGTCACCCTCTACTGCGACGACCTCTTTGCCCACGAAGAGGCACTGGTGCGCCGGATCAAGGGCCTGTTCCGGAACGCCATCTACCTTTACCACAGCGAGATGTCCAGCTGTGAGGCCATCAGCGCCCAGTTCGGGAAAATCGCCGTCATCCACCCGGTCTACAGTCAGGACCGCGACCGCCGTCTGCGGAACAACCGCCTGATCGATAAGATGCTGGGCACCGACCGGGTTGACCATTACACGACCCCTGCCCCGGTCTACGAGGCGCTTTTCCGGCCCGAAGAGATCAACCGGCTGGTGGAGGGCAGTTGTCTCGTCAAGACGCGGGAAGATGCCTTTATGACGGAAATAAACGGAGGTGCGCCATGAATCAGCGGAGAGGATACTGCCTCAGCGCGGCCATCATAGCGCTGGACCTGCTGCTGACCCCCTTTGGTGGGTGGCTGGCCGCAGCGGTGTCCCTCGTCTGGGCCGGAGGCCTCGGCGAGTGGGCAGCCCGGAAGAAACTGGGGGCCGTGCCCTGTACGGGGGCTGTCAGCCGCAGCCAGCGCCGTCTGGAGGCCTGCTATCGCCGCGTCATGGCAAAGGCCGGAGAGAAACTCCCGCCCTTCTGCGGTGAGGTGGAGATTTACAGCCTCCCCGGCCAGCAGGTGAACGGCGCAGCCTCGGGCGCAGCATCGGCATCACCGAGGGGGCGCTGCAGCTGGACGACAACACGGTGGAAGCCATCATCGCACACGAGCTGGGCCACATCGCCCACGGAGACGCCGTCCTGAACATGGTGCTGACGGCCAACATCTTCAGCCTCGCGGGTCTGCTGGTTATCTGGCAGCTTGCCCTTGGAACGGTGTTCTGGCTCATCGTACTGGCCGTGGCCCTCTGCTGCGGCGTCCGGTTCGGCTATGTCTCGTGGTTGCTTACCGACCGGCTGTCCGGTCTGCTCCAGCGCGTCTGCGAAGGCTTCCGCAGCGTCTGCGTAGCCCTCGTCCAGATACTGGCAAGAGCGGTCGGCCGCAGGGGCGAGCTGGAGGCAGATGCCTTCGCCGTGGAGCTGGGATATGGCTTCGCATTGTGCCGCTTTTTGGAACGGTTTGCGGATCAGCCTCAGCCCGGCCGGACCTCTTTGATGTGCTCTACAGCACCCACCCCGACAGTGCCCTGCGGGCGGACCATATCCGCCGTCGGATGCAGCAGGACACCCCGGCCCTCCGATGAAGAACGCTATAGCCCGTCCGCTGCGCGATGCAGTGAACGGGCTGTTTTTCTGTATGCGCAGAGAAGCAGACATCTCTACAGAACCGTTCCTGTTCTTTCTCGCCTATAATATGCAGAAGTTCTTTTTTAAATCGCAATGCGGAAAATGAAATTCCATCTTTTCCATTCAAATCAGATTTTCTGCTTTTAGGCCACTTCAAACTCTCTGTGCTGAAGTTTTCAACTTTTCTCGCTTTCGGATGGAACGATCGATATATTTTGTGTGAGATTACAGTAATGTGCTACACGGCGAGTACCAGCGTTGGAAGAAAAACAGCGTTTCTAAACAAAAAATTTATTCCACCTGACAGGCCGCAAAAGAAAATGTATAATACAGCCATACTCCCCGAGGGGAGAAAATGCAAAGAAAGGAGGCGCATTGCCGTATGACGCGCATGATCGCATCGAACCGAATAGGCAGTCCCAGCCACGGTCCCCCTTGAAGGTTCAGCCATGTGATGAGTTGAACTCGTTTGTACATATTTTGCCTGCCCTCCTTTTATAGATAGAACCGTTTCAATAGATGATAAAATTCCCTTCAATTGCTTTGGTTTTCATACATGACTTTTCCTCCTTGAAATAATAAATATAAAGTTCGACAGCCGCTGCGGCATCCAAGGGAAGTGCCGCAGCGGTTTTTGCTGTCCAGACAGCCCATATAGAAAAAAGGACCCCTTCCACATCCGGGAAGGAGCCCTTCTTTGCGCGGGTCAGTTCAGAGACTGCCGAGCAGACCGCTGGCTTCCAGATCGACGAGGAAGGACGAATCGGTCTCATAATAAGTTTTGTAAAAGGCTGTCACGGTCCGGGCCTGATCGGCGCGGAGCACATGGATGCCGTACAGGCTGGGGATCAGCAGCAGAAGCGAGGTGATGAGCACGAAGATCCGCACGGCGGCCCGGCGGTTCCTGCGGCGAAGGATGTCGTATTCCTTGCCGCGTTTGCCCGCATCCCAAGCGTCCATATTGCGGCGGTAGCACTCGTACCACAGCAGCCACAGAACGACACCGCACAAAAGAAGCACGGCGACCCCGACGAGGGGAAGGCGGTAGAGAAACTCACCTCCAAAGATGATCTCGGCAGGCAGCAGGTTCAGCGCGGTGCTTATCATACCGCCCTTGCGCCGACAGGCGTCATAGAAAATCGGGAGAAGCCACACGGCCAGCATCATGGCCATATAGAGCCATGCAGTCACGAGGGGAGACAGTGTCCCGCCGTACAGCGTGGGCTGTTCCTGGAACAAAAACCACTCCACGAGAAACGAAAACACCGCGGAGACGACCTCCGGCAGGACATGCAGAAAAAAATACATAAAAAACTCCCTTCCTTTTTGTGTGACCTTCGACTGCCGCAGAGCCAGAATTTTGGCCCGATCCTGCGGCGATTTGAGTGTAACACAGGGAAAAGAAGGGAATCTAAGGAATAAGTTTTCAGCTTTTCGGGGCGGCGCGGGTGCCTTTGGCCGAACCTTTTTTCTTGTCGGCGGGTTTCGGCCTTTTCTGGCGGTGAACGCCCATCATAAGGCCCAGTGTCCGGCGGGACTGCGGCACCGCCGTGGCCAGAGCACCGGCCAGCACATAGAACCGGTCGGTATAGGCGGGGTAGTAAATGCTGTGCCAAGTGGTCCCACTGGCAAGGGTCAGGCTTTCCAGCAGGAAGTTGTAAATGCGGCGGATGATCGTTGACTGATCCGGTGTGACCGTGTCGGACTTCGGTTCGTTCCAAAGGCCCTCGAGCTCGACAAAAACGCTGGCAAATAAGGCGTCTTCCAAAAAGCTTCCGGTGGTACCGCCCGGCTCTTTCAGTTTCGCTTCGGCTTTATCGCGCATAGCCTTGAGCCATGCGTGTTCTGCCGTAAACGCTTCCTGCGCTTTGCCGGCGTCTGCTGTGCAGCAGTCATAGATGGCCAGAATGAGGAAAAAGAACAGCTGCAGGATGTCCTCACGGGAAAGCAGCCTGCTGCCTAAAGCATTATTTGCCTGCCAGCAGTCAAGTTCTTTTTCGTTGGGCGGTTCTGTTCTTGCAGCGTACTTCTCAGCCTTCGGAGAATAGTCGTGCAGAGTAGCCTCGATCTTGTAACAGAGATTCGGCAGGCCCATTTCCAAATGGTCTTGAATGTATCTGTAGCGATCGGCCTCCACGTCCTTTTCCAAGCCGGAATCTGGGTACAGATCATAGGTGGAAAAAGAAGTGAATTTGCTCTGAAGGTTCTGGTGCTGGCCCTTGTTCAGGATCCCGCAGCGTTCACGGTCTTTGAAATGCTCCTCATCGGCAGACACCTCGACCAGCGCATTGCCCAGCTTATGGAAGTAGTCGGCCCATTCAGATGCACTCGGATGTGCGGCTTTCGGGCCATCGGCGATACGGGCAGAAAGTGCCCGTTTGCAGTGGAGACAGCCGGCAAGGTACCAGATCACATTACAGGTCAGCCGGGCGCTGCCCGGATAGGTCAGCTTCGGAATATCAGATTCTTTGATCGCCTCTACCTGAAGAAGGAAGTCGTTCAAGGGCTGCACCGCTGTCTTGAAGTCATCGGGACTCGCAGACTCCTGCGGCGTGATGCGCAGCAGCCACTGGCCCATAAGAAAAGCGGTCTCCTGCGGCTTGATGGCAGCAGAAGGAGGTTCTTGAAGGGAGTCCGGGTCCAGCTTTTCCTGAAACGCTTCTTTCAGCGGCTCAAGGGATTCCCGGCGTGCCTGGCTGAGAACGGCCATAAAATCGTCTGCAGAGAGCAGTTTCGGCGCAGCGCCTTTTTCAGAGGAAAGCAGCAGTTTATCCCGCCGCTCCTGCTCTTTTTTGGAGTATACCGTCTTAACCACCGTGTTCCAGCGGCCATACAGCACCAGCAGATAACCGACCAGAATGCTCAATTCCCGCTGGACGGTGTGGGAATACGGGTAGCCCATGCAGATCTCAATGCGGCTCTGATCCGGGGGAAGCTTTTCCGGGTAGATCCGCTCCAGTTTCATCTCCGTAAGATTGCGGCGATGGGCGAGCAGATACTCCTGCAGGTCATGTCGGAGTGCGGGAATGTCGACGGCAGGATTGTTGGTGCGGTGCATAGCATTCTGCAGCTTTTGGGCATCGCGGCCCAGAAGGCGGGTGCTGCCGTTCTTCTGGGAGAAGTGGTGGACGGGCTGCTCTGCCGCTGCGTCGGCGGTCTTGCAGGCGGTCAGATAGCCCTGCAGAACATCGATCACATCCCACCAGTGAAAGGAATCCGCATGGTCTTTTTTCGCATCAAAAAACTTGAAGGCGAAGCACACGACATCCAGCGGGTCGCGCAGGCTGAACGCTTCCTGACGGGTGAGGAAAAAGTAGCGCTGCATCTCTTCGGTCGTCATGTTCAGCAGAAAGGCGATGTGATAGGCTTCCTGCCGGTTTCCTGCACGGCGATAGGCCACATCCCTCTTAAGAATGGAATCCCATGCGGTGCCGGGGTTCTCGCAGCCGAGTTCCGCAAGGCACAGGCGCTTCAGGTTCTTGGCAACAATCTTGATGGTGGCGCTTGGCCAAGGCTGCAGCTCCTCCGGCTTGCAATTGACAAGGTCGGCGGCCTCTGCCATAGTACCATCGCTTTTTAGAAGCTCCGGGCGGTGTTTCTGGATGCAGCGGCACAGAAAGATGCCCTGCGTCATGTTCTGGCCGGAGCAGGCCAGATGTTCTTTGATCTGTGCAGCAGACTGGGCGACCATGTCCCAATGGATGTTGGAAAAGCCGTCGAAGGAGCGCCGGGCGTTCCATGCGTCATTGCCTTTGCTGATCTCCTCGTCGATCCACTTCTGTGTTTCCTGTTCCAGAAGCGCTGAAAATGTCTCCGATTCCGGCATAAGATCCCTCCCTTTTGCGAAAAACCGTGCGGCCCCGGCACAAAAATTTATTCCATGGCAGAAGAATGTTTCAAAAAGTAGAATGTGGTTGTACATGTCAGGTCCGGGTCTCCATTATAAACAACCCGGGATGGAAAATCCATTCGCCAATCAGCACAAATCTTCGGGAGAATTTTTGGCGGGAATTTCCACTTTTCGCTTGAATTCGTGCGGAGACCGGCGGCAGCCCAAACCCGCCGGCCCGCACACAGGAGGTTTACGAGATGATACGCTGGAAAAAGATGCGGCGCGAGCCGCTGCCGAATGGAACGATCTTGTCGTTCCTGAACGGAGAAGAGTTCGTGCTGCAGGATCTGCTTGCAGAAAACAAAAACGCTCTGTTCTACGCGGTGCGCAGCCAAACGACCGGTCAGGCCGTCGTGCTGAAAGAGTTCTTCAACAGCCATTGGGTGCGGCTGCGCGGTGCGCCCGCGCTGAAAGGCTGGGAGCAGGAACCGCCCGACAGCAGAAAGCTGAGCCGCACCTATCTCTGGCTGCGCCGTCAGGCAGAGCAGGAGCAGCGCATGAATCAGGAACTTTGCGGCAGTGTCCGATGCGTCATCCCGGAAAAGCCGGTGCTGCCCGCCGGTACGCTGGTCCTGCCGGACGGCACCGAATGGCAGTGGTCCTACTGTGCCTTTCTGGAAATGGACGGCATGACCGCAGCGCAGGGCTTCCCGTTGCAGGCGCTGATGTGGGAATGCATCAACTCCAACGGCCCGGCGCATCCCTTCGGAAACCTACGCCAACAGGAAGAATGCTTTGTCCCCCGAAGAAACTGTGCGGTACCGGCAGCCGCCATTACCATTCAGATCTTCCGGGACACCCTGCTGGCGCTGCGTCCGCTGCACCGTGCGGGGTGGATCATGGGAGACTTGAGCAGCGGCAATCTTTTCATGGAAGGAAGCCTTGCCGAAGGGCGCATTCAGGGCGTGTCCTTTGCGGATGTCAGTACAGTGCGGAAGATCGGCGAGAATGAGATGCCCGCGACGGCTGAGCCGGGCTTCCATGCGCCGGAGCTGTTCTCAGGGCCTGTCACCGAAAAGACCGATGTCTTTTCGGCGGGCCGGCTGCTGCTGAGTATGCTGTATCCGGTCGCGGTGCACAATGTCAGGCTGCACCGTTCGCTGGGTTTCCTGGATAACACCCAAACCCTAACCGCGGGCGAGAGTGTCCCGTCCGGCCTCCCGCAGGAGATGCGAGCAGAGGTGAACCGCCTGCTGCTACGGGCGACAGCACCGGACCCGGAGCAACGCATTTCGATGGATGAGATGCTGGCAACGGCAGAGGACTGGTGCCGACGGCTAGAACGATAAAGCAGGACACAGAAAGGCCCGGAAGCTGTTTTGAAACGGCTCCCGGGCCTTTTGATATGTTGTGCTTAACGCTTAGTCATGAACGACGCCGTAGACCTCGCGCTGACGGGCTTCCAGCGCTTCGTAGACCGAAGCGGGGAAGTGATGGCCCAGCCCGCCGTCATGGGTGGCGTTGCCGTCGCCGGGGCCGTGGAAGTCGGAACCCGCCGAGGGCAGCAGGTCGTACTGTGCCGCCAGTGCGGCCAGATGACAGCGCTGCTCGTCGGTGTAGCGGCCATAGTAGACCTCCATGCCGCTGCAGGGGCCTGCCAGCGCTTTGAAGGTGCGCAGCAGGCGGTGCTGTTCGGCATCGTCCAGCGGGTAGAAGAACAGGTGCGCCAGAATGGCGATGCCTTGTGCCTTCTGCAGGGCAGAGAGAACGTCCTCGATGGGTGCATAGTCCAGCTCCGACTCGACATAGGCCAGACGCTGGCCGAAGCTGCCGATGTATATGTCGAACGCTTCATCCACCGTCTTGACATAGCCGTGGGCCACAAGGCTGCGGGCAATGTGCATTCGGCCAAGATGCTGCGGGCCGTTGCTGAAGGCCATGAGGTCTTCGTAGGTGCCGATGCCGACGCCCAGCGCGTCGAGCTTGTTCAGGATCTTGGTAACGTAGCTGCGGCGGTCGGGCTGGTTGCGGCGCAGCACAGCCTGAAGCTCCGGGCAGTCGGGGTCAAAGTTCAGGCCCACGATGTGGATCTCCACGCGGCGCTGGTCAGCGGTGCGGTAAAAGCAGCTGAACTCGCAGCCGCGCAGAATGCGCAGCATGGGGAACTGCAGGCGAAGGTCGCTCAGCTCGGCGGGGGAATAACTGTAGTTGTGGTCGGTATACGCCAGATACCGGATGCCGCTTTGAAGCGCCATCAAGCCCAGATGTGCGGGCGTATACTCGCCGTCGGAATGGATGGTGTGAGTGTGCAGATCAGCGTGATACATAGAAATATCCCTCCTTACCAGGTTCTGCGGAGGCCCGCAGCCGTCGTCAGCGAAACACCGATATACCCAAGCTCCGGCCAGTCGGGTTCATCGTAGTTGTAGACCCACGCGAGCGGCTGCCCGGACTTGAGCTCCTTACGGTCCGTTTCCCACTCATCCGGGCGGTCGCTGACGAACAGATAGCTCTCGAGCTCACCGATATTCGTAAAGCTGTGGATCACATGATAAACGACCGCGTTGTATTTTTTCTCGAATTTTCTGACGCGCTCAAGCTGCTCTCCTTCGAGCCGGCTGCAGGTGCCCAGCGGAGGAGCGCTCTCGGAAACGATGCCCTCCTGCTCAAAGCACTTGATAATGGGCGGGTAGATGCCCCACAGCTTCATGCGCTCAACGGCCTCAGCCTTTTTTGCTTCGATACTTGCGTTCATAGAGTTCTCCTTTCTCATGTCCGGAAAAAAGCCGCCGGAAGTGCGGCTTTCTGCTTCAAAGCATAGCAGAGCGGCCCGGCGGTTTCTACGGGAATAAATATTTGGCGTTCAGGGCAGGAAAGTCACGGCATCGCCTTGGAATATTTTGGAGGATACGCTATAATAAAGCCAGAATATCCAAACGGAGGAGGGCTTTTCATGTGGAACCAGAAAGAGGTGCGCCGTGAGCCTCTGCCCGATGGAACAGTGCTGTGCACGGAGAACGGACGGTTCACGATCCAAAAGTACATCACGTCGGGCGGCTTTGCGCTGCTCTATCAGGCGCAGGAAGAAGGGCAGATGTATCCGGTTATCCTCAAGGAGTATTTCCCACGGCAGGGCTATGTCCGGGTGGACGGGGCCGTTCTGCCGGAGGAAGCCGCAGCCTTGCCGGAGAATGACCCAGAGCGTGAAAAGAGAATTGAAACGATGCGGACGCTTTTTGAAGAGCGGGCCGACCGCGAGATCCGCGTCGGGCAGCAGAGCCGCCAGCGCACCCGGCTCACGGTGCCGGTGAACCGAAAGCTTCCGGTGCGGTCGATCCAGCTGCCGGGGGAAAAAAACTGCACGCCGCCGTACAGCTGCATTCTGGAAATGGAGTGCCTTACCGAGCGGCAGGGCTTCTGGCTGAAGGATCTGTTGGAGGAAGCCGCCCAGCCCTGCAGTCCAGATCACCCTTTCGGCAACGGACGGCCGGGCTGCAGAAATTCTGTGCCGCAGTTCGCAAAGACGGTGGATCTGTTCTGCGCCCTGCTGGCGAACCTGAAACGCATCCACAACGATGAGGATTGCAGAGGCTGCATCCATGGCGACATCAGCGCGGGCAATCTCTTTGTGGACGGCAGCCTGTCCAACGGCACGATCTTGGGCGTGTCCCTGCTGGACTTCGGCGGCGGCTGGGACGAAGAGACCAGGCCGGAGAGCGATGTGTTCAGTACACCGGGCTTCCGTGCACCGGAACTGAAAAACGGTGGGACACCGACCCCGGCGTCCGACGTTTACGCGGTGGGGCGGCTGTTCTATGCCCTGCTGGACCCTACAGCGGCGAACAATCTGCGGTTGGGGCGGGACCTGAGCTTCCTGGAAAGGGATGTGACGCTGACCGCAAGCCAAGCAAGACCCTCCGGGCTGGAAGGTTCCCTGCTGGCTCAGGTGAACGCGTTGCTGACCGCTGCCGCCAAGGAAGCCCCCGAAGAGCGCATCACGCTGGAAGAAATGGCGCGGCAGATGGACGAGTGGCGCCGCCGCCTGACGCCGCCGGTATGGAGCCTTGCTCAGAACGCAGGCGCGCTGAACGACGGCGAGGTGAGGGGCCGCGACGAAGACGTAAAGAACCTGCTGAACGAACTGGAAAACGAAAAGCGGAACCCCCATGTGCTGTGGGGCTTTGCGGGCATGGGCAAGACCAAACTGGCCCTCGCCGCCGCCGGCGAATGGCAGAAGCGCCACCCGCTGGGCAGAACGTATTTCGTGCGGTTCCCTGGCACGCTGGAGGCGCTGTACACCGACACCTTCGCCCATGCCATGCCGGTGGAGCGCGGCGGGCCCGACCTAATTGAGGACGTGCAGAAGCTGCTGTGCGAGAACCTGTCGGAGCTGGACCTGCTGGTCATCGACAACTTTGACCGCGATGAGGCCTCGTCCTGGGCCGAGCTGACCGGCGCCAGCGGCAGTCTGGAGCAGCAGCTCTACCAGCAGCTGTGCGCCCTGCCCTGCCGCCTGCTGCTGACCACGCGGCAGAATCTGGAACATGCAGCGGGCGGGCGCTTTTTCGAGATCAAGTCCCTGAAGGATGACGTCCTGCTGGACATCCTGCGGGACGGCTCCCGGGGGCTGCCGGACTCGGACGACGACACCCTCCGAGATATCCTCCGGCTGGTGGAGCGCCACACCATGACCATCACCATGGTGGCCGCCCTGATGCAGTTCACCCACATCCCGGCCGGGCAGATCGCCGAGGACCTGAGCAAGGGCCAAACCCTCCGGGACAACAGTCTGGAAATGCTCATCCCCAGCGAAAAGGACGGCGAGAGCCGCAACGGCACCGTGCTGCAGAACCTGACCACCCTGTTCGGGCTGGCGAAGCTGACCCCGCCGATGCGGACCCTGCTGCACCGCGCCATGTTCATCGGGGAGAGCGGCTCTCGCGGGAGCTGTTCCTCAACGCCTGCGGCCTGCGGCCGGACGACAGGGATTTCCACGCGCTGGTGGATCTGCGCTACCTGAACAGCACGGGCAGCGGGAAAGACGAGTACCTTGTCCCCCACACCCTCATCCGCAAGCTGTGCAGCCTGCGGGAGCCGGGGGCTGACGGAGAGGACGACGCCCATTTTCTGGACGGGCTGTGGGAGTTTCAGGAGACGCCCGCCGACCGGCGCAGCACCGCCGATATTTACTCCGCTGTGCTGGAAAAGTCCGACCCGGACGCCCGGCTCGACACCCCGCAGAAGAAGCTCTGGGCCTACCGCGCCGCGAGCCTGTACTTCCGCCTTGCCGATTTCAAGAAGGCTGCGAAGTGGAACAACGCCATGATCATCGCGGAAAAGGCGCAGCCCGCCCTGCACTGGACGCTGCCGCAGCTGTATGAGAACCGGGCACTCATCTTCCGGGACCGGAAGCAGCCGCCGGAGGAGTTCGACGCCGCCATAAAAGCGATGAAATGCCTGAATGAGCTGGGCCCTTTGGAGCAAAACCCCAGTGCCGCAGCCTCCATTTATGAGACGCTTGGCCGGGCATACGGCGATGTTGGGAAGTTCCTGCTGCGGGGGGTGAGCTCCGAGGACCGGGAGACCCTGCTGGAGCTGACCTGCCATGCCGACGCGCTTGCCTTTGGCGAGGACAGCGTATGGGCAGGCCGGACGGATAAACGTGACTATGACGACCGCCAGCGTACCTGCTACGAGTACGCCGCAAGGCTGCGTGAAGAGCGGTTCACGTTCCACAGCTCGGACACCTTCCGCACCTACATCAATCTGGCTTACTGCGCCGGTGTGCGGGGCAAAAACGAGCCGGAGCATCTCCGGCAGGAGGCCGCACGGCAGCTGCGCTGGAGCCGGCAGGCCCTCGATATCTCCGAGAGATGCAGCACCGGCGCTTATAGCAACATCGGCCTTGCTTATGGCGCGCTGGGAGACCATGTCCCCGAGAAAGAGGCCTCGAGACCCTGCTGGAGCGCCGCCGCCACAACTCGCAGCGCGGCGACAGCCGCCTGTACGAGCTGCAGGCCCTGCTGTATCTCATCGAAGCCTGCAAGCATGGCGGAGACAACGAAGAGGCGTCGAAACGATACAAGGAAGTTCAGGCGCTCGCCAAGCAGCTGGGCGTGGAGGAGCTATTTGCCCATAATCTGGAGGAAGCCGGAGAGGGGCTTCTCTGACCCATAAGTAAACATTTGAACTTGGAGTTGTTCTTGAAAACACCAAAGATGCCGTTAACCTGAATCGAATGGTTCATACTCGGAGAACACTACGTTCAGAAGCAAGATTCTCGAAAGAGGATTTTCTGCACACTAGGACTTCTTTATTTTTCTCTGGTTTACAGGTTTGAAACAACTTTCCCGAAGCGTACAGCCGGAGTAGTCTCATAAAGGTAATAATTCGTGATCGTAATAAATCTTGCATTTTTCTTTGAACTGGAACGGGTGCAGTGGGGCCTTCTCTCTCCGCCACGGGGAAAACCATCAGTGTGTTTCAAAGACGCAGTAGAAAATGTTTTCAGGTGAAAAGGCAGTGTTTCTATGTTGCTGGCTCGAATGTGCGGTCACTCAAACCAATGCCGTCAAGCCGGTGGGGGATAGGGCGATTTTATTTGTCGGAGAGTAAGTGCACGGTTTCTGCACGGTTTTTGCACGGTTTCAAACCGTGCAGAGGGTACTTTTTGGTGCAAAATCCGACAAAGGGTGCAGAAATTACCGTGTGAAAAATCACGTTGCCTTGTTCAAAAATGACGATGACTCGAAACTTCCATCTTTTGAGACGAACCGGCGGCTTGCTCTCTTAATCAGTGGGCCCAGGGTTCGAGTCCCTGGAGGTGCACCGAATTTTGAACGTCAAATCGTAAGATTTGGCGTTCTTTCTTTATGTGGGAAAGCGACTGCACACTTTCTGCACACCATTTGCACATTTCCCGAATATTGGGTCTTTCTGCGCAAGATGCGCACAGCCTGATTTCCTTTGCATAAAAAGAAGAGAAGTTAGGCGAACAAGGCTCTCGTCAACTCTCTGCGTTCCTCTGCATCCATCAGCCGGATGGCTTCAAGGATCTCCTTACCAGAGATTTTTGTTGCCTCCGGCTGTTTGCTTTCCGGGGGCTGCTGCGATGCTGCCGGGGTCAGGTCTTGGGTGTAGAAGTTCGCTTCGATCTTTTCTGCCAGTTCCAGACGGGGCTTGTCCTGCGTGTGGGCGTAGGTGTCCATCAGGACGGCGGCGGTCGCATGACCAGTGTTTCCCTGAACCGACTTGAAGTCACCATCCGACTGCAAGAGCTGGTAGGTCGCACTGCCGGTACCACTTGGTGAGCAGTTCCGGCGCAATGGGCAGACCATCGGGCAGTCGGAATAGTTGCCCGCAATTGCTGTACTTCTCTGGGGCGTTCTGCTCGTCCTGCTTCAGCTTTTCCAGCCATGCCAGCAGTTCTTCCTTCAAGGGCTTGGTCATATACAGGACACGGTTGGACTTCTTGGTCTTGGGCTTTTTCAGAATGAGAGAGGACTTGCTGCCCTCGCGCCTGTCCGGGAAGGTGTGATATACCTGATTGGGGTCGAGTTTTTCCAGAGCGTCCTTATTGGCTCGCTGCATGATCTTGTTCACCAGAATCGTGCCACGGCCATCTGCGGCATCGAAATCCAGATCACTCGGCTGCAAGCCGGGAATTTCGCCCTCACGGAGCGAAAGAATCATGCTCAGATGCACCGCCAGATGGAGTGCCGGGTTCTCGATGGTCTGCAACGCTGCCAGCATGGTCTTTTCATCCCAGATAGTGCGATCCTCGCTGTTGACCTTAGGCGCATCACGGGGCAGGGGAATCTTGTGGATCAAGTCCCATTCCACCGCATAGGAAAAGGCTGTTTTCAGCAGGGCGTGGACTTCGTGGATGGAGGTGCTGGACAGCAGTTCTTTCTCGACCGTGATCTTTCGCTCCTGCGCCTCCTTTTATGTAAATATTAAATTGTTGGGATAGATTACCACAAAATCCGGGGCGTGTCAACGTGAACTTGTCGGGGCGAGGCCCCTCCATCTTGCTGCGCAAGACCGTTCTGTCGCTTAAAAGCCCCACTGGGGCTTTCATTGCTCCGCTGCGCATCGCAAACGCGAACTTTTGAAAATACGTCGCTTTTGGCAGCTTGCAAGAAAACACGCAGAAAACTTTGGTAAAAAGAGAGAGGGCTGGACGGTGCCAGCCCTCTTGACAAGAAACTACCATGTTGAATTTTGAATTTGAGCCAAAATGAAGCTGGTATGTTGTGAGGCGGCAAATGGTAATGGTGGGACTGATAGCAACTTCAACATCCAGTGGAATCAAGGAGATGGATAGTAACTACATAGAATTGATGAACAAAAACTGAAACCGCTTTTTTATCAGCTTTTTTTGCGGGTGGCGATATCCTGAAAGCAGAAATAATCCGGCTGGTGGCGCGACTGCGTATACTCAAACAGCAATCCATCGGAGTTGAAGGTCTGGTTGACCACGACAGCTACGCAGTCATAGCCGTCCATATCCAGCAGTTTTTCGTCCCGGGCGGTGGCATGCTCCACCGTGATGCGCCGTTTGCTGGTGATGATTTGCATTCCGAGCACATTTTCAATAAAATCATAGATGGAATGGGATGCGATTTCCTCCGTCAGTCCGGGCACAAATTCCTTCAAAAAATAGTTGATGTCCAGAATCAGTGCTTTTCCGTCCAGATAGCGCACGCGCTGCACCGCCCACAGTTCGTCGCCCTCAGAAAATCCGCTTTCCGCAGCAAACTGCTCGGTTGCAGTGATCGTCTCAAACCGAATGACACGGGTAACGGCTTGCAGATGGTTGCGGTTAGCGGTCTCCTGAAAGGTCTCGATGCCGCCTATGGTAAAGGTCGTCTTTCCCACCGGCTGGTAGATGACCCGAACGCCCCGTCCCTGCATGGACTGCACATAGCCATCGGCAATCAATTCCGCAATTGCACGGCGCACCGTGTTGCGGGAGCAGTCGTATTCTGCAATCAGCGTATTTTCACTGGGAAGCAGGGACTGGTAAGGATAGTCCTGCGCTTCGATCCGTTTTTTGATACTGCGGTAAATTCCTTCATATTTTGCTTTTGGCATGGCTGTTTACCTCAACTTGTTCAAACGTTTGTTTCAGTATACCGTGATTGCGCCTGAATTTCAAGGCATTCTATTGTCCGAGATGCCGAAAATTTTCAAACATAACATGATTTTTTGTAAATCTGCTTGACTTGTCTGAACAAGTGAACTATACTGAAACCACAAGCAAAACTTGTATGAACAAGTTGGGCGAATCATCAAAAAGATAAAGGAGAAAAGAGTCATGGGAAAATACCAAGAGGACGCAAAGTTGCTGCTTGAGTACGTTGGCGGCAAAGAGAACATCGCGGCAGTTTCGCACTGTGTATCCCGGATGCGTTTTGTGCTGAACGATCCCGCCAAGGCGGACGTTGCCAAGATCGAGGCACTGAAATCCGCCAAGGGCACTTTCACCCAGGCGGGCCAGTTTCAGGTCATCATCGGCAACACGGTGAGCGATTTCTACAATGATTTCATTGCGGTGTCCGGCATTGACGGCGTGTCCAAGGATGCCGTCAAGAGCGCGGCCAAGCAGAATCAGACCACCCTGCAGAAGATCATGAGTGCACTGGCCGAGATCTTTGCACCGCTGATCCCCGCCATCATCACCGGCGGTCTGATCCTTGGCTTCCGCAACTGCATCGACAGCATCTACTTCTTTGAAAACGGCACCAAAACCCTGTGCGACATCAGCCAGTTCTGGTCCGGCGTGGACAGCTTTTTGTGGCTGATCGGTGAAGCCATCTTCCATATGCTGCCGGTCTGCATCTGCTGGTCCGTTACCAAAAAGATGGGCACCACCCAGAGCCTTGGCATCGTGCTGGGCCTGACGCTGGTTTCCGGGCAGTTGCTCAATGCCTACGGTGTGGCTTCTACTGCGGCGGCAGATATCCCCAAATGGGACTTCGGTTTCTTCACCGTGAACATGATCGGCTATCAGGCACAGGTCATCCCGGCCATCCTTGCGGCGTTCACGCTGGTGTATCTGGAACGGTTCTTCCGCAAGATCTGCCCGGCAGTCATCTCCATGATCGTTGTGCCCTTCTGCTCGCTGGTGCTGTCCGTCATCATCGCCCACACTGTCCTCGGCCCCATCGGCTGGAAGATTGGCTCTGTCATCTCCGATGTGGTCTATGCGGGCATTTCCGGTTCTTTCCGCGTGGTGTTCGGTGCTATCTTCGGCTTTGTGTATGCACCGCTGGTCATCACCGGCCTGCACCACATGTCCAACGCCATCGATATGCAGCTGATCGCCGACTTCGGCGGCACGATGCTGTGGCCCATGATCGCACTCTCCAACATCGCACAGGGTTCTGCCGTGCTGGGCATGATCTACCTGCAGCGCAAGAATGCTGCCGCTCAGGAAGTCAACGTTCCCTCCTGCATCTCCTGCTATCTGGGCGTTACGGAGCCTGCCATGTTCGGCGTCAACCTGAAATTCCACTTCCCGTTTATCTGCGGCATGATTGGATCTGCCATCGCAGCGGTCGTCTGTGTGGCAACTTCCACCACGGCCAACGCCATTGGCGTGGGCGGCATCCCCGGCATCCTGTCCATCCAGCCTGCCTATATGCTCAGCTTTGCCGTGTGTATGCTGATCGCTATCGTGGTTCCTTTTGTGCTGACCGTCATCATTGGCAAGAAAAAGGGAATTGCCTGATTTTCAAGAATTGCGAGGTGCTTGCAATGGAAGCACGCAAGGATAAAGTAGTTTACCAGATTTACCCGAAATCCTTTTACGATACCAACGGCGATGGTCTGGGCGACCTGAAAGGCGTCACGGCCAAGCTGGATTATCTGGCCGACCTCGGCGTGGATTACCTATGGCTGACCCCGTTTTTTCCCTCGCCGCAGCGGGACAACGGCTATGACGTGGCGGATTACCGCGCTATCGACCCGCGCTACGGCACGATGGAAGATTTGGAAGAACTCATCCGCGAGGCGGACAAGCGCGGCATTGGCCTGATGTTGGATATGGTGTTCAACCACACCTCCACCGAGCATGCATGGTTCCAGCGGGCACTGGCCGGTGAGAAAAAGTATCAGGATTACTACATCTTTAAGAACGGAACCCCGGACAATCTGCCCACAAACTGGGTGTCCAAGTTCGGTGGCCCGGCATGGCAGTATGTGCCGCAGCTGGGCAAGTGGTATCTGCACCTGTTCGATGTGACACAGGCAGACCTGAACTGGGAGAACCAGGCGGTGCGGGAAGAAATGGCCGACATCCTCCGTTTCTGGAAGGCGAAGGGAATCAAGGGATTCCGCTTTGATGTGGTCAATCTGATTTCCAAACCGGAAGTGTATGAGGACGACTTTGCGGGCGATGGCCGTCGCTTCTACACCGATGGCCGCAATGTCCACAAATACCTGAAAGAATTGGTGGCGGCAGGCGGCATTGACGGCATGGTGACGGTGGGCGAAATGTCCTCCACCTCGTTGGAAAACTGCATCGGATACACTGCTGCGGGCAACCATGAACTGTCTATGTGCTTCAACTTCCATCATCTGAAGGTGGACTACAAGAACGGCGACAAATGGGCACTGATGCCTGCCGACCATCTTGCCCTGAAAAAACTGTTCCAGACATGGCAGGAGGGGATGCAGGCGCATGACGGCTGGAACGCGCTGTTCTGGTGTAATCACGACCAGCCCCGTGCCGTGAGTCGCTTTGGCAGCGATACGGCCTACTGGAAGGAAAGTGCCAAGATGCTGGCCGCCGCCATCCACTTCATGCGCGGTACGCCGTATATTTATCAGGGCGAAGAACTGGGCATGACCAACGCACACTTTACCTCCATTGACCAGTACCGGGATGTAGAAAGCCTGAATTACTACAACATCCTGCGCGGCGAGGGCAAGTCCGAGGCCGAAACGCTCGACATCATCGCCCAGCGCAGCCGCGACAACGGCCGCACTCCGATGCAGTGGGATGCCAGCGCGAATGCAGGTTTCACCACCGGTACGCCGTGGATCGGCACCGCCGATAACTATCAGACCATCAACGCCGCCGCCGAGATGGACGACCCGGACTCGGTGCGCAGTTCTACAAGACGCTGGTGCACCTGCGCAAACAGCACAAGGTCATCAGCGAGGGGAAAATCGAGTTCCTCTTCCCGGAAAATGCCGACCTGCTGGCCTACCGCCGCTATGGTGCGCCGGACGGAGAAGAGCTGCTGGTGCTGTGCAACCTGACAGCGCACGAAGTACCCGTCACCCTGCCGGAGGGGTGGGCCGGTACGGAAAAGCTGCTGGGCAACTACACGGAAATGGCTGCTGCGCTGCGCCCGTATGAGTGCACAGTTCTGAAAAAATAAAAACAAGGTGTGTCCACCCGGACGCACCCTGCCAAAATCCACATACGACAGCGATATGAGAAATAGAGCGTTCCCCATCGGGAACGCTCTATTTTTCTTTACTGGTGGTATGATGAGCCTGTTCTGCCTGCCATAGGCAAGCTCGCTTTCGAAAACACGTCACTTTCGGCAGCTTGCAAGAAAACACGGTGAAAACTTTGGCAAAAAGAGAGAGAACTGGACGGTGCCAGCCCTCTTGACAAGGTTCTTCTACGAAATGTTGTTCCATCCCGGTTTTGTCCCGGTTTCAAAAAGGGCTTGCATTCGGTTATATACCATGCTATAATGCTCCCAGAAATTGAATCAAGAATCTTCAGGGCAGGGTGCGATTCCCTACCGGTGGTACAGCCCACGAGCCGCAAGGCATGATTCGGTGAAACTCCGAAGCCGACAGTACAGTCTGGATGAAAGAAGATAGGAAAGCATAGAGAAACCACAAGATCTCTGTACTCATGGAAGCTGCTCTGAGATGCGTTTGCATTTCAGAGTTTTCTTTTTGCGCAGGAGATACTGCGCCTGTTTGCCTTGCCCTGAACAATCTGGTTCGGGGCTTTTTTATTTGGAGGCAGAGAGATGAACGATACAGAGTATATGCGTCTTGCCTTAGAACTGGCTAAAAAAGGATGCGGATGGACATCCCCAAATCCGATGGTGGGTGCTGTCATTGTAAAAGATGGTCAGATCATCGGGCAGGGATGGCATGAACGGTATGGCCAGCCCCATGCGGAGCGAAATGCGTTAGCATCCTGCGCTGTTGACCCCGAAGGGGCAACGATGTATGTGACGCTGGAGCCCTGCTGTCATTTTGGGAAACAGCCGCCGTGTGTGAATGCTATTCTGGAAGCGGGCATCAGCCGGGTCGTAGTGGGGTCGGCAGATCCAAACCCGCTGGTGTCGGGAAAAGGAATTGCTGCTTTGCGGGTGCAGGGGGTAGCGGTGACGGAAGGCGTTTTGCGGGAAGAATGCGACGCACTCAATCGGATATTCTTCCATTTTATAACGACAAAACGCCCGTTTGTTTCTATGAAGTATGCCATGACAATGGACGGAAAAATTGCCACAGTTACGGGCGCATCCAAATGGATTACAAGTGAAGCTGCCCGAGCGTATGTTCAACAACAGCGGCATCGTTTCAGCGGAATCATGGTCGGTGTCGGAACCATTCTTGCCGATGATCCCTTATTGACCTGCCACATGGAGAACGGAAAAAATCCAGTTCGCATCGTCTGCGATACGCAGCTGCGGACACCATTGCAAGCACAGGTGGTCGCAACAGCAAAACAGATCCCGACCATCCTTGCGACCTGCTGCGCCGACCCGAAACGGCAGGCGATATATCGACAGGCTGGGTGCCGAGTGATTTGTCTGGACAAAAGGAACGGTCACATTGACCTTGTACAACTTATGGAAAAACTTGGTCAGGAACAACTCGACAGCATTCTTCTGGAAGGCGGAGGGACACTGAACTGGGCAGCACTGGAAAGCGGCGTTGTTCAACAGGTGCAGGCGTACATTGCCCCAAAGCTGTTCGGCGGACAGGAAGCAAAAACACCGGTGGAAGGTGCAGGAGTTCATGTGCCGAGTGCAGCATTCCGGCTGAAAAACAGCAGCCTGACCCATCTTGGCGAGGATATTCTGATTGAAAGCGAGGTCGAGTATCCATGTTCACTGGAATTATAGAAGAAGTCGGAGCCGTAAAGCAGATCACGCATGGACAGCATTCGGAAGTGCTGAACATTCAGGCACGGACCGTTCTGGAAAACACAAAAATCGGTGACAGCATCGCAGTGAATGGCATCTGCCTGACCGTTACCCGGCTTTTTGCAGACAGCTTTTCTGCCGATGTTATGCATGAAACCCTGAACCGCTCCTCTCTTGCAGGTCTTATGGTCGGGAGCAGGGTCAATCTGGAACGGGCAATGGCTGCGGATGGACGGTTCGGCGGGCATATTGTGGCGGGTCATGTGGATGGCACCGGGTGCATCCGGCGAATCGAAAAAGACGACAATGCGGTCTGGTTTACCATCCATGCGGAACCGAATCTTTTGCGCTATGTCGTGGAAAAAGGCTCCATCGCGGTCGATGGTATAAGCCTGACGGTGGCAGAAGTCAGTTCGGATGCGTTTTCAGTGTCCACCATCCCTCACACCGTCAGCTGTACAAATCTGTGTCAAAGGCACAAAAACGATGTGGTAAATCTGGAGACCGACATCCTTGGCAAGTATGTCGAAAAGCTGTTTCAGCCGATACCGCAGGAACACCGGCAAAGCTCTGTCACGAAAGAAATGCTGATACGCTACGGATTTGAATAAGGAGAAACAACGATGAGATTCAATACCATTCCTGAAGCTCTGGAAGATTTGAGACAAGGCAAGATCATTTTGGTGACGGATGACCCGGAACGCGAAAATGAGGGCGATTTTATCTGTGCCGCTGAGTTTGCGACAACAGAAAATGTCAATTTCATGGCGACCCACGGCAAAGGTCTGATCTGTATGCCGATGTCGGAAGCCTTTGTACAGAAGCTGAAGTTTCCGCAGATGGTTCGGCATAACACGGACAACCATGAAACCGCCTTTACCGTGTCCATCGACCATATTTCAACCACGACCGGCATTTCTGCTGCTGAACGCTCTATTACCGCGCTGGCCTGTGTAGCAGAAGACGCAAAAGCAGAAGATTTCCGGCGACCGGGTCATATGTTCCCACTTTTAGCAAGGAAAAATGGTGTTCTGGAACGAAACGGCCACACAGAAGCCACCGTAGACCTGTGCCGTCTGGCAGGGCTGAAAGAGTGCGGGCTTTGCTGCGAGATCATGAGGGACGATGGCACTATGATGCGCACGGAGGAACTTGCACAGCTGGCAGAACGATTCCAAATCAAATTCATCACCATCCAAGCCTTGCAAGAGTACCGTAAGTGTCACGAAAAGCTGGTCGATCAGGTGGCTGCCGTAAATCTACCGACAAAATACGGCGACTTCCGCGCATACGGTTTTGTGAGCCGCCTGAACGGAGAACATCACATCGCATTGGTAAAAGGTGAAATCGGTGATGGCCGGGATGTCCTGTGTCGGGTGCATTCGGAATGTCTGACGGGTGATACGTTCGGTTCGCTGCGCTGCGATTGCGGACAGCAGTTGGCTGCGGCGATGACGCAAATTGAAAAGGAGGGGCGTGGCATCCTGCTCTATATGCGGCAGGAAGGGCGCGGCATCGGTCTCATAAATAAGCTGCGTGCCTACGAGTTGCAGGAACAGGGCATGGATACCCTGGAAGCCAACCTCGCCCTTGGTTTCCATGGGGATGAACGGGAGTATTACATGGGAGCACAGATTTTGCGGGAGCTGGGAGCACACAGTTTGCGCCTGTTGACCAATAATCCGGATAAGGTATACCAACTTTCCGAGTTCGGTCTGGAGATTACAGAACGTGTCCCAATTCAGATGACTGCGACCGCGCACGACCTGTTCTATCTGAAAACCAAGCAGGCAAGAATGGGACATATCCTGAGTTATTAAGGAAAAGAGGGATTTTACAATGAAATCATTTGAAGGAAAACTGATTGCACAAAACATCCGGGTCGGTATCGTTGCTGCACGATTCAACGAGTTCATCACCTCAAGGCTCCTTGGCGGGGCAATGGATGCACTCCTTCGGCACGATGTGAGCGAGGACGATGTTCATGTCGCATGGGTGCCGGGAGCGTTTGAAATTCCGCTGGTTGCTTCCAAAATGGCAAAAAGCGGAAAGTACGATGCTGTGATTTGCCTTGGCGCAGTGATTCGAGGCGCTACCAGCCATTACGACTACGTCTGCAACGAAGTCTCAAAAGGCATCGCAGCAGTTTCGCTGGAAAGCGGTATTCCTGTTTTATTTGGCGTTCTGACGACTGAAAATATCGAGCAGGCAATCGAGCGGGCAGGTACGAAAGCCGGAAACAAGGGCTATGACTGCGCGGTCAGCGCCATCGAAATGGTCAATCTGATCCGCGAAATGGATGCAGAGTAACGGTGACACAGGAGCCTTCCATGATTGTGATACGAGCGAACACCCCGGACCCGGTACTGGAGCAAACGATTCTGCGCCTTTTGCAACAGGCGCAGATCGATGCGGAGCAGATCACATTCTGCGCAAAGAAAAAACTGGAACTGCCGGGATTGGTGATTGACAACACCCGACATGAAATTTCAGCCAACGGCAGAAATATTTCGTTGACACGTCTTGAATCTGACCTGTTGTGGGTGCTGGCAGTCTGCGAAGGAACGACGCTCTCTAAAAAAGAGCTTTTTGATGCTGTATGGGGAAAGGATTGCGCCGATACCTTAAAAGTGGTTGGCAATACCGTTTCCAATCTCCGAAAGAAGCTGGCATTCTGCGGGCTGGACGGATGTCTTTGCACAGTTGGTGGAGGGTATGCTTTTCGTTACGTTCTGGCAGAGCAGGGAAAAGCCCATTCCAATACTGTCCCGACAATGGTATACTGTTGCCCAAAGGAGCTGAGAGAAAATGACCCGAATCTTGTTCATCTGTCTGGGGAATATCTGCCGTAGTCCCATGGCGGAATTTGTTATGAAAGACCTTGTGGAAAAAGCCGGTATTGCAGAAAAATTCGAAATCGCCTCCGCTGCGACCAGTGCGGAAGAAGTGGGCAACCCGGTCTATCCACCCGCTCGGCAAAAATTGGCAGACCATGCCATTTCCTGTGCAGGCAAAACGGCGCGTCAGATGACACGGCAGGATTATGATACCTATGATTATCTGGTTGCAATGGATCGAAGCAACCTGCGGGATATGGCTCGTTTTGTAGGGAACGACCCGTTGCACAAGGTCTCCCTCCTGATGTCGTATACCAGTACGCCGCACGATGTGGCCGACCCGTGGTTTACTGGAGATTTCGAGGACACATGGCGGGATGTACTGGCAGGCTGCACGGCGTTGTTAGAGAGGCTGTGCCAATAAAAGAAACAACTGGGTGTATCATCGTTCAGATGAAGCATCCAGTTGTTTTTGATTTAATCTTCTGGCCTGCCGTGGTCGCAGTCGAGGGAACGATAGTGCTCCATCTCTCCACCCAGCACAAGCTGTGCATATTCCAAGGGCGTATTGTATAGCAGCCAGTCCAGTTCCGCCCGCTGTGCTGGCTGGCCTGGGCCGTGCTGCACACCCTGCTCAAGCGCAGCTCCCGCGAGGGTACGCCGGACCTGAACCTGCTGTTCCAGTACAACATGCCTGTCCGTGCGCTGGCCCAGATGACCGGCGGCATGGTCGGGCAGGAGACGGTGGACGGCATCGTGATGGAAGCAAAGGGCTTCTGGATCATCGGCCTGCTGCGGGCACTCATCGGCTTTGGACAGAACGCAGTCTCCAACCGGAGGTTCCGCGCGGCACTGGACGCCGAGCGCGGCGGCCCGGCGGTGTAAAACCATCTGACATTCCCGGATTTTCTCCTTCATTCTAAACAAACAGCCCCGGACTTGTTGAAAAGTCCGGGGCTGTTTGCGTGTGGGGCTTAGTAAATGTAGGGCTGCACGGGCGGCTGGTCGGGGCGGTGCTCTCCGAGGATCTTTTCCATCCAGACCATGTCGTACCAGCGGCCGAACTTGTACCCGCAGTTGTGGAAGGTGCCGACCAGTGCAAAGCCCAGATGCTCGTGGAACCGGGCGCTGTTCCGGGTCAGGTATTCGTCCTCCGCCTGCGGGTAGCCGATGCAGGCATACAGGTTCAGGATGCCCATGGCCTGCAGCCGGTCGGCCAGCGCCTCGTACAGAGCACGGCCCATGCCGTGTTTCCGGGCGTCGTGGTCCAGGTAGATGGTCAGCTCACAGGCCCAGTCGTAGGCGGCACGGCCCACAAAGGACCCCGCGTAGGCGTAGCCCTCCACCCGGCCGTCCCGCTCGATGACGAGGTAGGGGTATTTCTGCATGGTGCGACGCATGCGGCCTTCAAATTCCTCCAGTGAGGGTACGTCGTATTCAAAGGTGATGACCGTGTGCTCCACATACCAGGCGTAGATCTCCAGAATGCGGGGCGCATCGGCCAAAGACGCATTCCGAATGGTAATATCCTGCATAAAAACATCTCCTTGTAGCAATAAATATCCCGAAATCCGGTCTGATTATAGCATATCCCACTTTAAAAGGACAGCGCAAAGCAGCAGAAGCGCCGCTCCGCACAGGCGGATAGGGGAGAAAATTCTATTGGCAAAGTGGCAGAAAATGCGGCGCTCTGAGCCGGAAATCCCCACAAAAGCGCGAAAATCAGCCGTGCAGGCGCAAAATGCTGTACCTTGCCACTTTACTGTGATAAAATAACACCATCCTTTCCCCGCGCGCTGCGCGGGAAAAGCCAAACGAGAGGGGGAACCTTTATGACAAATGTCTGCATCATTGCCACCATTGTGATCTATCTGGTGGGCATGCTGCTGGTGGGCTTTGTATACAGCAAGTCCAACGAGGACAGCACCGACTTTTACCTCGGCGGCCGCAAGATGGGCCCGCTGGTCACCGCTATGAGCGCCGAAGCCAGCGATATGTCCAGCTGGCTGCTGATGGGCCTGCCCGGCCTTGCCTACCTCACCGGCATTGCGTCGCCGGGCTGGACGGCCATCGGCCTGGCTGTGGGCACCTGGCTCAACTGGCTCATCGTGGCCCGGCGGCTGCGGCGCTACTCGGCCAATCTGGACGCCATCACGGTGCCGCAGTTCCTGTCGCTGCGGTTCCATGACCAGCGCAACCTGCTCAACGCGCTGGGCGCGGTGATCATCATCGTGTTCTTTATCCCGTACACGGCTTCCGGCTTTGCGGCCTGCGGCAAGCTGTTCCACAGCCTGTTCGGCGTGGACTACATGATCGCGATGATCGTGTCCGCACTGGTCATCGTGGGGTACACCATTCTGGGCGGCTTCCGGGCCGTGACCACCACCGACCTCATCCAGTCGGTGGTCATGAGCATCGCACTGGTGGCGGTGCTGGCCTACGGCATCGGTGTGGCCGGGGGCTGGGGTGCCGTGATGGAAAACGCCCACAGCCTTTCCGGCTACCTGACCATGGCGGCCAGCCACAACGCTGCCGCCGGGACCGCCGCCTCCTACAGCCTGCTGGACATCGTGTCCACCATGGCCTGGGGCCTAGGCTACTTTGGCATGCCCCACATCCTGCTGCGATTCATGGCCATTGAGGACGAAAAGAAGCTGGTGCTCAGCCGCCGCATTGCCAGCGTGTGGGTGGTCATTGCCATGACGGCCTCCATCGTCATTGGCGTGGTGGGTCTGGGCATGACCAAAGCCGGTGCGCTGGAATTCCTGAGCGGCTCTTCCAGCGAGACCCTCATCGTGCGCATTGCCAGCCTCATTGCACAGCACGGTGTGCTGGCGGCGGTGCTGGCGGGCCTGATCCTGGCCGGTATTCTGGCGGCCACCATGTCCACCGCCGACAGCCAGATGCTGGCAGCGGCGTCCAGTGTCTCGCAGAATATCCTGCAGGAGTTCGGCCATATGAAGCTCACCGAAAAGCAGAGCCTGTTTGCGGCCCGGCTTACCATCATCTGCGTCAGCGTGGTGGGTGTGGTGCTGGCCCGCGACCCGGATTCCAGCGTGTTCGGCATCGTCAGCTTTGCATGGGCCGGTTTTGGCGGTGCCTTTGGTGCGGTGGTGCTGTGCGCCCTGTTCTGGAAGCGCTGCAACTGGCAGGGTGCACTGGCCGGGATGCTCTGCGGCGGCTGATGGTCTTTGTGTGGAAGTACCTCATCAGCCCGCTGGGCGGCGTGTTCGGCATCTATGAGCTGCTGCCGGCCTTCCTGTTTTCGCTGGCAGCCTGCGTGGTGGTCAGCCTTGCCACCCCGGCCCCCGGTGCGGACATCGAGGCCGAATTTGAAGCGGCGAAATAAACGATAAAAAGCAACCAGCCCCGGAACGATGATGGTCGTTCCGGGGCTGATTTTTATCTCAGTTGAACAGCATGATGGTTATTTCCGCGCAGGGCACCAAAAATCCAAAGCCGAAGAAAAACAGCAGTTCCAATATGACCCGCGTCAGGCGTAAAAACGGTGTATCCAGAAGGGTGCACGCTTCAAGGTAACGGTGATAGAAACCGCTCTGTTCAAAGCTGTTCCAGAGTTCCAGCATGAGAAATTCCATTCCGGCCAGAAGCGGAAAAACGACCCACGAGGACATCCAGCCATCGGCTTGTAAAGAACCATCGCTGAGGGAACGCCAGTGAACTGCAAGTGTTCCGTGGCAGGCGAATATGCCCCACAGGGCCAGTGCAACGCTCAGACAGAGCATCGCGACGCGGACCGAATGCCAGTCCACGGTATGCTGGCGGCGCAACATGGAAAAGAAATCCTCCAGAGGGACCGGTGCGGCAGGGGCGCCCTGACCGGGGTCATGGCAGTGCATCAGGTCCGCAAGAGACAGGCCCAGTGCGTCGGCCAGAGGTTCCAGCGTATTGATGTCCGGCAGACCGACGCCGCGTTCCCAGCGGCTGACGGCCTTGTCGGTCACATGCAGCTGTTCGGCCAACTCGGCCTGGGTCAGGCCCTGCGCCCTGCGCACCTGGGCAAGAAAGGCACCGAACATTTTTGCGTCCATACAGATCACATCCTTTTCCACAGAATAGCAGACCTGTGTGGAAAACGCAACCGACGGAACGTTTACCCACGCTTTTGAAGGAGAATGAGCGGGCGTCCTGCAAGAATATCTTGACAAAAAGTTACGATGACACTATACTAAAAGCAAAGGAAGGGCGCTGGCTGCAGATTGGTCAGCTCCTTACTGGCATTATGTCAAAAAGATTGACCGCTCGGTTGGGGAACAGAGGCGGTCAATCTTTTTTGCTTTTGGAATAATGTTTTGCGCGCGGGATGCCCCGAAAGACATCCCGCGAGATCATCCAGGTCACCTGAATGACACCAACGATCACTGTAGCCAGAAGGTTCAGTGCACTGAAAACAATGTTCAAAACATCCATAATGGACTCCTCCTTTGGGTATCCTTTGTAACCATTTGTACCGTCCGGAGGATCACAAAAAATTGAACACCCCCGGACATCGGATGCCGGAGGAGCTTGACCACCTGTGCCTGCAGCACAGTGCCCTTCTTTTGATAGAGTAACACAAAAGCATACGGATTGCAACCAAAAAGGACGTGCTCCCCTGCGGGAACACGTCCTTTGGTTTGCTTATGATTCAGGCGAGGTTCAGCTTACAGCTGGGGGCCGGCAGAGACCAGAGCCTTGCCGTGCTCGTTGCCTTCGTACTTTGCGAAGTTCTTGATGAAGCGGCCAGCCAGATCCTTTGCCTTCTCCTCCCACTGGGAAGCGTCAGCATAGGTGTCGCGGGGATCCAGGATAGCGGGATCCACGCCGGGCAGCTGGGTGGGAACCTCGAAGTCGAAGTAGGGGATCTTCTTGGTGGGAGCCTCGTTGATGGCACCGCTCAGGATGGCGTCGATGATGCCGCGGGTATCCTTGATGGAGATGCGCTTGCCGGTGCCGTTCCAACCGGTGTTCACCAGGTAAGCCTTGGCACCGCTGGCCTTCATCTTCTTCACCAGTTCCTCAGCGTACTTGGTGGGATGCAGCTCCAGGAAGGCCTGGCCGAAGCATGCGGAGAAGGTGGGAGTGGGCTCGGTGATGCCGCGCTCGGTGCCGGCCAGCTTTGCGGTAAAGCCGGACAGGAAGTAGTACTGGGTCTGCTCCGGGGTCAGGATGGAGACCGGGGGCAGCACGCCGAATGCGTCAGCAGACAGGAAGATGACGTTCTTGGCTGCGGGTGCAGAAGAAACGGGGCGCACGATGTTCTGGATGTGGTTGATGGGATAGGACACACGGGTGTTCTCGGTGACGGTCTTGTCGGCGAAGTCGATGTGGCCCTCAGCATCCAGGGTAACGTTCTCCAGCAGAGCGTTGCGCTTGATGGCGTTGTAGATATCGGGCTCGGAGTCCTTATCCAGGTTGATGACCTTTGCGTAGCAGCCGCCCTCGAAGTTGAACACGCCGTTGTCGTCCCAGCCGT
>ENA-OQDM01000306-OQDM01000306.1-human-gut-metagenome-genome-assembly--contig:-NODE-306-length-31725-cov-2.082252_pt1 | contig 31725 bp, 31 predicted proteins | sample MGYA00242772_ERZ504605 | MGnify/ENA primary metagenome ERZ504605 (study PRJEB26092, sample SAMD00036348) | human gut metagenome | host: Homo sapiens | study: EMG produced TPA metagenomics assembly of... | reverse complement strand
ATATCTTACTCTATAACTCTCCCCTCAGAGCGGCTCTCAAGAAGAATAATTACATATTGCCGATTAGGTGAAAAGCGCCCCAAAGATCGGTTACTCCTATTGTTTGGCCAGAATATAGACGGCGTATTCCGCGCAGATGTCTATGACAGAACGGCGGACGCAACGATTCATTATAAGGGAAACAGAGAAACAATCATCGAAGGACTCCGCAGATTCCGTTATGAGGAAGTAGAAGTGCCGAATGGCCTGTTAGAGACATCCGGAAGAGCAATGAATGCAGAGTATCAGGAGAAACTGGTGGATAAGATTCTGTTCCATTATGGAAGAAAATTCTTACTGCCATATCCGATCTCGGCAGCATATACAACGATCATGTCGGCAAAATATATCTGGAAGGGCATCAAGACCCTGATGGAAAGAAGGATTGAAGTTCCGGTACTGGATGCAACAGCAATCGGAGTATCAATCTTCAGAAGTGATTTCAGTACGGCAGGTTCGATCATGTTCCTGCTTGGAATCGGTTGAACTCTTAGAAGAGTGGACACATAAAAAGTCTGTAGATGACCTGGCAAGAACCATGTCATTAAATGTAGGAAAAGTATGGTTAAAGACCGGAGATCAGGCGGTTCTGGTTTCTTCTAATCAGATCAAATCCGGAGACAAGGTTGTCGTACATATGGGAAATGTCATCCCGTTTGACGGAGAGGTTGTGGATGGAGAAGCTATGATCAATCAGGCTTCACTGACAGGAGAATCTGTTCCGGTAAGAAGAACTACAGGAAATTATGTTTATGCCGGAACTGTTGTAGAAGAAGGAGAAGTGACAGTTTACTGGCAAGGATTCCGATTGCGATTCCACCAGTGAGGGAAAGGATCGTTGTAAAAATCGTTTCCAGTAACAGTACAATGCCGATATGATTTCTTTCCAGTCCAAGAATATTGTAAAGTCCGATTTCTTTCTGCCTTCTTTTCATCAGGAAACTGTTACTGTAGATCAGAAAGATCACACAGAAGATCACAACAACAACTTCTCCTGTAGAGAGAATCATTCGTACTTCTGCGGCATGGCGAACAGCCTGATCCAGCGTTGGACAGTCGCGTAAAAATTCCATCATATAGATCATGGCGATGCAGAAGATACAGGTGATCATGTAAGGAATGTAGGTGCTTTTATTGTTGCGGATGTTCTGAACTGCCAGTTTTGAGAAGATCCCTTTACGCATGATATTCACCGCCTGTCGTCAGTATGGTAAGCGTATCGGCAATCATCTGATACATTTCCTGGCGGGATTTACTGCCCTTATAAATCTGATGAAAAACTTCTCCATCTTTAATAAAAAGGACTCTGGATGCATGGCTGGCAGCCTGTGCACTGTGCGTGACCATCAGAATCGTCTGTCCTTCGTCATTGATCTCGCCAAACATGGAAAGCAGTGCAGATGCTGCCTTTGAATCGAGGGCTCCTGTGGGCTCATCAGCAAGAATCAGCTTCGGGTCTGTGATCAGAGCTCTGGCAACCGCTGCACGCTGTTTCTGTCCACCGGAAACTTCATAAGGATATTTATCCAGAAGTTCTGTGATACACAGTGCCTGTGCAATCGGGCGGATCTTCTGTTCCATTTCTCGGTAATCTTCGCCGGCAAGGACGAGTGGAAGATAAATATTATCTCTTAAAGAGAAGGTATCCAGCAGATTAAAATCCTGAAAAACAAAGCCAAGGTTTTTTTCTTCGGAAAGCCGAGATTTCTTTTTCTGTAAGATGTACGATATTTTTTCCTTCGAGGAGAACTTCTCCGGAAGTCGGGCGGTCGAGAGATGCCAGTATGTTGAGGAGGGTAGTCTTTCCGGAACCGGATTCTCCCATGATTGCAACAAATTCCCCTTTTCTATAGAAAAGAGACATTGGAGAGTGCCTGCACTTTGTTTCCTCCGAAACGGGTGCTGTATATTTTTTTGATATTAGTTACTTCTAGTAAAGCCATAACCGGGGCTCCTTTCTTTTTTATTGATAAGGTAAGTATAGAAATCTTTCCCGGCTTCTGCCATCGAAGCAGGTTACAATATACGAAAAAACCTTACATTTCTGTAAGGTCGTTTCGAATGGAGGCATAAACTCCTAGGATATTTCTAATTAATACATGGTCAGGACATTCTGGGAAAATTCCAGGAATACTTTTGTTCCTTTGCCTTCTTCGGAAGTTACATAGATGCGATGACCGAGACGTTTCATGATTTTCTTGCTGAGATACAGACCGATACCGGTTGCACGGTTGTTTTCACGCCCGTTGACTCCGGTGTAGCCTTTTTCGAAGATACGTGGAAGATCTTCCTTGCGGATACCAATGCCGGTATCTTCGATTATAAGTGTAACGGGAGATGGGCTTATCATGTTTGAAATATCCTCTGTATTTTGTGAGTTACCGGGGACATCTTTCAAAGAAATACGAATCCCGCCGGTACGGGTGTATTTGAGTGCGTTTGACAAAATTTGTCCAATTACAAAACCAAGCCATTTTTCATCGGTCAGGACATTCTCTGAAATTCCTTCATAAGTCAGAGACAGTTTTTTTGAAATAAAGATTCCGGCATATTTATGTATCTGTTCACGGATGATCGAATCAAGGGCACAGCGTGAAAGTTTCAGATCCGAGGACATATCTTCTGTGCGCAGATAACCCAGAACCATTTCTACATACTGTTCAATCTTAAAAAGTTCAGTGAGAGCTTCTTTATTCATTGTCGGATTTTCCTGAAGGAGCAGACGCAGAGCAAAAATTGGTGTCTTGATCTGGTGAGCCCACATCGTGTAATAATCAGTCATTTCTTCCAGTGTCTTCTGGTTAGCAGTTTCAGCATCTATTCGCATTCGGTTCAGGCTGTGCATGATCTCCTGCTGAAGAGCATCGGCTTCGTTGGAAGGAGCATCCATACGGGACAGATTAATATCTGGTGCTGCAGAGATAATCTGAAGATTATGAATGTTCTTCTGGTAGTTATGAAAGCCGAAAGCACACGTACCAAGCCCGGTCAGAATCCAGAGGACCGCAATGTACAGAATGGGTTCCAGTGGAAGTTGGTACAGAAGGAAGATCATTCCTGTAAGTATCGTCGGAAAAAGCATCAGTAAGATTTGTAGTTTTATTTTGTTCAGATAATCCAGAAATAATTTCATAAAGTAATCCTTCATAAGGTGAGTGCTTTTAAGTTGCACATTATACCATGTATCCAAGTCCTTTTTTGGTGATGATAAAGTCTTTCAGCCCTTCCCCTTCCAGTTTTTTGCGCAGACGGGTGATATTTACGGTCAGGGTATTGTCGTCAACAAAGCTGTCACTTTCCCAGAGCTTTGTCATAATGGCATCTCTGGAGACTGCTTTTCCGGCATGTTCCAGAAGTATCTCCAGAATGCGGAGTTCGTTTTTCGTAAGGTCAATATCATGACCGTTCCAGGTCAGGGTACAGCGGGAAGGATTCAGGACAGCACCCTTATGTTCAAGGACATTTCCCGGAGTTCCGAAGGATAGGTACGGCGCAGGATTGCCTGAATCTTGGCAGTCAGCATATCCAGATCAAATGGTTTTGCAATAAAATCGTCTGCACCACGGCTCATTGCCATGACCATATTCATATTGTCAGATGCAGAGGAAATAAAGATGATCGGTACCTGGGAAATCCGACGAATCTCCTCACACCAGTGAAAACCGTTATAAAAAGGCAGTTTCAGATCCAGCAGGACAAGCTGCGGATCTCTGTGAGCAAATTCCTGTATGATATTGGAAAAATCTTCTGCGCAGGAGACATCATATCCCCAGGAACAGAGATTCTTTTTCAGAAGGTTGGCGATGATCTCATCATCTTCTACGATGAAAATACGGTACATGGGCAGTCCTTTCTGGTAAAATTGTATTTTATGCTAATCATAACATGTCTTTGAAAGATTGCAACAAAATTCACTTTGTGGCATTATAGTAGAAGGAAATTATTTGATGTGTATAATAGAAGACTATGAATAACAACAGAAGGGAGAGTTTAATATGGATCTGGTGAAAGAGGCAATTTTCCTGGGATTTTCGGGAGCTGCCGTTATGGATACAAAAGAGCTTGTTTTTGTGCCGGAATACCGAACGTTCTGTGAAGAAAACTTATGTGGATGTTATAATGTAAATCCGGCCTGTCCTCCGGAGAGCGGAACAGCAGAAGAGATGAAACAACGTGCACTACAGTATGAAAAGACGCTGGTGCTGCAGACCATGCAGGAAGACATGCATGATTCTGCACAATACAAGAAGGACAAGTTACTGCAGAACAAAATGACTGAAGAACTTGCAGAGAAGATGAAAGCAGAGGGCAAAACAGATATCCTGATCATGAGTGCCGGACCGTACAAACATAATTCCTGTATGTCTGCATATTGCGTGGATGCACAGAAGATGGCAGATGCAGCAGGGATGCTCTGCTGGACAGACGATGGAATGGTACGGTATTTTTCACAGATTCTGTTTCATGAATAAAAGAATTTTCGAAAAAATTTCACAGGTAATATTTTACCGTAAATCAAATTGTATTACGAATGCGGATGTGGTAAAATCAGTATCAGAAAATTTGATTTTATAAATCCAGGTGGAAAACCTGGCGCATACACATATGACAGGAGGCTTCTTATTATGGAAAGACATGCATTTGCAATGAAAGTAAAAGCAGGCAGAATGAATGACTACCGCAAGAAACTCGGAGAGATCTGGCCGGAGCTGACCGCTCTTCTTGACCGCAATAAAGTAAAGAATTTCAGTATCTGGAATGCAGAAGACCTGATCTTTGGTTATTATGAAAATGAAGACGGAGCGAAATTAAGCGAAGAAGAAGTTGCAGCAAAAGATGCAATCACTGCGAAGATCGATGACACATTTGACTGGATTTCCACACCGGGTGAAGATATGAGACTGATGTATCATAACTTTGGTATTGTAAGAGAAAATAAAGAATTGATCCGTCACAGAATGTTTATGACAAAACTGAAAGCAGGATGTGAAGAGGAATACAAGAGACGCCATGACGGACTGATCGCACAGAGAGGTGACACTGTAGATCCGGGTCCGGACAGTAATTTCAGCATCTGGTGTGCCGGTGGCTATATTTTTGGATACGATGAGATCGATACTACAATGGAAGTAGAAGAAACGGTTGAATCCAGAGAGCAGACCGTTGAATGGGAAATGCGTCAGCTGGGAATCATGGACTGGATCACCAATGATGTAGACTGGATGACAGGTGATGTACATGCAGATGTAAAACGTCTGGCATGGCATAATTAAGATTACATAAAAAGAACCTTGCAGCTTCGGACAGAGATGAGTTTAAAATTTCTGTAAGAATCCGCAGGGTTCTTTTCTGTTATAATTATTTTTTCATATTCAGATAACCCTGTATGGTATTTTCAATCAGATGATAAGTCAGTCGCGCCACCTGTTCAGGAGACTCACTCTGTGGCGAAGACAGCCAGGTACGGATCAGTCCAACACATCCGTTAAGAATAAAGGCATATGGATATTTGATATCCGGATCATTTTTTGGAAATCTGTCAGGAAGTTGTTTCAGAAAAGTTTCTGCCAGAAGGTTTTCAATCTGTTCTACAAATGCCATGTCACCGTGCGGTCCGAGAAGTGCCAGGCAGAGGTCCCTGTCATTATCCATGATGGAGAAGAACTGGACAATAAATGGAAGTACGGAATCCGGGTTACCTGGGTCAATCAGGTGGTTCTGCATAACTTCCGTAATATTCTGCATTGCTTCTTCTTCAATTTTGTGCAGCATCTGATAAATGTCTGTATAGTGCAGATAAAAGGTAGAACGGTTGATATCGACCTCATCTACCAGTCTTTTACGGAAATTTCCTTGATACTCTTCTGTTGCATAAGCCGGGCAAGTCCCTCCCGGAGCTGCGCTTTCGTTTTGCGGACGCGTCGGTCCATTTTTTCTGCCATGTAAAATCCCCCAATCTTTTTACCAAAAACAAACAGGTTTTATGTAAAATGTCAAATTTTGACACCTAATAGACAAATATACAAAAAACGTCTATTAATATACAAAATATAAAATGTTTGTCGGTTGTAACTGTTTCCTGTGTTTAGTATAATACGGATTGCAAAGAAAAGCAACATGATGTTGATTAATAGAGCTAAAGACTTTTACTAGAAAGAAAGGGGCACAATTATGATCAAAAATGAGTGGAAAAGCTTATGGAATAATAAGATTCTGATCATTGTCGTGATGGCGATCATTGTTATTCCGGTGATCTATGCGGGACTGTTCCTGAAATCCATGTGGGACCCATATGGAAATCTCGATAAACTTCCGGTAGCAGTAGTCAACAATGACAAATCAGTAGAATATAATGGAAAGACGTTAAGCGTCGGTTCAGATATGGTGGATGAACTGAAAGACAACGATTCACTGGATTTCCATTTTGTAGACAGCGACGAGGCAGAACAGGGACTGAAAAATGGAACCTATTATATGGTAATTACGATTCCGGAAGATTTTTCTTCTGATGCTTCTACACTGATGGATGACAATCCGAAGAAAATGGAACTGAAATATGAAACAAACCCGGGAACAAACTACATTGCTTCCAAAATGAGCGAAACTGCTCTGTCAAAGATTCGTGAGGCGGTTGCTTCCAAAGTAACAGAAACATACACACAGACAGTGTTCGATCAGATAGGCACAGTCGGAGACGGCATGCAGGAAGCTGCCGATGGATCAACAGAGCTTAAAGATGGTCTGACAACAGCCTCTGATGGAAATAAAACCATTACAACCAATCTGAAAAAACTTGCAGACAGCACGCTGACTTTCAAAAGCGGTGCTGAGACTCTGACAGAAGGTTTGAAAGAATATACAGATGGTGTATCGCAGGTTGACAGTGGTGCAGCACAGCTTGATGAAGGTGTTGGTACACTGACTGACAAAGTGCCGACACTGACAAATGGTGTGAATACATTAAATGATGGTGTGAAAAGTTATACAGACGGAGTGGCAACATTAAATGCTAATTCCGCACAGATCACATCCGGTGTGAACAGTCTGGCAACAGGTGCACAGAGTCTGGAGACAGGTCTGGATACATTAAAAAGTGGTACTACTCAGTATGTCAGCGGAGCAAATACACTGGTGGATGGTGTGACACAGTATGTTGCAGGTGCAGAACAGCTTGCAGCAGGTGCGAAACAGTTATCTGCACTGGAAAATCTGGATCAGGTTTCTACAGGAATCTCACAGTTGAATGCAGCAGTTTCTGACGGAAACAGTTCTCTTACAAGTGGAACACAGCAGCTGGAAAGTGGACTTGGACAGCTGTCATCGCAGTTAAAGACATTGGCAGGAAGTACAACCGCAGAGAGTATCAAACAGCTCGCATCCGGGTTAAACACAGCTAAAACGGGTATGGAATCTGCCAGTGCAGGAATGAGCAGTGCGGCAGATGGTATGAATCAGGCAGCATCCGGGATGAATACGGCAGCCGAGACAATCAGCGCAGCCAGTGCAGGTATCTCCCAGGCAGCAGCCGGACTGAACAGTGGAGCAGAGACATTAAAAACAAAATCTTCTGATATGAGCAATGGTGCTTCTCAGATGAGTGCCGGAGCAAAACAGATGGAAGCAGGAGTTTCTTCGATTCCGGAAGTACCTTCTGATCCGATCAATACGGTAACTGCAGCAGTAAATCAGCTTTATGCAGGTGCACAGAAAGTGAATGCAGGCACAGGAAGCGTTTCTTCTGCATTGGATACACTGGAAGCAGGAACAAAAGATTTCCCGAAGGCAGCAGCCGGTGTAAAAGCACTGAACACAGGTTTTGAAACTCTGACAGCAAATGATGAAACTCTGACAACAGGAGCTGCAAGTCTGAAAGCAGCCGGAAGCAGTGTGACATCCGGTATCAGCCAGCTGAGTGTCGGTGGAAAGACACTTGCATCTGGTGTGACAACTCTCAGCAATGGACTGAAAACATATACAGATGGTGTAGCTACTCTTGCCGGCAATAACAAAGCATTGACAAGTGGAACACAGCAGCTTGCAGATGGAGCAAAGACACTTGCAGATGGAGCCGACCAGCTTGCATCCGGTACACAGACACTTCATGCAGGAACACAGAAACTGGTTTCCAATAACAGTAAGCTTAACAGTGGTGCTGACCAGCTTGCAGACGGAGCCGGACAGATTCAGGATGGTTCCTCCAAGCTTTATGACGGTTCCAAAGAACTGGGCGATGGTATCACAAAACTGGAAGATGGTTCTGATACACTTGCAACCAGTCTGAATGACGGTGCAAAAGAAGTAAAAGAAACAAATGCATCTGATGATACGATCAGCATGTTTGCAACACCGATCACAGATGAAGAAACAAAGATCACAACAGTAGAAAACAACGGTCACGCGATGGCACCTTATATGATGTCTGTAGGTCTCTGGGTAGGATGCCTGGCATTCTGCCTGATGTATCCGCTTACAGAGTATAAAGGAAAACTGAAATCCGGATTTGCATGGTGGGCAAGTAAAGCTTCTGTACTTTATCCGGTAGCAATCCTTCAGGGCGTACTTCTGATTCTTCTGCTTCATGTATTTGATGGATTTACTCCGGTAGAAATGACGAAGACAATCCTGTTTGCAGCACTGACTGGTGCATGCTTTACATCTATTATGTACTTCTTCAACATTACATTTGGTAAGGTAGGAAGTTTCCTGATGCTGATCTTCATGGTTGTTCAGCTTGCAGGATCTGCCGGAACTTATCCGGTTGAGATCTCACCGTCCTTTGTGGCGAAGATTCACTATTATCTGCCGTTTACTTATACAGTAAATGCATTCCGCAGCACGATATGCGGAGGAGAGAGCATCCGTCAGGCTGTGATCGTTCTGATCGGACTGACGATCATTTTCTCAATATTAACAATCCTTCAGTTCAACCATATGGCAAGAAGAAAGAAACAGGGCAAACTGGTTCTTCTCGACTGGCTGGAAGAAAAAGGGGTTGCATAAAGGCAGTCTTATATGCATAATAGAAGAGTGTTCTGATTATATAGAGTCACATCTGTAAAAGCGGATGTGGCTCTTTTTGGATAATGTTGCTTTTGGCGGAAGATGAAGTTTCCAGAATTAACAATTTCATCACATTTTTCCCACAAAGTAAACACAAATCATCCTTATACTCTTAAGCATAAAAGGAAAACAGAAACAGAGATAGCTATTCACGGGAAATGATTTATGAAGTGAACAGTAATGATCCTAAGGAGGGGATTTTGATGAGCGATAAAAACAACAACGTAATGATGAACAATGATATGAATAACAATATGAACAACGACAACGATCCGAAAGAAAGAATGAGAAAAAAAGTAAAGAAAGCAGCAGGTATTGCTCTTTGTGCAGTACTTGCCGGCGGACTTGCAGCAGGCTCCTTTGAAGGAATCAATACACTGACCGGATGGAACAGTAGCACAGTAGAAGCTGCATCCAATAAAGAAAATACAACATTTCTTCAGACAAAATCAAAGAAGAAGAGTTCCGATAAGAAATCAGATGACAAAGAGAAAAGCAAAGATGACTCTGAATCAAAGACAAAAGGAAGTCTGGATGTCTCTGATATCGCAGCAGAAGGAATGAAATCTGTTGTATCTATTACAACAAAATCTGTTCAGGATGTACAGAACTATCTTGGATATTATGGATTTGGCGGAAGCCAGGGATATACAACACAGCAGGAAGTTGAAGGAAGCGGTTCCGGTATCATTGTCGGAAAGAATGATGACAATCTTCTGATCGCTACCAACTATCATGTAGTAAGTGGCGCAGATACCGTATCTGTTACCTGCATTGATGGGGAACCTATGCAGCAACCGTTAATGGCTATGATGAAGATAAAGACCTTGCAGTTGTTTCCGTACCGCTCTCTGATATTTCTGATGACACGATGGATCAGATCGAGGTAGCTACGATTGGAAGTTCTGATGATCTGAAAGTCGGTGAACAGGTTGTTGCAATTGGTAATGCACTTGGTTACGGACAGTCCGTAACAACCGGTATTGTCAGTGCAAAGAACCGTAAAATGAACGATCAGGGCATTGAGCAGGATGAAGATTCTGATGCAACAAATCTGATTCAGACAGATGCAGCAATTAACCCTGGTAACAGTGGCGGTGCTCTTCTGAATATGGATGGAGAAGTGGTTGGTATCAACTCTGCAAAACTTGCTTCCACAGAAGTTGAAGGTATGGGTTATGCGATTGCAATTTCAGATGTAACAGATACTCTGGAGCAGCTGATGAATGAAACACCTAGAGATAAAGTAGATAACCATGGTGTACTTGGTATCACAGGTATGTCTGTAAGTGATGAAGCTTCCCAGTATTATGGAGTTCCGGAAGGTGTTCTTGTATCCGAAGTAACAGATGGCGGAGCAGCAGACAAAGCCGGAATCAAAGAGAAATCTATCATCACAGAATTTGATGGTAAGAGAGTTCGCAGTACTGATGAACTGGTAAGCCGTCTTGAGTACTATGAACCAGGTGAAGAAGTAGAGGTAACTCTGGAAGTTGCAGATGGTGATTCTTATAAAGAGAAGAAAGTTACAGTAACACTCGGTGAGAATCCGGATGCAGATTCCAGCGATTCAAAGGATACATCATCTAAAGATGATGCGCAGGCTGAGGATTCTCAGGACGATTCACAGGATCAGGAAGACCAGAGTACGGACAGCCTTCTGCAGGATTTTGAGAATCAGCAGGCGGATGGAACTGCTTACGAACAGTTCTTTGGATTCCTTAATTAACTGTCATTAAAAGAGGTTTCTTGCGGGAAAATTTGTTTCCGTAAAAATATAATATTATAAGCAGGAAAGACCGGTGCAGAGAATTGTACCGGTCTTTTTCTGCTTGTGTTGAAAGAAAAGAGTCTGTCTGTTATACTAGACAACAGAGTAAATCCAAAGTAACTGTTTAAATAAAAAGAAGGAAATACTGTATGAATTATATTGTTTTTGACCTGGAGTGGAATCAGAGTCCCGGTGGAAAAAAATATTCCAACAGTCGTCTGCCTTTTGAGATCATTGAGATCGGTGCTGTGAAAATGAATGAGCAGAGGGAAGTTGTGGATGTTTTTCAGAGACTTGTGAAGCCACAGGTATATAACTGGATTCATGACAGCATACATGAAGTGATCCATGTGGATTATAAGGATCTTGCAGATGGCGAGCCTTTTCAGCAGGCGGTCAGAGAGTTTCTGAAGTGGTGCGGAGAGGAATATGTTTTCTGTACCTGGGGAAATCAGGATGTTATGGAACTACAGCGAAATATGAAGTATTATGGAATGCTTTCGCTGCTTCCAGGACCGGTCACATATTATGATGTGCAGAAAATATACGGAATCTGTCATGAAGAGGCCGGCGGACGAAGGAGCCTGGAATTTGCCATTGACCAGATGGGAATCCCGAAGGCGCAGGATTTTCATCGGGCACTGACGGATGCCCGGTATACCGGGGATATTTTTAAAACACTGGAACCTGCAGCAGTCTGTGTGAATTCATCTATTGATGTTTATCAGAATCCAAAGAATAAAAAAGAAGAGATTTTTATTTCATATCCCACGTATGATCAGTATGTGTCACGTGAGTTTGTAGACAAAGAAAAGGTAATGAAAGACCGGGAGGTTGCAAGTACCCGCTGTCCGGTATGTCATATGCCGGCCAAGCGTAAGATCCGCTGGTTTATGAATAATTCTCGTGCATATGAGAGTGTATCACTTTGTCAGAAGCATGGATATATCAAAGGAAAGGTGCGAATCCGCCATACGGACGAGGATGCATATTATGCAATCAAGAAGTTAAAGAGGATAGAAGAAAAAGATGCGGAAGAAATCCGTGAAAAAAGGGATTCCCTCCGCAAGAAGAGACAGGCGAAACGTCAGTCAGAGAAGCTGGTCTGAAAGAAGCCGTGTCTGATAATATCTGGCAGAGCGACTACATGATCGTTATACGTATACGTAACGGTCAGAAGTGGGAGACCTGCCGGATTTTTTGTTATAGAGTAAGTTTTTTCCAGAGCATTGGTATCAACACCGGATGGGAGAGATACGCTGGCGGTACGTCTTGTTTCAAAGAGCGTATCGTCTTTATAATCTTTTAAAATGTATTTTTCAGCCGGAAGAAGATGTCTTGTTATTTTTGATGGAAGATCTTTTACCGCAGTTCTGGAAAAATTATTAAAACCATAATCCAGAAGAGCTTTTGTATCAGAGTAAGCACCGTTCACAGACTGCAGGACGACCGAAACCAGATAAGTATTGTCATTCTTTGCATAGGTAACAAGCGTATTTCCGGCAGCTCGGTGTAACCGGTCTTTCCGCCTAAGACTCCGTTATATGCATATGCCTGATTCTTCATCATCTTATGATGGTTCAGAAGATAACGTGTCTCTGCAAACTTGTTTGTAGGAGGAATTTCATAATACTGCGTGGATGCAAATTTGCGGAAGGTTGGATTAAACCAGGCCGCGCGGGCAATCTTAGCCATATCGGAAGCCGTTGTATAATGGATTTCATCCGGAAGACCGTTCGGGTTATTAAAATGTGTATTAGTGCATCCAAGCTGACGCGCCTTGAGATTCATTTGTTCTACGAATTTTTTGGTGGAACCGGAAGTCAGTTCAGCGACCGCGAGAGTCATTTCATTAGCAGACTGGAGCATAACAGCCATCAGAGCCTGCTCGATGGTGAATTCCTCATCTGTGTCTGCATAGATACTGGAACTGTTGGTTTCGGTAATGCTTCGGGCAGCAGATGCAGTCATAGCAAATTTCTGTGAGGGATTCAGTTTTTCACAGCCGAGGAGAGCAGTCATGATCTTGGTGATACTGGCAGGGTACTGAGTCTTGTCCGCGTTTTTGGAGTAGAGGACTGCTCCGGTAAACATATCTACCAGAATTGCAGATTCACCTTCAATCTGTGGCCCTTTGACCCAGTCCTTGATGGAGTCGGTGTCTGCAGGCTGTTTATAATATGGAGTGTGCGGATCTGGTGTAGGAGTTGCCGTCACCAGAGGAGCACCGTATTCGTCTGTGGCGAAGACCGGGACTGCCTGTGTGATGATAACCGCAGAGCAGAGAACACCGGTCAGTATCCGCCGGAAAAATTGTTTCTTTTTTATATTCATGTAATTACCTTTCTGCACATACTTTCTTACAGTATATCATTCTTTACAATTATACTGTAATCATTTTCTGCATACAAGGGTTAAATCCATGCAAAATCCTTATAAAACCCCGTGATTCTCATAAAAAGACCTTGACATATGGAAAAATATAACCTTATAATAAAACAGCACAAATAGATATAAGTAAAAACTTTGATGGAGACAGTAGATCGGAATAAAATCCGCAGAGAGCCGGGAGAAGGTGGAAGCCTGGTGAGAGTAATTTCGATGGAAGATCACTCCGGAGTTTCTTTCCTGAAATTTTGAATAAGTAAGGAGAGACGGTGTTTCCGCCGTTAAAGGGAACATGTATCGGCATATATGATTATACTACCAGCCCGTACAATGTAACAGGTGGTGCGAATGTGGAAATTGCTTTCGTCCTTTTACAGGACGGAAGTTTTTTTTATTTCATTTGACTATTGATGAAAATTTTTCTGAAGAATTTAAAGGAGGAATCTGTTGTGTATCAGAAAGTAGATACGAACCTGAATTTCGTAGATCGTGAAAAACAGGTAGAAAAATTCTGGAAAGAAAACCATATCTTCGAAAAAAGTATGGAGGACCGTAAAGACGATCCTACTTATATGTTCTATGATGGACCGCCGACAGCAAACGGCAAACCGCATATCGGTCATGTACTGACCCGTGTTATCAAAGATATGATCCCGAGATACCGTACTATGAAAGGCTACATGGTACCTCGTAAAGCAGGATGGGATACCCACGGACTTCCGGTAGAGCTGGAAGTAGAGAAGAAACTTGGTCTGGACGGAAAAGAACAGATCGAGGAATATGGTATGGAGCCATTCATCCAGCAGTGTAAAGAGAGTGTCTGGAAATACAAAGGAATGTGGGAAGACTTTTCTTCAACAGTTGGTTTCTGGGCAGATATGGAGAATCCATATGTTACTTACCATGATGACTATATCGAGTCAGAATGGTGGGCTCTGAAAGAAATCTGGAATAAAAAACTTCTTTACAAAGGATTCAAGATCGTTCCTTACTGCCCGCGTTGTGGTACTCCGCTTTCTGCACAGGAAGTTTCCCAGGGATATAAAACAGTTAAAGAACGTTCCGCAATCGTTCGTTTCAAAGTTGTTGGAGAAGATGCATACTTCCTGGCATGGACCACAACACCGTGGACACTTCCGTCCAACGTTGCACTCTGCGTAAATCCAACAGAGACTTACTGCAAAGTAAAAGCAGCAGACGGCTATACTTATTATATGGCAGAAGCTCTGCTTGACAAAGTTCTCGGCAAACTTGGTTCCGAAGAGACACCGGCATACGAAGTTCTTGAGAAATATGTCGGAAAAGATCTGGAATACAAAGAATATGAGCCACTCTTCGCATGCGCAGGAGAAGCGGCAGCAAAACAGAAAAAGAAAGCTCATTTTGTTACAGCAGACAATTATGTAACTATGAGCGATGGTACCGGTATCGTTCATATCGCACCTGCATTCGGTGAAGACGACAGCCGTGTAGGACGCGATTATGACCTTCCGTTCGTACAGTTTGTAGACGGTAAAGGTGATATGACAGCAGAAACTCCATATGCAGGCGTTTTTGTCAAGAAAGCAGATCCGCTTGTACTTCAGGATCTGGATAAAGAAGGAAAACTTTTCGATGCTCCGAAATTCGAGCATGATTATCCGCACTGCTGGAGATGTGATACACCACTGATCTACTATGCACGTGAATCCTGGTTTATCAAGATGACAGCAGTTAAAGATGACCTGATCCGCAACAACAATACAATTAACTGGATTCCGGAGAGCATTGGTAAAGGACGTTTCGGTGACTGGCTGGAAAACGTTCAGGACTGGGGTATTTCCAGAAACCGTTACTGGGGAACACCACTGAACATCTGGCAGTGTGAATGTGGACATATGCATTCCATCGGAAGCCGTCAGGAACTGTTCGAGATGAGCGGTAACGAAAAAGCCAAGACAGTAGAACTTCATCGTCCATACATCGATGAGATCACACTGAAATGCCCGGAATGCGGTGGAACCATGCATCGTGTACCGGAGGTTATTGACTGTTGGTTTGACTCAGGAGCAATGCCTTTTGCACAGCATCACTATCCATTTGAAAATAAAGAACTTTTTGAAAAACAGTTCCCGGCAGACTTTATCTCTGAGGCTGTTGACCAGACGAGAGGATGGTTCTACTCCCTGCTTGCTGAGTCCACAATCCTGTTCAACCAGGCTCCATATAAGAACGTTATCGTTCTCGGACATGTACAGGATGAAAATGGCCAGAAGATGAGTAAGTCCAAAGGAAATGCAGTTGATCCGTTCGATGCACTTGAAAAATATGGTGCAGACGCGATCCGCTGGTACTTCTACATCAACAGTGCTCCATGGCTGCCGAACCGCTTCCACGGCAAAGCTGTTCAGGAAGGACAGCGTAAGTTCATGGGTACTCTGTGGAATACCTACGCATTCTTTGTTCTTTATGCAAATATTGACAATTTCGACCCGACAAAATATACTTTAGATTATGACAATCTTCCTGTTATGGACAAATGGCTGTTAAGCAAGCTGAATTCTGTAGTGAAGACTGTTGATGACTGCCTTGCAAACTACAAGATTCCGGAAAGTGCAAGAGCTCTTCAGGAGTTTGTAGATGAGATGAGTAACTGGTATGTAAGAAGAAGCCGTGAACGTTTCTGGGCTAAGGGCATGGAGCAGGATAAGATCAATGCTTACATGACTCTGTATACTGCTCTGGTAACAATTTCCAAAGCAGCAGCTCCGATGATTCCGTTCATGACAGAAGAAATCTATCAGAACCTTGTAAGAAGCGTTGATAAAGAAGCGATTGAGAGTATTCATCTCTGTGACTTCCCGAAAGTCGAAGAAGCATGGATCAATAAAGAGCTGGAAGACGATATGGAAGAACTCCTCAAGATTGTTGTTCTTGGACGTGCAGCAAGAAATACTGCAAATATCAAGAACCGTCAGCCGATTGGTACAATGTATATCAAAGCTGACAAAGAAATGGGCCAGTTCTATACAGATATCATTGCAGATGAGCTGAATGTCAAAGAAGTGAAGTTCGCAAATGATGTCGAATCCTTCATTTCCTACAGCTTTAAACCGCAGCTTCGTACAGTAGGACCGAAATACGGTAAACTTCTGAACGGTATCCGTACAGCACTTGCTGAGATCAACGGAACAGAAGCGATGAACGAGCTGAGATCCACAGGTCTTCTGACACTGGATATTAACGGAAACAAGGTAGAACTTTCTGAGGAAGACTTATTGATCGAGACTGCACAGACAGAAGGTTATGTAACAGAAGCAGATGGTGATATTTCTGTAGTTCTTGATACAAATCTGACACCAGAGCTGATTGAAGAAGGATTTGTCCGTGAGATCGTCAGCAAAGTACAGACAATGAGAAAAGAAGCTGGATTTGAAGTTATGGATAAGATTCATATCTATGCAAAAGACAATGACAAGATTCTTGAGCTCATGAAGAACCACAAAGAAGAAATCATGTCTGAAGTACTGGCAGAGGATATGACTCTGGGCACAACCGATGGCTATGTAAAAGAATGGAACATTAACAAAGAGCCAGTTGTTCTTGGTGTTGCAAAAATGTAAGAAGCTCATGCCCGGTAAATATACCGGGCATGATTTGCAAAAATTGGGGGAATAAAAAAGCGCAGCATTGCTGTGTGATTAAGGAGGAAACGCAATGATTGACAAGCAGTTTAAAAAAGAAGCTTTCAAAGAGAGCGTAAAGGAAAACGTTAAATTTCTTTATCGTAAAAAACTCGAAGAAGCTACACAGGAACAGATTTTCCAGGCTGTATGCTACACTGTAAAAGATGTTATCATTGATAACTGGCTGGAAACACAGAATGCATATAAAGAGCAGGATCCTAAGACAGTTTACTATATGTCCATGGAGTTCCTTATGGGACGTGCTCTTGGAAATAACCTGATCAACCTGACAGCATACAAAGAGGTAAAAGAAGCTCTGGATGAACTTGGTCTGGATCTTAACGTGATCGAGGATCAGGAACCGGACCCGGCACTTGGTAATGGTGGCCTGGGACGTCTTGCAGCATGCTTTCTAGATTCTCTTGCGACTCTGAATTACAGTGCGTATGGATGTGGTATCCGTTATCGTTATGGTATGTTCAAACAGCAGATCAAAGACGGATATCAGGTAGAAGTACCGGATAACTGGCTGAAAGATGGATATCCATTTGAACTTCGTCGTCCGGAATATGCAAAAGAAGTTCATTTCGGTGGATATGTTGATGTAGAATATGATCCGGCAACAGGATCCAACAAATTCGTACACAAGGGATATCAGGCAGTAAAAGCGGTTCCGTTTGATATGCCGATTGTAGGATATAATAACAAGATCGTAAACACCTTAAGAATCTGGGATGCAGAGCCAATCGTAGACTTCGAGCTTGACTCTTTCGATAAAGGTGATTATAAAAAAGCAGTTGAGCAGGAAAACCTTGCCCGCAATATCGTAGAAGTTCTTTATCCGAACGACAACCATATGGCTGGTAAAGAGCTGCGTCTGAAACAGCAGTATTTCTTTGTATCTGCAAGTCTTCAGGCTGCTATTGATAAATACAAAAAGAACCACAAAGATATCATGAAACTGCACGAAAAAGTTACTTTCCAGATGAACGATACTCATCCGACAGTAGCAGTAGCAGAACTTATGCGTATCCTTATGGACGAAGAAGGACTTGGATGGGATGATGCATGGTCTGTAACAACTAAATGTGTTGCTTACACAAACCATACAATCATGGCAGAGGCTCTTGAGAAATGGCCGGTTGAGCTGTTCTCCAGACTGCTTCCACGTGTATACCAGATCATCGAAGAGATCAACCGTCGTTTCATTCTTGACATTCAGGCTAAATATCCTGGAAATTATGACAAGATCAAGAAGATGGCAATCCTCTATGATGGACAGGTAAAAATGGCTCATCTTGCAATCGTTGCAGGTTACTCTGTAAACGGTGTTGCAAAACTTCATACAGAAATCCTTAAGAAACAGGAACTGAAAGATTTCTATGAAATGATGCCGGAGAAATTCAACAACAAGACAAACGGTATCACACAGAGACGTTTCCTGCTTCACGGAAACCAGCTTCTTGCAGACTGGGTAACAGATCATATCGGACCGGAATGGATCACAGATCTGTCTCAGATCAGCAAACTGAAAGTTTATGTTGATGATGAAAAAGCACAGCAGGAATTCATGAACATCAAATACCAGAACAAAGTTCGTCTGGCAAAATATATCCTGGAGCACAACGGAGTAGAGGTAAATCCACGTTCTATCTTCGATGTACAGGTTAAGAGACTTCATGAGTACAAACGTCAGCTTCTGAACATCCTGCATGTAATCTATCTGTATGACCAGATTAAGAAACATCCGGAAATGGATTTTTATCCAAGAACATTCATCTTCGGTGCAAAAGCATCTGCAGGTTATGCACGTGCTAAGAAAATCATTAAACTGATCAACTCTGTAGCAGATGTTGTAAACAATGATGCATCTATCGAAGGCAAGCTGAAAGTTGTATTCATCGAGAACTATCGTGTATCCAACGCTGAGATGATCTTTGCAGCAGCAGATGTTTCTGAGCAGATCTCTACTGCAAGTAAAGAGGCTTCCGGTACAGGTAACATGAAGTTCATGCTGAACGGTGCACCGACTCTGGGAACTATGGATGGTGCTAACGTTGAGATCGTTGATGAAGTTGGCAAAGAAAATGCATTTATCTTCGGTCTGAGCGCAGACGAAGTAATCAACTATGAAAACAATGGCGGATATGATCCGAGAGTCATCTACAATACAGATGATGAGATTCGTCAGGTACTGACAGAGCTTGTCAATGGAACATTCTCTTCTGATACAGAACTGTTCCGTGACCTGTACAATTCTCTTCTTAACCAGAACGGTGGAGAAAGAGCAGACCAGTACTTTATCCTTGCTGACTTCCGTTCTTATGCAGCAGCACAGAAGAAAGTGGAAGAAGCCTACAAAGATGAAAAAGGCTGGGCTCGTATGGCTATGCTGAACACAGCATGCGCTGGTAAGTTCACATCTGACAGAACTATCCAGGAATATGTGGATGATATCTGGCATCTGGACAAAGTTTTCGTAAAGTAAAAACTCTGCAAAGGGGACTTTGCCAGTCCCCTCTGCACACCCCTGGGCAGAAAGGCAAAAAATTTCCAGATAACATAAGACAGAAGGAAAGTATAAGATATGCTTGGCTCCTGGATTGTGGTATGGGGAAGTGTATCCTGTGTGGGGACAGATAGATGGAATAAATAAAGGGAATCTGGATTTTCAGTAAAATTGAAAATTCTGATTCCCTTTTTTACATAAGGTCGGATGGTGGGGGTGAATGTGGATTTTTACCAGGTGCATCCGGAATTAGTGTGGATAAATGCGGCCAGATGGGTGCGAATGGTTTCCATTTTCTGCCGGGTGTCGGGATTGGTGTATGGGATGCGGTTAATGATTCGGTTCAGGTAGTGGTGTTCTTCGATGATATCGAGGCTTGCGCGGAAATAGATATCGCTGAAGTAGGCAACGTAGGATACCCAGTAGTCCATTTTGGTAACCCGGTCAGGGGAGTAGATGCACTGATTTTTAAAGATGGTGTCGTATACGACAGGGGTGATTTCCTGTGCGCCGATTTCTTCGGCAGAGGCTCCCATAAATATCTGAGGTCGTCTTTCAATTTGACGCGACAGTTGTCCAGCTTGTCAGCATCGCGGATCAGGCGTGCATGAAGAAGTGTACGTGGATCGGTAATTCCTTCAAGACAGAAATCGCTGTGGTGTGCAATGGAGGTTTTGATGATATCATCCCAGGTGTCTTCTGGAACGAACTGGCGGATCATTCCTTCCTCAAATAAAACCTTTACACCGTAGGCAGCGTGATCCATAGTGGTTGGTTCGAAGCTGTCAAAGCGTTTTAACTGTTCAAAACGGCCAATGTCATGGAGAAGGGCGATGATACGTGCAAGTTCAGTGTCTTCTTCTGATAATTGCATGCGATGGCAGATTTCTTCCATGGCATGTACGACACCGTAGGTATGTATGATTTTGAGACGGACTTTATCGTTGTTACTGTCATAGCTATCCAGGTATTTCTCGAATTGCTGTTTTGCATTATTGTAATTCATAGATATTCATCCCTTTACGTTTTTATCTCAGTATATAAAAATATAAAATGCTTGACAAGATTCGACAAAAAATGACATCTTTATTGCTTCAAGAGATTTTTTCGGTATTCTCTCGGGCTGCAACCCTTGATCTTACTGAATACTTTTGTGTAATAGTTGGAATCTGAAAATCCGGTCTTTTCAGCAATGTTGCTGATGGATTCTTTTGTATTCAGGTATTCCAGGCTTCGCTCGATTCGGTATTCTTTAAGAAAAGCGAAGAGTGTAGTATTCATATGTCGCTTGAACAGGCGGGTGCATTCGCTTTCACACAGATGTATATTTTCGGAAATATCTGTAAGAGTGATCCGGTTCATATAATTCTGCTCTATATACGAGAGGATTTTACGGATACGTTCATACTCTGTGAGATCAGATGCGGGAGATACAGCCTGAAGCGGAAAATGCTCTGCCAGCAGTTTCCACATAGTCTGCATATGTATGGAAATATCCAGCTCATAGAAATCAGGCTTTTCTTTGTCCAGGGAGATGACTTTCAGCATATGGTCGCGAAAAATCGTATGCCAGTTTTCAGAATAATCGATATGCATGGCACATACGGCAAGATTCTGTATGACAGGATCTACATATTTGGTACAAATCGTACTCTGAAAGAAGCCGTAGATCAGCTTGGAATCAAAGGTGATCGGAATATAAGAACAGTCTTCCTGATCCTCCATTTCACCGGAATGTAGTGCATTGGAATTGCAGAAAATAATGTCTCCTTCCTTCAGATGGAAGGAACGATTATTCACACGGTAATGCATCGAGCCTTTTTTTATATAGGTGATTTCAATCTCCGGATGACAGTGCCACAGGAAGGAATTGGAATCATACTCTGATAAACGCTGGTAACTGACGAGAAACGGAAAATGATCGCTGCCGTGTTTTTTTAATTCTTTTTGAAACTGATTTGTGATGATCTGCATGGACTCTGGCCTCCGTTAAGTAGCGTCAAACGCATAAAATTACAGATAGTGTTCTTTTATTATAGGCATATTTTTATATAAAACGCAAGATTTTACCATTTTTCGCAGATTAATTAAGGAATTTTACTATAGATACGTTATAATAAAATTACAGGATGTATTTAGATCGTAAAAAATATAAAGGAGAATGAAATCATGAATTTACCGGAAACAGCAAAACTTCAGGAAATTTACGGGGAAACAGAAATCAGCGGAGCACGTTTCAAAAATCTTGCAGATAATTTTTCAAAAATCTATGGACAGGATAAGGCAGAATACTTTACAGCACCTGGAAGAACAGAGATCATTGGTAATCATACAGATCATAACGGTGGTAAAGTAATTGCAGGAAGCATTAATCTGGATACGATAGGGGCAGCTTATCCGAATGGAACACAGGTGATCCGTATCACAAGTGAAGGATACAGGGATGAAATCGTAGTTGACCTTACAAAACTCAGCAAGAGTAATTACAAAAAAGGCACAGCAGCACTTGTAGCAGGAATGATGGAAGGTGCGCAGAAGAATGGTTTTGAAACAGGTGGATTTGATGCTTATGTCAGCACCAATGTTATTGCGGCAGCAGGTGTCAGCTCTTCTGCTTCTTTTGAAATGCTGATCTGTACGATCATTGATTACTTTTTCAATGAGAGCAAAATGTCCTTTAATGATTATGCCAAAGTAGGTCAGTACGCAGAAAATGTATACTGGGACAAGGCATCCGGAATGATGGATCAGATGGCATGTGCAGTTGGTGGTCCGGTACTGTTTGATTTTGCAGACAGAGATAACCTGAAATATAGCAAACTGGATTTTTCCTTCGGAAAATTTGGATACAGACTTGTTATTGTAAACACAGGAAAAGGTCATGCAGATCTCAGTCAGGAATATTCTGAGATTCCTGGTGAGATGAAAGCGGTTGCAAAAGTACTTGGTGTGGAACTTCTTCATGAAACAAATGTAGATGCACTTCTTGAACACTGCAATGAAATTGAAGATGACAGAGCCGTCCTTCGTGCACTTCATTTCTTTGGAGAAACATCACGCGTAGAAGATGCTGCAGATGCGATTCATCACAATGATTATGACAAGTTCCTTGAACTGATCGATGAGTCAGGAAAATCTTCATGGGAACTTCTTCAGAACTGCTACACAATGAAAGATTTTCATGAGCAGAAGATTACCAGAACACTTGCATTAACTCAGCTCTTCCTCAAGAAGATCGGGGCAGGTGTATGCCGTGTTCATGGAGGCGGTTTTGCAGGTGTTATCGCAGCAATCGTGCCGGAAAAAGAACAGGATAATTACGTAGAATATATTTCCAGATTTGTTGGAAAAGAAAATGTATATCCGATGGACATCCGCGCGATCGGAGCAGTACATATTGGATAATATGAAAGATAAACGACAACAGTTGATTATCCTTTGAAAATTATTAAAATACATACATAAAAAAACATAAGGTATCATAAATACAGACAAAGGAGAGATTCTTTGAAGATTATTTCCTATATTTCTGTATTTATGATACCTTTTTTATATCAGTGATTTATTCTTTTCAAGCATTTCGTAAATGATATTTTGAGTATAAGTTCCGAGATGCTTCTGATCCTCTTTGGAAAGTTCTTTTACATAGATCGGTTTACCGTATTCCAGAACAACATGTGTGGATTTGATCTTTGGCATATGTGCCTCAAAAATTTCTGCGGTATTGTTCATCGCCATCGGGATGATCGCACATCCGGATTTGCTGGCAATTTTGAAACTTCCCTCATGGAACGGAAGGAGTTCCAGTTCATCCTTGTTTTTGTTCCGGGTTCCTTCTGGGAAGATGCAGATGGAGATGCCGGATTTGATCTTTTCAATAGCGGTAAGGATGGTTTTCAGTCCCTGTTTGATATCCTTACGATCCAGAAACAGGCAATGCAGATAGCGCATCCAGTTGGAAAGAAGCGGATATCGTTCCATTTCTTTCTTTGCAATATAACCGGTACGGATCGGGCAGCGACTGTAGGAAAGTACAATGTCAAAGTAGCTTCTGTGATTACCAATATAAAGGACTGGTGTGTCTTTTGGGACATTTTCTTCACCGATTATCGTGACCTTGGTTCCGGCTTCCCACAGAATAAATTTAAAAAACTGCCTGGATAATACGAAGAGAGCTGATCTCTTTTGTTCGCGGTGAAAATTTTCCGATGATCCATTCCACGAAAAGGATTGGAATAGATAAAATCAGAAATCCAATGACCGTGATGGCAACAATAACTAAACGAATCATAATGAATTCCTCTTTCTGTCAAAAAGATGTCCCGCATAGCAAGACTCTGGTACAAGTATAAGTGATTTTGCAAATACTTGCAATAAATGTTTTATACTCTGCATAGAATACATACTGAAGAAATCTAATACCGGGAAATGAGAGAATTTATGAAAAAAGCAGCTTCTCTGCTGTGTCTGGCAGTGCTTTTTCTTATGTTGGGCGGATGTCAGATGATACGGATCGAGGAAGAAAATAAAACACCACTTGCATATACCGTGATCGAGGATTCCCAGATTCCGGAAGAAATGCAGGAGCTGATCAGAGAAAAGAAGGAAACAGAATTTCAGATTGCCTATCAGAAGGGAACGGAGCTGTTTCTGGCAAAAGGGTATGGTCGACAGATGAGTGGAGGATACAGCATTCAGGTAAAAGAACTTTCTGCATCTTCAAATGCAGTTTTTTTTGAAACAAAACTGATCGGTCCGACGGAAAAGATTCAGGGCGGGGAACCGTCATATCCGTATATTGTGATAAAGACAGAATACCGGGATGATCCGGTGCAGTTTCAGTGAGACGGGAGGATGGAATTGTGGAATTAAAAAAAGAAGATATTCAGATATTAAGGACAAAGAGCAAGGCATCCAGCCAGGTAACATTTGATGTGGATTACAATGTACCGGATGTAAAACCGGACATTGGACGTATGATTCAGAATAAGGGGGAGATGACAGTAGAAGAAGTGCGCCTGAATGAAGGGCATGCATTTCTGAAAGGAAAACTGCAGGCAGATCTTCTTTATGTCGGTGAGGAGGATGGCAGGATCTACAGTCTTTCTGCAAATCTTCCAATGGAAGAGACACTGAATCTGGATGGAATAGTCAACGGGGATAAAATGTGCCTGAAATGGGAAATTGAGGATCTGAGCATTCATATCATCCATTCCAGAAAAATGAATATTAAAGCAGTGGTTACTTTTTTTGCTTCTGTAGATGAGCTGACAGGAGTACGGCTTCCGGTATCTCTTGATGATGAGACAGTATCTGTGCAGAAAAAAACAATGCGTGTACTGAGTCTTGTAATACATAAAAAGGATACTATGCGCCTGAAAGAGGAAATAACACTTGTATCGAACAAACCTAATATAGCAGAGCTGCTCTGGTATACAACAGAAGTTCGTGGACTGGATCTCAGACCGGAAGAAAACAGTGTAAAAGCCAAAGGAGAACTTTTTATTTTTGCATTATATACAGGTGATGATGAAAGTGGAACGCTCCAGTGGATAGAACATTCTATACCATTTAATGGAGAGGTGGAGTGCTCAGGCTGTATTTCGGAAATGATCCCAAATCTGGAAGCTGCTGTGATCAATCAGACCCTGGAGGTAAAACCGGATGCGGATGGAGAAGAAAGAAAGCTTCAGGCAGATGTTGTACTGGAACTGGATATGAAGCTTTATCAGGAAGAAGATCATGAGGTCATCATGGATGTGTATACACCGTTTCGTCAGTGTATGCCAAAAGGTCGGAAAGAGATACTGGAAAGTCTTCTTGTCCGTAATTTCTCCCGATGCAGGATCGCAGACAGGATAGAAGTCAAAGAGACACAGGGGAAGATCCTTCAGATCTGTCACAGCCAGGGCAAAATAAAAATAGACAAAATCCAAATCGTTAAAGATGGAATTCTGGCAGAAGGAATTGTACGACTAAAAGTGCTGTATATTGTAGAAAATGATGAAATGCCGTTTTATTCCATGGAAGCAATGCTGCCGTTCAGTCACGTAGTTGAAGCCAAAGGCATTACAGAAAACAGTGTATATTATCTGCATACGGAACTGGAACAGCTTTCAACGACAATGGTAGACAGCAATGATATTGAGATCCGGGCGACGATAGGACTGAATGTGCTTGTGATCCAGTGCAGTGAGGAGATGATCCTTGAAAAAATTGAAGAAATTCCACTGGATCAGGAAAAAATCCGGAATATGCCGGGAATTACAGTGTATATCATGAAACCAGGTGATACATTGTGGAATATTGCGAAAAAATTTTATACAACGGTGGAGGAGATCATGCAGATGAATGATCTGGACGGGGATGAGGTATCTTCCGGAACACCACTTCTTCTGGTGAAAAAAGTCGAAGAATAATATTGAATTTAGTATGAAAATCGGCTAAAATATAGCCAGATCATGTTTGTATACAAAGTACAAAGGAACGAAAAGTACAAAGGATGGAAGGTGAATTTATGCGTTTACGTGCAATGGCCAAGATTAATCTGGGACTGGATGTTCTTCGCAAAAGAGAGGATGGATATCATGAGGTTCGAATGATCATGCAGACGATCCAGATGTATGATCTTCTGGATATCCGGAAGAAGGAAGAACCGGGGATCTCCTTATCTACCAATCTTCCATATGTCCCGTCAGATGAAAGAAATCTGGTATATAAAGCAGCAAAACTTCTTATGGATGAATTTGATATCAAAGAAGGCCTTTCTATGAAGCTGACGAAATTTATTCCGGTGGCAGCTGGTATGGCTGGAGGAAGCTCGGATGCAGCTGCAGCATTTGTAGGAGTGAATCGCCTGTTTCGTCTTGGATTAAGTGAAGAGGAACTGATGAAGAGGGCAGTACAGGTTGGTGCGGATGTTCCGTATTGTGTTATGCGTGGAACTGCACTTGCAGAAGGAATTGGAGAGAAGCTGACCAGACTTCCGGGACTGCCGAAATGCTATGTGTTGGTTGGTAAACCGGGAATCAATGTTTCCACAAAACTTGCCTATGAAAATCTTCATCTGGATCAGATTCAGTCGCACCCGGATATTGATGGAATGATCAGTGACATTGAGAATCAGGATCTTCACAGTCTTACTGCGAAAATGCAAAATGTTTTTGAACCGGGAATCATCAGTCAGTATCCGGTTATTCAGGAGATTAAAGATCTTATGGAAGCGAACGGTGCGCTTAAGGCAATGATGAGCGGAAGCGGACCGACCGTCTTTGGAATATTTGATGACCGCAGTAAACTTCGGGAAGCTACGGAAGCGCTTCGCAACAGTCATCTGGCGAAAACTGTATTTGCAACACAGATATACAATAAAAAGTAAGAAAGGGGAAGTACTTATGATAAATGATTTTTCTGTAGACATGAATGAATATCTGCCATTACGCGATGTTGTATTTAATACACTCCGTAAAGCAATTTTAAAAGGTGAACTGAAGCCAGGAGAACGACTGATGGAAATTGCACTTGCAGAACGTCTTGGTGTCAGCAGGACTCCGGTAAGGGAAGCTATGCGAAAACTGGAACTGGAAGGTCTGGTTGTGATGATTCCCCGAAGAGGTGCACAGGTTGCCAATATCACAGAAAAAGATCTGAATGATGTTCTGGAAGTTCGAATTGCTCTGGAAAATCTTTCTATTGAAAATGCATGTGCACGTATGACAGAGGAACAGCTGGCGGAATTGTGGAAAGCGGCCAAAGACTTCGAAGCAACTATGGCAGAGGGTAATCTGGTCAAGCTTGCAGAGGCCGATGTGGCATTTCACGAAGTGATTTATAAATCTTCTGATAACAGAAGACTGAATCAGGTATTGAATAATCTTCGGGAACAGATTTATCGTTACCGTGTGGAGTATCTGAAGGATGAAGAGACAAGAAATCTTCTCGTCAAAGAACATGAAGAAATTTACGAAGCAATCCGTAATCGTGATGTAAAACAGGCACAGGAGATTTCCTATCAGCATATTGAGAATCAGCGGGAGGCAATCATACGGTCTATCCGTGAAGAGACACAGAACCGACAGGTTCATAAATAGAACGGTCAGCAGTGTCTGCACACATAAAATCTTATAATCTGGTTATTCTAAAAGAGATGCATAAAGTGTATCTCTTTTTTTATTCTCAATTTTATTATAGCAGTTATCTGCCTTCAGGAGGAAATGATGAGAGAAGCAGTAGAAGGACCAGTAAAAGAAACAGAGCAGATCAGGATTTCGTCAAATCTGAGGGATAATGAGATATATATCCGAAAGCAATGCGAAAATTGTGCAGATATTCTGGTACGTCCGATGCGTCTGGGAGAAGATCGTAAAGTGGACTGCCTTATGGTTTATATTGAAGTTACGGTATCGAATATGATGCTGGATGATTCAGCGATTGGAAAAATGATCAATCATTTCTGGAAAATACCGCCGGAAAAAATACAGGAATTTCTCAAAAATAACAGTCTGGGCATTGCAGATGTGCAGAAACTGGAAAATATGGATGAAGTTTTTGGAGCAATCCTGTCTGGAAATGCAGTGTTTTTTATAGATGGTTACAATAAGGCAATGAAAATCTCCAGCAAAGGGTACCCGAATATGGGAGTCTCTGAGGCAGAATCAGAAAAGGTATTGCGTGGCTCCAGAGAAGGTTTCTCGGATTCAGTAAAAACAAATTCTGCGCTTGTACGCAAAAGGATCCGTGATACCCGAATGAAAGTAGAAGAATATCAGAGTGGAGTCCGTTCTAATACAACGATTCAGATACTGTATATCGAAGATCTGGTACATGAAGAACTTCTGGAAGAGGTCAAAAACAGGCTGGAAGAATACAAAATAGATGGAATTCTGGACAGTGGAATGCTGGAACAGCTGACTGAGAAACCCTGGTATTCGCCTTTTCCGCAGTATCAGGTGACGGAACGCCCGGATCGGACGGCACTGGAACTTCTCAATGGAAAAATCGCACTTCTGTGTGATAATTCTCCGTCTGCCCTGATCCTGCCAGGTGCATTCAGCAGTTTTATGGAGAGCAGTGAAGACTGGTATCATCATTTTGAGATGGCAACATTTCTCCGAATACTGCGTTATCTGGCATTGCTGACAGCAACATTGCTTCCGGGATTGTATCTGGCAGTGATCCGGTTTCATACACAGATATTGCCAACGAATCTTTTGCTGTCTTTTGCAGATGCAAGGGAGGGAGTACCTTTTTCAAGTGTGACAGAACTGGTTTTACTGGAACTCGCTTTTGAACTGATACGGGAAGCCGGAGTCCGGGTACCCGGTGCACTTGGAAATGCAATCGGAATAGTAGGCGGCCTGATCATAGGAGATGCGGCAGTCAGTGCCAATCTGGTAAGTCCTATTGTTGTTATGATCGTAGCACTTACGGCACTTGGATCTATGGTCATACCGGATGAAGAATTTGCAGCTGCTTTTCGTCTGCTGAAATATGGATTTTTGATTCTGGGAGGCTATCTTGGAATATATGGAGTTGTCCTTGGCATCTATCTTACAGTATCACATCTGTCAGGACTGTTGAGCTTTGGAATACCGTATCTGGTGCCTTTTGTGGAAGAACAATCCGTTAGACAGACAGGTAATGGTATTTTTCGAATACCTTTCAAAGCCAGAAAATACAGGCCGGTCTATGCAAGAAAGGAACAGAGTATCCGTCTGCGAAAGATTACAGACAGGAAGGAGCGTGAATCATGAAGTATGCAGAAAACAATCGTATATCACACAGACAGTTGTATCATCAGATTATACTTTCTTTTCTTGCACCACTTCTGATCTGTATTCCGGGATATAACGGAGAACAGGGAATGTCTGGAACAGTGGGCATCATGGCTGCAGTTCTGATCCTTTTGCTGTATGTCTTTTTTCTGATGAGAACTTCTTACTGTTATGCAGATCCTGTAAAAATAATGGGAAAGCTGAAAGGCAGCCTGTTGGGAAGCTTTTTCTTAATATATCTGATCATGACAGGAGTTTATATTCTTTCACTCATTGAGCAGATCGTACCGGTGTGGGCAGTATCAGGGATTGCAACCGGATGGCTGATTTTCTGGGCGGTTGCAGTCTGTGCATATGGTGCGGATCAGGGGATGCAGCGCAGAGGGCGGATGGCCGGTGTCTCGGGAGGGATTTTTTTATTTGTGATCATACTTATGCTGCTGTTGTGTATCGGGCAGGGGAATGCAGAATATCTGAAAGAAATGCTGCAGGAAAGTCGCTTGTGGGGAAAGGAGATCGTTTACAGCACATATGATATGGTGTGTGCTTTTTCGGGAATCAGCCTTCTTCCGTTTGTATTGCCGAATGTTGAAAAAAGAGGAAATTCCGGAAAAATCGTAACATCGGCCATTCTTACAGTCAGCGGAATTTTACTGCTTATTCTTTTTATCCTGCCTTCTGTATTGGGGTGGGGACGGATACAGAAAGAACTTTATCCGGTCCTTCCGCTGATGGCAGGAGCAGACCTGCCGGGAAATGTACTTGCCAGGTTTGATGTACTCTGGATTGGTTTTTTATTGTACGGGCTTTTTTTTTGCACTGGGAAGCTGTTTCCATTACGGAATGCGTATACTGGATACGGTGCATCTGAGAAGCGGAAAATACTGGCTTCCCATAGTAATTTATGCGTTTTCTTTTGTCAGAATAGATGACAGAGGGATCGCAGATTTCTACAAAATGTATCTGGGAACATTTTTTGTTCCGGGACTGGTGCTGATCCAGATCTGTCTGCTTTTCCGGGGACAGAAAAAGAGAAGAAAAAAAACAGCTTCTGCAGTGGCTGTTTTAATGGTATTTATTCTGAGCTGTACCGGTTGTGCCGGAATAGAACCGGAAAAGAGAATGTATCCGCTGGCTATGGGAGTTGATGTGTCTGAGGGAGAATACATTCTGACCTATGCAATGCCGGATCTTCCCAGAGCGACCGGTCAGGGAAAAGAGGAAGAGGATGGCAATCAGACACTCCAGGTCCGTGGGAAAAGTTTTGAGGAAATAAAAAGTCGTTATGAAAGATCCCAGGAAAAATATCTGGATATCGGACATTTGCAGATACTGATACTGAGTCAGGACCTGACTGAAACCGATATGTGGAAAGATTTTTTTGAATATCTCAGAGAAGAACCGCTGGCAGGAGAAAATATATATGTATTTCAGACGCAGGAACCGGAAAAACTGCTGGGCTGGAAGGAAGGTGGAACATCGGTCGGAGAATATATTACAGGTCTTATGGAAAACCGAATGGACAGAGAACAGAAAAATGGTGTGACTCTGCGGCAGGTCTATTATCAGTGGTATCAGAATGGAACTTTAAAGAAACTTCCGAAAATTACACTTTCCGAAGATCAGATCCAGGTCTGGCTGGAATAATATGGCGATTTTGGGGAATACTTCTGAAAGAATATTATTTTGCAAAGCAAATAACAAAAAGAAACAGGAGGTTCCGGGATGAAACAGATATACAAAAAAGAAAACAGAATCCTGCTCTCTATGATAACAGGAATGATAGTCATCAGTCTGCTGTGTGGAATACAATGGAGGGGATCGCAGAAAAATGTTCTGGCATGGTGGGGCAGTATTTATCCGGAGTTCTGTTTTTCAGAATGGGATCAGTATGGCTGCGATGTCGAAAAATTTCCATCAGAACAGAGGCCAAAGATATCCTTCTGGCTTGCGAAAGCTATTGAGAGGTGGTAAGATATCGATATGTTTCGGAAAAGTTCATTTTACTTTTTCGAACATATAAAACAGAACTGGAGAATTACATATGAAGATAGATAGAGATGCACCGATCGGTGTGTTTGATTCCGGAGTAGGTGGCCTGACAGTGGCACGTGAGATCATGCGTAATCTTCCTTCGGAAAAGATTGTTTATTTTGGTGATACAGCCAGAGTTCCATACGGCAGTAAATCCAGAGATACGGTTATTCGCTACTCCAGACAGATCATTCATTTTCTGAAAGAACAGCAGGTGAAAGCAATTGTGATCGCTTGTAACACAGCAAGTGCATTTGCGCTTGATGCGGTACAGCATGAACAGGATATACCGGTTCTTGGTGTGATTGGAGCAGGAGCAAAGGTTGCTGCAGAAGAGACGGTCAATAAAAGAGTTGGTGTGATCGGTACGGTCGGCACAGTTGGCAGTGGAATTCACGAAGCTTATCTGAAGAAACTGGATCCGAAAATTACGGTGATGGTAAGGCCGCCCACTGTTTGTACCTCTGGAGAGGAATGGCTGGCTGC
>ENA-OQDM01000305-OQDM01000305.1-human-gut-metagenome-genome-assembly--contig:-NODE-305-length-31899-cov-2.644467_pt1 | contig 31899 bp, 36 predicted proteins | sample MGYA00242772_ERZ504605 | MGnify/ENA primary metagenome ERZ504605 (study PRJEB26092, sample SAMD00036348) | human gut metagenome | host: Homo sapiens | study: EMG produced TPA metagenomics assembly of... | reverse complement strand
CAGAAGCTTCAACAGTTGCTCCGGCTACTGTTGGGTTTCCAACCTTCATACGTCTCCGGATACTGCTAATACCTGATCAAAAGTAACCTTCTCACCAGCATCAACTCCAAGCTTTTCAATGGTAATGATATCGCCTTCGGATACTTTGTACTGTTTACCACCTGTTGCTATAATTGCGTACATATGGCACCTCCTATTTATCATTACTCGCCAGTTACGGTGTTGCCAATAAGCAAACTTTTACCTCACTGTGCGGCATACTAGTGTATAATAGCACATGACCACCTGTTCGTCAAGCTGTTTATGATAAAATTTCACGCAAAGATTTGTATACTTTTTTCCGGGTCAGTTCCACCAGACCAAGTCTGGTAATATCGATAAAATTTGCGGGAACCGAATCTTTTTGTAATTCCTCCCGAATAACGGAAATCAGCTTCTGCTGCTGTTCTTTCTTTTTCAGATTGATGAAATCCACGAGGATCATCCCTGAAATGTTGCGCAGACGAAGCTGCCGTGCAATCTCTTTTGCCGCTTCAACATTGATCGCAAATAAAGCCTCTTCCCGGCGGGACCGGTTTTTTCCGCTGTTGACATCAATGACCGTCAGGGTTTCAAGAGATTCAATGATAATATTGGCTCCGGAATCAAGCCATACTTTGGAAGAAAGCAGTTCCTGCATATTGCCCCGCAGATGATATAAAGTCGAAAGACTGACCGCATCATCCCGGTAAAGCTGCACTTTCTTTTCTTCCACAAGATGGGGAAGGTATGCACAGATCTCCTGATACAGATCCTGACCATCCGTAAGAACCAGATCTGTTTTTTCAAAATTTTCTGCTTTTAACCGCGCCAGATAGCCGGGGAGATTCCGGTACACCAGATCTCCGGCATTCTGATGTGTACCGGTCTTCTTTAAAGCCCGGTATTCTTTCTGCACCAGCTCGATATCTTCGCATAATTCGGTTTCCAGAACCGCCCCTGCATTGGTTCTGAATACCAGCCCGTACCCTTCTGCTTCATGATCCTTACACGTGTTCTCTAAAAGAGCCGACAGTCTTTTTGATTCCTCCTGGGATAATTTTTTAGAAACGCCAAGACAGGTATTCTCTGTCGAAAGGAAACAGTAATGTCCATGCACTACAAGCTTGGTGCTTACGACCGGATCTTTGGTTTTTACCGCATCTTTTACAACCTGCACCAGCAACTCATCCCCTTCACAGAGCGCTTCTTTTTTGGATAATTTTCTGGTATACACCGGGTTTTTCACATCATTCAGCGGAAGATAGCATTTCTGTCCATCCGCAATGCGCACAAAAGCGGCATGAATATTGGGCACAATCTTCTCTACATATCCTACATAAATATGATCCAGCAGAGTATTTTCTTCCGGTTCAAAAACCTGAAGTTCCTGCAGCTTCCGGTTCTCATCCAAAACCAGATAAGCAAGATACTCTGTCTGATGATGTTCCAGTTTTGTGACAACGATCCGATTCATTTAAACAATTTCCTCTCCCATGCCGGAAAGCCCAACCAGCTGCCCCTGTTCATCCCTCGCATAAACTTCGAGCCGGTGGATCTGGATTGCGGATTCGCAGTATTCCAGTCCGCAAAGCTGATAAACCGATGAAAGTACCAGTTCCGGTTTGATATTATCCACACTGCCCGTAGAAACCTGCAGGAAAAATGCCGGGCGTCCCTGCTCCTCTTCAACGGAAAACGCGTATACCAATGGTTTTAGGTCCACTTCCCGTTCACTTTTTTTCGTCTTTTTGATAATGGTAAACTGTGGGCTGTCCAAAAACCGTTCTTTGACGATTCTTTTCCATTCTTCCGTTGAAAACGGACTTTCGTACCCTTCTTTATAGCTCAGCCGGTAATCCGCTGCTGCCACAATTGACATCGCGGTTTTCGCTTTATCCGGCAGTTTCACATAGGAAGTAACCTCCACACCATCTACCATGGTTTCATTCAGTGCAGCGACTGCCTCCTTAGATGTCATGGATTCATTGACTTCAATATCAAAATATTCGCCATCGCTTGTGATTCCGACTCCAAGCGGCGCCGCAAAGGACATAATCTGATGCGGAGAATATCCTTCCGAATAACGGATATCAATCTTTGCACGCCGGACCGCTTTCTGAAAATAGCGCATCATATCCAGGTGTCCGATGAATTTCATGACACCCCATTTTCGAAATTTAATTCTGATTTTCAAAGCAGACACCTCCTCCAAATTGTCTTGCACCACATCCGGAACAGCGCATCCGGCAGTTTGGTGTCACCGTCTCACTGAGCGCGGTTTTCCATTCACGCAGCATAAATGCCTTTGTCACACCGACATCAATAAAATCCCACGGGAAAATTTCATCGTCGCTTCGTGCTCTCTTGGTATAAAAATCAATATCAATGCCACATGCAGCAAATGCCTCCAGCCACAGATCATAGTGAAAGAATTCCGACCACGCGTCGAAAAATCCGCCGTGTTCATACACATAAAGAATTGCTTTTGAAATCTTACGGTCTCCGCGCGCAAGAATTCCTTCCAATACCGTCACATCGGCTTCATGCCAGTTGTAACGGATACTCTTGTGGTTTAACTGTTCCTTTACATGATCATTGACAATCTTTGCACGCGCCAGATAATCTGATGGGTCTAACATAGTAGCCCACTGGAACGGGGTAAAAGGTTTCGGTACAAAAAAGGAAGTACTGATCGTAATCTGGCATTTTCCGTTTCTCTGTTCCTTTGGCACGGTGTCATAATACAAAGCGGCAATCTCGTTTGCCAGTTCCGGGATCGCCCGCATATCTTCTTCTGTTTCCGTTGGAAGTCCAAGCATAAAATAAAGCTTGACCTTATTCCAGCCGCCGACAAACGCATCATGGGAACCGGTCAGAATATTGTCAACCGTCAGGCCTTTATTGATGACATTTCGCAGTCTCTGGGAACCTGCCTCCGGGGCAAATGTCAGACTGCTTTTTTTGATGTCCTGCACTTTCTGCATAATATCAAGGGAAAAGGCATCAATACGAAGGGATGGCAGGGAAATATTGACATGTTTTTTGTCACACTCCTCAATCAGGAAATTGATCAGTTCCTCCAGATCGGAATAATCCGATGAACTGAGAGAACTTAAGGAAATCTCTTCATAGCCGGTCGATGCAAGCATGGTTTGTGCAAGTTCTTTCAGTCGTTTTACGCCCTTTTCCCGGTTTGGCCGGTAAATCATGCCGGCCTGACAGAAACGGCATCCGCGGATACAGCCCCTCTGTATTTCAAGCACCACGCGATCCTGTGTTGCTTTGATAAATGGAACCACCGGTTTTTCCGGATAAACCGAGCCGGTCAGATCCATATCCACCTGCTTTTTGATGGTTGCCGGAATATCATCATAAACAGGAGTAAATGCCGCTATCGTGCCATCTTCTTTGTAACGGACTTCATACAGCGACGGGACATAAATGCCCTCTATTTTTGCCGCCTCATGCAGAAATGCCTTTCTTGAATACTGTCCGGATGCCCGCATCGACTTATAGAGATTTAAAAATGTATCATACTGTGTCTCCCCTTCTCCAATATAAAAACAATCAAAAAAGTCTGCAATCGGTTCCGGATTATAAGAACATGGTCCTCCACCTAAAATAATCGGGTCTTCGTCCCCACGGTCAGCCGAAAGAAGCGGAATCTGTGCCAGATCCAGAATCTGTAAAATATTGGTGTAGCACATCTCATACTGCAGAGTCAGACCGACAAAATCAAAGTTTTTGATCGGTTCCTGGGACTCAAGTCCGAACAGCGGAATATTCTGCTCCTTCATAATTTTATGCAGATCCGGCCATGGGGAATAGACACGTTCACACCAGGTGTCCTCTCTGCGGTTAAACATGTCGTATAGGATCTGAATTCCAAGATGTGACATACCAATTTCGTATACATCAGGAAAACACATCGCAAAACGAATCTGCGATGTGTCATCTTTTACTACAGAATTCAGCTCATTACCGATATAGCGTGCAGGTTTTTCAATCTGCATCAGAATCTCGTCACTTAAAGCTAGTTTTCTCATAGATACCTCTTAACATTTATTTTTTATCGCTGGGCAAGTTCATTGGCAATCTCTTCCCAGGTAATGCCTTTTTCCACCATAAGCACCATACAGTGATACAGAAAATCGGAAATCTCGTATTTGATGTTTTCCGGTTCCGGATTTTTCGCTGCAATTACAATTTCCGTACACTCTTCCCCAAGTTTCTGCAAAATTTTATCGGTTCCTTTCCCAAACAGATAATTGGTATAGGAACCATCCTGCGGATGTGCTTTACGTTCCTTGATAATATCATACACGCTCTCAAGTACCTTCAGCGGATTTTTCTCAACATACTCTTTTTGTACGATGCTATTGAAAAAACAGGTACGGTTTCCGGTGTGACAGGCAGCCCCTACCTGGGAGACTTTTGCCAGAATCGTATCAAAGTCGCAGTCAGCCGTCAGGGATTTCACATACTGGAAATGCCCGGAAGTCAGGCCTTTGGTCCAGAGTTCATCACGGCTTCTGCTCCAGTAAGTCATTTTCCCGAGATTAATTGTCGTATCAAACGCCTCTTTGTTCATGTATGCAAGCATCAGCACTTCATCTGTACGGTAATCCTGCACAATGACCGGAACCATTCCGTCCGAATTCAGTTTCAGATCCTCCCAGGACAGATCCGGTGCAAAATTATACATATTGATGCCTTCCTGAAGCAGAGAAGACTTTAACTTCATAATATCCGTTGAAGTATCATTGATGAACGGACCCGCAATTCCTCGGATTTTTTCCCGCTTCAGCAGCCTTACGATCTCGTCAAAATTATAATCCGGAAGTTCCACCACATACGGAATGTTGGTCAGATTTTCCAGTGCATCCAGAATTTCCGGATTTAACACCAGTGCTTCATGGAATGTATTTTCAATCGAATCCTGATTCTTAAAAATAAAATCCACATTGTTGATAGAGAGCAGAATCCGGTCTTTGCCAAAACGTGCACTGGCTTCCTCCGCCAGTCCGATGCTCGAAGGCTTAGAAGCATTCAAAATCACCTGAAGGCATCCCGCAAACAAAAGTTTTTTGATGTCTTCCAGACGGTTAATGTTTCCTCCTGCACATACTTTAATATCAATGTTGCGATTGATGTTTCGAATCGTATTGACATTCTTTTCATGCTCATCATCGCTGGTAGACAGGTCAAAAATAATGATCTTGTCAACTCCACTGTCGTTGTATAACTGGCACAGTCGATAAACATTCGCATCTACCGGCGTAAAATCGGTCATGGATCTTACTGCATGACCATCTTTTAAATAAAGCGTCGCGACAATGTTTTTTTGTTTCATGTATTACAAACTTCCTTTCGTTGACAGAATTCCTTTTACTCTCGGATCATGGGAAACCGCTTCATCCAAAGCTCTGGCAAATGCCTTAAACATCGCTTCTGCCATATGATGATTATTTCCGGGGCTTAACACCTTAATGTGCAGATTCATGCCCGCACTGTAGGAGACCGCATAGAAAAATTCACGGATCATTTCGGTATCAAGTGTTCCCAGACGCTCCGTAGTAAATTCGCCGTCAAATACAAGATATGGACGTCCGGATAGATCTACCGCACACAAAACAAGTGTCTCATCCATCGGAAGGATACAGCTTCCAAATCGTTTGATTCCGCTTTTGTCCCCCAATGCCTTTTTGATCGCATCTCCAAGTACGATTCCGCAGTCTTCGATCGTATGATGGCTGTCGACCTGAAGATCTCCATCACATTCCATATGCAGATCGAAGAAACCGTGCTTGGAAAATCCCTCCAGCATATGATCAAAAAATCCAATGCCTGTCTCAATATGGGAAATACCGCTTCCATCCAGATTTAAAGTCACCTGAATGTCCGTCTCTTTTGTTTTGCGTGTTGTGCTGATCTGTCTTTTTTCCATAATCTGCTCCTTTTAGACTTTCTTTCCCATATACTACTCAAACCGAACGCGGATGGAGTTTGCATGTGCGGTCAGTTTCTCACATTCTGCAAACTGCTCAATATCTTTATGTACTTTTTCAAGCGCTTCCCGTGAGTAAGAAATAATGCTGGACTTTTTAATAAAATCATCCACGGAAAGTGCGGAAAAGAACTTGGCCGTTCCGTTTGTCGGAAGAACATGGTTTGGTCCGGCAAAGTAATCGCCAAGCGGCTCGGAGGAATACTCTCCGATAAAGATAGCACCGGCATTGCGGATCTTTGTCATTACGTGGAACGGATCTGCTGTGACGATTTCCATATGTTCGGATGCAATCGCATTTACGGTATCAATTGCTTCTTCCATATTATCTGCCACAAGAATATATCCGTAATTGTCCAGGGACTTCTGGATGATCTCTTTTCTGGAAAGTTCTGCGACAAACTGATCAATCTCTGCAGATACTTTTTCTGCAAGTTTCTGGCTTGTGGTGATCAGAATTGCAGATGCCATCTCATCATGTTCTGCCTGGGATAACAGATCCGCTGCAACATAGCGTGGATTTGCAGTCTCATCCGCAAGCACTAAAATCTCACTCGGTCCTGCAATGGAATCAATGCTGACATAACCAAACACTGCTTTTTTGGCAAGTGCGACATAAATATTTCCCGGTCCGACAATCTTGTCAACCTTTGGCACACTTTCGGTTCCAAATGCCATGGCAGCAATTGCCTGTGCCCCACCGACTTTATAGATCTCATCAACTCCGGCTTCTTTGGCTGCAACCAGAGTGGAAGGATATACTTTTCCATCTTTGCCTGGTGGCGTACACATTACAATACGGTCTACTCCCGCAACTTTTGCCGGAAGAACATTCATCAGTACGGAAGAAGGATACACGGCCTTTCCGCCCGGAACATAGACACCAACCGTCGCAAGTGCGGTAACTTTCTGTCCAAGAATGATACCGTCCTCTGTCGTAAACCATGAATTCTGTACCTGTTTTTCATGATATTTTTTGATATTTACAAGAGACTTGCGGATCACTGCAAGCAATGTCGTGTCAACCTGCTCATAGGCCTCGGCAATCTCTTCTTCTGTTACAAGAATATTGCCGGCATTGATGTCCGCGCCGTCAAACTGCTTGGTATAATTAAAAACTGCCTGATCGCGGTTATTTCGCACTTCTTCAATAATGGCGTTTACACGGCCTTCAAACTCACCGTAATTATTCGGGCTTCTTTTTAAGAGATTCTGCAGAATATCTTTTCTGGTATCCTCTGTAAGTTTTAAAATTCTCATGATGTCCCTCCTAAATGACTTTTTTCAAATCGCGGATCAGTTTTGTGATTCGTTCATTTTCCATTTTCATACTTACCTGGTTTACGACCACGCGTGCAGAAAGCGGACAAACTTCCTCTAACACCGTCAGCCCGTTTTCACGCAAGGTCGTACCTGTCTCTACTATATCACAGATTACCTCTGATAGTCCAACGATCGGTGCAAGTTCGATGGAACCATTCAGCTTGATAATCTCAACCGTCTGATGTTTTTTGTTATAAAAATAATCTTTGGCAATCCGCGGATACTTGGTTGCCACACGGATCTGTTCATGATGCTGCAAAAGTTCCGCAGCACTTTCCGGTCCACAGATGCACATTTTGCATTTTCCGAATCCAAGATCCAACACTTCATAAATATTTCTCGACTCTTCTAAAATCGTGTCTTTTCCGACAATTCCAATATCGGCTGCACCATACTCTACATATGTAGGCACATCCGGTCCCTTGGCAAGGAAAAACCGAAGTCCAAGTTCCTCATTGACAAAGATCAGTTTACGGGTATCCGGATCACGGATCTCATCACAGGTGATTCCTATTTTTTCAAACAGTTCGAGTGTCTTTTTTGCCAGACGTCCCTTTCCCAGTGCAAACGTCAGATATCTCTTTTCTTCCATGATCTCCTCCTATGCTTCCTCTATAAATTCTACTTTTGAAACGTGATCCTTCATGGCATAGCTCAGATAATCATCTTTGCTCCGGCCTTCCTGCATCTGGATCAGAGAAACCGAAATTCCCTGAGCGCGAAGTTCTTTCGCTTTTTCTACTGCTTCCGCAATCTTATTTTCCGCGTAAACGATCATCTGATTTTTCTCTTCGGACGGAAGTGTGATCTTTTGTCTGGAAAGAGCGGAAAGAAGCTGGTCCACAACAATGGCAAAACCAATGGCCGGTGCTTTTCTTCCGAAATATGTAAGCAGCCTGTCATAGCGTCCTCCCTTTACCACAGGTTCTCCTGTTCCAAACGTATATCCTGCAAAAATAATACCGGTATAATAATGGTAATTGCTGATGATTCCGAGTTCAAACGAAACGTATTTTTCAATTCCGTATAACCGCAGAAACGATCCGAGTTTTTCCAGATCAGTAATTGCGGAAAGAATGTTCGGGTAATCCGAAGCAAGAGACTTTGCCTCAGCAAGTTCTTCTACCTGTGTCTCAAAACTTCCGAGAAGGGAAAACAGTTTCTTTAACGTGTCATTTAAATGCATTCCCTCTACCATTTCTTCCACACCGAAATAATTTTTATTGGCAAGCAGTTCTCTTAATTCCTGCTGCTGTTCCTCATCAAGTCCTGCCGCCTCTGCCAGCCCGCGGAAAAACTGTGCATGTCCAACCGAGATCTGAAATTCTTTCAGTCCGCTCGAAAGAAGGGACTCCACTACCATGGCAAGTATTTCTGCGTCAGCAGCAACCGTTCCGTCTCCGATCAGCTCCGCACCGCACTGTGTCGTTTCCTTTAAGCGTCCCTGATACGCGTTGGAATTGATAAACGTGTTTCCCATATAACAAAGTTTTACCGGCATATCATCCTCGGTATAGTACTTTGCAGCACTTCTTGCAATAGATGGAGTAAAATCCGGACGAAGTACCAGCGTGCTTCCGTCCTTGTCAAAAAACTTATACAGATCTTTGGATGGTGTTGTACCGATTTCTTTTCCAAAAATATTAAAAAATTCAAACGTTGGTGTCTGAATATCACGATATCCATATTGACGCAATACATCGTGTAATCTCTCCTGCAACAGTAATTTCTGTTTGCACTCTCCGTTATAAATATCCCGGACTCCGTCCGGCGTATGTAACATCTGGTCTGTCATAATCGAACCTCTCGCTTTACTATTTTAAAGTGATACCGTGATAATTTGGTAGCACATGAAACAACGCTATTATAAGAAATATTCCAAAGATTGTCAATCCCTGTCCTCTAAATCCTTCTGGAGAACCTGAAGATAGGGAATCAGTACCCCTGATACCTTTGGCAGAAAATAGGCCGGATTCAGCTCCTCATACCGAAAGCTTTTCCGTCCACCATCCAGAGCCCGGTTCCAGAACTTCTCCAGATCGGAAAAACGCAGATAATAAAATTCCTCCCTGTGCGTAAAAGATATCAGAAGAAACGCTATTCCCTCCTGCTTTTCAAACTGCTCCATAAAAGCCACCTGATGCGGATGAACATTGGCAAGCGGAAAGGTGTCGGTGTTGCATTCTTTTGCATCAAAACACACCGGAATTCCCTGTACAGCTCCAATATAATCTACGGTACTTTTCTGTTCAAAATAGGCAAGTGTGATGTGTCTGGTTTCTTTATCAATATTAATAGGAGTAATCGGTGTCGGGATCTTCTGGATCAGCGCCAGGCCGTTGTGTGCATATTTTTCGTTTGTACGGTTTAAAAGATCCTCCAGTGTTGATCCGCGCAGTCCCCTTGAATTCCAGGTCGGCATCTGCTATCCACGCTCCTTTTCCATAATTTCTTTAAATATTTCGGGCATCGGAGCAGTAAAAACTCTTCCGTCCGGAAATTCCAGACGATACGCATGAAGCAGCTGATGATCCACATGAAAGGTACTATAAAATTTGTGATTCACTGACGGGTCCCCATACTTGCGATCTCCGATAACCGGATGACCGACAGATGCCAGATGTGCACGAATCTGATGTGTTTTTCCGGTAATCAGGCAGATTTCCAACAGACTGCATGTTCCTTTCGCCTGTACGGACGTATAAGAAGTCTCAATCCGTACAGCATCTTTTTGTTCCTGTGTCAGAATCTTTACCTGATTGGTATGTTCGTCTTTGATAAGCCATCCGGACAGATGTACCGGTTTTGTAACGTTCCCGGATACAATGGCACGGTAAAATTTATGAATGGTACGTTCCCGCAGCCCCTCGGAAAGCATCTGTGCGCCGGCAAGCGTTTTGCCCATCAGAAGAAGTCCTGTCGTATTGCGGTCCAGCCGGTTGCACACTGACGGACGAAACGTGCCGAATGTCTCCAGAGAAAGTGCCCCGCTCCGGATCAGATAGCCGAGCAGATATTCATTGGCCGACAGATCCTGTTCTTTTGCTTTCTGGGAAAGCATATTGTATGGCTTATCCGCGATGAGAATATCCGTATCTTCATAAATGATGGAAAGCCCCTTCATTGGCAGACGCTGCAGCATGTGAAACTCTTCCTGCAGTTTTTTTGTATCCTGCATAAATTTATGCAGTGTTTCATCACTGAAAAACACCGCTACCTGCGCGCCTTTTTGCAGCGTCTCCTTCCCGGTCGCTTTTTTTCCGTCCAAAGTAATATTCTTTTTTCGAAGCATCTTATATAAAAAACTGACCGATGCATTGGGCAGCAGTTTTTTTAAATATTTATCAAACCGCTGGTTGGCATCATTCGTGCCGATGGTAAATGTTTTCATAACGTTTCCTACTTCTTTTTATGGATGTTGCGGATGGTTTTCTTTTTGTGTTTTGCGGTCACCATCTTTCCGGCAGCAGCCTTGCCTGCCGGTGCCTTCTTTCCCTGTCTGGATGACCGGTAGGAAGTACCCGCGTCTTTTTTCGGCCGGCGTGGACGGATCAGACATTTGGAATCAAATCCGATCAGATCCTGACGTCCTGCTTTGATTAATGCTTCATGTACCAGATCGTAATTTTTCGGGTTGCGATACTGGATCAGTGCACGCTGCATGGCTTTTTCATGCGGATTGGTTGCCACATATACAGGTTCCATCGTCCGCGGGTCCAGTCCTGTATAATACATGCAGGTAGAAATCGTTGACGGTGTCGGATAAAAATCCTGTACCTGTTCCGGCATGTAACCTAAATCCCGCAGATACTCTGCCAGTTCAACCGCTTCTTTCAGCGTCGATCCCGGATGGGAAGACATCAGATACGGCACAAGATACTGCTCTTTTCCGATTTTTTTATTCATATCTTTATACGCTTTTACAAAACTGTTATATACTTCCACACTTGGCTTTCCCAGTTTCTGTAAAACGGTATTGCTGATATGTTCCGGTGCCACCTTCAACTGCCCGCTCACATGATGCTCGCACAGTTCCCGCAAAAATGTACGATCCTTATCATACATCAGATAATCAAACCGGATACCCGAACGGATAAATACTTTTTTCACACCCGGAAGCACCCGCAGCTTTTTCAGCAGGGCAATGTAATCCTTATGGTCTACTTCCAGATTCTTACATGGTTTTGGGAACAGGCACTGTTTCGTCGGACAGGCTCCCTTCGTCATCTGCTTTTTGCATGCCGGTGCACGGAAATTCGCCGTAGGTCCCCCGACATCATGGATATACCCTTTGAAGTCCGGTTCCTGAATGATCTGTTTTGCCTCGTCAATGATCGACTCATGGCTTCTCGTCTGGATAATTCTGCCCTGATGAAACGTCAGCGCACAGAAACTGCATCCTCCAAAACATCCGCGGTTGCTGATCAGGGAAAACTTAATCTCCCGGATCGCAGGAACCCCTCCGTCTTTTTCATATGACGGATGATAATTCCGCATATACGGAAGTGCATAGACTTCATCCATTTCCGTCTGTGTCAATGGCTTTGCCGGTGGATTCTGCACAACAAATGTGGTTCCACCGTAAGGCTCAAACAGGCGCTTTCCGGAAAATGGATCTGTATTACAGTACTGCTTATAAAAACTCTGCGCAAACGAACGCTTATTTTCTTTGATCTCATCATAATCCGGTAACTCGATGGCATCATAGATCAGATCACGGTTTTTTGTTTTAAATACGGTTCCGTCAATAAAGGTAATATCATGCACATCGATTCCGGCATTCAATGCATCTGCGATTTCAATGATACTGTGTTCTCCCATTCCATAAGAAATCAGATCTGCACCGGAATCAAGCAGGATCGAACGTTTCACCTTGTTGGACCAGTAATCATAATGTGCCAGACGGCGCAGACTGGCTTCGATTCCACCGATAATGATCGGGGTCTTCTTGTATGTATGCCGGATCAGATTACAGTACACCACGGTAGCATAATCCGGTCGCTTTCCCATTACGCCTCCCGGGGTATAGGAATCGGTTGCACGGCGTTTTTTGGATACCGAATAATGATTCACCATAGAATCCATATTTCCGGCAGAAACCAAAAAGCCAAGTCTTGGAACGCCAAGCACGGAAATAGAAGCATCATCCTTCCAGTCCGGCTGCGCAATGATTCCCACCGTATAGCCATGTGCCTCCAGCAGTCTGGCAATGATTGCATGACCAAAAGACGGATGATCTACATATGCGTCTCCGCACACATATACAAAATCCAGCTGTTTAATCCCGCGTTCCTGCATATCCTGTTTTGAAATCGGCAGATATCCTTCGTACATAATTTTATACTCCTGATGATTGTTTATTTTCCGCTTCTTTTTTCAGGGAAGCCAGTTCCTGTTCCGTAAGTTTACGGTAAGTTGCTTTTTCTAATGTTCCAAGTGTAAGTGTTCCCATGGAGATCCGTTTCAGATATGTCACCTTACATCCAACCGACGCAAACATACGCTTCACCTGGTGAAATCTGCCTTCCGAAATCGTAAGTTCCGCCTCACGGTCCCCAAGGATTTTGAGATCTGCCGGAAGTGTGCGCTTCTCATCGCCGATGTCCACGCCCTCTGCAAATTGTCCTGCCGTCGTATCCGGAATTTTCTGATCTACCTGTACAAAATACGTTTTTTTGACATGGTATGCCGGTGACAGCAGGCGATGCGTGAGTTCTCCGTCATTTGTAATCAGCAAAAAACCTTCCGTATCCTTATCCAGTCTTCCGACCGGTGCAAACTCTTTTCGCATGGACTCCGGGAAGAAATCCATAACCGTCCGGTTTAACCGGTCACATCTTGCCGTCACACAGCCCGCCGGTTTATGAAAGAGATAATAGGAATACTTCTCATAAATCACCGGACGATGATCAAACAGAATCTGATCCTGTTCCGGATCAACCTTAAGATCCGGTTTCTTTGCCACCGCATCATTTACCGTAATTCGTCCCTCGCGGATTCGTTTTTTTACATCGGTGCGTGTGCCGACGCCGGAATCCGCCAGGAATTTGTCCAGGCGAATCATACGTTTGCCTGCTGCAGAAATGCAACTAGGAAATCCCATACTCTTGCGGTAGAAGAATGGATAAATGCTCTTTTGGCGTGTGAATGTCAAAATTGTCCGGTCCGAAAGAAACGCAGTCGAGATCCGGAATTTTTTCAGAAAGAAGGCCACACTCCAGCCCTGCATGAATCGTGGAAAATACAGGTTTTTTATGAAACAGCTCTTCGTATACTTTTTCTACCTGCGGACGCAACGCAGAATCCGTGCGATACTCCCACGCCGGATAATCACCTTCCACTTCTGCTTCTCCTCCAAGCATCTCCACAAGCATCGTAACACGTGCACACAGATCTTCTTTGCGGGTTTTTACACTGCTTCGGATCGAAGTAAGAGACGTCAAGGCATCTTCTTTTAATTCCAGAATTCCAAGATTTAAGGAAGTTTCTACCTGACCGTTTAACAGCTGGCTCATATGCTGAATTCCGTTTGGCACATTGCGCAGATAAAAAATCACACGGCTTACCGAATGATAATCTAATATTTCCGCTTCAGCATTGCCCTGTTCTTCTATCAGCACCTGCACGCCCGGATCTGTTTCCACCAGTTCTTTTTTTAATATTTCATTCAGTTCTTTTACATATTCACAGACAATCTGCGTATTTTCTTTCGGAATCAGGATTTCTGCCTCGCATTCTCTTGGAATCGCATTGTCCTTTAACCCTCCATGCAAAGTAAGGATTCCAAACGGGGAACGCGAAAAGATTCCATACAACAGGCGTCCCATCAAAAGATCTGCATTTCCATGTTCTTTATCGATCTCACTGCCGGAATGTCCGCCGGAAAGCCCGGTCACAATAAGAGAAAGTTTCTTTCCCGTCTGTCTGACACGGGTTACGGGAATGGAAACATTTAATGCCATACCGCCCGCACAGCCGGTCAGGAAAATCCCCTCTTCATCACTGTCAATATTTAACATGGTATGTCCGGTCAGCATAGACAGATCCATGACAGCCGCCCCCAGCATTCCGATTTCTTCATCCACGGTAATCACAACTTCTAATTTCGGATGGGAAATTTCATCTGATTCCAAAATTGCCAGCGCATATGCCACTGCAATTCCGTCATCTCCGCCAAGCGTTGTCCCTTCTGCCTTCAGGAAATCTCCATCTACATACAGGCGCAGTCCTTCTTTATCCATGTCAAGATTACAGTCTTTTTCTTTTTCACAGACCATATCCATGTGTCCCTGAATGATAATCGCCGGAGCCTTTTCATAGCCTTTGGATGCTTCCTTGACAAGAACCACATTGTTTGCTTCATCCTGATACCAGGTCAGTGCGTGTTCTTTTGCAAATTTTACCAGGTAATCACTGATCGCTTTGGTGTTTCCCGATCCATGTGGAATTGCTGCGATCTGCTTGAAATAATAAAATACCCTTTCCGGATATAAATGCTCTAATGTACTCATATACTCCTCCTGTCTCACATAAACTGTATCATGAAAAAATTTGTATTTATTTTTCTCTGTTGCATACTGTTTTTGTTTTTTATCTGTTTCCCCCACGCAGCAGTTTCGGCATCAAAACAAGGACTGCGGCTGTGGTTTACGCAGATTCTTCCGACGCTGCTTCCTTTTTGTGTCCTCTCGTATGTCATTCTGCGCAGTGAAATTCTTCCGAAAAAATTTTCTACCTGCTACATCGTATTGTGTGGTTTTTTATTCGGATTTCCCATCGGCTGCAAACTGACTGCCGACTTTTACAGCAGTAACTATATTTCCCGGGAAAAAGCCTCTGCTCTATGCTGCTTTACAAACAACTTAAGTCCCGTATTTGTCATAACCGCCATTCAGGAAATTTTGCAGCTTCCGTTATCTCCTGTATACGTTTTTCTGATCTATGGCATTCCGTTTTTGTATGGAATGAGTATGCTGTTATTATATCACAGAACCCCTTCTTCTACACAAAAAGAAACGGCATCAAGATTTCATATGGATATGCAAATCATTGATGCCGGCATCATTCACGGATTTGAAACCCTGATCAAAATATGCGGCTATATCATCCTGTTTTCCATTTTCTGCGAAATGCTGCAGACACTGCCGTTTCCGGCGCATTGGTTTTCGCTGGCCGCCACCGGATTCTTAGAAGTTACAAACGGTGTTGCGCTGCTTTCCACCTCTGCCTGCACCAGACAGATAAAATCTCTTCTGGCAGTGTTATTCCTGTCATGGGGAGGATTGTCCGGCATTTTTCAGGTCTCTTCCATCCTTCACCAGACCGGCCTCTCGCTCCGGAACTATGTATTACAGAAAATAATCCTCTTACTGTTAACCGTTGGATGCTGTATTCCTTTACTCTTCCTGGGCATCCTCATCTGAAGCTGAAATATTGGTAATCTGCGGCTCCTCTGCAGACTCTGCTGCCTGTCCGGCAGAAGCGGCTGCCTCCTCTGCTGCTTCTGTCTGTGGAAACAGCTGTGCCCGGTTCTTTGTCACTACATCAAGGAAACCCTGCAGTGAAGAAATCAGACTGTCATACCGCGCCTGAGAAGTCTCGATGGAATTAGACAAAACCTCCTCGATCTCATGCAGCTGGTCATCCGCATATCCCATGGCACTGACACGCAGACTGTTTGCCTCATTGGTAGCATTGTCTAAAATTTCCTGGGCCTGCTTGGTTGCAATCATAACAACTTCATTTGCCTGTGCATATGCCTGCTGCATAATCTGATGCTCGCTGACAAGTTCGTTGGTCTGCACCTGTGCCTGTGCAATGATCTGATCTGCCTTCGCCTGTGCATCTGCTAAAATTGCTTCCTTATTGCTGATAATCTTCTGATAACGCTTTACTTCTTCCGGTGTTTTGGCGCGAAGTTCCGCAATAAGTTCTTCTAATTCTTCTTTGTTGACAATAATCTTTGTACTTGAGAGCGGCTGGAATTTACAGCCATCAATATACTCTTCGATTTCCTCAATAATCTGTTCCATCTTACTGCTCATAGTGAAAATCTCTCCTATCTGTTCTCATATTTCTTATAAATCCGTTCAATAAAACGTTCCGGTACAAAGTTGGAAATATCTCCACCGTAGGACGCAAATTCCTTGACAATTGTCGAACTTAAATAGGAATAAGAAAGATCACTTGTCAGGAAAATGGTTTCAATATTAGAATCCTGCACATGGTTCGCCTGTGCGATCTGCAGCTCGTACTCAAAATCTGTCACTGCACGAAGCCCACGCACGATAATGGTAGCATCTATTTTATTCATAAACTCTACCAGCAGACCTTCAAAGGACGCCACCGTAACGTTTGGAATATCCTTTGTCATTTCTTCTATCATACTAACACGTTCTTCTAAAGAAAACAACGAATTTTTTGCGCTGTTGTTGAGCACTCCGACGACCAGCTCATCCACAATTCTTGAAGCACGGTTGATGATGTCCATATGTCCGAATGTCAGTGGATCAAAACTTCCCGGATAAATTGCTTTTTCATGTTTGTTATACCCTCTTCTGTTGAATAAAGAACATGCATGTTTGTCTTATATTTTTTGAACTTTATCACGGAAAATCCCAGCTCATCCAGATAAGAAAAATCCGTATCCAGCGATGCTTCCACAATAATCATGGTGTCAGGTTTCAACACACTTGATTTTGAAAGGAAACGCAGCACATCTTCTTCAAGTCCCTGCCGGTATGGCGGGTCCATAAAAATAATATCAAATGTATATTTTCCCTCCAGACTGCTGATTCCGCTGATCACATCCGTGGTAAGCAGTCTGGATTCCTTCGTAAATTTTGTGAATGCAATATTATCTTCAATGCATTTGGCCGCTTTCCGGTTATTCTCAATAAAAACCGCATACAAAGCTCCGCGGCTGATTGCTTCTAACCCGATCTGACCGCTGCCCGCAAACAGATCCAGGAAATAACATCCCGGCACATCATTCTGCAGCATATTAAATAATGTCTCTTTGATCTTGTCTGTTGTCGGGCGCGTTTCCAGCCCCTCAATTGTTTTCAGCGGCAGGCTGCGCGCTGTTCCTGCTATGATTCGCATAAGGTTCCTCCATATGTTTTGATGATACACCGCTCCAGAAATGCAATGGCATATGCCGCAGCCGCATGTCTTATTTCACTTCTTGTACCGGTAAAATGTTCTGTCCCGGAAAATATCTTTCCCTGCACAAAACATCCAAAACAGACCGTTCCCACCGGAGTCTTTAAAGTTCCTCCCCCGGGTCCGGCAACCCCCGTTGTAGCCACCGCACATCCCGCGTGTGCCTGTTTTGCAGCACCTTCCGCCATCTCCCGTGCGGTCTGTTCACTCACGACACCATAATCGGAAATGGTCTCCGGCAATACTCCCAGTATCTTTTCTTTTGCTTCGGGAGCATAAGTGATATATCCCTCTTTAAAATAATCGGAAATTCCCGGAATATCTACCAGTGCAGACGCTACCAGTCCTCCGGTACAGCTCTCGGCTGTCGTCACCAGCAGCTGGTGTTCTGCCAGAAGTCTGTCAATTTTCATTAGTTCTGATCCTTTAATACTTCTTTGTTTTTTGCGATATAATCAATCAGAGATACGACGGTAAGTACCAGGGAAATATAAATAAATACCGTTCCGAGTACTGTAAATACCGTATTTTGAATATTCAGTACCAGAAGAATCACGGTGACCATCTGGGATGCGGTTTTAAACTTGCCCCAGTAGCTTGCAGCGATCACTACACCATTGTCTGCAGCAATCAGACGGAATCCGCTGATAATAAACTCGCGGGAAATAATCACAATAACAATCCATGCCGGAATTCTGTCAAGTGCAATCAAACAGATCAGTGCAGAGCAGACCAGAAGCTTGTCTGCCAGCGGGTCCATAAACTTCCCGAAATTTGTAACAAGATTGTACTTTCTTGCAATTTTTCCATCCAGAAAATCCGTCAGGCTTGCGACAATAAAAATAACAAGCGCAATGTAATTTCCGTATCCTTCAAAGTATGGAGCTAACAGGAAAAATACAAAAAACGGAATAAGAATCACACGGAAAGTCGTTAATTTATTTGGTAAATTCATAATTGTTCCTCCTATTTTACGATCGTAGCGATCAGGTCATATTCATACGCACCGGTAACTTCCACCTTTACAATATCTCCGGTTAAAAGTTCTTCGTCCGTATTGATAAAAATATATCCGTCTACATTTGGAGCATCCCGGTAGGTTCTGCCGACGTAGGTATTATTTTCATCCGCAACCTGTCCTTCAATAAACGCATACAAAACCGTACCTTTCATGGCTTCATTCTTGTCAAAAATCACTTCTTCCTGAAGTTCCATGACGTCTGCCTGCCATTCCTCTTTTTGTTCCTGCGGCACCTGATCCGGCATTTCCGCTGCCGGTGTTCCTTCCTCCGCGGAATAAGTAAACGCTCCGAGACGGTCAAATTCCATATCATTGACAAATTGCATCAGTTCCTCGTGCTGCTCTTTTGTCTCCCCCGGGAATCCGCAGATCAAAGAGGTTCGCAAAGTGATATCCGGGACACGTTTTCTCAAATAATGGATTCTCTCGATCAGTTCTTTTTTATTTGTTTTTCTTCCCATGCGCTGCAAAATTGTATCGTTGCAGTGCTGGATCGGCATGTCCAGATAGTGACAGACCTTTTTATCCTTAATCATGGAATCGATCAGTTCCTCATAGATTTCCTCCGGATAACAGTACATAATACGAATCCAGAACAGACCGGAAATCCCGTTCAGGCGGTCTAACAATTCATGCAGGCATTTTTTCCCATACAGATCCACACCGTAAAGCGTTGTCTCCTGCGCAACAAGGATCAGTTCCTTTACGCCTCCTGCAACCAGTTCTTCTGCTGACGTAACCAGCTCGTCCATCGGAACACTGCGGTAACGTCCGCGCACAGACGGGATCACACAGTAGGTGCAGTTTTTGTTGCATCCCTCTGCAATTTTCAGATATGCATAATGTCCGCCTGTCGTAACCGTCCGTTTGGTCGACAGCTGCGGCAGTCCGCTGAGCGTATGAAAATTTTTATAAAATTTATGCTGCAGGGTCTCCTCGAGTGCCTCTACAATGGAATCATAAGAATTGGTTCCTAAAATAGCATCTACTTCCGGTATTTCTTTTTTCACTTCATCCTGATAACGCTGTGTCAGGCAGCCGGTGACAATGAGTGATTTACAGCAGCCTGTTTTTTTCTGCTCTGCCATTTCCAGAATGGTATTAATGCTTTCTTCTTTTGCATCGCCGATAAAACAGCAGCTGTTGACAATAATAATATCCGCTTCTGTTTCATCATCCGTCAGTTCAATTCCATGACTGGTAAGCATACCGATCATGTACTCGGAATCTACCAGATTTTTGTCACATCCGAGTGAAACAAATAATAATTTCATATAACCTCTCACTTGAAAAAGGGAATGACAGCTGTCACTCCCTTTTGGTATTTCTTAGTTTTCGTCCTCTCCAGGTACAATCTTTACTTCTCCGCGGTATAACTCTTCCACGGCAATGGAAAGCGGCTTGTTGCAGACCGGATCATCAATCAGTGGTTTTGCTCCGGCAATGATCTGTCTTGCACGCTTTGCTGTGGCAAGAACAATGGAGTAACGGCTGTTTACCACCGGTTCTTCACCGATTTCGCCCTCGTCATTTACAACTTTCATTAATTCAACATAAGATGGATGTATCATATTCATTCTCCTTTCGAAAAGCTTTGAGATTTTCTCTCATTTGATTAATAAAATCTATATTAGCAGATACCCGATACTCCTGATCCCTTCCGGTATTTTGTGACTGCTCATCACAGATCAGCTGATCAATCAAAGCCGATGCGTGATCCACCGTATCGTTTACCACTAAATAATCATAATTTTCAATTCCTTCGGATTCCTCACATGCACGTGCAAGCCGTGCCGCAATGACCTCCGGAGTCTCTGTACCGCGTCCGACCAGACGGTCACGCAGTGTTCCGGCATCCGGTGCCGTAACAAACATCAGGACAGCATCTTTTATTTTTTCTTTTACTTTTAATGCTCCCTGTATCTCAATCTCTAAAATTACATTCTTTCCGAGATTTAAATTTTCCTCCACATAAGAACGAGGAGTTCCATAAGAGTGGCTGACATATTTTGCATATTCCAGAAAATCATCCTTCTGAATCATGGAATCAAACGTTTCGTCCGTCACAAAAAAATAATCCACACCATCTTTTTCTCCCGGTCTCGGATCTCTGGTAGTTGCGGAAACCGACAGTGCATACCTGTCCGGATGTGCTGCCAGCAGTGCTTTCATCAGAGTTCCTTTGCCCGCTCCGGAAAATCCGGAAATAACAACTAACTTTCCTTTCTGTTCCATAACGCGCTTCCTTTATTCTATATTTTGGATCTGTTCGCGGATCTTTTCGATTCCGGTCTTCAGATTAATTCCCACATCTGAAATTTCAATATTATTTGCTTTTGAGAGAATCGTATTTGCTTCACGGTTCATCTCCTGTGCAATAAAATCGAGTTTGCGTCCTACCGGACCGCCCTCTGAAAGTGTCTCCTTCATCGAGGTAATATGGCTGCGCAGACGCACGGTTTCTTCATCCACACACACCTTGTCTGCATAGATCGTAACCTCTGTCGCAATTCTTCCCTCATCGATCTGGGTATCTCCCAAAAGTTCCTGGATCTTTTCCGTCAGATGGCTGCGGTATTCCTGCATAATCTGCGGAGAACGCTCCTCAATGAAATCCACTCCGGCAAGCAGGTCATCTAACTTCTCACAGAGATCCTTCTTTAAGTTCTCGCCTTCCCGGATACGGGTCTCAACGAATTGTTCACATGCTCCGCAGATTGCCTTCTGCAATCCATTCCAGAGCTCTTCTTCGTCCATTTCCTGTTCTTCCATAACAAAGACATCCGGATAACGGGACAGTGTGCTTACCCGCACATCATTTTCCAGATGGAATGTTTCTGCCATGGCATTCAGATATTTTAAATACTCACCGGCAAGTCCCTCATTATACTTAAGTGCATAATTGTCCTCCGTATAGTCCTCATAGGAAATATACAGATCCACTTTGCCTCGTTCAATATATTTTTTTAACAGACTGCGGATCGCACTCTCAAAAAAATTTAACTTTTTCGGCATCTTCATGTTTACATCAAGATACCGGTGATTTACGGATTTCAGTTCCACGGTAAATTTGCGTTTTTCATCTGCAATCTCACAGCGCCCAAATCCGGTCATGCTTTTAATCATTTTACTTTCTCCCAAATATCATGCACATATCTATGCATAGATAAATGTATTATAATGCTTCTTTGCCGTTTCGTCAAATGTTCTTGCAAAAAATGTATACAAAAGATATCCACTTTCTGCATATAGACAAAAGACGTGGAAATTACTATAATGATTCATGAGTTTGAAAAACACTATAATCATGAACAGGAGAATTTCCATGGCTTTTGACGGAATCGTAATCGCAGGTTTAGTCCATGAACTGAACCAGACGATTTTAAATACAAAAATCAGTAAAATTGCGCAGCCCGAAAATGACGAGCTGCTTTTGACATGCAAAGGAAGCAGCGGACAGTTCCGTGTATCCATTTCAGCAAACGCTTCCCTTCCTTTTTTATATCTGACGGACACCAACAAGACAAGTCCCCTGCAGGCGCCTACATTTTGTATGGTTTTACGCAAACATATCGCAAACGGGCGGGTCATAAGCATTACCCAGCCCCATATGGAGCGCATCATCCATCTGAAGATAGAACACCTGAATGAAATGGGGGATCTCTGTCACAAAACCCTTGTCATTGAATTGATGGGAAAACATTCCAATATTATCTTTTGCGATGAGGACGGCACCATAATCGACAGCATCAAGCATGTCTCTTCCGCCGTAAGTTCCCTGCGCGAAGTGCTTCCGGGCCGCCCGTATTTTATTCCTGCCACACAGGAGGACAAATTCAATGCCATGACTATGGATGCCACACAGATCTGCGATGCCATTAAGGCAAAACCGATGTCCATCTGCAAAGCGATCTATACAACATTTACCGGTGTCAGTCCACTTGTTGCATCCGAACTGGCATACCGGGCTGGGATGGATGCAGATCAGTCTCTTTTGGCCTGTACCGATGATGAAATCCACCATCTCTCAAACCACATTGCATGGTTTTTTGATGAAATCCGCCACAACGAATTTCATCCGGTGATCGTAAGAAAAGACAAACGGCCGATCGAATTTTCTGCAATTGAACTGACCATGTATCAGGATTATGAGATGGAACATATGGAAAGCATCTCGCAGATGCTCGAAGTTTTCTATGCTGAGCGCAATATTTACAACCGTATCCACCAGAAATCCGCAGACCTGCGAAAAATCGTCACAACTGCGTTAGAGCGCAACCAGAAAAAATACCAGTTACAGCAAAAACAGCAGAAAGATGCCGAAAAACGGGAAAAATATAAACTGTACGGAGAACTGATCAATGTATACGGTTACAATCTGCAGGACCAGGCAAAAGAACTGGTCTGTGAAAATTTTTATGACAACAATAAAGAAATCCGTATCCCGTTAGATCCGCAAAAGACCGCACGTGAAAATTCCCAAAAATACTTTGATAAATACGGAAAACTGAAACGGACTTCCGAAGCTCTTGAAGTCCAGCTTGCGGAAACCAAAGCGCAGATTGACCATCTGGAGTCCATCCAGAATTCTTTGAACATTGCACTCTCCGCCGATGATCTGGTGCAGATCAAAGAGGAATTGATGGAATACGGTTTTATCAAAAAACACAAAAACGGCAAAAACAGAAAATCAAAAGCAAACCTTTCCATTATATTTCATCCGATGGCTATGACATGTACGTCGGCAAAAATAACTATCAGAATGATGAACTGACCTTTAAATTTGCAACCGGAAATGACTGGTGGTTTCACGCCAAAAAAATGCCGGGTTCCCATGTAATTGTAAAAAACAAAGGGGGAGAAATGCCGGACCGCGTATTTGAAGAGGCCGGAAAACTTGCCGGTTACTATTCCAGCGGACGTGACAGTGACAAACTTGAAATTGATTATCTTCAGAAAAAAAATGTAAAAAAACCGGCCGGAAGTGCACCCGGATTTGTCGTATACTATACGAACTACTCTCTCACGATTCATCCGGACATCAGCGGCCTGACACTGGTGGAATCATCCAATACATAAGTTTCCAGCATAGGCTTTCTGCTTAGCGCATATACTAGAATCGTACCACAAAGTACAACCGCAAAGGAGGAAGAAAAGCATGGCAAACAGAAGTACAAAAAAATCATTGGAACGTTTTAAGTATGAAGTTGCAGATGAGCTTGGAGTCCCACTTAGCAACGGATACAACGGTGATCTTACCGCAAAACAGAATGGATCTGTCGGCGGTTATATGGTCAAAAAAATGATCGAAGCACAGGAAAGACAGATGGCTGGCAAAGGAGAAAACATCCAGTAACCCACTTGTCCCAATGTACAAAAGAAAAAAGCAGGTCTCTGTCACGGAGACCTGCTTTTTCTTTTGCCGGAATCTACAAATTCATTTTTGAAAGCTGTTCTTCCTGAAACTGCATCATTTTCTTTTGCAGAATGTGATGTCCGGGTTCTGTCAGTTCCGGGTCTTCCTCAAGAATTGTTTTTACTTCTTCCGAAGCCTCCTGCAGCACCGCCGCATCCTGGTAAATATCCGCCAGCGCAAATACCAGATCTCCACTCTGCCGGATACCGAAAAAATCTCCCGGTCCGCGTAATTTCAAATCCTCACTCGCAATAAAAAAGCCGTCGTTTGATTTATTTAATATTTCCAGACGTTTTTTTGCCGTCTTGGCCGAAGAGGCATTGATCATAATACAATAAGACTGTGCATCTCCTCTTCCCACACGTCCACGCAGCTGATGCAGCTGTGCTAAGCCAAATCGGTCCGCATTCTCGATCAGCATCACGGTTGCATTCGGTACATTAACCCCCACTTCCACTACCGTGGTGGATACAAGCACCTGAATTTTATTTTCCGCAAATTCCTGCATAATTTCATTTTTCTTACTGCTCTTCATCTTTCCGTGAAGCACGCCCACCTGGATGCCGGATGGCAGTTCCTCCATAAGCGTTTTCGAGTAATCAATTACATTTTCTCCCTGTGTCTCTTCGCTTGCCTCCACAAGCGGACAGATCACATATGCCTGATGTCCTTTTTTCACCTCATCTGCAACAAACGCATATGCTTTCGGCCGGTATGCCGTATTAACCACACAGTTTTTGATCGGAAGCCGTCTTGCCGGCACCTCATCCACAACCGAAATATCCATATCTCCGTAGATAATGATCGCAAGGGTTCGCGGAATCGGTGTTGCACTCATAACAAGAATATGCGGCATATCCCCTTTTTGCGCAAACTCCTCTCTCTGCCGCACACCAAAACGATGCTGCTCATCTGTGATCACAAGCGCAAGATTTGCATATGTCGGTTTTTCCTGAATCAGCGCATGCGTTCCTACAATCAGGGCATTCTCATACAGTTCTAACCGTTCATACGCACTGCGTTTTTGTTTTGCCGTCATGGACCCCGTCAGAAGGATTACCGGAAAACGCAGTCCAAACTGCTCACAGAGTTTCTGGAATGTTTCATAATGCTGCTGTGCAAGTACTTCCGTCGGTGCCATGATGGCAGACTGATATCCATTCTGTGCGCACCACGCCATTGCCAGAAAAGCCAGAATCGTTTTACCGGAACCCACGTCTCCCTGAATCAGGCGCTGCATGGCATACGGTCCCTGCATATTTTCCGTCACATCATGCAATGCTCGTCTTTGTGCTCCCGTCAGTTCATACGGAAGCTTCTGAATCAGATCTTCCACGAACTCCGGATGTTCCATCACAAACCGGTTTTCCTGTCTGGTTCTCTTTTCTTTCTGGTACTGCATGCCCATGATAAATAAAAAGAACTCATCAAAAACCAACCGCTTTCTCGCCTCGATCAAACGTTCCATCGTATCCGGAAAGTGGATCTGTTTGACCGCATAATTATACTCACACAGTTTTCTGCGCGTACGAATTTCTCCCGGAAGAAAATCCGTAAGCAGTTCTTCCTCATCCAATGCCTGCCGCATCGTTTTTATCATGAGATTGTTGGTGATCCCGCTGGTCAGCGTATACACCGGAAGAAAACAGTTTTCGATTTCCTGATAGGTCTCCGGCGTATACACCACCGGCTGTTCCATCACAAATTTGCCATCCTTAATGTGAACATTTCCGTAAAAAACAAAATATTTGCCATGTGTCAATGTATTCCGTATATAAGGCATCCGATACCAGATCAGCTGGATCTGATGTCTGGGGCTTCCAATCACAAGAAGTGTCACCTGCATATGTCTGCCACTTCTCGTTACCGGTGTACGCTCAATCCGTGCAACAATCGCAAGCTTATCCTCTGTCTGCATATGTTCCGCTGTCATCTCATCGATCGGCACCGGATGGGGATACTGTATATAATTTCTGGGAAAATGAAGGAGTATATCACCTACGGTGTATACTCCCATTTTTTCGAATAATTTTTTGTTTTTTCACCAATGCCTTTGATTTCCGTGATTGATGAATCCTGACGCATATCTGCTCCTTATTCGTTTCTGTGCTGCATAAATAGTAACTTTTATTCTACAGAAATAACAAAATAGTAAATCGGCTGACCACCACAGTTGATCTCTACCTCAACATCCGGATACTTTTCTTCGATCATTTTTCCGATTTCCTGTGCATGCTCTTCTGTCTCATCCGCACCATAATAAATGCTGACAATTGCAGAATCCTCATCTACCATCGCATCAATCATCTTCATGGTTGTCTCTTTCAGATCCGTGCCAACCGCAAGAATTGCCTTATCGCCAATTCCCATATAGTCATTCTGTCTGATCTGCATGCCATCAATTTCAGTGTCACGAACCGCATAGGTCACCTGACCGGTCTTTACACTGTCGAGTTCTGCCAGCATGGCTTCCTTATTTTCCTCCGCAGTATAATCCGGAATATAATTTACCAGAGCCACAATTCCCTGTGGAATTGTCTTGGTCGGAAGTACAATAATATCTTTATCCTCTGTCAGCTCCGCTGCCTGATTTGCCGCCATAATGATATTTTTATTGTTTGGCAGAATAAAGATATGATCTGCATTTACATGATCAATCGCTGCAAGCATGTCTTCTGTGCTCGGATTCATGGTCTGTCCACCCTCGATCAGATAGTCTGCTCCCAGTCCGCGGAAAATCTCATTCATTCCCTCACCGATGGAAACGGCAATAAATCCCATTGGCTTGCGGGGTTCCTCTTTCTCTGCCTCCTGCTCCTTCTGCCGGGCAGCCGCTTTTTCGGCATCCTTAATCAGCTTTTCCTGATGTTCCTCACGCATATTGTCGATCTTGATCTTTGTAAGAGAACCATGGGTCAGTGCCTTTTGAATGGCAAGTCCCGGATCGTTGGTATGTACGTGAGTCTTTACAACCTCATCGTCTGCTACCACAACAATCGAATCTCCGATAGATTCCAGATAAGATTTGTATTCCTTTTCTTCTTTTTCAGACAATGGACGTGTTAATACAATAATAAACTCCGTGCAGTAACCATATTTAATCTCCTGCTCGGCCGGCTCTGAAACTTTTGCCGTGCCTGCAGATGCCGGAGTCTCCTCAATGGAATAATCAATTTCTTTTCCGAGAAGGGAATCATAGGCTCCCTTTAACACCTGAACCAGTCCCTGTCCGCCGGAATCCACTACCCCTGCCTGCTTTAAGACCGGAAGCATTTCCGGAGTCTGACTTAAAACATACTCCGCATGTTTGATCACTTCATCGCAGAAATAAACCAGATCCTCTGTCTCCTGTGCCAGATCAAGCGCTTTGTCTGCCGCACCTTTTGCAACGGTAAGAATCGTTCCCTCTTTTGGCTTCATAACTGCTTTGTATGCTGTTTCTACCGCTTTCTGGAATGCATCACATAAAAACAGAAACATCTACCTCATCATACTCTTTGATAACTTTACAGAAACCGCGGAACAGCTGGGATAAAATAACGCCGGAATTACCTCTTGCCCCACGAAGGGAACCGGAAGAAATTGCTTTTGCAAGTTCTTTCATTGTCGGATTGGACAACGCACCGACTTCACGTGCTGCTGACATGATCGTCATTGACATGTTTGTACCGGTATCTCCATCCGGAACCGGGAAAACATTCAGTTCATTGATCCATTCCTTTTTTGCCTCCAGATTCTTTGCACCTGCAAGGAACATTCTGGACAAACTCTCCGTATTGATACTTGTAATCTCCAATTTCTTATCCTCCCTAGTCAATCACGCGGACGCCTTCGACGTAGATATTGATCTTATTGATCTTCATGCCCGTAAATGACTCCACTTTATACTTTACAGTCTCGATCAGGTTGTCAGAAACTGTGCAAATGCTTACGCCGTAAGCGACAATCACATGAAAATCAATATTGATCAGATTTTCATCTTCAATTGTGACACTGATACCATGTGTCAGATAATCCCTTTTCAGCAGCTTCACCAGTCCGTCTTTCATATTAACAGCTGCCATACCGACAATACCAAAACATTCTACCGCAACAGAACCTGCGTAAGTGGCAATGACATCGTCTTCCACCAAAACCTTTCCATATTGGGTATCTATCTGTCCCTTCATACTTGTACCTCCAATATTCGTAAACCATCTCATAGGTATTACATCATAGTTACTCGTATTATAACCATTTTTCCTGCAAATGTAAACCAAATGTAATTTATTTCATTTTTTTATAAGTTTTTCTTGCATTTACAGAAGGAATCTGTTAATATATCTTATGTTGTGAGCTTGAAAAAGCTTAGTGAAATGCAAGGAGGTGCAAAATCATGGCAAAGTGTGCAATTTGTGAAAAGGGTGTACATTACGGAAATAATGTCAGCCATTCTCATAGAAGATCTAATAGAGTTTGGAAATCAAACATCAAACGTGTAAGTTGTAAGGTAAACGGAGTACCACAGAAGTTATATGTTTGTGCTTCCTGCCTTAGATCCGGAAAAGTTGAGAGAGCTTAGTAAGCAAATATAAGAACCGTTGTATGACGGTTCTTTTTTTGTGCCGCAATCAGCAGGAAAACAACAGATAGGAAACAAGCATGGTTCCGGCAATCAGCAGAACACCCAGCAGCCCGCCACCTACAAAAAACATGATCAGCATTCCGATTCCCATCCAGAACAATGTATATCCCCATACCCGTTTCATTTTTCCCACCAAAAAGCATATATCATTTCTAATATATGCTCTCCCGGTTTTATATGATTCTGTTTTTTCTATTCATTGTCCGTATCATCCGAAACAACATCGTCAATGATATCATCCGTATCTTTTCCGGATGTAAATTTATTGATAAAATCCGGAACCATGTCAAGGATCTTTGTCATTCCATCCTGATTTTTGATATTCACAAGTTTTGTTACTCCATTCTGGATGACAAGAACCGCACTCGGATTGATTTTTCCACCCATACCTCCGGCACCGTTATTTTTCTTTTCCTGTGAAAACGCTCCTGCCGCAACACCAAAAGATACATCTACCAGAGGAAGAATAATCGTATCTCCGATATGAATTGCATCTCCTACTACGGTCTTTGTTGTGATAAAGCTGTCCATTCCTTTAAATAAGGATTCTACTGTATTATTAAAACTGTTATCTGCCATGGTAAAACCTCCTTACCCATTCTACTTCATATGCTTAAATCTATTATATAGTCTCCGGCAATTCTTATCAAGAATTATTCGCAGTGCCAGAGCAAGAATCTGAACTCCGAAAATCCTGCCGTGTACTGTAAAATCTGCTTCTGCATAAAATTCTTCTGCCGTAAAATCCGGAATAATATTCCAGTGATTCCGGTATCCGACCGGAAATATTGCAAGAATACCAAGCACCTGCCCGGTAGTATCCGGCGATCCGGTAGAATATTTCAGCCAAAGCTTCAGCCGTTTCGGCAAAACTGAAACAACCAGATGTTCCAGCTGTTTCCAGATATTAGAAAACGCTTTTTTATTTTTCTCGTCATTGAAAAAACGATACCATTTCCGGCACGTTCGCGTTCCTTTTTTCCAGAATGTCTGTATATTCCTCAAAAATAAAGAATCTTTTGCAAAATATTCCGGATCTTTTCCGGAAACTTCCGGATAAAACCTGCAATCCTGCCCGGAAAAAATATTTTCTTTTTTTTATCAAGATGACAGAGAATTGTCTCCTCCGGATCTGTCAATTGCTGCGCAGATGTTTGGGATGTATTTTCCATTGCCGTAAGAGATGGTGCCACTTCAGTCTCCCGGTCTTTTATCCCTTCCTGCGGAGAGTCTTCCTGCACCGGCTTTTTAAAATCCGCGGAATCTTCTTTTTCTTTCTGCAGATGCAGTTCCTTTCGAAATCCAAAAATCCGCACATACGTGTGGAATCCCTCTTCCGCGGTATCTGCACAGAGCCCCAGCAGACGGCCAAGCCACCAGATCCGGACCTGCAGTTGCAGATTTTTTTCATGGTAGGAACCTTTCACACGATACACGAATGGACAAAATAATGCCAAAAGAGCAATGACAACAATCAGTCCTAAAATCACCAGCAAAACAATTCCTATGATTTTCAGAATCAGAAGGAAAACACTCATACCTGTCTCCTCCGTTTCCGGCCCCGTAAATAAGATTTTACATCCACATCCCCTGTATTCTGATATACTTCCTCTATAATACTGCGCACCAGCTCCAGAGCTTCCGCATAACCTTTTGCCAGACCGATGATCTGCATTTGTTTTTTCCCCGGATAAGATTTCTGCATCAGTTCCCACGCCGGTATAATATCCAGCAGATTCTGCCGGTTGGATGCAAACGCAATCACATAGATAGAGACTGTTCCTGCATGATGGTTAATCTTCCACTTTATTCGATTGACTTTGCCTTCAATGGAATCGCCGACATAAAGATCCTCATACCATTTCATGCAGATTATCCTTTCTAAAAATACTTATGTGTTCCCCATAAGTTACTTTTTTTCAGATCCAGATACTCATTATAAGCTTTCTCCAAAATCTGTTTTTCATTCGAAAATTTCAACAAATGATATGCTTCATGGTATTTATAATACCCGGAATCTGTAAAATATTCTTCTCTTTGCGGCTTACTATAATAACTTTCGCCCATCATCAGATACCAGTGAACCGATTTCTCGACCGTATCCTCAGGAATGGTAAATGAATACTGGCTTTTTCCCACATACTGAATAATGGTTGCAGTTGCTCCGGTTTCTTCCAAAACCTCGCGAATTGCCGTATCCTTATACTCTTCTCCCTGCTCCACAGTTCCTTTTGGCAATACCCAGCCTTCATATCTGTTTCTGTAATTCTTGTACAAAAGCAGAATCTTGCCACGAAAGATTACCACTCCGCCACAGCTTATTGCTTCAATCATTGCAATCCTCCCGTGTGCGAAAACTGCACATATATGTGCAAACATTCATTATTTTCATAGCAAGTATATCATCTGTTAAAATATACGTCAAATACGTTCTTTGCAACTGGAACCGCGTACGTACTGCCCGCACCACTGTTCTCCACAACGACTGCGATTGCGATATCTTTATAGCCATCCTTCTTTGCATATCCCACAAACCAGGCATTTGTCTGATCCGACGTGTCCGATACCTGCGCCGTTCCTGTTTTGCCGGAAGCTTCATAAGACTGTCCGGATAATTTTCTTCCCGTTCCATCTGTAACAACTGCACGCATATACTGCTGTAACAAACCGGCTTCCGTCTCCGTCATCAGTGTCGCATAAGTTTTCGGTTTATTGCTGCTTACTTCAACCCCGGAATCATTTTGTATATGATCCACCAGATACGGACGCATCAGAATTCCATCATGATCCACGGCACTTGCTATCAGCGCCATATGCAGTGGCGAAACCAGTGTTTTTCCCTGACCGATTCCCGTTTCCATCGCCATTGCATTGCTGTCATTTTTATTTAAAGAAAAACTGCTTTTCCCGGACTCAAAAGCAATCGGAAGATTTTGATTAAACAGCATGCTGTCACAGGTCTGTTTAAATTTTTCCCGGTTCAGTGACAGTGAAATATTGGCAAACGAAGAATTGCAGGAATTAGAAAAGGAACTCTTTAATGTTTCCTGACCGTGATGCTTATTTCCCGCACAGTGAATGGTCTGCCCGTCAACCGAAATGGAACCACTGCAGTCAAACGCATACTGGTCATAGACAGAAGGATTCTCACGATAATACTCCAGGGTCGTTAAGATCTTAAACACCGATCCCGGCGCATATTTTCCCTGCGTGGCGCGATTGTAAAGCACCGTGCTTCCCTCCGCCGTCAGACTGCTCCAGTCCTTTTTTTACCGTATTGGGATCATAGTCCGGTTTTGACACCATTGCAATGATTTTTCCGG